>Ga0105107_10001259_pt1 | contig 16409 bp, 15 predicted proteins | sample PPLLaktember2015_6_FD_79335 | JGI IMG/M metagenome (GOLD analysis project Ga0105107, IMG submission 79335) | Freshwater sediment microbial communities from Prairie Pothole Lake near Jamestown, North Dakota, USA - PPLs Lake P8 Core (1) Depth... | ecosystem: Environmental > Aquatic > Freshwater >...
AGCGAGGTGGACCGCGCGCTGTTGAAGGGCAGCTTTCTCAACGACCTCCATCTCGGAGTCGCGCTCCGGCACGCGCGCGACACCGGGTGGGTGGTGCGCACCAATCCCTACGAGGGCGGAAGCGATCACACGTCCTTCACACGCGCGGGGGTGCCGGCGCTCCTCAACTGGCACTTCACCGATCGCTACTACCACTCGAATCTCGACACCATCGACAAGGTGAGCGCGGAGACCATGGGCCATGTCGCGACGGCGGTGGCGACCACGTCGCTGTTCCTCGCGTCCGCGGATCGCGGTGACGTGAAGCCGTTGGAGCGGCTGCTCGAGAAGGCGCGCGACGCGCGGATGGCCACCGAACGCAGGAACCAGGCGCCCGCCGAAGTGATGGCGGCATGGACAACGTGGTACGAGGAGGCCATCGCCAGCGCGCGCCGACTGGGCGGCTCCGCGCCGCGCTGAGGACGCTTTGTCGAACGGAAGAAGGTTTCCCGGCGAGCAGGACGGGGGGAGACGATGCGGTATCCGGGGCACTCGGTGAAGGAAGGGGAGACGGACAGGGCCCTCGTGCGGGCCGTGCAGGCCCAGCTCCTCGCGCGCCACTGCGGGCCGGTGGATGCGGCCGGCATCTTCGGTCCGAGGACGAAGGCCGCGGTCAGGTTGTTCCAGGGACGCCACGTGGACGGCAACGGACAGCCGCTGAAGAACGACGGCAAGGTGGGTCCGCTCACCTGGGCGGCTCTGTTCGGCGAGGGCACCGTGCCCGTGGAGAACGCCGCGCTTTCTCCGTTCCTCGCCGGTGTGCTCGCCACGGCTGCCACGCAGGTGGGCGTGGTCGAGCGGCCGAAGAACTCGAACAGCGGACCCGAAGTGGACGCCTACCTGCGGCGCGCCGGCGTGCCGCTGTCGCTGGCGGCCGAGCGGAAGCCCTGGTGCTGCGCGTTCGTGTTCTGGTGCTTCGACGAAGCCGCACGCGAGTCGGGCCGCGCCAACCCGATGGTGAAGACCGCGGGGTGCCTGGACCACTGGAACCGCGCGCCGGCGCGGGGCGCGAGACGCGTCGTGGCCGGACGGGCGGCCAGCGACCCGGCCCTCGTCAGCCCGGGCATGGTGTTCGTCATGGACTTCGGCCGCGGGCTGGGACACACCGGGTTCGTCGAACGGGTCGTCGGCGGGCACGTCCATACCATCGAAGGCAACACCGATCCGACGCAGTCGCGCGAAGGCGGCGGCGTGTACCGCCTGGTGCGCAAGATGGCCGACATCAAGAAGGGCTATATCGACTATTCAGTTCTATGATGATGGGTCGATTACCCATGACCCACATCATTCACCGACATCTGCGGACGACCCCGCCCGTCGCCGTCTCTGGCGAGGGCGTGTTCCTGACGGACGCGGCTGGCAAGCAGTACATCGACGCGTGCGGCGGCGCCGCGGTGTCGTGCCTCGGGCACGGGCACCCCGAGGTATCGGCGGCGATGCACGCGCAGATCGACCGGCTGGCTTACGCGCACACCAGCTTCTTCACCTCCGAGCCCGCCGAGGCGTTGGCCGATCAACTGGCGCGCACCGCGCCCGAGGGGCTGGACCACGTCTACTTCGTCAGCGGTGGATCCGAGGCCGTCGAGGCCGCGCTGAAGATGGCGCGGCAGTATTTCGTGGAGATCGGCGAGCCCGAGCGCGGCATGTTCATCGCCCGCCGCCAGAGCTATCACGGCAACACCCTCGGCGCGCTCGCGGTGGGGGGCAACGAGCCGCGCCGCCGCCTCTACCAGCCGCTGCTCATCGACGTCCGGCACGTCTCGCCGTGTTATGCCTACCGGGATCAGCGCCGTGACGAGACGCCGGAAGGCTACGGCGCACGGCTCGCCGCGGAGCTCGACGCGATGATTCATGCCTGCGGACCGAAGCGGGTCATCGCGTTCGTCGCCGAGACCGTAGGGGGCGCCACGCAGGGCGCGACGACACCGCCCCCCGGCTATTTCAAGGCCGTCCGCGAGGTGTGCGATCGCCACGGCGTGCTGCTCATCCTGGACGAGGTGATGTGCGGCATGGGCCGCACGGGCACGCTGCATGCGTGCGAGCAGGAAGGCGTGGTCCCAGACCTGATGACCATTGCCAAGGGCCTGGGCGGTGGCTATCAGCCGATTGGCGCCGTCCTCGCGCATCGCAAGATCGTGGCCGCGATGTCCGCGGGCAGCGGGTTCTTCCAGCACGGCCACACCTATCTCGGCCACCCGGTGGCGTGTGCGGCGGCGCTGGCCGTGCAGCAGGTGATCGAGCGCGACGGTTTGCTGATGAACGTCGGCCTGCGAGGACGGACGTTTGCCGCCCGCCTGGCCGATCGTTTCGCGGAGCATCCGCACGTCGGCGACATCCGCGGTCGCGGGTTGTTCTGGGCCGTGGAACTCGTCGCGGACCGCGAACGCAAGGCTCCATTCGAAGCATCCGCGGGGCTCCACGCGCGCGTCAGGCGCGAGTGCATGGCGCGCGGGTTGATGACGTACCCGATGCCCGGCACCATCGACGGGCGCACCGGCGACCACGTCCTGCTCGCGCCGCCGTTCATCGTCGAGGAGTCGCACCTGGAGATCATCGTGGATCGTCTGCACGCCGCGATCGACGCGGCCGTGGCTACGCTGGACTGAATGCACAGGGGTTCAAAGCACAGAGGTTCAAAGCGCAGAGGTTCAACGCACCGAGGTGCCTCGCGCCAGGCCCCACGACCCACGACCCACGACCCACGACCCAAGACCCAAGACCCAAGACCCAAGGAGGCGCCTAGATGAAGCCACAGCCTGGCCCCATGTCAGACGAGGCGCGACGGTTCCTGCGCCACACGGTGGCCACGCTCGCGTACCGGGCGGAGAAGGTGCTTCGCGACGTGCCTGACGGGTTTGCGGAGCTGCGCCTCTCGACGGCCAGCCGGACGCCGCTCGAGACCCTCGGGCACATGTGCGACCTGATGGGCTGGGGCGAGCGCATGGCGCGGGGCACGTATCACTGGGACCCGGTCCCCGCGAGCACGTGGCCGGAAACCGTCGATCGCCTCTTCACCATGCTGGCCGCGCTCGACGCGGCGCTCGCTGAAGTGCCGCCGGCCACGTTCCCTGCCGAGGTGATCTTCCAGGGCCCGGTGGCCGATGCGCTCACCCACGTGGGGCAGCTGGCGCTGATGCGGGGAACGATGTCGGCACCCGTCCGTCCGGAGAGCTACGCGCGCGCGGACATCACCGTCGGCCGGGTGGGGCGCGAGCAATCGGCTGTGCGCGCCGAGTTCGCCGGCGACGCCAGCAAGCCGAAGGTGAAGTAGGAACCTCCGATGGAATTGTCCCAGACGTGTGAGCGCTCCGTCCCGCGCGGTCTTCGCTCGCGAAGGTGGCTGCTGGCGATCGCGCTCGTCGCGACCACCGTCGCCGCCGGCGCGCAGCCTGCCGACGCGCCTGGCGGCGCATCGACCGAGGCGGCCGTGGTCGTGTTCAACCGCACCATCACCGTCTTGCGCGCGCCGCTCTTCGGTGTGGCCCCGGCCGATCGGGCACGACGGGCGGAGGACGCGATCCGCCAGATCCTGAGCCAGCCCGGCGCCGGCGTCGTCACCGTGTCGGAGGCGCCCCAGGGGCGCATGGTGCTCGTGGACGGCCAACTCGCCTTCCCGCTCGGGCCGGAGGACGCCGACCGCACCACGGGACAGTCGCTGGACGCAGCCGCCCGGGAGGCCGCGCAGGCCCTCGAGGATGCCATCGCGGCGACCCGCGAAGGGCGGGATCGCAGGCGGCTGATCTGGAGCGTGGGCTCGACCGTCCTGGCGACGCTCGTGTTCCTCCTGCTGGTCAGCGTGGTTCTGCGAGCCCGACGATGGGCCGGCCGCGGCCTGACCACCGTCATCCGGTCGCGCTCGTTCGGACTCCGGGTGGCGGGGTACGAGTTCCTCCCGCCGGAACGGCAGCTGGCCTGGACGCGCGTCCTCATCAGCGCGCTGACGTGGGGCCTGTTCGCGATCGTCAGCTACGAATGGCTGTCGTTCACGCTCAACCAGTTCCCGTATACCCGGCCGTGGGGCGGGCAGCTGGATGGCTTCCTGCTCGGCGTGCTGAGCCGGGTCGGTGACGGCATCGTGCGCAGCTCGCCGGACCTGCTCACCGTGGCCGTGATCGTGCTGCTGGCGCGCGCGACCCACCGCGCGATTGACCCCTTCTTCGACCGGGTGGAACGCGGGGAGGCCGGCAGCGGCGTGCTCGACGTGGACACCGCGCAACCCACACGCCGGCTGGTGGTGGCCGCCATCTGGATCTTCGCCATCGTCATGGCGTATCCCTACCTGCCCGGATCGAGCAGCGAAGCCTTCAAGGGCATGTCGGTGCTCATCGGCCTCATGGTCAGCCTTGGCGGATCGAGCCTGTTCGGCCAGGCGGCGAGCGGCCTCATCCTGCGGTATTCGAGGATGTTGCGTGTGGGCGAGTACGTCCGGATCACCGATCACGAGGGGACCGTCACCGAGTTGGGAACCTTCACGACCCGGATGCGCACGGGCCTCGGCGAAGAGGTGACGCTCCCCAACTCGCTGATCCTCGGCAACGTCACCAAGAACTACTCGCGCGCCGTCGTGGGGCACGGCTACGTGGTGGACACCACGGTGACGATTGGCTACGACACGCCCTGGCGCCAGGTGGAGGCCATGCTGATCGAGGCGGCGCGCCGGACCCCGGGCATCCTCGAGACGCCGCCGCCGCGCGTGTTCCAGACGGCCCTATCGGACTTCTATCCGGAGTACCGGCTGGTGTGCCAGGCCATTCCCAAGGAGCCGCGCCCACGGGCCGAGGTGCTGGCGAGCCTCCACGGGTACATCCAGGACGTCTTCAACGAGCACGGGGTGCAGATCATGTCGCCCCACTACTTCGGGGACCCGGTTGAAGCCAAGGTGGTACCGCCCGCCAAGTGGTACGCGCGCCCTGCCGCGCCGCCGCCCGGGGACGAACCGCCCGGCGGCCGCGCGACCTGACGGCGGCGTCCAGCGAGATTCAGCTGTTTCGAACGATCAGCACGATCGCCGCCACCGCGGCAACCACGCCCGCCTGCTGCCAGCGGCCGAGCCGCTCCTTCAGGACGATCCGCGCCAGCAGGACGGTGCTGGCAGGGTAGAGCGAGGCCAGCGTCGCGACCAGGCCCAACTGCCCCTGCCGGGCTGCGGTCATGTAGAGCGCGTTGGCCACCATGTCGAGTGCGCCGCACGCCAGCGCGGGCGCCAGCGCCGCGCGGGGCACGCCCGCCGGCCGTCCGCCCGCGAGCGCGATGGTGAGGAACATGGTCACCGACACCGTGCGCGAGATGGCCAGCGGCCACATCACGGCTGCCGCGGAGGTCTGTGCCAGCGCCACGAAGAACCCGCCGATCGCGACCCCCGACGCCAGGGCCACGCGCACGCCGCGACCGAGCCCCGCGCGGCTGTGCGTCTCGCCTTCGGCAGGCGTGTCGCTCTGGCTGAGCAGGCCGACGGAGCCGAGCGCCAAAAGGACCCCCAGGCCCGCCAGGGTATGCGGGCGCTCGCCGAGCGCCAGCCCGATGAGGAGCGGGACGATCGCTGCGCACACCGCGGTGACGGGTGCGACGACACTCATGGGACCGATGGCCAGCGCGAGGTACAGCAGCGCGACGCCCATGCTGCCGGTGACGCCGGCCAGCGCCCCGAACAGGACGTCGTTGCGCGTGAGCTGCGCGTCCGGCAGGAGCGGGGTCACCATCAGCAGGAACACGAGGCCCGAGCCCTGTGTCACCAGCACGGCGCCGATCATCGTCGCGCGCCGCGTCGTGATGCCGCCGAAGAAATCGCCCGCGCCGTAGAAGACAGCCGCGAGGAGAGCCAACAGCGACGCCATCAACGAACCGCAGCGGCTGTCGACGCCGCGACTGCCGCGATCATTCCCGGAGCGCCACCATGGGATCCACCCGCGTCGCGCGGAGCGCCGGCAGCAGGCTGGCGCCGATGCCCGCGAGCACCAGCACCACCAGCGACAGCGCGAAGGCCGGCACGTCGAACGGGCCCACACCGTAGAGCACGCCCGCCATCGTCCGCGCGAGGAACACGGCCGCCACGAGCCCGAGCGCCCCACCCAGTGCCACCAGCAACAGGCTGTGGCGCACCACCAGCCCCACGGTCTGGCTGCCAGACGATCCGAGCGCCATGCGCAGGCCGATCTCTCGCGTCCGCTGGCTCACCGAGTACGAGAGCACGCCGTAGATGCCGAGCGCGGCCAGCAGCAGCGCGGCCAGCGCGAAGAGGGCCAGCAGCGTGGTGCTGAGGCGGGGCAGGAAGACGGCACGCGCGAGGATCTGGTCCATCGTGCTCAGCCGGTAGATGGGCTGCTCGGGGTCCACGCTCCAGATGATGCTCTGGATGGTACTGCCCAGGGCCAGGGGATCCTGCTCGGTGCGCGCCACCACCGCCATGCCCGCGGTGGGACTCTGCCTGAGTGGCAGGTACACCTGCTTCTTCGGCTCGGTGTCGAGCCCCTGCGCGCGCACGTCCGCGACCACGCCGACGACCTCGCTCCGCCCGTGCGGGTTCTGCACGATCTGGCCGAGCGGGCTCCGATCCGGGAAGTAGCGCCGGGCCATCGTCTCGTTGATCACGCTCGTCCGCGGCGTGGCCTCCACGTCCCGCTCGTCGAGGAACCGGCCATCGAGCAGCCGGATGCCCATGGTCTCGAAATAGCCGGGCGCGACGATGCGGACGTCCGCCAGCGGGTCTTCGCCGCGCGGCGGTTGCTGTCCCTCGACATTGAACGGGAGCGCCATCGCCATGCCGACGTCCGACATGGGCAGCGTGGATACGGCCGACGCGTTGGTCACGCCGGGCGCGCGCCGCAGCCGCTCGATGACATCCTCGTAGAAGCGCGCCAGGTTCTGCCGCTCGCGATACTTCGTGGACGGCAGCAACACCTGCGCGCCCACCACGTTCCTGGCCTGGAACCCCGGATCCACCTGCAGCAGCTTCGAGAAGCTGCGGATCATCAGGCCGGCGCCGACCAGCAGTACCAGGGCCAGCGCCACCTCGACGACGACGAGGCCGCCCAGCACGTGGCGTGCGTACGGGCTCGCCGTGGTGCCCGCCGATTCCGAGAGCTCGGCACGCAGGTCCGTGCGCGAGGCGTGCAGGGCCGGCACCATGCCGAACGCGAGCGCCACGATCACCGAGATGCCCGCCGTGAACGCGAGCACGCCGAGGTCCATCTGAAGCTGGTCGAGGCGGGGCAGCCGTGCGTCGGGCAGCACGGCCAGCGCCCTCAGCAGCGCGAACGCCGCCGCCAGTCCCAGCGCCCCGCCGCCCACGGCCAGCAGGATGCTCTCGGCCATGATGGGCCGGGCCACCTCCCACCGGCTGGCGCCGAGCGCCGCGCGCACCGCGAACTCGCGCTTGCGGCTCGAGAGGCGCGCCAGCAGCAGGTTGGCCATGTTGGCGCAGACGATGAGCAGCAGGAAACCGACCGCGCCCATCAATACCATCAGGGCCGGGCGCGAGGCGCCGACCAGTTGCTCGTGCGCGGCCACGACGCGTGCGCTCCAGCCCTTGTTGCTGGCGGCATACTCGGTCGCGATGCGCTGGGCGAGCACGCCGATCTCGTCCTGCGCGCGCGCGGCCGTGGCGCCCTCGGCAAGCCGCCCTACCACGGTCAGCGATCGAGCCTGGCGCGACCGCCCGTGCATGTCCTTGGGATCGAAGGCCAGGGGCGCCCAGACCTCGACGGTGGTGCTGGTGGGGAACTCGAAGGCAGGAGGCATCACGCCGATGACGGTGTACGGCACGGCGTCGAGCCGGATGGTCTGGCCGACGACCCCCGAATCGGCGCCGAGCGCCCGCGACCAGAAGCCGTGGCTCACCACCACCACCCGATCCGCGCCGACGACGGCTTCGTCACGCGTGAACGCGCGCCCCAGCATGGCATTGGCCCGGAGCACGGTGAAGAGTTCGGGCGTGGCACGCACGCCGGGCACGTTCTGCGGGTCGCCCCGGCCCGAGAACGAGAAGTCCACGTGGCGATAGGCGGCGAGCGACCCGAGGCTCCGGGCCTCGGTCCGCCAGTCCTCGAACGTCGGGATGGAGACGCGGTCCTGGTTGCCCTCGGGGCTCACCTCCCACACCACTACGATGCGCTCGGGATCCGGGTAGGGCAGCGGGTTGAGCACCACCGTCTTGATGACGCTGAAGATGGCCGTGTTCGCGCCGATGCCGAGGGCGAGCGTGGCCAGCGCGATCAGCGTGAACGTGGGCTGCCGCCGCAGCGAGCGGAGCGCGTGGGTGAAGGCGGACGACCAGTCGGACATGGTGGGAGACGTTAGCACGGGTGCAGGCGGGTGCGGGCAGCCGCGACGCTAGGTGGCCACGACCTCGAATCCAAAGGCCCGTGCTGCCAGCGCGAGTGCCTGGCCGTGAGTGGCCATGACGACCGGCTCTGCCATGCGGTCGCGCCACGGCAGCGCCGTGGCCAGATGCAGCGCGTCGAGCGTGCCGAGCGGCGCCGGGAGCGGCTCGCGCGCCCGGTTCAACACCGGCGGGCGCAACAGCACCAGGTCAATGGCTTCGAACCATTCGTTGATGACATCCTGGCGATCGATGGCTTCCTCAGCCGACAGCGCGCCGTGGTGACGAAGTCGGTCGATCGTGCGCGCCGCTTCCACGACGATGAGCTCGCTCGATATCAGCCGATCGAGCGACCGCAGCTGGTCAAGCGCCCCGGCCTCGCGCAGGATCAGGCGCAACAGCGCGGAGGTGTCGAGGTAAGCCGTCACCGCCGGTGCCGGTCTTCGAGCAGGACCGACAGGCTGTCGGTGCGATGTGCCGGTGCGGGTGGCAGCGCCAGGTCGCGGGGTCGCCGGGTCGCGCGCCTGACCTCGAGGGCCTCGGGCGCATAAGGTACGAGGCGTGCGACGGGTGTATCCCTGTCCACGACCGTCAGGGTGCGCCCCTTTCGGACAAGTCGGAGGTGTCCGCTCAGGCGCGCCTTCAGTTCGGCGATGCCGACGGTCTTCATGGTCATATCTAGTCATGAATGGTCATGGAAGGCGAATCATCCGAGCCCGCCCACCGCCACCAGCTTGGTCTCGAGGTACTCGGCCAGGCCCTCGGCGCCGCTCTCGTGCCCGAGGCCGCTCTGCTTCCACCCGCCGAACGGGGCCTCAGTTGCGTGCGGCGCCCATTCGTTCACGCCGACGATGCCGAACTCCAGGCCTTCGGAGGCTTTCACGGCCGCGCGCAGGTCGTTGGTCCACACGTAGGCCGCCAGCCCGTACGGTGTCCGGTTGGCGAGCGAGAGGGCCTCGTCCAGATCGTCGAACGGCACGACGGGCATCACCGGCCCGAAGATCTCTTCCTGGAACACCGGCATGTCGGGCCTGACGCCGGAGAGCACCGTGGGCTCGAAGAAGTAGCCGCGTGAGAGATCGGCCGGGCGATGGCCGCCGGCGCGCACCTCCACGCCGTGGCTGGCGGCGTCGGCGACAAGCGCCGCTACGCGATCGCGCTGCTTCGCGTTGATGAGCGGGCCCACCTCCACGTCGGCGTCCAGGCCGCTGCCCATGCGCAGCCTGGAAGCGCGGCGGGCAACGCTGTCGGCGAACGCATCGGCCACCGTGCGATGGACAAGGAAGCGCTGCGGCGCCACGCACACCTGGCCGTTGTTGCGGAACTTGTTGATCACGGCGCCGGCCGTGACCTGCTCGAGATCCACGTCCGGCAGGACAATGACCGGCGCATTGCCACCCAGCTCGAGCGACAGCCGCGTGACAGTCCTCGAGGCGCCGTCCATCAGGAGCTTCCCCACGCGCACGCTGCCCGTGAAGTGCATTTTCCGGACCGCCGGGTGGTCCAGCATCTCCTGGCCCATGCCTTCGGGATCGCCGTTGACGAGATTCATCACGCCGGCCGGTATCCCGGCCTCGGCCAGGAGCTCCGTCATCGCCATGGCCGTGAGTGGCGTGAACTCCGAGGCGCGGCCCACCACCGTGCAGCCCGCGCCGAGGGCCGCGGCCCACGCGCGCGCCGGGTTGTAGGCGGGGAAGTTCCACGCGGTGATCACCCCGATCACGCCCATGGGCTGGCGCAGTACCGTCATCCGCTTCGTGGCCACGCGCGACGGAATGGTGCGGCCGTAGGCGCGCTTGCCTTCCTCGGCGAACCAGTCGAACAGGTCCGCGCTCACCAGCCATTCGCCGCGCGCCTGCGCGAAGGGCTTGCCGCACTCGAGCACCGTCGTGCGCGCCAGGTCGTCAGCCAGCTCGCGCATGCGCGCCGCGGCCTTCTGCAGAATGGTGCCGCGCTCGTACGGGGTGCGACGCGCCCACGCGGGGAAGGCGCGGGCCGCCGCCTCGATGGCCGCCCGGCAATCCTCGCGCCCGCCGAAGGGAACGGTCCGCACGATTTCCTCGGTGGCTGGGTTGATCACGTCCCATGTGCCACCGCTGGCGGCGCCCGCCCAGGCGCCGTCGATGTACTGCTGGTAGGTAAACACCATGCGATACGGTAGCATTCGCCAGCCTCATGGAGGAATCGATGCGACGTGTGTTCCACCTCCTGCTCATCGCCACGTGCACGACGGTGTCGGTCTTCGCGACCGGCCCGGTGGCCCAGGCCCAACCGGCGCCGCTCGCGGGCTTCGACGCCGCCGTAGCGGAGGCCGTCCGCGACTGGGAGACGCCGGGCCTCGCCGTCGCGGTGGTCAAGGACGGCAAGGTCCTGTTCAGCAAGGGATACGGCGTGAGGGCGCTCGGCGCGCCGGACCCTGCCGGCACCCGCACGCTCTTTGCGATCGGCTCGACCACCAAGGCGATGACCGCGGCGCTCATCGGGATGCTGGTGGACGAGAAGAAGCTCGCATGGAACGACCCGGTGTCGATGCACCTGCCGTGGTTCCAGCTGAGCGACCCGTACCTGACGCGCGAGATCACGGTTCGTGACCTGCTGACCCATCGCGCCGGGCTCGGGAACGCCGACTACCTCTGGTACGGCCAACCCACCGAGCCGCGCGAGATTCTCCGGCGCGTGCGCCTGCTGCCGGCGGCCTACTCGCTGCGCTGCTCGTTCATCTACCAGAACATCATGTACGCCGCGGCCGGCGCCGTCGTCGAGGCGGTGAGCGGCCAACCGTGGGAACAGATGATGCGGACGCGGATCTTCGAGCCGCTGGGGATGTCCGGCGCCATCCCCACGGCGGCGACGCTCGCGAGACAGGCCGATGTGGCGAAGCCGCATGCGAAGGTCGACGGGAAGGTGCGCGAGATCGAGAACGCGAGCACCGACACGGTAGCGTCGGCGGGCAGCGTCTGGGCCGGCGTGGAGGACATGGCGAAGTGGTCGTCGATGCTGCTGGCCCGCGGCCGGGCGCCCTCAGGTCGGGTGCTGCTGACGCCGGAAACCGTGGACGAGCTGTTCGCGCCACAGACGCTGGTCACGCGTGAAGCGTTCTACCCGACCGCGCGGCTCACGAAGCCGAAGTGGACCACCTACGGCCTGGGCTGGTTCCAGCAGGACTATCGCGGGCACGCCGTGGACTACCACACCGGCAGCATCGACGGCATGGTGGCCATCCACGGGTTGCTCCGCGATCATGGCGTCGGGGTGGTCGTCCTGGCGAACCGCGACCACGCCGAGCTGCGCCACGCCATCATGTTCGATGTGTTCGACCGCTTCATCGGCGGCGCATCGCGCGACTGGAGCGGCGAGCTGAAGGCGTTCTACGATGGGCTGGAGCGGGAGGCCGAGTCCGCCCGGGCGAAGGCCGACGCACGGCGCGTGGCGGGCACCGTGCCCTCGCTGCCGCTCGAGCACTACACAGGGATCTATGCGGATCCCCTGCGCGGCGAAGTCGTGGTGACGCTCGACGGCGGCCGACTCCGCGCGCGATACGGATCCGCGTTCGTCGGCACGCTCGAACACTGGAACTTCGACACGTTCCGGGCGACGTGGGACTCGGCGTGGCGCGGCACCGCGCTGGTGACGTTCGTGCTCGACGCGAGCGGTCAGCCGTCGCGGGTCGAGGCGATGGGCGCGCAGTACACGAAACGCGAGCCGTGAGGGGCTCGCGTGGGGGCCCAGCTCATCGGCCCCTGGCGCGCCCTTCCCAGAAGCGGGCGTGGAACCGGAAGCCCAGCCGCTGGTAGACCCGGATGGCCGCCTGGTTCTCGCTCTTCACGTTCAGCGCAATCGTGTGGATGCCGCGCTCGATCAGCCGCCGGGCGATGGCAGTGGTGACCGCCGAGGCGTGCCCCTGGCCGCGATGCGAACGGCGTGTGTAGACATTGCCGATCGCCCCGACACTCTCGTCGGCCGAGTAGAGGTGGGTGCCGCCCGCGGCCACCAGTCGTCCCGCGCGTCGCACGCCGAAGAAGGTGCCGTCCCCCAACTGGCTGCGCCAGAAGAAGTCCGGTTCCTCGTGGGTGGCCACCCCGTCGGCGTACAGCTCACGAATCTCGTGTTCATGCGACTCGTCGAGCGGCTCGGCGGCCGCCGCGCCGTCGTGGGGGACGAAGTGCGCGGCGTCGAGCGACATCCGGTGCATCAGGCGGTTCCACTCCACCGTGAACCGCCGCGCCACCGGTGCGAGGAACGCCTCGGGTATCTGCAGGTAGCAGCTGTCGATGTCCGGCACGGCCGCCAGTACATCGGGGTCCCCGGCCGCCCAGAGGATGGGCACATCGAACTCCCGATATAGAAGCGCGACGGAGGATCCGCGTGCGTGCCACTCGCAGTACTGCTGGCGGCGCGGGTCCAGATCCCCGAGGGCGTAGACGGACCAGTGGGGGTCCTGATTGAGCAGCGTCCGGATCGCGGTCAAGTCGGTGTCGCGGCCCCGATGGGTGACCGCATTCGCATCGTGCCGGGCTGAACGAGACAACGCCCGCTATTGTCCGACACTCCACCGCGGGTCGGCAACGGCAGCGAGCCCTGTCCAGAACAGGACAGGTCCCGCCTCCCCTCACGCGGTAGGTTCACAGAGGAGGCAACCTTTATGAAACCCATCGGCATCGCTGGCGCAGTGCTGATCGTGCTCGGCCTGCTGGCGCTCCTCTATCAGGGCATCACCTATACGAGCCGCGACACGGTCCTCGACATCGGGCCCGTGCACGCGACGGCCGAACGGCAGAAGACGCTGCCGCTTCCACCCATCCTGGGCGTGGCCGCCATGGCCGGCGGCGTCGCGTTGCTGATCGCCGGCGCGCGCAAGCACGCCTAGCGTGGAAACCTAGTGGGAGTCGAGTTTGCCCCCGCTCTGGATGTCGCGCAGGGTCTGCCGCATCGCTTCCAGGGCTTTCATCTGCTGGAGTGTCGCGTCCAGCGACTCTGCGGTCGCCCGCACGGCCTCCACGGCCGCGTGACGGGCGTCCTCGGCGGCCGTCCGCGCTTCCTCGCCCGCCGTCCGGGCCGACTCAGCCGCCTCCCGCAGGCTCTCACGCTCCTGCCGGACCGTTTCGAGTGCCTCGCGATGCTGGTCACGCATCTCGCGCGCCTCTTCCGCCAGGCGCCTGAACGCTTCCGCCTCGCTTCTCGCGGCTTCGGCGGTCGCGCGGTGCGCTTCAGAGGCCTCGTGGCCAGGAACCGGTTGCGTCGGATCGGTCGGATCGGTTGGCATGCTGGGCCGCACGGCCAGTATCGCACGGGGTGCCCGGTCCTTCCCCGGGCAAGGGTTCTGTCTGTTTCTGCACAGGCCGCGGCTCCGCCCGCGTGTCATGCTGCGTGAATGGAACCCGAGAAGACCTCCCGCCGTAAACCGAAGGCCCTGCCCGTGTTCAATGCGCAGGCCTTCCTCGACTCGGCGGGTGTGGAGAAGAGCATCGTGGAGTACGCGCGCGGAGAGAGCATCTTCATGCAGGGAGACGCATCGGAGGATGTCTTCTACATTCAGGCCGGAGGCGTGAAGCTGTCGGTGCTGTCCAAGGCCGGTCGGGAGGCCGTGGTCGCCATGCTCGGCCCGGGGGAGTTCTTCGGCGAGGGCTGCCTCGCCGGCCAGCTGCTGCGCATGGGCAGCGCCACGGCCATCACCCCGAGCACTATCCTGCTCATCAGCAAGGAGCAGATGGTGCGTGTCCTGCGCCAGCAGCACACCATGTCCGACCGGTTCATCGCGCACGTGCTGGCGCGCAACATCCGGATCGAGCAGGACCTGGTCGACCAGCTCTTCAACTCCAGCGAGAAGCGGCTGGCCCGGACGCTGCTGCTGCTCGCCCGCTACGGCAAGCAGGACAAGCCCATCCGGTCGGTGCCGAGGATCTCGCAGGAGACGCTCGCGGAGATGGTCGGGACCACGCGGTCGCGGGTGAACTTCTTCCTGAACAAGTTCAAGAAGCTGGGCTTCATCGAGTACAGCGGCGAGCTCCCCATCACCATCCACAACTCGCTGCTGAGCGTGGTCCTGCACGACTGACACCATGGTGACCATCTTGATCGTCCTTGTGGTGTCGACGTTGATCGGCGCCATTGCCTCCAGCCGGTCGGCCGGGGTCTTGAAGCCTTCACCGGGCCAGCCCACCGAGCCCGGAGGTGCGGCTACGCGGCAAACTGCTGACGACCGCCGACCCAGGTCTGGGTGACGCGGAGCGAGGTGAGCTCCTCGGGCGGTGCCTCCCAGAGGTCTCCCGACAGCACTGCCAGGTCCGCCAGCATGCCCTCGCGCAGCAGACCCCGGTCGGCATCGTCGCCGGATGCGACGGCGCCGCCCCGCGTGTAGGCGTCGAGCGCTTCGTCCAGCGTAATCGCCTCGTCCGGCGCCACGGGCTGGCCGTCGGCATCGCGCCGGAGCATGGCCGCCTGGATGCCCGCCAGCGGAGAGTCGTTTTCCACGACCGGTGCGTCGGACGAGAGCGCCACCGTGACGCCCGCGTCGATCATCGCGCGGACGGGATACGCGCGGCGGAGCAACGCGTCCGGCAGGTACTGTCGGAAGTTGCGGCCGAGCGTGAGGACGAAGATGGTCTGCGGCACGGCGATGACGCCGAGTCGCGCAGCCCGTGCCAGGTGATCCGCGCCAGGCAGGCCGAAGTGCTCGATGCGGTGCCGCATCGGACCGGGTCCCAGCGCCTCGTAGACGCGGAGGACCTGGTCGATGGCCACGTCGCCGATGGCGTGGGTGGCGATGCGCCAGCCGTCCGCGTGCGCCTCGCGCGCGAGAGCCAGGAACTCGTCCTCGTCCAACCGCAGCACGCCGCGCGTGTCGGCGTGGCGATAGGGCACGCTGAGCGCTGCCGTGGCGCCGCTCAGGCCGCCATCGGCGAAGAACTTCACGGTGTCGATGCGCAGGTGGTCCGAACGGTGATGGCCCACGGGCAGCGGCACCGGGCCGACACCGTCCACCATCCCGAGCGCCATCACGTTCACGCGGCTCGGCAGACGGCCCTCCGCGTCCAGCGCGCGGTAGGTGTCGAGCAACTCCGGCGCGACGCCGGCGTCGTTGGTGCTGGTGATACCGTGCGAGAGCTGATGCGCCAGGGCGGCGGTGATCATCGCGCGGTAGTCGTCCTGCGTGGGCGGCGGCATCTGGCGGAGCACCAATCCCATGGCGGTTTCGCGGAGCACTCCCGTCGGCTCGCCGCTCGCGTCGTGGTCGATCTCGCCGCCGGACGGCGCCGGCGTGTCGCGCGTGACGCCCCCGCGCTCGAGCGCGCGGCTGTTGCAGACGACGATATGGGCGCAGGTGCGCATCAGGACGACGGGACGATCCGTGGCGATGGCATCGAGATCCGCGCGGGTGGGGCCACGTCCCTCGGGGAAGCGCGCCTCGTTGTACCCGCGCCCGTACAGCCACGCGCCGGGAGCGAGCCGGGTGGCAAGCGCCGCCACGCGCTCGCCGAGGTCGGCCAGGCTGTCGGAGCCGCGCACGTCCAGCAGCGTCGTCAGCAGGTGCCCGATCTTCCAGATGTGCGCGTGGGCGTCCACGAAGCCGGGGAGCAGGGTCCGCCCGGCCAGGTCCACGACGCGCGTGCCAGGGCCCCGCAGATTCAGGACGTCGTGATCGGAGCCGACGGCGGCGATGCGGTCGCCCTTGACGGCGAGCGCCGTGTGGCCCGCGCGCTCGTTCAGGCCGGTCCAGAGGACGCCCTTGACGAAGATGGTGTCGGCAGTGTGCATGGCGGATGACGCGGATAGGCGGATCCGCAGATTACGCGGATGACGCGGATTCAATCAGGGTGGGGGATGCACAGGCCTCGTCGTGAGTTCCGTGCGTTGGTCGAGCGTTCGGCCAGCGGGGCGAAGCCCCGCGACGGGACGTGACGGAGCCCACGGCAAGATGCCGTAACTGGATCATCGAAGGCCTCTTGCCGTGGGCTCCGTCACGTCCCGTATGCCCGGCCGTGTTGCGGCCGGGTGGCCGAACGCCATCTGCGCAATCCGCGTAATCTGCGGTTCCCTTACGCCGGCTGCAGCG
>Ga0105107_10001262_pt1 | contig 16391 bp, 15 predicted proteins | sample PPLLaktember2015_6_FD_79335 | JGI IMG/M metagenome (GOLD analysis project Ga0105107, IMG submission 79335) | Freshwater sediment microbial communities from Prairie Pothole Lake near Jamestown, North Dakota, USA - PPLs Lake P8 Core (1) Depth... | ecosystem: Environmental > Aquatic > Freshwater >...
CGCCGGCGTCGTCGCGCTGATCGCGGCGCTCGTGCAGTGGCGCGTGGTGGATCGCGAGCCGGCGGAGGACGTCGGCACGGCCGAGCGCCCGGGCTACTTCCTGACCGGCGTCGACCTCGAGGAATTCAGCGTGGATGGCGGACTGCGGATCGGGCTGCGATCCATTTCCGCGACCGAGGACACGGCGGGCGGCGTCATCCGGCTTGCGCAGGTCGCCGTGGATTACCACACGCCGACCGGACGGGACTGGAACCTGACCTCGAACGAGGCGCGGGTGCCGCAGGGCGGGCAGACGGTCGAGTTCGAGGGCGACGTCCGCCTCGCGGGCCGCCCCGGCCAGGACCCGCTGGCGGCGGAACTCCATACGGCACGCCTGACGCTCGACACCGAGAAGGAGGTCGCCGAGACCCGCTCGCCCGTCGAGCTGGCTTTCGGTACGCATCGCATCCGCGCCCTGGGCATGCGCGCCGACCTCAAGGCCGGGACCCTGCGGCTGGAATCGGACATCAATGCTCAATTTGCGCCCTGAACGGCTGATCGCCTGGCTGCTGCTCGCCGCCGCCAGCGCGGGCGCCGGCGCCCAGGATCGCGCCGAGCTGCCGATCCAGCTCAAGGCGAGCTCGCTGGACTTCGACAGCCAGAAGGGCGTGGTCGAGTACGGCGAGGTGACGATCACGCAGGGCGGGATCAGGATCAGCGCCGACCGCGCGGTGACGACCGGGGTCGACTTCGACGACAGCAAGTGGCAGTTCAGCGGCACCGTGCGCATCACGACGCCGGAGTCGGCGCTCGCGAGCGACACGGCCGAAGTGAGGTTCGCGGGTGGCGAGATCCAGAGCGCCGCGGTCACGGGCGGCCCCGCGACTTTCGAGCAGAAGCGCAACGAAGACATCGCGCAGGGCCGCGCCACGCGGATCGACTACGACCTGAAGCGCGGCACCGTCGAGCTTGCCGGGGAAGCCTGGCTCTCGGACGGCAAGACCGAGATCACCGGCGAGAAGCTCGTCTACAGCACGGCGAACCAGCGCGTCGTATCGCAGAAAGAAGTCCTGATCACGATCCAGCCCGGCGAAGCCGCGCCCGAGAAACCGGATCCCGAACCATGAGCGAGCTGGTCGCCACGGAGCTGGAAAAGAGCTACCGCAAGCGCAAGGTCGTCTCCTCGCTGTCGATCTCGATCGGCAGCGGCGAGGTCGTCGGGCTGCTCGGCCCGAACGGCGCCGGCAAGACCACCGCTTTCTACATGATCGTCGGACTCGTGCCCTGTGACGGGGGCCGGATCACGCTCGACGGCGAGGACATCACAAACCTGCCGATGCACGCGCGCGCGCGGCGCGGCGTCGGCTACCTGCCGCAGGAGCCCTCGATCTTCCGACGCCTCACGGTGAAGGACAACGTCAAGGCAATCCTCGAGACGCGCGGCGATCTCGACGGCGCCGCGCGCGACGAGGCCCTCGAGAGCCTGCTCGAGGAACTGCACGTCGCGCACCTGCGCGACCATATCGGCATGAGCCTCTCCGGGGGCGAGCGCCGCCGCGTCGAGATCGCGCGCGCGCTCGCCGCGAACCCGGCCTTCATCCTGCTCGACGAGCCGTTCGCCGGCGTCGACCCGCTCTCGGTGCACGACATCCAGCGCATCGCCCGCCACCTCGCGGACCGCGGCATCGGCGTCCTGATCACCGACCATAACGTGCGGGAAACTCTGGGGATTTGCGGACGCGCCTACATCGTCAACCAGGGCACCGTGCTGGCCTCCGGAACCGCGGACGAGATCCTTGCAAATCCAGAGGTGCGCAAGGTCTACTTGGGGCAGGATTTCCGACTTTGACGGAATGAAACCCAGCCTCCAGCTCCGGATCGGCCAGCAGCTGACGATGACGCCGCAGCTGCAGCAGGCGATCAGGTTGCTGCAGCTGCCGACGATCGAGTTGCAGGCCCAGGTGCTGCAGGCGCTCGAGAGCAACGTGATGCTCGAGGCCGAGGAAGACTTCGAGGCAACCTGGTCGGTCGAGTCCGCCCCGAGCGAGCCCGCGGCAAATGCCGGCGGGGAAGAACCGGTGGTCGAGATCGGCGACGACTGGACCGATCCCAGCGCGGCGGAATCCGAGGCGCCCTGGTCCGGGTCGGGGGACCGGGAACTCGACCTGCCGGACGAATCGGGACGCACGCTCCGCGACCATCTCGCCTGGCAGATGGAGCTCGCCCGCCTGGCCCCCGAGACGCTGACGATCGGGCGCGCCATCATCGACGCGATCAACGACGACGGCTACCTCACGGATTCCCTCGACGTCATCGCCGAATCGATCGCCGGTGAAGTACTCGCCGACGCCGCCGGCGTCGCGCGGGTGCTCGCGGTGGTGCAGCAGCTCGACCCTGCCGGGGTCGGTGCGCGGTCAGTCGCGGAGTGCATCGAGCTTCAGCTCGCGCAACTCGACCCGGCGACGCCCGGACTCGCGGCCGCCCGTGCCCTGGCACACCGGCATCTCGAGCTGGTCGCGGGGCGCGACCTTGCAGCGCTGCAGCGCGAACTGCACGTCAACGGCGAGGAACTCGACGTCGCCCTCGCACTGGTGCGCAGCTGCCACCCCAGGCCCGGCGCCGCGTTCCAGGCGACGCGGACGGAGTACGTGGTGCCGGACGTGTACGCGCGCCGCACGCCCCAGGGCTGGGTGGTGGAGCTGAACCCGTCCGCGCTGCCGCGCGTGCGCCTCAACGAGAGCTACGCCGGGATGCTCACGCGCGCGCCTGACCACGCGGTGCTGCGCACGCAGCTGCAGGAGGCTCGCTGGCTGCTCAGGAGCCTCGAGATCCGCAACGACACGATGCTGAAGGTTGCCCGCACAATCGTCGCGCGTCAGCAGGCCTTCCTCGACAGCGGCGAGGAGTCGATGCAGCCGATGATCCTGAAGGACGTCGCCGAAGCCGTCGGCATGCACGAGTCGACGATCTCGCGCGTCACGACCGGCAAGTACCTGCATACGCCTCGCGGCGTGTACGAATTCCGCTTCTTCTTCTCCAGCCAGGTGGCGGGTGAAGACGGCGCGGGGGTCTCCTCGACCGCGATCCGTGCGAAGATTCGCAAGCTGGTCTCGCAGGAGCCGCCCGGACGGCCGCTCTCCGACCAGCAGATCGTCGACCTGCTCGCCGCCGACGGCGTGCAGGTCGCGCGTCGCACCGTCGCCAAGTACCGCGAGGCGCTCGGGATCGCAACCTCGAGCGCGCGCCGGCAAGGCGCCGGGCGCTGACCGCTCGAGCCAGGGAAATCAGGAACAGGAGTATCCAGCCATGCAGTTGACGCTGACCGGCCACCACATCGAGATCACGCCCCCGCTCCGCGATTACGTGCGCAAGAAGCTGGACCGGGTCCTGCGCCACTTCGAGCGTGTCGTGGACGTGCACTGCGTGCTGACGGTGGAAAAGCTCGAGCACAAGGCCGAGGCGACGCTCGGCGTCAGCGGCGCGGTGATCCACGCGGACGCGAGACACGAGGACATGTACGCCGCGATCGACGCGCTCGCGGACAAGCTCGACCGGCTGGTGCGCAAGCACAAGGAAAAGATCTCCGACCACCACGCCGCCGAGGTCTCGCGCGGCAAGCCCGCCTGAGCGCAGGAACGCCATGACGCGGCTCGTTGTCGTCAGCGGCCTGTCCGGCTCCGGCAAGAGCGTCGCGCTCAACATGCTGGAAGACCTCGGCTGGTACTGCATCGACAACATCCCGGCGGGCCTCGTGCAGGCGCTCGTCTCGCATTCGCTGCGCAGCGAGGAACCGATCTACCGGCGTCTCGCCGTCGGGCTCGACGCGCGCAACCGTCCCGACGACCTGGCCTCGATTCCCGAGCTGGTGGCGGACCTGAGGCGCTCCGGGTTGCGCTGCGAGGTGCTCTACCTGCACGCGGAAGACGAAGTGCTGCTGCGCCGCTATGCCGAGACACGGCGCCGGCACCCGCTCGCGGGCGCAGGCGTGAGCCTCGCCGACGCGATCGCCGAGGAGCGCCGCCTGCTGCACCCGCTCATCGACAGCGCTGACCTCGTCATCGACACCTCGCGCATGAGCGTGCACGTCCTGCGCGACGCGATCGCGGAGCGGGTCGAGCCGCGATCCCCGGGACGGCTGTCGATCCTGTTCGAGTCGTTCGGCTTCAAGCACGGCACGCCCGGCGACGCCGACTTCGTCTTCGACGCGCGCACGCTGCCGAATCCCTACTGGGAGCCGGCGCTCAAGCCGCTGACCGGGCGCGACGCGAAGGTCGTCGAATTCCTCGAGGCGAGCCCGCGCGTCGAACGCATGGTGGACGACCTCGTGCGCTTCATCGAGGGCCGCCTGCCGGACTACGAGCAGGCAAACCGCGGCTACCTGACGGTCGCGATCGGCTGCACCGGTGGCCAGCATCGCTCGGTCTACCTGGTCGAGCGCCTCGCGCGGCACTTCCGGCCCCGGTATCCGCAGCTCCTCGTGCGCCACAACTCGCTGCCGCAATAACCCCGCGTCACTCGATGCGCGCGCCGAACGCGCGGTCGAGGCCGAGGAAGGCCGATATCTCGGCGCGACGCCGGCTGGCGTCGCGCCCGCCCGCCGCGATCAGCTCGCGCGTATAGGCGCCCTCGAACAGCAGGTACGAAAGCAGTCGGCCTCCGCGCGCGCCGCGCGCGCCGAGAATGCGCAGCAGCGCCCTGAGCGAACCCGGCATCGCGTGCCGGTGCTCGACGGCCGCCTCGCCCGGGTCGCGCCCGGGCTGCAGCAGCAGCGTGTCGACGTGGCGCATGCCGAAAGGCGCAGGCCCGGGTCGGCGGCCGTCGAGCAGCGCATTGATGCGGATCAGCCGCTCGAGGTCCGCCTGCAGCCCCTCGGCGAACAGCGAATCCAGCATGAACCCGAACTGATCGGCCATGTTGGGCGCATGGGCCGGCACGGTGCGCCCGGCTCCCTGGTGACGCACGCCGATCACCAGGATGCGGTCCGCGCCGAGATGGATCGCGGGGGCAAGCGGCGTCAGCTGGCGCAATGCGCCGTCGCCGTAGTGACCGCCTTCCATGGCGACCGGCGGGAACAGCAACGGGATCGCTGCACTCGCCATCAGGTGATCGACGCCGAGGATTGCGGCAGCGCCGCGGCGCGCTGCGCGGTCCCAGGGAACGAACGGCCGCGAACTCTCGACGAAAGTCACGCTCGCGCCGCCGGTCAGCGAGGTCGCGGTGACGGCTACCGCATCCGGCCGGCCTGCGGCGACGGATCGGGCAAGCGCCGCAAAGTCGACTTCGCGTTCGAGCAGGGCGCGCAGCGGCGAATTGTCGAGCAGCGAACGCGGCATCGGCAGCAGCCAGCCGCCGGAGACGAGGGCGAGAACAAGCTGCAGGCCGGAACGCAGCATGTCGAGCGTGCCGGCGCGGAATACCTGGCCGATGCGGAACCCGCCCCAGACGCGCTCGAGCGCAACTGCCGCCTGCCCGAAGTCCGCGGCGCCAGCCGCGAGCACGGCCGCGTTGATTGCGCCGGCCGAGGTGCCGCAGATCACCTGGAACGGCAGCGCGCTGCCGGGCGGATGCCAGCGGGCGATCTCCCGCAGCACGCCGACCTGCCAGGCGGAGCGCGCGCCGCCCCCGGTCAGCACGAGCGCGATGCGCGGCGTTTCGCTCATGGCCATGTGGCAGCAGGCCGCGATACTATGCAGTTCGCCCGAACCGGAGGACTCCTCATGACCCGTTTACTGCAGAGCGCCGCCATCGCGCTCTCCTTACTGGCCGCTGGCGCCGCTCTCGCCGCGGACCCGCCCGCCGTCGGCTCGCCCGCGCCCGCCTTCAGGCTACAGGACCAGACCGGCAAGTGGCACGCACTCCCCGATTACGCGGGCAAATGGGTGGTGCTGTACTTCTATCCCAAGGACAACACTCCGGGCTGCACGACGCAGGCCTGCGAGTTCCGCGACAACATCTTCGCCTACCGCGAGCTTGGCGCGGTGATCCTCGGCGTCAGCGTCGACGACGTGGATTCGCACAAGGAGTTTTCCGACCAGTACAACCTGCCGTTCCCGATCCTCGCCGACTCCGGCAAGCAGACCGCGGCGGCCTACGGAACGCTCACGAAGTACGTCGGGCTGGTCGAGATGGCCCGGCGCGACACCTTCATCATCGACCCGCAGGGCCGGATCGCGAAGCACTACGTCAAGGTCGACCCGAAGGGCCATTCCGAGGCCGTCATCGCGGACCTGAAGCAGCTCGCCAAGGCTGCGGCGCCGAAAGGGTAGCCGCAGTGGGCGGGTCGTCAAAGGGGACGCACCCCTTTTTCCGGGTGATGGACACAGCCAGGGGCAATCGGATTGATAAAGGGGTGCGTCCCCTTTGACAACCCGCCCTCTCCGCTTCTCGGGCTCCGCGAGCTATGTCGCGCCGCCGGAGCTCGCGCTCGCGGTCAACGCGGCGATCACGCTCGGCAGGCCGTTGCTGGTCAAGGGCGAGCCCGGCACGGGCAAGACGCAGCTCGCACTCGAAGTCGCGCGCGCGCTCGATGCGCCGCTCTTCGAGTGGCACGTCAAGTCCACCAGCAAGTCGCAGCAGGGCCTCTACGAGTACGACGCCGTCTCGCGGCTGCGCGACTCGCAGCTCGGCGACGGGCGCGTCGGCGACATCGCGAACTACATCGTCCCGGGCATGCTCTGGCGCGCGTTCGAGTGCGAGCAGCGCGCCGTGCTCCTGATCGACGAGATCGACAAGGCCGACATCGAGTTCCCGAACGACCTGCTGCGCGAGCTCGATCGCATGGAGTTCTACGTCTACGAGACCCGGCAGCTCGTGCGCGCACGGCACCGGCCGGTGATATTCATCACGAGCAACAACGAGAAGGAGCTGCCCGACGCGTTCCTGCGCCGCTGCTTCTTCCATTACATCCGCTTCCCCGACGCCGAGACGATGGAACGGATCGTCGCCGTCCATCACCCGGGTCTCAAGAAAGCACTGCTTGCCGAGGCGCTCGCGGCTTTCTTCCGCATCCGCGAGATGCCCGGGCTCCGCAAGAAGCCCAGCACCTCGGAGCTGCTCGACTGGATCAAGCTCCTGGTCGCCGAGGACATCCCGCCCGAAGCCCTGCGTAGCGACGATGCGAAGGCGACGATCCCGCCGCTCTACGGTGCCCTGCTCAAGAACGAGCAGGATGTGCACCTGTTCGAGCAGCTCGTGTTCATGAACCGGCGCGCGGGCAGGCCCGGCTAGTGTCACGGCGCCTGGCGCCATGCTGATCCGCTTCTTCCTGATGCTGCGCGCGGCCGGCGTGCCGGTGAGCATCACGGAATTCCTGGCGCTGCTCGAGGCGCTGGCGAAAGGCGCGATCCCCTTCATCGAAGCCACGAGGGGGACAGTCCCCTTTGCGGGCCCTGGCGCAAAGGGGACTGTCCCCTCCAGCGACCCGCTCGAGCAGTTCTACTGGCTCTCCCGCTCCATCCTCGTCAAGGACGAGCGCCATTTCGACCGATTCGACCGCGTCTTCTCGGCGCACTTCAAGGGCGCGGAGGCCGCGTTCGAGGCGCTGCTCGCGACCGAGCTGCCGGCGGACTGGCTGCGCAACAACTTCGGCCTGGACCTGACCGCGGAGGAGCAGGCGCGGATCCGGTCGCTCGGCGGCTGGGAAGCGCTCATGGAGACGCTGCGCCGCCGGCTCGACGAGCAGAAGTCCCGGCACGAGGGCGGCAACAAGTGGATCGGAACGGGCGGCACTTCCCCCTTCGGGAACGCCGGTTACAACCCGGAGGGCGTGCGCGTTGGCGGCGCGGGCGGCAACCGCCGCGCGGTCAAGGTCTGGGAGCGGCGCGAGTTCGCGAACCTCGACGACGCGGCCGGGCTCGGCCGGCGCAACGTCAAGATCGCGCTCCGGCGCCTGCGGCGCTTCGCGCGCCAGGGCGCGGCCGACACGCTCGACCTCGAGGGCACGATCGACTCGACCGCGCGCCGCGCGGGGCTGCTCGACATCCGCATGGTCCCGGAACGCCACAATGCCGTGAAGGTGCTGCTGTTCCTCGACATCGGCGGCTCGATGGACGAGCACGTGCGCACCTGCGAGGAGCTGTTCGCGGCCGCGCGCAGCGAGTTCAAGCACCTCGAGCACTACTACTTCCACAACTTCGTCTACGAGTCGGTGTGGAAGGACAACCGGCGCCGGCATGCCGAGCGCACGCCGCTGCCGCAGCTCATGCGCACCTACGGCCACGATTACCGGCTCGTGATCGTGGGCGACGCGACGATGAGTCCCTACGAGATCCTGCAGCCGGGCGGCAGCATCGAGCACTGGAACGAGGAGCCCGGGGCGGCCTGGATGAAGCGCCTGCTCGCCACGTATCCCCGGCACGCCTGGCTCAATCCCGAGCCGCCGGACCGGTGGGAGTTCACGCCCTCGATCCGCATCACGCGCGAGCTCGTCGAGGACCGGATGTTCCCGCTGACGCTCGCCGGCCTCGACCGGGCGATGCGCTCACTGCAGTAGCGCCGCGGCCAGATTCACCGCGGAGATTTGTACACCACGCCGCCTTTCATCACGAAGCGCACGTCCTCGAGGCGCCTGATGTCATCCAGCGGACTGCCCGCGACGGCGACGAGGTCCGCGAGGAGCCCAGCTTCGATCCTGCCGCGGTCCGGCGTGTCGAAGAGCTCCGCGTTCACGAGCGTGGCGCTCTGGATCGCGTGCAGCGGCGTATCGCCGTGGCCCACGCGCGCGGTCAGCTCCTTCGCGTTGTCGCCGTGCGGGAAGACGCCGGCATCCGTACCGAAGGCGACCTTGACGCCCGCCTTGAGCGCGCGCTTGAAGCTCTCCACCGCGAGCGGACCCAGATAGGCCTGCTTGGCCGCGAGCGCCGGCGGCAGCTCCGTGGTCTTCAGCGTGTCGATCAGGTGCATGTTCGGGACAACGAAGCTTCCGTTCTTCTTCAGGATCGCCGCCGCCTCGTCCGTCATCATCGAGTTGTGCTCGATGCTGTCGATGCCCGCCTCGCTCGAGGCGATGATGCCCTCGGTGCCGTGCGCGTGCGCCGCGATCCGGAGGCCGTGCCGGTGCGCCTCCTCCGCCGCCGCGCGCAGTTCCTCGATCGAGTACTGCTGCGCGCCTGCCGGTCCCTCGAAGGACAGCACGCCCGCGGTCGCGCAGATCTTGATGACCCTGGCGCCATGCTTCACCTGGTGGCGCACGGCCTTCAGCACCTCGTCGACGCCGTCGGCGGTGCCGGATACGAAGTCCGGCGGCATGACGCCGGGCCCGAGGCCCGTGGTCTGGTCGCAGTGTCCGCCGGTCGTGGTGAGCGCGTGGCCCGCGGGGATCACGCGCGGGCCGATGGCCCAGCCCTTGTCGATCGCGTGCATCAGCGCGACGTCCGAAAAGCCGAGGCCCGTACCGAGGTCGCGCACGGTCGTGAAGCCGGCGAGCAGCGTCTTCGACGCATGCGGCAGCGCGCGCAGGGCGAAGTCGCCGGCCGTGAAGCGCACCGGTTCCGTCTCCCAGCCCTCGCCGATGATGTAGTTCAGGTGCACGTGCGCGTCCATGAGGCCCGGCAACAGCACGTGTCCCGGCAGCGCGATCGTCCGCGCGCCCGCGGGCCGGGTGGCGGGATTGACCGCGGCGATCTTCTCACCCTCGATGACGATGACCGCGGGTGTAACGATGCGGCCTGCCACCACGTCGAGGTAACTGTCCGCTTCCAGGACGACGGTTTCGGCCAGCGCCGGAGGGCCGACGACGAGGCAGGAGAGCGCCAGCAGCGACAGCAACCTGGTCATGTTGACTCTCCTAAAGTTTCGGCGGCGCAGGGAAGGTTACGACCGGGCCCTTCGGCGTCTTGTCAGGGGTCAGATAGTCCGGCGCCGGCTCGCCGGCCGGCCCGAGATGCTTCAGGTACGCGTAGATGGCCTTCACGTCACCGTCGCGCATGGCCACGAGGTTGAACCAGGGCATCGGCGGCCGCAGGGGACTGCGAGCGCGCGCCACGAACTGTTCCGCCGTCATGTCCTTCACCGCGAGGCGCAGGTTCGAGGCGTACGTCGTGCCCCAGGGACCGCGCCAGCCGAGGCGGTCGCCGAGCAGCCACTTCGATTCCTCGACCTTGCCGCCGGTCTCGGCATAGCCGGCCGTGTGACAATCGTTGCAGCCCGCGATCTGCACGAGGTATCGGCCGCGCGTGACGTCCGCCGGCAGCTTGCCGGACGCGCTATCGGCGGCTTCGGCCGCGCACACGATGCAGGCAGCCGCCGCGCATGCGGCCAGCGTCTTTTCAATGGCAGTCATGAATCCCCCCTGACCCGAGTCTAACGAATGATAGCGGGCTCGAGCGCAAGGACATGCGCCACCTCGCCCGGAAGGAATGGTGTCGCCTCGCCGCGCGCCCAGGCCTCGTGCCCGGCGCGATAGAACGGTGAAAGCGGATTCCCGCTTTGGCCGCCCGGCATGTGGAAGTAGCCTTCCGCCTCGCGGCCAGGCGACACCGCAAAGCGCTCGGACGCGCCGAAGCCCGGCGACTGTACGCGCGGCACGGACCAGTCGCCCGGCAGCGGCTCCGCCGGCATGTCGAGGAAGCGCCCAAGAAGCGGCACAGCCTCGGCGATCGGGTGACGGATCCGCGCGGCGTTGATCGCGCCCCAGCGGCAGTCGGCCACGCTCGCGCAGGCAGCCGGCAGGTCCCGCACGCCCCGCCTGGCGACATCCGCCAGCCAGGCGTCCCAGTCCGCGAAGCGTCGGTCGAGGAGATGCGGCGGACGGGCTTCGATGATTCGCCAGGCGACCTCGGTGAATCGCTCCGGAGCGCGCCAGGCATAGTCCGGCCAGCGTGCGATCGCGGGCGCCGCAAGCATGCGGAAGGCGCGCGCCGTCACCCGGCGTTCGAAGTCACGCAGCAGGCGAAATCCCGCGTCATCGATTGCGGCATGGCCGCTCCAGCCGGCGACGAGGCGTGCAGCTTCGGTTTCGCCGGCACGCCCGAGCGCGCCAAGCAGGATCGGTTGCCAGCGGGCGAGGTAGTCGGCGCGATCATCGAGCTGGATCGCGAGCATGTCCGTTGGGGATGCCTCGACGAGTGACGCGAGTCGATCGCGAATCTGCCGTGCCCGGGCGGCCGCTGCGTAGTCGCCGTCCCCCATGCGTGCAAAGTCAGGGCCGCCGACCACGCGCGCGTTGGCGCTCCAGGCGAAGCCTGCCGGCGGGTCGAGCAGCCGCGGCGCTTCCTCGCGCGGCAGCCAGCCGTCCCAGCCCGCATCCGGCCCGTGCCAGGGCGACGGGCGCGTGGGATCGATGCCGCGCCGCCGCGGCAGGCGCCCTGAGAGCACCCAGCCAATGCGGCCATCGGCGTCGGCGATCATGACGTTTTGCCCCGGCATGCCGGCTCCGCCGATGATCGCCGCGGCCTCGTCGAGGCCGCGCGCCCGCTCGATGCGGAGGAGCGCCAGGTCGGTCGCGCCGGCGCGATGCGCCGTCCAGGCGAGTGCGAGCTCGCGCCCCTCCCCGTCGTCGCCGATCACCGGACCCCAGACCGTGCGACGCAACTCGAGCGTCACGGAATCGGCGCCCGCCACCTCGATCGTTTCGCGGTCGACCTCGAAAGCCCGCGGGCCTTCGCCGGTCAGGTAGCTGCCGGAGTCCGGCCCGGGCTCGAGTCGCACGAGGTCCTGGAAATCACCGTAGCTGTTAGTAAAACCCCAGGCAACGCGGCCATTGCTGCCGGCGACGATTGCCGGCACGCCCGGCAGGCTGACGCCGGTCACGTCGAGTCCGTCCCCGGCGACGACCAGGCGCGCGCGATACCAGATGTTCGGGACGCGCAGGCCGAGATGCATGTCGTTCGCGAGCAGCGCGGCGCCGTTCCGCGCACGGTTGCCGGCAACCGCCCAGTTGTTGCTGCCGCGCTTGTTGGTGGAAGAATTCCCGGCGGGCCCATCGAGCATCTCGAAGATCCCGTGGTCGAGCGTGCGCAGGTCGTATTCCCCGGGCAGGGGTAATGGCATCTCGGGCAGGCGGCTGCCGTCGAGCGGCGCTTCGCCGGACGGGTCCGGCTCGACGATCAGACGGTAAGCGACTTCCGGAATCGCTGCCGCCAGCCGGCCGCGCTGCTGCTCGTCCGCGTCATCGAGTCCCTGCAGGTCGATCCACATGGCGTACACGACGAGGATCGAGTCCTCCGCGCGCCAGGGCCCGGGCGCCTGGCCGAGCAGCAGGTACTCGAAAGGCCGCGCTCCCAGCGACGCGATCCCGGAATTCACGCCTTCGGCATAGGACTCGAGCAGTCCGCGCTCCTCGGCGCCCAGTGCGACGAGCGCCTCGCGTGCGCGGCGCCTGAACTGGTGCGGTCGGATGTGCCGGTCCGCTTCCACGAGGCCCGGGCCGAGCAGTGCGGCGAGCTCGCCGGCACCGGTTCGACGCAGCAGGTCCATCTGGAACAGCCGGTCCTGCGCGTGCGCATAGCCCGTTGCGCGCGCGACGTCCGCGCGCGTCGCGCCGCGGATGACCGGAACGCCCGCGGCATCGCGCTCGATCGAGGCGGGCGCCGTGAGTCCGGCGACCTGCGCCGCGCCCTCGATCTGCGGCAGGCTCGCACGCACGACGAACCAAGCCGCGGCGACTGCGATCACGGCGATGGCGGCGGCGATTCCGAGGATCCAGGCGAGGATCCGGAACCTGAAGGGGACGCTCACCTTCGCACCAGGCATCGCGACTTTAGACAGGTGATTCCCATTCGAAGGCGAGCGTCCCCTTCAGGTTCCGCGCTGGACCTTCAGGATCTTCATCGAGTTCGTGCCGCCCGAGACTCCGGAGAACTCGCCCTTCGTGACGATGATGAGGTCGCCTTCGGCGGCGAGGCCCTCATTCATCAGTCGCTCGAAGATGGCGGCGTAGATCTGTTCCGGGCGCGGATGGGTCACGTCGAAGTCGACCGGGTAGACGCCGCGGTACAGCGTCACGCGACGCTGCGTCGCGGGGTGGCGCGTGAACGCGTAGATCGGGATGTCCGAGCGCATGCGCGACATCCACAGCGCGACCGAGCCGGACTCGGTCAACGCGACGATCGCGCGCACCTCGAGGTGGTTCGCGGTGTACATCACGGCCGCGGCGATCGCCTCGTCCGTGCGACTGTAATGGCCGTCCGTGCGCAGCTCGGGCCGGTTCGAGAACTGCCACTTCTCCGCGCCCTCGATCACCTGCGCCATGGCCCGCACCACCCGGCCCGGGTGGCGTCCCACCGCCGTCTCTGCCGAGAGCATCACCGCGTCGGTGTCGTCCATCACCGCGTTAGCGACGTCCGATACCTCTGCACGGGTCGGCACCGGCGCGTGGATCATGGATTCCATCATCTGCGTCGCCGTGATCACGAGCCGGCTGCGGGCGCGGGCGACCGCGATGATCCGCTTCTGCAGCCCGGTGAGTTCCGCGTAGCCGACCTCGACGCCGAGGTCGCCGCGCGCGACCATGACCGCCGCGGTCTCGTCGACGATGGATTCGAGGTTGTCGATGGCCTCGCGACGCTCGATCTTGGCGACGATACGTCCTTCGCCGCCGGCCGCGCGCAGCAGGTCCCAGGCCTCGGCAATGTCGTTGCGATCGCGCACGAAGGACACCGCGAGATAGTCCACGCCGAGCTTCGCGGCCATGCGGATGTCGTCGCGGTCCTTTGCGGTGAGCGCCCCCGCCGAGAGCCCGCCGCCCTGCTTGTTGAGCCCCTTCATGTCGGAGAGTTCGCCACCGGTCAGGACTTTGGTGTGGACCTGCGTACCTTCGACGGCGGTGACCTCGACTGCGATGAGACCGTCGTTCAGCAGCAGCGTATCGCCTGCGCGCACGTCGCGCGGCAGCGACTCGTAGGCGACCCCGACGATCGAGGCCGTGCCCGATTTCGGGTCGAAGGACGGGTCCAGCGTGAAGCGCTCGCCCTCGACGAGCGTGACGCTGCCGCCGGCGAAGCGCTCGATGCGCACTTTCGGGCCGCGCAGGTCGCCGAGGATGCCGACCACGCGGCCGGCTTTTGCCGCCGCCGCGCGCGCGCGCTCGATGCGCCGCGCATGGTCGTCGAAGCTGCCGTGCGAGAAGTTGACGCGCACCAGGTCAGTGCCAGCCGCGATCAGGTCGGCGAGCGCCAGCTCGGGGTCGGTCGCGGGCCCGAGCGTCGCGACGATCTTGGTACGTCTCGTCATGTCAGCCTCCCGCCGCCCGCCGCTCGAGCGCTGCGACCGCGGGCAACGTCCTGCCCTCGACGAATTCCAGGAAGGCGCCGCCTCCCGTCGATATGTAGGAGACATCGCGCTCGATGCCGTATTTCTCGATGGCCGCCAGCGTGTCGCCGCCGCCGGCGATCGAGAACGCGGAACTCTTCGCGATCGCCTCCGCGAGCGTCTTCGTGCCGCCGCCGAACTGATCGAACTCGAAGACGCCCACTGGGCCGTTCCAGATGATGGTGCCGGCGCCGGCCAGCACGCCCGCGAGAACGCGCGCCGAGTCCGGGCCGATGTCGAGGATCATCTCGTCCGCGGCGACCGCCGTCGCGGCCTTGGTCACGGCCGCGGCCGTCGCCGAGAATTCGCGGGCCACCACGACGTCGGTCGGGATCGGGATGCCGACGCCGCGTGACTTCGCCTCGGCGAGCAGGCGCCTCGCGACGTCCAGCATGTCGGGCTCGTGCAGGGACTTGCCGACCGCGACGCCCGTCGCGGCCAGGAAGGTGTTGGCGATGCCGCCGCCGACGACAAGCTGGTCGACCTTCGCGATCAGGCTGTCGAGCACCTGCAGCTTGGTGGAGACTTTCGAGCCGCCGATGACGGCCACCAGCGGCCGCCGCGGGCTCTCGAGCGCCCGCGCGAGCGCGTCGAGCTCGCCGGCCAGCAGCGGGCCGGCGCAGGCGACCGGTGCCGCGAGCGCGACGCCGTGGGTGCTGGCCTCGGCGCGGTGTGCCGTGCCGAAGGCGTCCATCACGAAGATGTCGCAGAGCGCCGCCATGCGCGCCGCGAGGGCCGGGTCGTCCTTCTTCTCGCCCTTCAGGAAGCGCACGTTCTCGAGCAGCACGATCTCGCCCGGCGCCGCGGACGCCGATTCGAGCTCGCCGTCGTGCAGCCGTACCGGCCTGCCGAGCAGGCCCGAAAGGACCTCGGCGACCGGCCGAAGCGACAGCGCCGGGTCGCGCTCCCCTTCCTTCGGCCTGCCGAGATGGGACATGACGATGACGCGGGCCCCGGCATCGAGCGCGAGCTCGAGCGTCGGCAGCGCGGCGCGCAGACGCGCGTCGCTCGTGACCCTGCCGCCGTCGAGCGGAACGTTGAAGTCCTCGCGGATCAGCAGGCGCTTTCCCGCGAGGTCGAGATCCGTCATGCGGATCGCCTTCACCCGCGCGATCAACCTGCCCGCGACCAGGCGAGCGTCGTGTCGAGCATGCGGTTGGAGAAGCCCCACTCGTTGTCGTACCAGGCGCAGACCTTCACCAGATTTCCACCCAGGACTTTCGTGAGCTGCGCGTCCACCGTGCCGGATGCCGGGTTATGGTTGAAGTCGACCGAGACCAGCGGTTCTTCGGTGTACTCGAGGATGCCCTTGAGCGCGCCGGTCGAGGCTTTCTTCAGGATCTCGTTGACCTCGGCCGCGGTCGTCGCGCGACTTGCGGTGAATGTGAGATCGACGAACGAGACATTGATCGTCGGCACGCGGACCGAGAATCCATCCAGCTTTCCCTTCAGTTCCGGCAGGACCAGGCCCACCGAGGCGGCTGCGCCGGTTTTCGTCGGGATCATCGACATGGTCGCCGAACGCGCCCGGCGCAGGTCCGAGTGGTACACGTCCGTCAGCACCTGGTCGTTGGTGTAGGCGTGCACGGTGGTCATGATGCCGGCCACGACGCCGAGACCGTCGTGCAGCGGCTTCACGAGCGGCGCGAGGCAGTTCGTGGTGCAGGATGCGTTGGAGATGACCGTCATGTCCTTGCGCAGCGTCTGGTGGTTCACGCCGTAGACGATCGTGGCGTCCACGCCATCCGCGGGGGCCGACACCACGACTTTCTTCGCCCCGCCCGCGAGATGTTTCGACGCCTTCTCCTTGCTGGCGAACAGGCCCGTGCACTCGAGCACGGTATCGACGCCAAGCTCGCCCCAGGGCAGCCTGGCCGGGTCGCGCTCCGCGAGCACGCGGATGCGGTCGCCGTTCACCACCATGTGGTTGCCGTCCACCGCGACCTTGCCCGGGAAGCGCCCGTGGGCCGTGTCGTGGCGCGTCAGGTGCGCATTGGTCTTGGCGTCGCCGAGATCGTTGATCGCGACGATGCTGATCTCGCCGCTGCGCCCGCCCTCGTAGAGTGCGCGCAGGACGTTGCGGCCGATGCGCCCGTAGCCGTTGATGCCAACCTTGATCGCCATTTTCACTTCTCTCCGTTTGACGTGGACTCCGCCGCATCGAC
>Ga0105107_10001266_pt1 | contig 16368 bp, 18 predicted proteins | sample PPLLaktember2015_6_FD_79335 | JGI IMG/M metagenome (GOLD analysis project Ga0105107, IMG submission 79335) | Freshwater sediment microbial communities from Prairie Pothole Lake near Jamestown, North Dakota, USA - PPLs Lake P8 Core (1) Depth... | ecosystem: Environmental > Aquatic > Freshwater >...
CGCCGAGGCGCTGCGCCTCGCGGGCCTTCATCGCGGCCTTGACGTCGTCGAAAATGCGGGATTTAAGGGTGCGGGACTGCAGGATCATGTTGTGAAACGGTCAGCGCCTAGCAGCCGTCAGAAACGACAAGCGCCGCCGGGCGGTGCCGGGCGGCGCAGGCTGGCAGGCGACAACCGTGTCCTCAATACATCTTCGGCGGCAGCTGCTGGTTGCGCAGGCGCTTGTAGTGCCGCTTGATCGCCGCGGCAAGCTTGCGTTTGCGCTCTTGGGTGGGCTTCTCGTAGTACTCGCGGGCGCGCAGCTCGGTGAGCAGGCCCGTCTTTTCCACGGTGCGCTTGAAGCGGCGCAGGGCCACCTCGAACGGCTCGTTTTCCTTGACGCGGACAGTCGGCATCGAAATCGGTTCTCCGGGACCCAGGGGTCCAATGACAGCAGGCCAAAAATGGGTCGGGAAGTATAGCCGGGTCAGGGGGTTGCAGGCAAGGCGCCCGGCCGGGTGCGGCGCCGGTCCGGACAAGAAAACGGCCCGGGGGTGCCGGGCCGGCAAGGACTCTCGACCAATTCCAGAGAGGAAGCGGAAAAAGGATACCGCCGCCGGGCTGACAGAACCCTGACGGCGCGCGGAATCTCACCCCTTCGCACGAGCGGGAAATGCGATTCGCACCGACGTGCCCCGGCCCGATGGCGGGGCCCCGATGGAGGCGGTGGCGCCATGGCGATGGGCGATCTCGCGAACGATTGCCAACCCGAGCCCCGAGCCTTCGCCCGACGTGCCTTTCACGCGGTGGAATCGCTCGAACACCCGCTCCCGCTCGCTTTCCGGGATGCCCGGGCCGTTGTCCTCCACCTCTAGGAATGCGATGTCCCCGCGGCGTCCGGTACGCAGCGTCACGTCGCTCCCCGCAGGCGCGTAGCTGAGCGCGTTCTCCACCAGGTTTCCGGCCAGCTCGCGCAGGAGCAGCGGTTCGCCGCTTACCGGCGCTGCGCCCAACTCGAAGCCGAGATCGATGCGCTTCGCGTCGGCCCGCGTGACCCATTCGGCGACGCTCTCCTGCAGCAGCTGCGAGAGATCGACGGACTCCGCGCTGAACGGCCGCTCGGCGGCGGGCTCCACCGCAGCGAGCGTGAGCAGCTGGCGCGCGAGGTGCGCGGTGCGGCGGGTCGCGGCGACGAGCTGGTCGAGCGTGGACGCGAACTCGGCCGGCACCTGCTGCCGGCGCGCCGCCTCGACCTGCGCCTGCAGGGCGGCGAGCGGTGTCCGCAGCTGATGCGCGGCATCGGCGACGAAGCGCTGCTGGGCCTCGATCGAGCCGGCGAGACGCGCGAGGAGGTTGTTCAGCTCGCGCACGAGTGGGCGCACTTCCTCGGGCGCCTGCCGCTCCGGTACCGGTCGCAGGTCGCGGTGCGAGCGCGCCGCGAGCTCCGCACGCAGCTTCTCGAGCGGCGCGAGCCCGCGCGCGACCCCGAACCACACCACCCCGAGCGCCACGGCGAGGAACGCCACCTCGGGAACCGTGTGCGACAGGAGCGCCTGGCGCACGAGGCGATCGCGCTTGACCCGCGTTTCCGCGACCAGCACCGTGACCATCTCGCTGCCAAGGAGTACGGCAATTGCCGCGGCGCGCACCGGGGCGCCGGCGACGCGTGCGTCGTAGAACACCGGGGATCCTTCCTCGGGCGGGACCGGCGGCGGCGCGAGGTCGCTCTGACCGGCAAGCACACGGTCGCGCGCCCGGATCGCGAAATAGACGCGATCCACCTCGTCGACCCGCAGCGCCTCGAGCGTACCGGCCGGCATCTCGAGCTCGATCGCCTCGGCGCTCGACCGCAGACGCTGCGCGATCGCGAGCGCAGGGTCGACGAGCGCCCGGTCGTAGGCGTCGGATGCCATGGTCACCGCGTTCCGATAGGCGGCAACCGAGCTCGCGACGAACACGCCCGCGAGCGGCAGGAGCAGCCACCACAGGAGCAGCCGGCGAATGCTGCGGTCAGGCCCCACGCGGCGTCTCGAGCAGGTAGCCGAACCCGCGCACGGTGCGGATCTGCACGCCGCGCAGCTCGAGCTTCGCGCGCAGGCGCGAGACGTACACCTCGACCGCGTTCTGACTGAGCTTCTCGTCCCAGCTCGAAAGCGACTGCACGATGCGTTCCTTCGAGAGCGCCACGCCCGGCTGCGTCGCGAGCAGCTCGATGATCCCCCACTCCCGCACGGTCAGCTCGAGCGGCTCGCCGGCGAGTCGCGCCCGGCGTGCGACGAGGTCGAGCGTGAGCGGGCCGAGCGTGATATTCGGCGACGTGGGCGTGTGCCCGCGCCGGATCAGCGCGCGCACCCGCGCCTCGAGCTCCTCGGTCGCGAATGGTTTGACGAGATAGTCGTCGGCGCCGAGATCGAGCCCGCGCACGCGCTCGCTCACCGCGTCGTGCGCGGTAACGACGATCACCGGGACGTACCGCTCGGCACGCCGCAGCCGCTTGAGCATTTCGAAGCCGTCCATGCCCGGGAGCCCGATGTCCAGGATGACGAGGTCGAACGATTCGTGTTCCACGGCGAGGATCGCGCGCTCGGCGCTGTCCACCCAGTCGACCGCGTAGCCCGACTGGCGCAGGCTGCGAGCGAGCCCGTCGGCGAGCAGTGCGTCGTCTTCGACGATCAGAAGGCGCATGACGCGTGACTGTAAGCGAAATGGGCTACCCTTCGCGCTCCATGCTGGTGCTGGGAATCGAAACCTCCTGCGATCACGATTGAACAAGGGGGCCAGGTTGGGAAAGGAAGGGTCCCAACCCTTCCTTCTGCCCCTTGTAGATCCCCCAAGTTAGTATCCGTCGATGCTCGTTCTCGGAATCGAAACCTCCTGCGATGAAACTGGCGTCGCACTCTACGACAGCGCGCGCGGCCTGCTCGCGCACGAGGTCCACACGCAGGCCGCGCTGCACGCCGAGTACGGCGGCGTCGTGCCGGAGCTCGCTTCGCGCGATCACATCCGACGCACGCTGCCGCTCGTGCGGCGCGTGCTCGAGCGCGGCGGCGCCCGGCTCGAGCAGATCGACGCGGTCGCCTATACCGAAGGGCCCGGGCTTGCAGGCGCGCTGCTCGTCGGCGCGAGCATCGCGGCCGGGCTCGCCTACGGCCTCGGCGTGCCGGCGATCGGCGTACATCACCTGGAGGGACACCTGCTCTCGCCGCTGCTCTCGAAGACCCCGCCGGCGTTCCCGTTCGTCGCGCTGCTCGTCTCGGGCGGTCACACGCAGCTGATGGAGGTCGAGGGCGTCGGGCGGTACCGGCTGCTCGGCGAGACGCTGGACGACGCGGCCGGCGAGGCGTTCGACAAGACCGCGCAGGTGCTCGGGCTCGGGTATCCCGGCGGCCCAGCGCTCGCGCAGCTCGCCGACCGGGGGCAACGCGGCCGCCATCGCCTGCCCCGGCCGATGATCGCAAGCGGCGACCTCGAGTTCAGCTTCAGCGGGCTGAAGACGGCGGTGCTGACGCTCGTGCGCCATGCCGCGCTCGACGACGCCGCGAAGGCCGACGTTGCCGCGGAGTTCCAGGAAGCGGTCGTCGACGTGCTGGTCGCGAAGTGCCGTGCCGCGCTCGAGGCGACCGGTCATCGGCGGCTGGTGATCGCCGGCGGCGTCGGCGCGAACCGCCGGCTGCGCGAGCGGCTCGACGCGACGGCGGCGGCGGACGGTTTCGAGGTGTACTACCCCGAGCTCGAGCTCTGCACCGACAACGGCGCGATGATCGCGCTCGCAGGCGCGTTGCGCCTGCAGTCGTCGGCGCCGCGCGGCTACGCGTTCACCGTCCGCCCGCGGTGGGATCTCGCTCAGCTGACGGCGGCGGGCTGACCTCCGGCGACTTCTTCTGCCCGATCCGGCTCTCCGTCCCGGCGAAGAGCTTGCGGATGTTCTCGGCGTGGCGCCAGACGAGCAGGACCGCGATCGCGAGGACCGCGGCGGCATAGACGTTGAACCCGAGGACGAGCGCGGTGAAGAACGGCGCGAACAGCGCTGCGGCCACCGCCGCGAGCGAAGAATAGCGGAAGAAAAACGCGATGATCAGCCACGTGGCGAGCGTGCCGAGGCCGATGCGCCAGTCGAGCGCAAACAGAATGCCGGCCGCCGTGGCCACGCCCTTCCCGCCCTGGAAGCGGAAGAAGACCGGCCAGAGGTGCCCCACGAAGACCGCAAGGGCCGCCGCCGCGATGCCGACGTCGTCGACGCCGAACTTCCAGGCGAACGCTCGCGCCAGAAAAACGGCGAGCCAGCCCTTCGCACCGTCGCCGATCAGCGTCAGCACCGCGGCGAGCTTGTTGCCCGTCCGCAGCACGTTCGTGGCGCCCGGGTTGCCGGAGCCGTAGGTGTGCGGGTCCGGAAGTCCGAATGCCTTGCTCACGATCACCCCGAACGACAGCGAGCCGATGAGGTAAGCGATTAGAATGAAAACAAACGTGGCCACGTCGATGGCGTCCGAGGCAGGCGGCGAAGTCTAGCAGCGTGATGCAAAACGCAGAAATGGTACCGGACATCGACACCGGCGCACGCTCCGCCGGAGCGAAGCGTGCGTTTTGCGTCACTGGATTTGGGGATTCGAAAGGGGCTGTGGCCCCTTTTGCATCAACCCGCTAGCGCGAACCGGCGGCCGAAACCCGCGCCCCACAAGCGACCGCTCCCATGGACCAGCTCTATCTCCGCGACGTGCGCCTCGAGGCGAAGGTCGGCATCTACAAGCGCGAGCGCAGCACGACCCAACCCATTGCGCTCGACCTCGACATCGCCCTGCCGACCGAGCGGGTCTTCGCGAGCGGCAAGGTCGCCGACACCATCGATTACGCGGTGCTGGTCGGGCGAATTCGCGCCGAACTGGCGGAGCGGCGCTTCGGCCTGGTCGAGGAGCTGGCGGCGTTCGTCGCCGCACTCGTGCTCGACGAGTTCCACGCGCCGTGGGTGCGCGTGAGCGTGGCCAAGCTCGGCATCCTCAAGGACGTGCGGCTCGTCGGCGTGACGATCGAGCGCGGGAATCAGTAGGCGAAAGGTTCAGGCCGCGAGGCCCGCGGCCACCGGCGTCACGTTCAGCACCCGGGCGAGCGCCTTCGGGTCGATCCCAACCAGGAACCCGCGCCGGCCGCCGTTGATGTAGATCTTCGGCAGGCCGAGGATCGAGCGTTCGACGTAGACCGGCATGCTCTTGCGCGTCCCGAACGGCGAGGTGCCGCCGATCTGGTAGCCCGAGTGCCGCTGCGCCGCCTCGGGCGAGCACGGCTCGATGCGCTTGACGCCCGCCTGCCGTGCGAGGTTCTTGGTCGAGACCTCGCGATCGCCGTGCATCAGAACGATCAGCGGGCGTTTCGCTTCGTCCTCCATCACCAGCGTCTTCACCACGTGGTGCTCGTCCACGCCCAGCGCCTCCGCCGACACGCGCGTGCCGCCGCGCTCGACGTACTCGTAGACGTGCTCGGTGTACGCGACGCCGTGCTCCTTGAGGAACGCCGTGGCAGGGGTCTCCGAGACGTGGTCCTTGCGGGCCATCGGGTCACCCGCGGGGGTGGTGCTTAGCGTGGAGCTGCTTGAGCCGTTCCCGCGCAACGTGGGTGTAGATCTGCGTCGTCGAAATGTCCGAGTGGCCGAGGAGCATCTGCACGACGCGCAGGTCGGCGCCGTGGTTGAGCAGATGAGTCGCGAACGCGTGCCGGAGCGTGTGCGGCGAGAGGTGCTTGCCGGGGATCGCGCGTGCGCCGTGGCGCTTGATGAGGTGCCAGAACGCCTGCCGCGTCATCGGGCCGCCGCGCGACGTCACGAACACGGCGTCGGCCGCCCCGCCCTTCAGGAGCTTCGGGCGCGCCTCGCGCTGATAGCGGACGAGCCACGCCACTGCCTCCTCGCCGATCGGCACCATGCGCTCCTTCGCCCCCTTGCCGAACACCCGCACGACGCCCATGTCGAGGCTGACCTCCGCGCTCTTGAGTCCCACGAGCTCCGACACGCGCAGGCCGGCCGCATACAGCACTTCGAGCATCGCGCGGTCGCGCAGCCCGCCAGGCGTCCCGACGCCGGGCGCCGCGAGCAGCGCCTCGACGTCGGCCTCGGTCAGGGTTTTCGGGAATCGCGGCGGGCGCTTCGGTGCATCGAGCCGGACGGTCGGATCGGCGGACACCAGGTTCGCGGCGAGCGCGTGGCGATAGAAACGCTTGAGGCTCGAGGCAAACCGCGCCTGCGTGCTCGCGCGCACGCGCGCGGTGCGGTGCGAATGGCGGAACGCGAGATAGCCGAACACGTCCGGCTCGCCCACCGCGAGCAGCGAGCTGCGCTGGCTCGCGAGCCAGTCAGCGAAGAGGCGCAGGTCGCGGCGATAGGCCTCGAGCGTGTTCTTCGCGAGCCCGTCCTCCAGCCAGAGGCGATCGCAGAACTCGTCGAGCAGCGCGAGATCCGCGGGCGACGCCGCGGCGGGAGAATCGGTAGGAGCGGCGGCGCGGCTCAGAGTTGCACGCCTTCGTGCGCGAGCAGCCAGCGCTTGATCGCGATGTGGAAGCCGTCGTCGTTGCGGGCCCGAGAGGGGTGGGAGGCCCCTCTCGCTCCCCCAAAACCGCCGATCCCGGTCGATGACACGACCCGGTGGCACGGAATCGCGAGCGGAAAGTAGTTCGCGCCGCACGCCTGGCCCACCGGGCGCGGGCCCGAACGCAGCGCTTTCGCGACTGCGCCGTAGCTCTGCACTTCGCCGGCGGGGATCGCGGCGATCCGTTCCCAGACGCGCCGCTGGAAGCGCGTGCCCACCGGCTTGAGCGGCAGCTCGAACGGTGCCTTCGGATTGCGCAGATAGGCTTCGACCTGTTCGGCCGCGGCCGCAGCGAGCCGGTTCTTCGGCGGCACGGCGGGGGTGCCCGGCGGCAGGTACAGGATCTCTGCCACGCACTCCTCCTCGGTGCCCATGCCCTCGGTGCGAATGCCCACCGCGCCGAACGGCGTGCGCACCACCGCGTCGAGCGCGCGCACCTCGGCCGCGCTCAAGTGTCGTCCCTGCGTCGCCCGATGTTCCATTGCCTCACTCCTCACGTCTCACCGGCATCCTGCGCCCGGCCGCCACGCACGCCACGACCGCGACTGCGAACGCGGCCGTCATCCAGTCGAGCAGCTCGCCGACGAGGAGCGCCGCGAACACAAGCGTAAGGAACGGCTGCAGAAGCTGCAACTGCCCCACGCGCGCGATGCCGCCGAGCGCGAGGCCACGGTACCAGGCGAAGAACCCGAGGTATTGGCTGACGAGGCTCACGTAGGCGAACGCGAGCCATGCCGGCCACGACGCCGTGAGGCCGTGCTGCGCGACCGACCAGCCGACCGGGACCAGGAGGAAGGGCGCCGAGATGACGAGCACCCAGCTGATCACCTGCCAGCCGCCCATCGTCATCGAGCACCGCGCCCCCGCCGCGTATCCGATGCCGCCGGCCGCCACCGCGGCAAGAAGATAGACGTCGCCGAGATGCAGCGATCCGCCGCCGCGGATCAGGCCGAACGCGACGACGAGCGCGCTTCCCGCAAGCGCGACGATCCAGAAACCGCGTGACGGACGCTCGCGCGCGAACCATGCGGCCGCCGCCGCGGTCGCGAGCGGCAGCAAGCCGGTCAGGATGGCGCCGTGCGATGCCGGCACCGAGCGCATCGCAAGCGCTGAGAACAGCGGGAAACCGAACACGACGCCGAGCGCTGCGACGACCAGTTTGCGCAGCTCGCCCCGCGTCGGAAAGCGCTGCCGGGTCAGCGCGAGCGCCGCAGCGGCCAACACCGCCGCCACCACGGCGCGCCCGAGCCCCACGAACACGGGGTCGAGCTCGGCGACGGCGATGCGCGTCGCCGGCAGCGTGACGCTGAATGCGACGACGCCGAGCAGCCCGAGCGCGAAGCCCGCCCTCCGAGCGGAGTCCGCATCGCCGGAGAGTGGGGTGGCCGAGACCGCAGGAGAGCGCGCTTCGCCTGATTGCATGCTGGATACACGTCCGACGAGCGCAGGATAGCTCAAGGCCGAGCCCGGCCTGCTATACTCGCGACCCCCTCGCAGGTCCCTGCCGCATCATGCCCCGCCCGATCCGCAACATCGCCATCATCGCCCACGTCGACCACGGCAAGACGACGCTCGTCGATCGCCTGCTGCAGCAGTCGGGCACTTTCGCCGCGCACGAGAAGCTCGTCGAGCGCGTGATGGACTCGAACGACCTCGAGCGCGAGCGCGGCATCACGATCTTCGCGAAGAACTGCGCGGTCGACTTCGCGGGCGTGCACATCAACATCGTCGATACGCCGGGCCACGCCGATTTCGGCGGCGAGGTGGAGCGCGTCCTCGGCATGGTCGACGGCGTGCTGCTGCTCGTCGACGCGGTCGAAGGCCCGATGCCGCAGACGCGGTTCGTGACCCGGAAGGCGCTCGCGCTCGGCCTCAAACCGATCGTTGTAGTGAACAAGCTCGACCGGCCGGGCGCACGGCCCGACTGGGTCGTCAACCACACCTTCGAGCTGTTCGACAAGCTCGGTGCGACCGAGGAGCAGCTCGACTTTCCCGTGGTCTACGCCTCCGCGCTGCAAGGCTGGGCGACGCTCGATCCCAAGTCGCACGGCGAGACCATGCAGCCGCTCTTCGAGACGATCCTGACGCGGGTTCCGGTGCCGGCCGAGGACGACGTCGATGGCGCGCTGCAGCTCCGCATCCACTCGCTCGACTACTCGAGCTACGTCGGCCGCATCGGCGTCGGCAAGGTCCGGCGGGGCCGACTGCACCCGGGCGACGAAGTCGCAGTGATGCTCGGCGACGAGTTCACCGGCAAGGCCAAGATCAACCAGGTGCTCGGGTTCCAGGGGCTCGAGCGCGTGCCGCAGGCCGAGGCGGTCGCGGGCGACATCGTGCTCGTCACCGGCATCGACGATCTCGCGATCGGCTCGACCATCGCGGCCCTCGACAAGCCCGAGGGCCTGCCGCGCCTGAAGGTCGACGAGCCGACGCTCACCATGAACTTCCAGGTGAACACCTCGCCGTTCGCCGGCCAGGAAGGCAAGTACGTCACCAGCCGTCAGCTGCGCGAGCGGCTCAACAAGGAGCTGCTGACGAACATGGCGCTGCGGGTCGAGGAGACCGGGGACACCGACGTGTTCCTCGTCTCGGGCCGCGGGGAGCTGCACCTCACGATCCTGGTCGAGAACATGCGCCGCGACGGCTACGAGGTCGCGGTCGGCCGCCCGCGGGTGATCAACAAGGTCATCGACGGCGTCGAAAGCGAGCCCTACGAGCTCCTGACGATGGACGTCGAAGAAACGCACCAGGGCGGAGTGATGGAGGCCCTCGGTTATCGCAAGGGCGAGCTCGTGGACATGGTGCCCGATGGCCGCGGCCGGGTGCGGCTCGACTATCGCGTGCCGGCGCGCGGCCTGATCGGCTTCCAGGGCGAGTTCATGAACCTCACCCGCGGCAGCGGGCTCATGAGCCACGTGTTCGACGACTACGGCCCGCTCAAGGGCGAGATCCCCGGCCGCCGCAACGGCGTGCTGGTGTCGCAGGACGACGGCACGGTCGTCGCGTTCGCGCTCTTCAACCTGCAGGAGCGCGGGCGGCTGTTCGTCAGCCCGGGCGACCGCGTGTACGAGGGCATGATCGTCGGCATCCACTCGCGCGACAACGATCTCGTGGTGAACCCGATCAAGGAGAAGAAGCTCACCAACATCCGCGCCGCGGGCAAGGACGAGAACATCCTGCTCACGCCGCCGGTGAAGCTGACGCTCGAGTTCGCGGTGGAGTTCATCGACGACGACGAGCTCGTGGAAGTCACCCCCCAGACGATCCGCATCCGCAAACGGTACCTCAAAGAGCACGAGCGCAAGCGCGCCGCTCGGGAGCAGCTCCCCGCCTAAGGCGCTACCGCAGCTTCGCCCGCCGCACCAGCGCAAGCAGCGCCGGCCCGCAGGCGACCCGCTCCTCATGTACGAGCGAGCGACGCCACTCCTCGGCCAGCAACGCGCACGTGTCCCGCACGAGCACCGACACGTCGGTCCGCTCGGCGAGGATCTCGAGGTGGCACTGGATCGAGACCGCGAGTCGTCGGCAGACGTGGCCTTGCGCCGCGGCCGCGGCGTGCCGGGAGATCAGATAGAGCGTGGCGCTCAGGAGCAGGTCCGGACGCGTCGCCTCGTGCTCTTCCATTGCCGCTCCTTTGGATCAGACGATGCGAATGATAACGATTCTTATTCGCAAGTCAAGCAGAGTGAGCCCCCTTATTGTTTCGGCACTGTCCCGCGCACGGCCAAGGCTTTGGCACAGAGCGCGAATGGGGCGTCGGGCCGGTCGGCCAGGAATCGCGTCCGAAGTGCGCGCCGCAGCGTTTCGCGCCGCTCCGGAGCCAAACCGGCGACGTAGATCCCCGGTGGGGCGACCCGCTTCAGGTAGGGTTGCCAGTAATCGTCGAAGGACGCGAAGTCCATGCGGATCTCCAGCGCCGTTTCCTCGACGTCTTGCAGACCTGTCGCACGCCACAGCGCCGCGAGCTGTCCCGGGCGGTTCGAGTGGCGGGGTCTTTCGGATCGCGCCTCGGCATCGGGATCCATCCTGACAGCCTCCTCCCAGAACACCGAGGTCATTTCGAGACCGTCACGATCCCAGGTGCAGCCGGCAACTGTTCCGCCCGGGCGGGTCACGCGACGCATTTCCCCGACCGCCTTCTCGGGTTCGGGAATGAACATGAGGACCAGCAACGAAAGCGTATGGTCGAAAGCCCCGGGCGGATAGGGCAGGTCCAACGCACTGGCACAATCAAACTCGATCCGGAGATCGCTGAACCGTGCGCGGGCGTACTCGATGAACGGTCGGGCCGGATCGATGCCAACAATCTGGAATCCGGGACCCATGGCGGTCAACGCTCGAACCAGGGAACCCGTACCACACCCGACATCGAGCACTCTGCCGCCGCCTGCAATGCGCGCAAAGTTCGCGAACATCGGGGCCAGGCGTGCGCTCCAACGGCCCGTCATCTCTTCATACGCCAACGCATTCGCGAACATCTCGGCCATGTCGCCTCGAGCAGTGGATCAACGGCCCAACGAGACTTAGACGGTGCGCTTGAACGTCGCGAGCAACGCCGCGGCAGCCATGAACAGTCCGCCGAACACGCGGTTCATGAGGCGGATCTGGCTGGGTGCGCGCATCAGCCGCAGCACCTTCGCCGCGAACAGCGTGTAGCCGCTCATCACTACGAGGTCGACTGCGGTCAGCGTGGCGACGACCGTCAGATATTGCGGCAGGAGCGCCCGCGCCGGGTCGATGAACGGCGGCAGCACGGCGAGGAAGAAGACGGTCGCCTTCGGGTTCGTCGCGTTGACGAGGAAGCCCTGCGCGAAGAGCGTGCCGGGTGTCGTGGCCGGCACCAACGCGCGATCGACGTCGACCGGCACCGCCGGGGCGGTCCACGCGCGCCAGCCGAGGTACGCGAGGTAGAGCACGCCGAGCCCCTTCAGGATGGTGAAGGCGAGCGTGGAGGCCGCGAGGATCGCACCCAGCCCGGCACCGACGATTGCGAGCTGGAGCGCGATGCCGACCTGCATGCCGAAGATGTTCCAGACGCCGAGGCGATAGCCGTAGCGCATGCCGGCCGCCATGCACGAGACCGCGCCGGCGCCGGGCGAGACGCTGATCAGGATCGCAGCGGCGAGGAAGGCGAGCCAGGTTTCGAGAGTCATCGCGTTGGCCAATGCGGACCGCACGGAGCATACCGCGCGCCGCTTAATAGAGATGCTTGCGGATGTCCTCGTCGATGAACGCCTGCACCTCGGCGGGGCTCTTCGCCAGCTTCGCCTGGTCGACGATCGCCCGCGCGAGCGACGGCACTCCGTCCAAATTCGGCCAGTACGCGGTGTCCCAGAGCTTCGACCGGATCACGCACTTGGCGCAATGGATCGACACCTCCTCGATCGCCACCAAGAGCGCAAACTCGGGCGCCTTGCCGGCGATCGCCATCTGCTCGCGCAGCCATCGATCCCTGACGATCACCGCGGTGCCGCCGACACGCAGGGTCTCCTGCTTGCCCGGGACGAGGAAGATGAGCGCGACGTGCGGGTTCTGCAGCAGGTTCGAGAAGGTATCGGCGCGCCGGTTCCCCGGCCGCTCCGGTATGGCAAGCGTCGAATCGTCGAGCACCTGGACGAAGCCCGGCGGATCGCCTTTCGGGGACACGTCGAGGCAGCCCGCGCCGTCCGCCGTCGCCACGATGACGAACGGGCTATTCGCGATGTAGGCGCGGCAATGCTCGTCGAGCGCGGCGAGGCGGCCCCTGACCACCACCTCGCTCGGGTGGCCGATAAGGGCCCGCAGCTCGGATTCGGACGCGACGACCTCGCAGAACCTTGAGTCCTTCGCCACCGCCCTCACTCCGCCCGTATCCCGGCCTCGGCAATCAGCTTGCCCCAGCGGGCGTGCTCGGCGCGGATGAAGGCGGCGAACTCTTCCGGCGTGTCGCCGACGGGGTCGGTGCCGGTCTCCAGATAGGAGGCTCGGACCTCGGGCAGCGCGAGGACGCGCACGGTCGCCTGCTGCAGCCGGAGGGCGATCTCCCGCGACATCCCGGCCGGGCCAGCGAGGCCCTGCCATCCGCTGACGCTCTCCATCTCCGGGACGCCCGCTTCGGTGAAAGTCGGCACCTCCGGCAGCATCGCCAGTCGCTCGCGGCCCGATACCGCCAGCGCGCGCAGGCGGCCGGACTTGACCTGCGGGACGACCCCGCTCCCGAACTCGAACGCGAGCTGGACTTGGCCGGCGAGGAGCTCCGTGATCGCCTGGCCGCCGCTCTTGTAGGGCACTTGCGTGATCTTGGCGCCGGCCGCCCGATCGAACAGCTCCAGCGCGAGATGGGTGATCGTCCCCGAGCCCCAGGACGCCGCGTTGAGCCTGCCCGGATTCCGGTGCGCCTCGCCGACGAGCTCGGCGACCGTGCGCACCGGCAAGTCGGGGTTTACGACGAGGACGATCCGCGCGGAGCTCAAGCGCGTCACCGGGGTGAAATCCTTCAGCGGGTCGAAGCGCTGCTTCGCGAGGTGGGGCGCGATCGCGAGCGCCGACTGGCCCGCGAGGACGAGCGTATAGCCGTCCGGCGCCGCGCGCGCCACCTGCTCCAGGGCGAGCTGGCCGCCCGCGCCAGGACGGTTCTCGATTACGACGGGCTGACGCCACTGCTCCGCGAGCTTTTGCGCGAGCTCCCGGCCACGCACGTCCGGGGAGCTGCCGGGGCCGAACGGGACGACCAGCTTGACCGGTCGGTCCGGGTACCCCGCCGCTGGATCGCGGGACTGCGCGAGGGCGGGCAAGGCGACGGCGAGGGCGGCAACGGCGCAGGCGGCGCGGAACGTACGAGTCGATCGGGCCACGGCGTCCTCCAGGATCGGGTTGAGCGTGGTGGTCAGGCTACGCCCGGCCGCAGTGGCGGGCCAGAGAACGAGTTCGGCGAGTTCGAGAGAACTATTTCTCTCCGCGTGGCGGCTCACCAGTGCCGCGGCGGCTTGCGCAGGATTGCAAACCGCCCCCGCTCCGCCTTGATGTACCCGCCGCGCGCGAGATCCCGCAGCACCCGTCCGACCATCTCCCGCGTGGCACCCACCCGCTGGCCGATCTCCGCGTGCGTGAACCGCTCGGTGACGAGCACGCCGTCGGTCTCGACGGCGCTCCCGAGCAGTAGCTCGGTCACGCGGCCGTACACGTCTTCCATCGAGAAGGACCGCCTGCCCATCATGGTGCGACGGAAGAGGAAGATCACGCGCTTGAGATAGGCCACGGCGAGCTGCGGGTGGCGCAACAGCAGCCGCTCGAACTCGGCCACCGGGATCGAAGCGAGACGGAGGTCCTCGAGCGCGATCACGGACGTGAGCATCGGCTCGCCGCCGATCGACTGCGCGGCGAAATCCTCCCCCGGGCCGATGACGGCGACGTCCACCTGCCGGCCGGCGTCGTCGCGCCAGAAGAACTTGACCCGGCCCGTCAGGACGATGCTGAACACGTCGAGGCGGTCGCCCTCGGTGACGAGGATCGCGTCCTTCGGGAACCGGCGAACTGTGAAGCGCTGCGCGGCGGCCTGCAGCTCGGATGGCGAAAGCGAGGCGAGGAGCGTCGACCCCGCGAGCTCGGCGGCGGTCGGCGCGCTCATGAGGCCACGGCGCTTCTATCCCGCCGGCACCGGCCGGCGTCGCCGCAGCAGCTGCAGGATCACCGCCATGATCAGCAGCCCGAACCCGATCGCGTCATACAGCGCCTTCGGATAAACGAGCAGCAGCCCGCCGACGAGCAGCAACAGGCGCTCGGCACCGTTTGTCTTGGCGAGCAGCCAACCCTCGGCGGCGCCGGCGAGCGCGATGAGCGCGAACGCCGCGAGCAGCGTCACCCAGACGACATCCCACCAGGTGCCGCCCTTCGGCAGGCTGAGGAGCAGACCGACGCCGATCGGGTCGAGCACGAACATGAACGGCACCACGAACGCAGGCAGCGTGTACTTCCAGGCCTGCAGCGTGGTCTTGTACGGGTCGCCGCCCGTGATTGCCGCCGCGGCGAACGGCGACAGTGCGGTGGGCGGCGACACCTCGGACAGCACCGCGTAGTAGAAGATGAACATGTGCGCGGCGAAGTCCGGCACTCCGAGCTTCATGAGCGCCGGCGCGGCGATCACGGCGCAGATGATGTAGCTCGCGGTGACCGGGACCGCGAGCCCGACGACCCAGACGATCAGCGCGGTGTAGATCGCGGTGAGAATGAGGCTGCCGCCGGCGTACGCGATCACGATCTCGGAGAAGCGCAGGCCGAGGCCGGTGAGCGTCACGACGCCGACGATCAGCCCCGCCGCCGCGCACGTCGCTGCGACGTTCAGCATCCCGACCGAACCGGCCTCCAGCGCCTTCTTGAGCTTCCCTCTCAGCAGCAGATCGCCAATCCAGCCCTTGGGGCGGTCGACGAACACCCGCAGGTCCAGCAGCGCGGTGTCGCGGTTGAGGAAGCTCACGAAGAATGCGACCACGGTCGCCCAGAACACCGACGCGATCGGGGAGTAGCCCAACAGCAGAAAGACGATGATCGAGACGAGCGAGATGAAGTGAAAGCCGAAACGCTTGGTAAGCGCCCACGCCGTATCGCCGCGCGCGATTGCGACCTCGCGCATGCCGTACTTGCGCGCGTCGATCTCGACCATCAGGAACAGCGACAGGTAGTAGAGGCAGGTCGGAATGACCGCCATCCTGATCACGTCGAGGTAGGAGATCTTGAGGAATTCGGAGATCAGGAACGCCGCGGCGCCGAGCACCGGCGGCGAGAGGATCGCGCCGAGGCCACCGGCCGCGAGCAGCCCGCCCGCGGCATTCTTCTCGTAGCCGGCCTTGGAGAGCATCGGGTAGGCGACGCTGCCGAGCGTCACCGTGGTTGCGACCCCCGAGCCCGACGGCCCGCCGAGCAGGAACGACGAGGCCACGATCGCGCGTCCTGCGCCGGTCGGCTTGCCGCCGAACGCGGCGAGCGAGAAGTCCACGAAGAACTTGCCCGCGCCGGAGAACTGCAGGAACGCGCCGTAGATCGTGAACAGGATGATCAGCGACGACGACACGTCGATCGCCGTGCCGAACACGCCCTCGAGCGTCATATACATCGTGCCGACGAGACGCGCCACGTCGTAGCCGCGGTGCGTCCACGGCGCGGGCAGGTAAGGCCCCGCCATTGCATACGCGAGGAACAGCACGCACACGAACGGCATGATCCAGCCGGTCGCGCGCCGCGCGGCCTCGAGCACGAGCACGACGAGCGCGACCCCCATGAACATGTCGAGCTGGTTGGGCATCGTGCTGCGATCCTGGAAATCGTCGCCGCCGAGGATCGCGTAGACGAGCGTCGCGACGCCGAGTAGCGCGCAGGCGAGGTCGATCCCGCTGAAGCGGTTGCGTCGACGACGCGTCGCCGGGAAAAGCGTGAAGACGAGGAACAGCATGAACCCGACGTGCACGTAGCGCAGCGTCGTGGTGGTGACGATCCCGTAAGCAGCGTAGAGGTGATACAGACTCATCGCGACCGCGACGAGCCCGAGGAACGTGCCCCACCCGCCCTTGAACCGGTGGGTCGCGCCCTCTTCGGCCTCGATGAACTCCTCGGCCTTCTTGAGGCTCTCTTCGTCGACGACCGGTTCTATCGCCGGCGTACGGATCTCCGCGGCCATGGGGCCCTCCTCCCTGGACCGGCGGATTATGCGGGCCCGGCCAGAAAACAAGAAGCCCCGCTTGCGCGGGGCCTCCGATCGGTCACGGCCAGGAAGGCGCTACTGAAGCTTGACGCCTTTCTCGGCGAAGTACTTAGCCGCGCCGGGGTGATAGGGGATCGACGCGGC
>Ga0105107_10001267_pt1 | contig 16364 bp, 12 predicted proteins | sample PPLLaktember2015_6_FD_79335 | JGI IMG/M metagenome (GOLD analysis project Ga0105107, IMG submission 79335) | Freshwater sediment microbial communities from Prairie Pothole Lake near Jamestown, North Dakota, USA - PPLs Lake P8 Core (1) Depth... | ecosystem: Environmental > Aquatic > Freshwater >...
AGGCTCAGGCTCAAGCCGGCTGCGCCTCCAGCCGCTTGATCTTGATCATCTCCGGGGTCGCTCCGTCCGGTGCATTTTGAAACACAACGTCATCCAGCACCAGCGATGGTCTCAAGCCCAGCTTGAAATCCATCGCGCCACGAATATCGATATTTCTTCCTGTTTCCTGCTTGATGACCTGGATGAGAAGGGGTTTGAGCCTGCTGATGTCAAGGTTCGATAGAAAGGCGAGGACGGTGAACGCAAAAATCAAAACCACAATGGCGGCGATTCCCAAAACCCACCTCCATCGTTTCGAACGACGCTTAGGTGAAGGCTGCTCGTTCATGCCTGCAGAGAAGAAGGGGTGAAACAGTTTTCCCCAAAAAAAGACAGAGTCCTTCAGCGGGACTCTGCCTTGGATGGAGGGTTAGTCTGATAGTTAACGTTTCAACAGGGCCTTTGTGGGTTTCTTCTGATGGGTTGCCTTTTCGCCTTTGCTTCTTCTCTCTATATCAAAACCTCCCTCAGTGCCGTTCTAGTCCCCGGTACCAATCTCACGATTTGATTATTATAGGAGATGCCCGAAAGAAAAGATGCACGCGCACCCGAGAAGTTTTTTGTCTAAGTCTCAAAGAACCATCAACCGAACACGCCCACATATTTATGCAAGAAACTTGCCAAATAAGATCTGTCCAGTTATTTATAATAAAATCAATTTATTATAAAAAAACCTTTCATACCCAGGACAGGAAATCTGTCAAAATCCGTCAAAAGAGTCAAAAAAAGGACGCAAACCGCGTCCCATTCAACAGTTGCATGCCGCCGCGCCTTTAGGCAAGCCGGAGTGTCTTGGATACCCTGATCCACCGTCAAAAAAACGGCCTTAGTTATTGACGTTCAAGCACAATTTGAATATAATTTATCTTAATTTACGGGATTTTTTTGATTGCCTATGAGTGTTACCCCTGCACAAGGCCAACCACCCAACGATCTCCCCCTCGCTAAGGCCATCATCACGTCGTTGCAGCTTGCCCTAAAAATGTTCACCCTCTACGCTGAAGATCACATGTACTGTCAGAAAAGCATTGTCCGTCTCCATGGTGAAATCGAGACGTTTCTCACCAAGTTCGGAACCTTGGTTCTCGAAATTCGAAGCGATCGTCTCCTGTATGAAGGGGAGACGGTCCACGAAGGTCTATCAAAGGACGGGGATCTTTCGTTTGCTTTGTTCAGAGACGGCCTGCTGGAGCTGGTCTTTTTCACGGGCTTCGAGCCGGAAGAGACCAGCTTTCTTGTAAAAACCATTGATCGGTACAAGAGCCTCGCGACCACTGCCGAAGGCGACATTGTTACGGCTCTCTGGGAAGCGCGACTCCCGCACCTCTATTATGTGGCGGCAGACAACATCCTGGAGATTGAGCAAGGGAAAGAGCTGTTGACTCCCAAGCCCATCGAATTTCAAATTCCGGAACTGCCCGCAGAGGCTTCCCGCGCGCAACCCTCCGGGGAGGACCAACCTTCTGCAGAGAGTTCTATCCTCGAACTCGCGAAACAGATCCAGTTCAAACCCATCAGCCCAACGACCCTTCAACTCAGTCCGGAAGAGGCGGATAACCTCGAAGTAATGGTCCGCTCGGAAGAAGAAAGGGATGCGACTCAAGAAATCATGGACATGATGGGAGACATCCTCAAGGATCAGCGGGACGAGGAGTTCTTCTCCTATGTAATCGAGTATATGCTTGAGGAATTCTCAGCGTCTTTCAAGCGCAAGGACTTTCATGTCGCTTTTCGAATCATGCAAACCCTGCACCAAGTGCGCAAACTGAGCGAGGAATCAAGACCATGGGCTCTTTCCAGGGTTGACGAGTTCTTCGCTCACATAAGCAGGCCCACCGAGTTGCTGGAGGAATTCAAGGAGATTTTGCCTACCCTGACCGCGGCCCAGGTCAAGACCGCCGAGAAAGTGCTGGGGCTTTTGTCGCCGGAGGCGACTCTCGGCCTCGGCCCGCTTCTGGTGGAGGTTTCCGGTCCCCTCAGCGAGATGTTGTCCGATGTTCTCGTCTCTCTTTCCTCAAGAGACCTCCGACCGATGGAAAAGCTCTTGAACGATGCCGAAGAGCCTCTTGTGTTTCAGCTTGCTCCCGTGCTTGGACGACTGACAGGGAAAAACCCCGGCCAGATGCTCTTCAAATTAGCGCGTTATCCTTCCGAAAGGGTTCGTTTGGAGGCACTCAGGGCCATCATCCAACGCAACCTGTGGACACCCGAAAAGATGGGTTTTCTTCTGGAAGACAAAAGCAATCTCATTCGCCGGATCGCCATCAAGTACTTCGGCGCTCGCAAAAGCGAGGTGGCGGAGGGGTTGCTGACTGAACACATCCGGAACGGGAGGTTTGATGGTGCTGGATCTGGAGAACTGATGGCCTGCTTCAAAGCCCTCGGCAAATGCGGCACAGAGCGTTCCCTGCCCTTTCTGGAGGAAACCCTTCTCAAAGGAGGTTGGCTTTCCAGGTTTCGCGCCTCATCTCTGCGACAGGGCGCCGCCGTTGCCCTCGCGCAGTTTGAGACGAAACGATCTTTAGAGGTTCTTGAAGAGGCTGCTCGTAGCCGTTTTCCTGCTGTTCGAAGCGCTGCGCGGGCGGTTTTCCAGAGGAAAAGAGGTGAACCATGACCCTCGCTGCAAAACCAGTCGGGACGAGTGCCTGGGAGGAAGCACTGATTCAGAATTTCTACCGGATGATTCAGGCTGTAAGGATTCACAAAGACAACAACCAACTGGTCAAGGTGTGTGTGGAACGATTTCGGCAGACGATCTCCAAGCTCAATCTGGAGGAAGAACTCAAAGTCTGGATTTCAGAGGGTCGTTTTTTTATTCAAACGGAAAGGCTCCACTACCGCAAAGAACTGGTCAGGATCATCCATGCTATGCTTGATTTCTTCAGCCGCCGCGCATTGCAGGGACTTTGCTTCACTCCCCAGATCGGCGAAGCGCCCCAGGAAGAAATCGTGGCTTTCGTCAGAATCCTAATCCAATCTGTTGAAAAAGCAGCGCCCGCCTCATGGCTGGAAAAACAGATGGAGATTGCGAAATGGCCCTGGCTTCGGGTTTTGAAGGGAATCGAGTCCCCGGAAATCAGTGAAATGGATTTGAAGGAACGGGCTCGAAACACGTACTTTCATGCCCTGAGTTCGCTCAAAGATGTGGTTCAACGGGTCGCGGGCCAGGGTCGTGCGGGCATTCGTAAGACAAAACGCATGGTGCAGAACATGATCGATTGCCTGTCGCAGGACGAATCCCTCTTCTTGTGCCTGAGCACAATTAAGAATTATGACGATTACACCTATTCTCACTCCGTGAATGTCGCGGTGCTGTCCCTGTGCCTCGGGAGTCGCATCGGTTTCTCACGCACCTCACTGGAGCATCTTGGGATTTGCGGCCTCTTCCATGATCTGGGGAAGGTGGAAGTTCCCCACGGAATCCTCAGCAAGCCGGGGCACCTGACGCAAGACGAACGCGCGCAGATGCAACACCACCCCCTGTCAAGCGTCAGGCAGATTCTGAAACTCCATGCTTCCCACGATCTTAAAAGCAAGATCATTCTGGCCCCTTTTGAACATCATATTAAGTATGATCTATCGGGGTATCCCCATCTCCTTTTCAAAAGCAAGGTGAGCTTGTTCGGAAGAATTCTTCAAATAGCCGATGTTTACGATGCGATCACATCGCCTCGAGCCTACCGAAGCTCTTACCTGAGCCCTGATCAGGCGATCAGTTTCATGTTGAAAAGCGCCGGGAAGGACTTTGACCCTGTGCTCTTGAAAGTCTTCGCCATTATGATGGGCACCTATCCTGTGGGAACCCTGCTGGAATTGGACACGGGAGAGATGGGGATCGTCGCTGATTACCCGATGGAATCCGGGGGTCACCTTCCCAGGATGGTGTTATTGAATAAGGAAAGTGAGAGTTCCTATAAACGAGGGGAGTTGGTGGACCTTTCGGAAAAAGATCCCGACACCGGATCCTTGCGCAGGAACATTGTCAAAAGCCTCAATGCCGCCAGCCGTGGAATTCAACCTGCAAACTTCCTTTTGCAGTAGCTCCAACAGGAATCTTTATCCTTAGCTTACCCCGCCAAGGATTTGGCAACTCTGGCGGCCTGCCCCAGCCTCTGAGGCTCTGGAGGATCAAGGTCCGCAACACCTCTGACCGGGCAAATGTACTTGGCACAAAGAAGCATGATTCTCTTCAGTCTCCAGGCTTACGAACCTTTAAAGGATCATCCACCTTCTACTGAGTGAGGAGGCGATCAGAACTTGACCGTTTTCACAAGCCCCTCGAACTCCTTGACCTCTTCGGTCGTGGGCTTTCTCCTGAAAAGACTCTGTTTGACGAGAATGGGAATCCTTCGATTCAGGGCAAGGGCCACCGCATCGCTCGGACGGCTGTCCACGGTCAACTCAGTCCCGTTCCACTTGAGGAAAACGCTGGCATGGTAGGTCTCCTCGCGCATTTCATGGATCTCCACACGCAGGAATTCGATCTGAAGCTGCTGGAGGATGCTCAAATACAAATCATGCGTTAAAGGACGCTTAGGTTCCACCAATCCTTTTTCCTTGGCAATGGCCGTGAATTCCGAATCTCCCACGAACATGACAAAAAAGCGATCGTCTTCAGGCCGTTCCTTCAGAATGACCATGTTTCCCCTGTTCGGATCAGATTCGATGTGCACTTCACGAATTAACACCATTTGATGGTTCTCTGCCATGAGTTTCCTTCGCCCCTTCCTCACCCTCTTTACCGAATTTCCTTACGATTTCCCCGAGCTCCGAGAGGCGATCATCCACAGTTCTAAAAAGCGTCCCTTCTGGATAGGTCCCACCGGCCTGAAGCGTTCCGGCTTCCATGCCCGTGAGAATTTCGACCCCTTCTTCGATCGTGGAAATCGGCCAGAGGTGAAACTTCCCGTCTTTCACCGCATCGATGACCTCTTGCTTGAGCATCAGGTTCCGAGTGTTTTTCGCGGGTATGATCACTCCCTGACGGCCGGTAAGTCCTTTATACTTGCAGATGTCAAAGAAAGCTTCAATCTTCTTGGTCACGCCTCCCACGGGCTGAATCTCCCCTTTTTGGCTGACCGAACCCGTCACAGCGATCCCCTGCTGAATCGGAACTCTCCCCAGAGCGCTGAGCAGCGCGTAGAGTTCTGTGCTCGATGCGCTGTCCCCCTCCACCATTCCGTAGCTTTGCTCAAAGGTGAAGGTTGCGGACAGAGAAAGGGGTTTGTTGTGCGCAAAGCGCTCCCTCAGGAAGCTCGTGAGAATCATCACTCCCTTGGTGTGCAGGTTTCCGCTCATTCTCGATTCCCGCTCAATGGCCACAACTCCCTCTCTCCCCACGGAGACCGTTGCTGTGATACGATTCGGTTTGCCGAATTCGTGGTCTCCCGTCCAGAGAATCGACAGCCCGTTGATCTGACCCACCTTGGCGCCGTCGGTTTCCACCCAGAAAATGTCTTTCTCCACAAGTTCTCTGATTCTTTCTTCCAGCAGGTTGGAACGGAAGATTCTCTTCTCGATCGCTTTTTCCACATGCTCTCTTCGGATGAATTCCGAGGGCTCCAGGCCAGCATAGTAATTGGCTTCCTTGATCAGATCACTGATGTCTCCAAGTTCCAGCGTCAGTTTGTCCCTGTCCTCAGTTTGCTCCATGCTGTATTCCAAGATCCTGGAGACTCCCTTCCGGTCTACATGTCGCAGGTTTTGTTCCCGGCAAATGTTTCCGATCATTTGAGCAGACTGCACAATGGTCTCCTGTTTGCGGTCCACACGGTCGTCCATGTGGGCTTTCACTTTGAAAAGCTTCGGGAAGCTGTCGTCGTAGACATGAAGAAGCTCAAAAAGATGTGGATCTCCGGTGAGCACGATTTTGACATTTAGCGGAATCGGCTCCGGCCGGATAGTTCGTGTGCTGAAAAGGCCGTAGAGTTCCCCTAGATCTTCGATCCGGATCTCCTCATCTCTCAACGCTCTCTTGAGCGCCTCCCAGGAGAGCCAGTACTTCAGAAGATCGAGGGCTTTCATGATCAAATAGCCCCCGTTCGCTTTGTGGAGGACGCCCGGTTTGACCATCGTAAACTCGGTCACCAGAGCGCCTAGCCAGACCTGGCGCTCAATGGTCCCGAATAGGTTGGGATAGATCGGGTTTGATTCGAGGATCACCGGAGCTCCCCTCACCTCCGAGTTGTCGATAAAGACATTGACCGCATATTTTCTCAAGAGGGCATCCCGTTGAGGCACCTGGAACTGAGGAACTGGAGGCTGCTGGGCTTCCTCTTTTTTGCGAAACTCCCCGATGTTTTCCAGGATATCGCCTTGAACAGCTTTCAGGTACTCAACAACGTGGGATTCCTCTTTGAACTTCTCCAAATAAGGCTCCATAATCTGGCCGATCACGGAAAGGGCCAGGTCGCCTTCGAGCTGGAGATGCTGTTCCTTAAACCTGGCCTCGGCGTCCCGGATTCTCTTGACCGCTTCTTTCATTCTCTGCTGGAGTGCGTCGCTTTTTTCCCTGAGCTCGCGCTTCTCTTCGTCGTTCAGCTCGGCCAGTTTTTCCTGGCCCATGGGGATGCCTTCTTTGGTGGCAGGAATGATCATCATTCCCACCTGGGAGACTTGAAGCATAAAGCCGGATTCCTTGGCCTGCTCCGAGAGCTCTTCTATGACCTCTCGCCGGTGCTTCTCTAACTCTTTGTGGACCTCCGTCTCTTTCGCACTGTAATCGTCACTTTCAAAAACCTCGGCAATTCTCTTCTGAACCGCTTCGATCAGCTCCTGCATATCCTTCTTGAGTTCCGCGCCTTTCCCTGCCGAAAGCTTGATGCTCTTCGGCTTGTCGGGCTCCTTGAAATTGTAGACATAGCACCAGTCCGGCGGCGTGGGCTCTTTCTTGGCTTGTTCCTCGATGTAGGTCTTTGCAACGTACGTGAGTCCCGCTTTCGAAGGGCCCGCAATGAAGATGTGATACCCGCTGGATTTCATTCCCATGCCGAACTTGATCGCATCGCTTGCCCTCTCTTGACCGAGGATCTTTTCCTCCGGTCTTTCCAGCAAGCCCGTGTGATCAAAAGGCAATGAGGTTTCATCCACATAACCCCGAAGCTCGCTGAATGGAAGTTCCGAGACTTGTCTGGCCATGATCTTTCCCCCTGAGATCACTACAACCTCCCGACAGCACAAGATGGTCGTCTGATTCGGTGCTGCGGAAAGAAAGCGTTACCTTTCATAAGCGACCTAATGTAAGCATAAATTGCCCCTTTTCAACTTCCTCCAATTCATCCCGCAAAACCTATCAAGACCACGAACGTGCTTTGCAATACCCCGCGAAATAACCTATAATCCAATTTTTCATGCTCGGAACGACGCTCCGGCGAGGCGCAAGTTTTTCCCCTCGCTCTGCGCTCTGTGCTCTACGCTGATGATTTTGGAGAACCGATGATGAACCTCTCGGAGAGGATCAAGAAACTCAGACCCTATGTTGCGGGGGAACAGCCGCAGGACCGGAACTACCTGAAGCTCAACACGAATGAGAATCCCTATCCTCCTTCCCCCCAGGTGAAGGAGTTCCTGGAAAGCCTTGACCCGGACCGGTTGAGACTCTACCCGGACCCTGCAGCCACCAAGCTGCGGGAAAAAATCGGGGATCGATACGGATTGACCAAGGACCAGGTCTTTGTGGGCAATGGTTCGGATGAGGCACTTTCCTTCTGTTTTTACGCCTTCTTCGACAGCCGAAACGGAAGGCTCCTTTTTCCCGAAGTGACCTACAGCTTCTACCCTGTCTACTGCGACTTCTACGGAATAGAATACGAAAAAATCCCTCTTGCCGGAAACCTGACGATCTCTGTCGAGGAATTCACCAAAAGGAAAGGGTCCTGCGGGATTGTCTTTGCCAATCCGAACGCGCCCACAGGGACCTATTTGCCCCCCAGAGATATCCGCTCTCTTTTGGAGAACTACCCTCGGGAACAGCCTGTGCTAATTGACGAAGCGTACATCGACTTCGGCGGAGAGAGCGCCGTTTCTCTCCTCCGGGACCACAAGAATCTGTTGCTCGTGAGGACCTTTTCTAAGAGCCTTTCCCTCGCAGGGATCAGGCTCGGATTCGTGATGGCGGGCAAAAAGTTGGTCGATGCGCTCATCACGGTGAAGGACTCCTTCAACTCCTACCCGGTGAGCACGCTCGCTCAGAGAATCGGGGAGATCGCGCTCTCTGATGAGTCCTATTACCAAACGATCAATAGCAAGATTGTCTCGGTGAGAGAAAGTTTTGCTTCAAACCTTGGAACGCTCGGCTGGAGCGTGCTCCCTTCCAAGGCGAACTTCGTGTTTGCCCGCAAAGAGGGAGTTCCGGGAAAGGAGATCTACCTGAAACTCAAGGAGAGAGGAATTCTTGTCCGCCACTTCGATGCCGACAAGGTCCGCGACTTCGTGCGAATAACCATAGGGACCCCGGAGGACATGCAAAGGCTCCTCAGGGAAATGAAAAGCCTTTTTTAAAATCCAAGGGGACACGGACAAACGCGGATCAAAGTGGGCTGCAGCATGTTAACAAAGGAATTGGTTTGCAGCTTTTTGAAAATAACCGAAAAAAAGTTCTTGTCTGCGTGTATCCGCGTTAATCCGTGTCCTACAAGTTTTCGGTTTGATCGGGCATGCCTCGCAAAAAGAAACTATCCCTGCTGAAGCGACTTCTCAAACTCGCTTTTGTTCTCCTGCTCTTAGTCTCTCTGGGTCTGGCTCTCTACGGTTATACCCTTTCGCTTCAAATCGACGAGCGGTTTTCAGGCAGACGCTGGTCCATTCCTTCCAGGGCTCTCTCAGACATGACCATTCTCTATCCCGGTCAAGGGGTGAACCCCGCTCTGCTCGGGAAAAAGCTGGAACACCTCGGATATCGCAAGTCCTCTCAGCCCCCGAGCAAGAAAGGCGAGATGAGGATTTCCTCATCGCGGCTGGAGATCTTTCTGCACGACATGAAAACCCCGCAGCACAGCAGAGACGGGTTCCCGGCGAATCTCCAGTTCTCCGGTTCCAGAATAGAGTCCATTGTCCACTCCCGCTCAGGGGAAGCCATCCCTATCCTCGAACTGGAACCCGAAGAGCTCATGCTCTACTTCGGTCCTGAAAGGGAGCAGCGAAAACTGGTTTCCTTCGAACACGTGCCCAGGCATGTGGTCCACGCTGTCCTCGCGGCAGAAGACAGCCGCTTCTTTGAGCACCGCGGTCTGGACTTTCTGGGGATCTTGAGAGCCCTTTACGCGAATCTTCGCTCCGGCGACATCCGGCAGGGCGGTTCAACGATCACCCAGCAACTGGCCAAGAACTATTTCCTGACCCCTGAAAGAACGTTGACGCGCAAGGTCAAGGAAGCCTTCATGGCCCTGGTCCTGGAGGCGATGTACGACAAGAACGGCATCCTGGAGATCTACCTTAACGAGATCTATTTTGGGCAAAAGGAATCTGTTTCCGTCAATGGGATCGGGGAGGCTTCCATCTTTTATTTTGGAAAACCGGTCCCCGAACTCTCCGTGAGCGAGGGAGCCGTCATCGCAGGCCTCATCAGGGCGCCCAATCTTTTTTCCCCTTACGCAGACAAGAATAGGTGCCGGGCCAGAAGAGACTCGATTCTGGAGGCCATGCACAAACACCAGTGGCTCAGCAATGAGCAGCTCAAAGCAGCCCTGGCAACGCCTCTGGTCACCTCCGGCTACGAGGCCTATGTGAGAAAGGCTCCCTATTTCATGGACTACCTTTCCCATCAGCTCGGTTCCCTCTACCCTCCGGAGGCCCTCACAAGCCTTGGGCTGTCCATCTTCACCACTTTGGACACCCAGGTCCAGATGGCAGCTGAAGACGCTCTGTCCACTGGGTTGAAGCGGCTTGAGCACGCCAATCCCCGCCTGAAGCGAAAAGAGCCTGAGAAAAAGCTGCAGGGCGCCGTGGTGGTCATGCAGCCCAAGACGGGCTACATTCTCGCTATGGTCGGCGGTCGAGACTATGGCGCCAGCCAGTTCAATCGAATCACCCAGGCCAAACGTCAACCCGGAAGCGCTTTCAAACCTTTTGTGTTTCTCTCATCTCTCGATTCCTTCACACCGGCTTCGATTCTCTCAAACGAACCAAAAACCTACACGGTCAATGGCAAGGAGTGGCGGCCGGACAACTACACGCCAACCCCTGAATCCAGAATCCGCATGAGAGACGCTCTTTCCAAATCCGTCAACCGCGCCACTGTGGATCTTGCGATGAAGATCGGCCTGGACCCTGTCGTGAAAACAGCATCCGCTTTCGGATTCTCCACTCCTCTCAAGCCCTATCCTTCCATCGCCCTGGGAGCTTTCGAAACCGTTCCTCTCGAACTGGCGCGCGCTTACTGTGCGTTTGCAGCAGACGGCGTGCTCCCCATCCCCCTCTCCCTTAAAGATGTCGTCGACGAAAAAGGGGAAACTCTTGAACGACGCCACATGAACGTTCAAGGCGTGACAACGCCCTGCAAAGCATTTCTCATTACCTCCATGTTGAAAAGCACTGTTGAGCAGGGAACAGCTCGTTCCCTGAAGGACATGGGCATCCGTTTTCCTGCTGCCGGGAAAACAGGAACGACTAATGATTTCAAAGACGGCTGGTTTGTGGGATACACCCCTGAGATCATGGCCCTCATCTGGGTGGGTTTCGATGACGGGACTTCTCTTCAAGCGCCCGCTTCCGCCTTGACCTTGCCCATCTGGGCTGATTTAATGAGCGCTATTCCCCATCATGTTTCCGGCTCGTGGTTCAAGGCGCCGCCGGATATCGTGCTGGAGACCGTCTGCAAGGAAAGCGGCCAGATTGCACTTGCTTCGGGCTGTCCGGCAACCTTGGAGGAGGTCTTCCTTGCCGAGAACTCGCCTAAAGAACGTTGTACTCTCCATCGAGGGCTCGGGCCTCTGGAAGGAGTGATCAAGAATGTCAAAGACTTCTTCAAGACTTTCTAAGTATCTTATCGGCGTTGCACTGTGCCTGGTGCTCCCAGCCTGCGCCATTGTTCCCCAGTCTCCCTCTTCACCCCCTTCTCCACCATCCCCTTCAGCAGAACCCATGGTGCAAAAGAAAGATCAGCCTCCTTCCCGTGAGGACAACAGCCCGCGAGCGGTTGCCTCTCTGCGACTCACGGAGCAGGCACGGATCCTCCTTGAAAGCGGCAAGGTCGACGATGCCATCACAACCCTCGAGCGCGCCATGAATGTGAACCCCTCAAACGGTCAGAACTACTATTATCTGGCCGAAGCGTGGCTCAAAAAAGGAAATCCTTCCCAGGCAAGAGAATTCAACCGCCTCGCTGCGATGTATCTGAAGGATGAACCAGGCTGGATGAACCGCATCAAAGATCAGCAGGAAAGGATCAGGATCCGATGAGGAAGCGAGGGTGCATCACCAACCGGAGCAACTCTGGAGTAAAACCAACTTAGCCTTCGATTTCTTCCCTCTCGATTTTCATGTGAATGGCTTCACCCTCTGTAGCGAGAGCAGCCTCGAAAAAGACTTCTGAAAGGCTCGGGTGGGGAAACACGGTTTTCCGGATACCGGCCACATCTATCCCATTCTGCATGGCGAGGGTGGCCAGGGCAACGAGTTCCGTGACTCGCGGCCCGATCATGTGCACCCCAAGCACTTCTCCTGTTTCTGAGTCAGAAACGAGGATGACCTGCCCTTCCTCTTTTCCCATGCTCCCGGCCCGGCCGTTTCCTACAAACCGAAATTCCCCAATCTTCACTTTTCGTCCTGCGGCCGAAGCCTGATCTTCGGTCAAGCCCACAGAAGCCACTTCCGGGTCTCCATAAACACAGCTCGGAAAAACGAGCGGCCTCTCAAGGCCTGACCCCGCGCCCACGATGTGATCGATCGTCCGAACAGCCTGAGCAATCGCTTTGTGGGCAAAATAGGGAGGGCCTGAGGCATCACCCAGGACATAAATACCCTTCACAGCGGTCTCCATCCCAGGATTGGTCGGAATCGCCCCTTGCACCAGTCCCAATCCGGTCGCCTCAATGTTAAGCCCTTCAAACGACGGTCGCCTCGTTCCCGTGAGGAGCACCTTCTCCACCTTGAGGCCTTCCTGACCTTTTGTTGTTTCAAGTGCGATGCTCACCCCGCCTTCCACGGGGCGGGCGGAAAGGACACTCGTTCGTGCCAGCACCTTGATTTTCCTGTTCACAAGCACACTTCTGTAGCGGTCTGAAAGTTCCGCGTGAAAGCGAGGGAGGATGCGATTTTGCTTTTCAATCAGGACCACGCGGGTGCCGAAGTTGTGGTACATCAGGGCGAATTCCGCACCGCGGTTGCCAGCACCGACGACAGCCAGCGATCGAGGAATCGCGTCAGGATCGAGGGCCTGCTCGGTGCTCCAAACCGATCGGCCATCCACTTCAAGCCCGGTGCTGTATTCGACCCGTGCTCCTGTTGCCAGCACGACATGCTCCCCCTCGATCTCCCGGTTCCCGTCCGGCGCAGTGACTTTCACTCTCTTGGGGGCGACAAAAGCGGCTTTCCCGGCCAGAATCTCAACTCCGTTTTCCCTCAGCACACCCGCAATTCCGGCCCGCGAGTTCTCGATCAGGTTCTTTTTTCTCTCCTTTATCCGGTTGAGGCTGACCTGCATGTCCCCTTTCATGAAATAGCAGCCGCGGGTGGCAGCAATCATCAGGGAATCCTCCAAGAGTGCCTTGGTCGGAATGCAGCCCCGGTTCAAGCAGGTTCCACCCAGGAGACCGGCGTCAACAAGGACGGTCTTGAGCCCTTTCTGGGCGCCGCGGATGGCAGAGGTGTAACCACCGGGGCCTCCACCTACGACGAGAAGGGAAAATTCTTGCGCATTCATTTCAACACCTTTGTGAAAAGCTCGCGATGCTCAATCATCTCCTTCAGCCTCCCCAGAAACATGGACGCGGGAACGCCATCGATCACGCGGTGATCGTGAGTGAGGCAGAGGTAGCTCATGGTGCGCACGGCCAGTTGACCTTGAACCACGGCAGGCTTTGGCCCGATTTTTCCGACGCCCAGGATCGCGTTTTGCGGAGGATTGATGATCGGGGTCATGAAATCCGTTTCCACCTTTCCTCCGCTGCTGATCGTAAAAGTCCCCCCCTGGTAGGCGGCGGGATCCAGCTCATTCTGACGCGCTTTGTTTGAGAGCCGTTTGATCTCCCGGCTCAAAGCCACGAGGCTCTTTTTGTCGGCGTCCCTGACTACAGGCACGACCAAGCCTTCAGCCAGCGCCACGGCAACGCCGATGTGATATTCGTCCCAGCAAATGATCTCGTCCCCAGCGACGGCGGAGTTCAGAGCGGGAAACTCCTTAAGCACAGAAGCAAGGATCTTCACCAGCATGTCCACGTAGGTAAATTTGGTGTCCGTGTAATCCAGTGACAGCTCCTGGCGAAAGGCCGCCAGTTCAGTCATGTCAGTCTCGGAGAAGACCGTGAGCTGGGCCCCGGTTTGGAGGCTTGCGACAAGGTTGTCCGCTATGGTGCGCCGCATGCCGATGAAGGGAATTCTTTTCAAGATCCTGCGCCCTTCGAGGCTGACCGCAGGCAAGGCCGGAGAAGGCACCCTTGACGCGCTCATGGAAGGCCTTTCCCCTTCAAAAGACAGGCGCACCCCCCACTGCTCTTCTTCCTCAGCGGACGCAGCAGGATCCGCTTCTGCGTCTTCGGCAGGGAGAGTGGCTTTGAAGGCGTCAGCCTCCTCTCCAGTATCTGCGATTACGCCGAGCAATGCACCGATGTCCACCTTGTCCTTCACCTTTCTGAGGTAAAAGATCAGGCCGGCGGCAGGCGCCGGAATTTCATAGCTCACCTTTGCGGTTTCGATGACCGCAACCCTTTCATCCTTTTCTACGCGATCGCCGTCTTTCTTTGAAAGCTCGACGATCGTGATGTCCGACTGGGTCATGCCCAGCTTTGGAATATGAATCTCAGAGATCATGAAGACCGGCGCCCTCCGTAAAAAGCGCGGGCCGGGGATTACGCTTTCCCGGCCCGGGCCAAGGTAACCCTCGATCAAAGGCTGCGTTTGACCGCGCGCACAATGGAATCCTTATTGGGCAGATAAAGATCCTCCAAGACCGGGCTTCCGGGAATGGGAATCATGGGAGCCGCCACCCGCTGGACAGGAGCCTTGAGGAAAGAAAAGTACTCGCTGCAAGCCAGGGCTGCAACCTCAGCGCCGAGACCCCCACGGATTCGACCCTCTTCCACTGTGATCAGCCGGCCGGTCTTTTCCACCGACTCAAAGATCGTATCCTTGTCCAGAGGCACGATCGTTCTGGGGTCAATGATCTCGATGTCGATGCCCTCCTTGGCCAGCTCCTGTGCCGCGCCGAAAGCCTCATACATCATGAATCCGAAGGCAACGACCGTGGCGTCTTTCCCTTTCTTGCGCACCACAGCCTCTCCAAAGGGAATGGTGTAATCCTCATCCGGAACCTCGCCGTCGATGCCGCCAAAGATCAGTTTCTTGTGCTCGAAGACGACAACCGGATCGTCGCTTCGAATCGCCGACTTGAGTAACCCCTTTACATCATAGGGCGTGGACGGCTCTACGAGGATAAGACCGGGCGCCTGGACCATCTGGGACTCAAGGCTCTGGGAGTGTCCGTAGCCCATGCGAAGACCAGCCCCCACGGCCGTTCTGATCGTCACAGGCAACCGGTACTGGCCTCCCGTGATGTACCCCCACTGACCGAGATGGTTGCAGATCTCATCCATGGCGAGCATGGTAAAATCAGAGAACATCAACTCGAGAACAGGACGCATGCCGTTCAGCGCTGCACCGATGGCCGCTCCGGTGATGGCGTTCTCTGCAATAGGCGTATTGAGAACCCTCTCCTCCCCAAATTCCTTGACCAGCCCTGCTGTCTGGCCGAAGGGGCTCACCCGAACGTCTTCCCCCAGAATAAAAACGCTGGGGTCACGGCGCATCTCCTCTGCCAAGGCCTCGTTAATGGCCTGCATGAATGTGATCTTTCTAGCCATTAGAGCACCCCCTTTCCCGAGTACAAATCCTTGAACAAATCCTGAGCCGTTGGATCCGGTGCGGCAAGCGCACCCTGAATGGCTGCATCTACCCGGGCCTGAACCTCGCCTCGGAGCTTTTGATCCTCTGCCGCAGTGATCATGCCGCGATCCATGAGTTTCTTCTTGCAGAGATCAATAGGGTCTTTTTTTGCCCACTCTTCAAGATCCTTTGGATTCACGTAAAATCCAGGATCTCCGCTAAAGTGGGTGGCCATCCTGAAAGTCTTGTACTCTATGAGATAGGGCCCTTTTCCGCCTCGGGCATGCTCGATGGCTTTCTGCGCCGCCTCATAAACAGCCTCAACATCCTGGCCTTCGATAATTTCATAAGGGATCCCATACCCTGCTGCGCGGGGAGCCACATCCTGGGTCGGATAGTGCTCGCACATGTAGGACAGTTCGCAGAACTGGTTGGTGCACACGGCGAAGAAGACGGGCAGTTTCCACAGAGACGCCATGCACATGGACGGATGGGCATCCGCCTGGTTGCATGTTCCTTCCCCCACGTAATAGAGCGTTACCTGGCCAGTTTTTCGCATTTTGGATGCCAGGGCCGTTCCGACAGCCATGGAGAAGTCTGCGCCCAGGCTGGAAACGAGCCCCGGGATATTGTTCCTCTTGTCTGCAAGATGAAGAGTGCCCTTTCCCTTGCACAGTCCTGTCTTCTTGCCCAGGTACTCATGCCAGATGTCTTTGGGGTCCATTCCTTTGCCGATGAATTCCCCTACCCCTCTGTGGGTGCCAAATAGAATGTCCTCCTGCTTCAAAGGACCGGTAATACCGATGGCTACCGCCTCCTGTCCTGTCCCGAAATGCCCCATCAGTTGGAGTTTGCCCTCCTTGAGGAGCTTTCCATGGGTCTCTTCCATGGTCCGGACCAGAAGCATCTTCCTATACAACTCTAAGAGTTTGTCTTTTGCCAATGGCATGGTCTGACCTCCTTCCCAGGTTTAAGGTTTTTTTTCATTTCAGTTTTCGATTCTAGCAAAAGATCTTTTTCACAACTCGCTTTTTCTATTCGATATTCTGCGGTTCGCTTTTGAGCTTCTGCGCATCATTCACAGAACTCTTTGGTCTAAGATTCTAATGCAGGCCTTTGGCCGCAACCAAAAAGCCACTGAGCCCGGGACGGGGGGTGTGGTCTCTGGCGAGCTCGCAACCGGAAATGGACCCATCCCGCCAATCGCCCCCTTGCCTTCGAACCTTCTCCGAATGCGGCGCAGACCTTCAAGCCAATCGGAGGGTCTGTACCAAAGGGCTTTTACCGTA
>Ga0105107_10001268_pt1 | contig 16363 bp, 11 predicted proteins | sample PPLLaktember2015_6_FD_79335 | JGI IMG/M metagenome (GOLD analysis project Ga0105107, IMG submission 79335) | Freshwater sediment microbial communities from Prairie Pothole Lake near Jamestown, North Dakota, USA - PPLs Lake P8 Core (1) Depth... | ecosystem: Environmental > Aquatic > Freshwater >...
CGACGAGCGGGTGTTCCTCGAGGCCGCGGTGCGCGGGGGCCGCCACGTCGAGGTGCAGATCGTCGCCGACGAGCACGGCGCGGTGCACGCGCTCGGCTGCCGCGACTGCTCGGTCCAGCGCCGACACCAGAAGGTCATCGAGGAGGCGCCGCCGCCCGGCCTGTCGCGGGCCTTCCTCGCGGCCCTCGAGAAGGACGCGCGCCGCCTCGCCGCGGCGGTCGGCTACCGGGGCGTCGGCACCGTGGAGTTCCTGGTGGCGGGCAGCGCCTACCACTTCCTCGAGATGAACCCGCGCCTTCAGGTGGAGCACGGCATCACCGAGGCGATCACCGGCCTCGATCTCGTCGAGCTGCAGATCCGCGTCGCGCGGGGCGAGAGCCTCGAGGACCTCTCCTGGCGCGAGAGCGGCTGCGCGATCGAGGCGCGGGTCTGCGCCGAGGACCCGGAGGCGGGCTTCCTGCCCACGCCGGGCCGCATCGCCTGCTTCGACTCGGCCCTCGGGCCGCGGGTGCGCGTCGACAGCGGCGTCTCGCTCGGGACGCTGATTCCCGGGGCCTTCGACTCGCTGATCGCGAAGGTGATCGCGACCGGCGCGAGCCGCGAGGAGGCGCGCGCGCGCCTCGCCTGCGCGCTCTCGGACTTCGAGCTCCTGATCGAGGGCGGCGCCACCAACAAGGGCTTCCTGATCGACGTGCTCGAGACCGCCGACTTCCGCGCCGGTGCCGTCGACACGGGCTGGCTCGACCGCGCCGGCGGCGCCGCCCCCGGGCCCGGCGAGTACGCGGCCCCGTCCCTCGTCGCGGCGGCGATCATCGCCTACCAGCGCGCCCGGCGCGCCGCGCGCCTCAACTTCTACGCCGACACCACGACCATCACGGCGTCGCGCATCCCCCCTTCGGAGGGGCAGCGCGTCGACCTCACCTACCGGGGCGAGGCCTACCAGCTCCAGGTCTACGCGATCGGCTCCTGGCGCTACCGGGTGCACCTCGAGGGGAGCGTCGTCGCCGCGACGCTGCGCGAGGAAGGCCTGCGCTCGGGCCGCCTGCAGATCGGGAGCCGCTCGCTGCGGCTGCTCTACGACCCGACCGAGGCGGGGATCCGCGTCGAGATCGAGGGCCGCCCCCATCGCTTCGGCTGGCAGGTGGCGGGCGAGGTGCGCGCGAGCACGCCGGCGATGGTGGTCTCCATCGACGTGGCGCCGGGCGACGTCGTGGCGGCCGGCCAGCCCCTCGGCTTCCTCGAAGCCATGAAGATGGAGATCGGCTTCGACGCGCCGGTGGCCGGCGTGGTGAAGGAGGTGCGCGCGCGGCGCGGCCAGCAGGTGGCCGCCGGCGAGGTGCTGCTCGTGATCGAGCCCGCGGGCGGCGAAGAGGCCGAGGCGCGCCGCGGCGAGCGCCTGGCGCTCCCGCAGGAGCCCGACCCGCTCGCGCCCCTGTTCCGCGCCGGGGAGGACGGCGAGCTCGGCGAGCCGGACCTCGCCGCCGCCGACTCGGCGGATCCCGCGCGCCTGCGCGAGGCGATGGAGGGGTGCCGCGGCGAGGTGCGCCGCGTGCTCCTCGGCTACGACACCAACCCCGAGCGCGCCGAGCAGCTCGCGAGCTTCCTCGAGGCGCCGCTCCCGGCGAACCTGTCGGAGACCCTGCGCTGGCAGCTCGCGGAGATCCGCCACGAGCTCCAGCTCGTGGCCGACGTCTTCCAGCTCTTCATCCGTTCGCCGCGGGGCTCGGTGGGCGGCGAGCTCGGCGTCTCGAACAGCGCGCGCCTGCGCATGTTCGTGCGCCGCATCCGCGCCGGCGGCGCCGGCATCGCGGAGGGGTTCCTCGAGCTCGTGCGCCGCGCCCTCGCCCACTACGGCATCTCGCGCCTCGAGCACTCGGACGCCCTCGAGCGCGCGATGCTGCGGCTGCTCGCGACGCAGCACTCGGGCGAGCTCCACCACCGGCTGCTGCTCGCGGTGCTGCGCTGCGTCACGCGCCTCGCCTGGAGCGGCATCCACCTGGGCGACGACCGCGCGCTCCAGGACGCCCTCGCGCGCCTCGCCGGGATGCGCGGGCTCGTCAGCGACGCCGTCGCCGACGCCGCCCTCGAGGCGAGCTACGTGATCTTCGAGCGGCCCGCCATCGAGCGCGAGGCCGAGCGCACCAGCAAGCGCCTCGAGGCGTGGTTCGCCGCCGCCGCCGCCGAGCCCACGGCGCCGCCCGAGGAGGTGCTCCGGCACCTGATCGACGCGCCGCGCGCGGTCTTCGACCGGGTCGGCGACTGGATCGGCGACGCCGACGCCCGCCGCCGCGCGATCGCCCTCGCGGCCCACCTGCGCCGCCTCTATGCCCCGGCGCCCCTCGCATCCCACGCCTCGCAGCTCCAGGACGACGAGCACCTGTACCGCCTCGAGCTCTCGGCGGGCCGCGTGGTGCTCGGCGCCGCCTGCCCGCCCGAGGAGCTCGCCGACACCGCCCGGCTGCTCTGCGACGCCGCCGCGGGCGAGCGCGACCGCCACGAGTGGCCGGCGGTCTACGCCCTCGAGCTGTTCGCGCCCCTCGCGGACGGCGCCGACCCCGAGGACCTCGCCGAGGCGGTGCGCGCGGCGATCGGCGCCGGCATCCCGGCGGGCCGCCTGACCCTCGACCTCGTGACGCCCGGCGGGCCCGATCGCCACTTCACCTTCGTGCCCTCCCGGGAGGGCCCGCGCCTCGACGTCACCCACGGCGTCCACCCGGAGGCGGCGGCGCGCATCGACCTCGGCCGGCTCTCCAAGTTCCAGCTCGAGCGCTGCGACGCGCCCGACGGCATCTACTGCTTCCACGGCCGGGCGCGGGACGAGGCCGGCGACGAGCGCATCTTCGTGCTCGCCGACGTGCGCGGGCGCTCGCCCGACGACGGCCACGAAGCCGAGCTCTACGTGCCGATGTTCGAGCAGGCCTTCTACGAGGCTACGCGCGCGCTCCGCACCATCCTCGGGGTCCGCGACCCGAAGCGCCTGCTGCAGTGGAACCGCGTCACCATCTGCGTCGCCGCGCCGGTCGTCCTCGACCGCAGCCTCGCCGAGCGCATCTCGGAGCGCCTCGCGCCCGCCGTGCGGAACCTCGGCATCGAGAAGGTGGTGGTGCGCCTGCGGCTCCTCGACCGCGACCTGCCGGAGAAGCCCGCGATCCCCGTCGAGGTGGTGATCAGCGACATCACCGGGTCGAACATGGAGATCGAGTGGCGCGCGCCGCGCCGCAGCCCCCTCGAGCCGCGCACCGACTACGAGCGGCGCGTGGCGGACGCCCGCCGGCGCAGGCTGGTGTACCCCTACGAGATCCTGCGCACCCTGACCGGCAGTGGCCGCTCGCCGGGCGCGGGCGGCCCCGGGGGCCGCGAGGCGACGCTCCCCGTCGGCAGCTTCGAGGAGTACGACCTCGACCCCGAGGCGCCGGCGCCGCTGGCGCGCAGCGTGGCGGGCCGTCCCTTCGGGCGCAACGCGAGCGCGATCGTCTTCGGCCTGATCCGCACGCCGACGGAGAAGGTGCCCGAGGGCATGGAGCGCGTCCTCATCCTCTCGGACCCGACCCTTGGAATGGGGTCCCTCGCCGCCGCCGAGTGCGACCGGGTGACGGCGGCCATCGACCTCGCCGAGGCGCGCGGCGTGCCCGTCGAGTGGATCCCCGTGTCGAGCGGCGCGCGCATCGCGATGGACAGCGGCACCGAGAACCTCGACGCCACCGCTCGCGTGGTGCGCCGCATCGTGACCTTCACCCAGGGCGGCGGCACCATCCACGTGATCGTCCACGGCGTGAACGTCGGCGCCCAGAGCTACTGGGACGCCCTCGCGACGATGCTGATGCACACGCGCGGCGCGCTCGTGATGACCCCGGGCGCCTCGATGGTGCTGACCGGCCGCGCCGCCCTCGAGGTCTCGGGGGGCGTCGCGGCCGAGGACGAGGTCGCCATCGGCGGCTTCGAGCGCATCATGGGGCCGAGCGGCCAGGCCCAGTACTACGCCGTCGACCTCGCCGACGCCTACCGCATCCTCTACGAGCACTACCGCTACACCTACGTGGTCCCGGGCGAGACGCGGCCCCGGGAGCAGCGCACGAAGGACTCCGTCGAGCGCAGCATCGTCTCCTTCCCGTGCGGCGAGGAGCCGAGCGAGTTCCGGACCGTCGGCGAGATCTTCGACGACGCCACGAACCCGGGACGCAAGAAGCCCTTCCCGATGCGCGCGGTGATGGCGGCCGTCGTGGACCAGGACGGCGGGCACCTCGAGCGCTGGCGCCAGTGGGTGGGCGCGGAGACCGCGATCGTGTGGGACGCCCACGTCGGCGGGATCCCGGCGCTCCTCGTCGGGATCGAGAGCCGGAACGTGCCCCGCGAGGGCTACCGCCCGGCGGACGGCCCCGAGGCGTGGACCGGCGGCACGCTGTTCCCCCAGTCGTCGAAGAAGGTGGCGCGGGCGCTGAACGCCGCGAGCGGGAACCGGCCGGCGGTGGTGCTGGCGAACCTCTCGGGCTTCGACGGCTCGCCCGAGTCGATGCGCAAGCTGCAGCTCGAGTACGGCGCCGAGATCGCCCGGGCGGTGGTGAACTTCGCCGGGCCCATGCTCTTCGTCGTGGTGTCGCGCTACCACGGCGGCGCCTACGTCGTGTTCTCCCAGGCGCTGAACCCGCGCCTCGAGGCGGCCGCCCTGCGCGGGAGCTACGCCTCGGTGATCGGCGGGGGGCCGGCGGCCGCGGTGGTGTTCACCCGCGAGGTGCGCGCCCGCGCCTCGGCCCACCCGCGCATCCGGGCGCTCCAGGAGGAGCTGCGCCGCAGCCCCGGCGGCGAGGCTCGGGGGCGCCTCGAGGCGGCCCTGCGCGAGGTGACCCTCGCGGTGCAGGCCGAGGTGGCCGAGCAGTTCGACGCCGTCCATACCGTGGAGCGGGCCCGCGACGTGGGGTCGCTCCGCGAGATCGTCGACCCCGCCGAGCTGCGGCCCTTCGTGGTGCGCGCCCTGCGGCGCGAGCTACACTGACCGCCCCCTCGGGACCTCCATGAAGCGCAACCGCAAGCAGAGCTTCCGCTCCTCCCTCGGCCGCGGCGCCCGCGCCCCGCGGCCCGTGCGCGCCGAGGTGCAGGGGCCCGAGGAGGTCGCGGCGATGCGCGCCGCCGGCCACCTGGCCGGGCTGATCCTCGACGAGGTCGCCGCCTTCGTGCGGCCCGGCGTCAGCACCGGCGCCATCGACCGGCTGGTGGACGAGATCACCCGCGACCACGGGGCCGTGAGCGCCCCCCTCGGCTACGGCCGCCCGCCCTTCCCGGGCCACTGCTGCACCTCGATCAACGACGTCGTGTGCCACGGCATCCCCGCCGAGGACCGCGTGCTCGAAGAGGGCGACATCGTGAACGTCGACGTGACGCCCATCGTGGCCGGCTTCCACGGCGACAGCTCGCGCACCTTCCTGTTGGGCGAGGTGTCGCCGAAGGCGCGCCAGCTCGTGGCCGACACCTACCGGGCGATGTGGCTCGGGATCCGCGCCGTGAAGCCCGGCGGGCGCATCGGCGACATCGGCCACGCCATCCAGACCTTCGCCGAGGCCCAGGGCTACTCGGTGGTGCGCGAGTTCACCGGCCACGGCATCGGCCGCGCCTTCCACGGCCCGCCCGCCGTGCTCCACTACGGCACGCCGGGCACCGGCGACGTGGTGCTGCCGGGCATGACCTTCACCATCGAGCCGATGATCAACCTCGGCCACTGGAAGACGGAGATCCTCTCCGACTGCTGGACCGCCGTCACCGTCGACGGCTCGCTCTCCGCCCAGTGGGAGCACACCTGCCTCGTGACCGAGGACGGCGCCGAGGTCCTCAGCCTCGGCAGCCGCGAGACCCCGCCGCTCTAGCCGCGCCTCGCCGCTGCGGACCGGGACAGCGCCGCTCGGGTTGCGATACCCTCGCGCCGCGATGGACCCGGCCGGCACGCTCCGCTTCGGCATCCTCGGCGCCGCGAAGATCGCGCCGATGGCGCTGGTGCAGCCGGCGCGCGAGGTGCCGGGCGTCGCGGTGACGGCGGTGGCGGCGCGCGACCCCGAGCGGGCGCGCGCCTTCGCGGCGAAGCACGAGGTCCCCTGCGCGGCGGCGAGCTACGAGGCGCTGCTCGCGATGCCCGAGGTGGACGTCGTCTACAACGCGCTCCCGACCGCCTTCCACGCGCGCTACTCGATCCTCGCGCTGCGCGCCGGGAAGCACGTGCTCTGCGAGAAGCCCTTCGCCTCGAACGCGCGGGAGGCGGAGGCCATGGTCGCCGAGGCCGAGGCGGCGGGCCGCCGCCTCGTCGAGGCCTTCCACTGGCGCTACCACCCCGTCGCGGCGCGCATCCTCTCGCTCTGCCGGAGCGGCGAGCTCGGCCGCATCGTCCGCCTCGAAGCCCGCTTCAGCGCTCCGATCCGCGACCGCTCGGACATCCGCTGGGACCTCTCCCTCGGCGGCGGCGCCAGCATGGACCTCGGCTGCTACCCGGTGCACTGGTGCCGCACGGTGATGGGGAGCGAGCCCGAGGTCGTCGCCGCGAAGGCCCGGGAGGGGCCGCCGCGCGTCGACGTGGAGATGGAGGCCGAGCTGCGCTTTCCCCGCGACGCCCGAGCCGGCGGCGCGCCGGTGCCCGCCCTCGTCCACTGCTCGATGGACGGCGACGCGCCCTTCGAGGCGACCCTCGACGTCATCGGGAGCGAGGCGGCGCTCCACGTGCGCAACCCCCTCGCGCCCCAGCTCGGCCACCGCATCGAGCTGCGCAGGGGCGGCGAGTGCCGCGAGGAGACGGCGCCGGGCCGCAGCACCTACCATCACCAGCTCGAGGCCGTGGCGCGGGCCCTGCGCGCGGGGACGCCGCTCCCGACCGAGGGCGCCGACGCCATCGCGAACCTCCGGGTGCTCGACGGCGTCTATCGAGCCGCCGGCCTCGGACCGCGGGGGGAGTGAGCGTGGCGAAGAAACCGGTGAAGGCGTCCCGGCTGCGGCCCCTGGCCGCTCCCCCCCACCCGGGCACGGCGGTCCTCGCCCTCGCCTGCGCCCTGGCCGTCGCCAGCGGCGCCTGGGCCCTCCACCTCTGGCGCCAGCTCGCCGCGGCGCGCGCGGGCCTCTCGGTGACCTGCCCCTTCGACAGCGAGGGCGACTGCGCGAGCGTCTGGCAGTCGGGCTTCGCGGAGGCGATCGAGGGCGCGACGGGCCTGCCGATCGCGGGCCACGGGGTGCTCTGGGCCGTGGTGGCGCTGGCCTTCCCGGCGGCCGTCCTCGTCGCGCGGCGACGCGGGCGGCGGGGCGACCTCTCCTCCGCCGCCGCCCTCGCGACGGCGCTGGCGGGCGTCGGAGCGGTGCTGGTCCTCGCCGGCGCGCAGCTCGTCGAAGGACGCTTCTGCGGCAGCTGCGGCATCGCCTACGCCCTCACCCTCTCCTACGCAGCCGTGTGTCTGTTCGGCACCGGCAGGCCGCCGTTCGGCGAGCTCGTTCGCGGCGGGCTGCTGGCTGCGGCGGCGGCGGGTCTCGGCGGAGTCACCCTGGCGCTCGCCTCCTCGGAGCAGGCGCCACCCGCCGCGGCCTCCCTGCCGCGGGCGCCGGCGCTCCCGGCGCTGCCCGCCGGCGCGTCGCCCGGCGACAACCTCGCGCGCTTTCTCGCGAGCCTCGAGCCGCCGGTGTCCCAGTCGCTGGCGCTCGCCCTGCGCGAGTACGCCGCGAGCGAGCCGAAGCCCCTGCGCGAGCCCCGCGCCCTCGAGGGCTCGGCGATGGCGCCGGTGCGGATCACCGATTTCGCCGACTTCCTCTGCAGCCACTGCGCGGCGCTCCACGGCACGCTGACCCAGCTCCGCAGCTCGGCGCCGGAGGGAAGCGTCGCGATCGAGTCGCGCTACTTCCCCCTCGACGGGAGCTGCAACCCGCAGATCCCGGGCACCGCGGCGGACGGCGTGCGCTGCACCGCCGCGCGCGTGATGATCTGCCTCGCGGACGCGCCCGGCGCCTTCGACCTCGCCGGCGAGCTCTACGCGCACCAGCTCGAGCTCAGCGTCGACGGCATCTACGAGCGGGCGTCGCGGCTCCGGCCGCGCGCCGAGCTCGAGGCCTGCGCCGCCGCTCCCGAAACCGACGCCAAGCTGAAGGGCGACATCGCCTGGGCGATGGAGCACCAGATCCGGGGCACCCCCCTCGTGCTCGTGAACGGGCGCAAGGCCAGCGGCTTCCCGGCCTTCCTATGGGCCCTGGTCCTCGCCGGCGGCGATCCTTCCCACGCCTCCTTCGCAGCGCTCTCCCCGCCGAAGGGCGGCTGATCCGTGCGCGCCGGGGTCGCCGCCGCCGCCGGCCTCGCCGCGCTCGCGGGGCTCGCCCTCGGCCTGGCGCTGCGGAGCGCGGGCGGCGCCTCGCCGGCGGAGCTCGCCGCGCTGACCGCCCGGGTCGACGAGGAGCGCGAGGCCCGCGGCCGCCTCGAGGCGCAGCTCGCCCGTCTCGAGGCGGACCTCGCGGCGCTGCGCGAGGGAGGGTCGATCGGCGAGGGCGAAGTGGCGCCGTACCCGGCCGCGCTCGGCGAGACCGGCGCGGCCGCGGAGGGCGCCGCCGCCGGCGGGGACGAGGTGCCTCCCGAGGTGGAGCCCTCTCCCGGGCAGGCGTGGTTCGACCCGCGCCGGCTCGCCGCCGCCGGCCTTCCCGAGCGCGACGCCGAAGAGCTCCACCGGCTCTACGAGGACGTCGAGCTCCAGCGCCTCTACCTCCAGAACCAGGCTCAGCGCGAGCGCTGGCCCCGGGACCGCCTGGCCACCGAGCTCGCGGCCCTCGACGAGCGCCTGCTCTCGGTGCGGGACGACTACGGCGAGGAAGCCTACGACTGGTTTCTCTACGCCGCCGGCCGCGCGAACCGCGTGGTGGTCGAGGGCGTGCTCGGCGGCTCCGCCGCCGCCGAGGCGGGCATCCGGACCGGCGACGCGATCGTGCGTTACGACGGCGAGCGCATCTTCAAGCCGCCGACCTTGATCCGCGGCACGCTCGCCGGGAGGCTGAACGAGACCGTCGAGGTCGAGATCGAGAGGCCGGACGGCACCCGCACGACCGTCACGCTGCCCCGCGGGCCCGTCGGCGTGCGCCTCGGCCGCCGTACCGTCGAGCCCTCGGCCCCGCGCTGACCCAGGGTCCGTTCTCCCGCGCTCCCGCTCGAGCCCCACCCCTGCACCGGGTGAAGCCGCAAGCCGCGCGAAGCGCGGCGCGCAGCGAGCCGCAGGCGAGCGGAGTTCCCGAGCCCCGCAGGCCCCGCCCCCGGCCTTGCACTCGGCGCGAGAAGGGGAGCGCCCCTGCACCCGGTGTTGCCGCAAGCCGCGCGAAGCGCGGCGCGCAGCGAGCCGCAGGCGAGCGGAGTTCCCGAGCGCCGGAGGCCCGCTTCCCGGCCTTGCACTCGGCGCGAGAAGGCCGGGCGCGAAGCGCGGCGCGCAGCGAGCCGCAGGCGAGCGGAGGTCCCGAGCGCCGCAGGCCCGGCTCCCGGCCTTGCACTCGGCGCGAGAAGGAGTGCAGCTACTCGAGCGCCAGCGCGAGCACCGTCTCGACCGCGGGCCAGAGGTCCTCTTCCGGCACGTTCAGCGCCGGGAACAGGCGGATCACGCGGCCGGCGGTCACGTTCACGAGCACGCCGCGCTCGATGGCGCGCCGGGAGAGCGTGGCGGCGCGCTCCGCGTCGGCGAGGACGAGACCCTGGAGCAGCCCCCGACCCCGGGCGCCGAGGCACTTGTCGGCGTGCTCGGCGGCGAAGGCGGAGAGGCGCGCGCCGAGGCGCACCCCGAGCTCCGCCGCGCGGGCCACGAGGCCGTCGCGCTCGATGACCCGGAGCACCGCGTTGCCCGCCGCCCCGGCGAGGGGGTTCCCGGCGTAGGTGCCGCCGTGGTCGCCGAGGCTCACCGTCTTCGCCACCGCCTCGCTGCACAGGAAGGCGCCGAGGGGGAAGCCGCCGCCGAGGCCCTTGCCGAGGGCCATCACGTCCGGTGCCACGCCCTCGTGCTCGTAGGCGAACCAGCGCCCGGTGCGCCCGATGCCGGTCTGGATCTCGTCGAGGACGAGCAGCGCTCCCTTCGCGCGGCACAGCTCGCGGAGGCCGGCCAGGTAGCCGTCCCGCGGCACGTTGACGCCGCCCTCGCCCTGCACGGGCTCGACGATGAACGCGGCGGTCTCCTCGTCGATGGCGGACTTCGCGGCCGAGAGGTCGTCGTAGGGGACGATCACCGGGTCGCGCAGCAATGCGCGGTACGGATCGCGGTGCTTCGCCTGGCCGATCACCTGCAGGGCGCCGAGGCTGCGGCCGTGGAAGGAGTTCTCCGTGGAGACGAACTTCGTGCGCCCGGTCGCCCGGTGGGCGAGCTTCACGACACCCTCGATCGCCTCGGTGCCCGAGCTCACGAGGAAGGTGCGGGGGAGCGCGCCGCCGGTGAGGACCGCGAGACGCTCGATCAGGTCGAGCTGGGGCAGGGTGTAGAAGAGGTTGGTGGTCTGCATCAGCCGGCCCGCCTGGTCGCGGATCGCCTCGACCAGCTCCGGGTGGCAGTGGCCGATGCAGCAGACGCCCCAGCCGGCGGTGAGGTCGACGTACTCGCGGCCGTCCGAGTCCTTCACCCGGGAGCCCCGTCCCTCGACGATCGCCAGCGGGAGCCGGTTCACGACCGGAAGGAAGTGCGCGGCCTCACGCGCCTGGATCGCCTCGATGCCCATGGTCTCGCTCCTTCCGCGGGCGCCGCGGAGCCCCGGAAGGTCGAGCCTCCGGACCGCCCCGTCAAGGCGCTACCCTCGGGAGCCGGGAGGAGCCCATGGCCGACACCATCCTGCTCGAAGGGATCCAGATCCCCGCGGCCCTCGGCGTCACCGCCGCGGAGCGGCGCATGCGCCGGCCGGTGCTCCTCGACCTCGAGATCGAGCGCGACCTTCGCGCCGCCGGGCGCAGCGACCGCATCCGCGACACCATCCACTACGCGCGTGTCTTCGAGCTGGTCGCCGACGTGGCCGGCAACCAGGAGCACAAGCTGATCGAGGCGCTCGGCGACCGCATCGCCCGCGCGGTGCTCGCGAAGTTCGGCGCCGACGCCGTCACCGTGACGGTTCGCAAGCCGAAGCCGATCGCGGGAGTGCTCGAGCACACGGGGGTGCGCATCCGGCGCACCCGGGAGGACTGACTTGTCCCTGTCGATGACCCGCGCCGAGCGCGAGGCCTTCCTGGCCGGCGTGCACATCGGCGTGCTCGGCATCGCCGAGCCGGGCCGCGGGCCCCTCACGGTGCCGATCTGGTACGGCTACGAGCCCGGCGGCGAGCTCTGGGTGCTGACCGGACGCGACTCCCGCAAGGGCCGCCTGCTGGCGTCGTCGCCCCGGGTGAGCCTGTGCGTGCAGACCGAGACGCCGCCGTACAAGTACACCAGCGTCGAGGGCCCGGTGGTCTTCGTCGGCCCCGCCGACCGCGAGCGCGACGCCAGGCCCCTCGCCCGCCGCTACCTCGGCCAGGAGCTCGGCGACCGCTACATGGAGGCGACCGCGGGCGAGGAGGAGAGCATCCTCGTCCGGGTGCGCCCCGAGCGCTGGCTCACGGTGGACTACGCGAAGCAGTTCCAGGGGTCTGCGTAGGAGCGGGGCGTGGGTGCCGGGCGGGCGGACGGGCCCCTCCGGCGCGGCTCGGCCCGCACAGGCGCGCCGTACCAGCTCACGCGCTTCAGCTGGAATGGGGCTACCCAGGTGCGCGAAGTCCGAGGCGGCCTGCGCTTGACTTCGCCTGCGGGGCCCATCCGACCGCCCGGCAACCACGCCTCGCTCCGGCGCCGCGGTGCGGCCCCGCTATGCTCGGGCCCCTCATCCGGGACCGGCGACACCCCTCCCCCATCGGCGGGGGCGGGGCGTCGCCTATTTGCGTCTCGGGATCCCTCCGGCGGAGGTGCGCGGGCGATGGGCGAGGAGATCGCGGTCGGGCTCGACTTCGGGACCACCAACAGCGCCGTCGGCTGGGTCGGCCCCGACGGGGCGCCGGTGCTGGCGAGCTTCCCGCTGCCCGGCGAGGGCGGGGCGACGTCGACCTTCCGCTCGGTGCTCTACTTCGATCGCGGCGAGGACGGCGCAGGGGCTCCCCGGGCGGCGGCCGGGCCCGAGGCGATCGCGCGCTACCTGGCGGCGGAGGAGCGGGGCGGACGGCTGATCCAGTCGCTGAAGTCGTTCCTCGCGAGCCGGCTGTTCGCCTCCACCTCGATCTGCGGGGTCACCTTCCGTCTCGAGGAGCTCGCCGCCCACATCCTGCGGCCTCTGCGCGAGGCCGCGTCCGAGGCCCTCGGCGCCCCCGTGCGGCGCGCGGTCGTCGGCCGGCCCGTGCGCTTCGTGCACGCCGAGCGGCCGGAGGACGAGGCCCTCGCGCTGACGCGCCTCGCCGCGGCCCTTCGCAACGCGGGGTTCCGCGACGTCACCTTCGAGTACGAGCCCGTGGGCGCCGCCTGGCACTACGAGCGCGGCCTCGCCGCCGACGAGCTGATCCTGATCGCAGACTTCGGGGGCGGCACCAGCGACTTCTCGCTGCTGCGGGTCGGTCCCGGGGTGCGGAGCTCGGGGGACCGCGCCCGGGCACTGCTCGGCAACGACGGCGTGCCCCTCGCCGGCGACGCCTTCGACGGGCGGCTGGTGCGGCACCTCGTCGCTCCGCTCCTCGGGCGCGGCGCCGAGTTCCGCTCGCTGTTCGGGCGGGTGCTGCCGATCCCGGGCTGGATCTACTCCCACCTCGAGCGCTGGCACCACCTCTCGTTCCTGCGCACGCCGAAGACGCTCCAGCTTCTCCTCGACCTGCGCCGCGAGGCCCTCGAGCCCGAGCGCATCGAGGCGCTGCTCCACCTGGTGGAGCACGACCTCGGCTTCCTGCTGTTCCGCGCCGTCGAGCGCGCGAAGCTCGAGCTCTCCGAGCGCGACGCGGCGCGCTTCGTGTTCCAGCACGAAGCGCTGCGCATCGACCGCCCGGTGACGCGGGCCGAGTTCGAGGGCTGGATCGCGCCGGAGCTGGCGGCGGTCGCCGGCTGCGTCGACGGGCTGCTCCGGCGCACGCGGGTCCCCGCCGCCGCCGTCGACCGCGTGTTCCTCACCGGCGGCTCGTCCCTCGTCCCCGCGGTGCGGCGGATCTTCGCCGAGCGCTTCGGCGAGGAGAAGCTGGAGAGCGGCGGGGAGCTCACGTCGGTGGCGAGCGGTCTCGCCCTGCGCGCCGCCGCGAGTTTCTAAAGCTCGAGGCCAGACCCCTTTCTAAAGCGGGTCAGGCGGCGAGGCCGGGGGGGTTGCTCGAGTGCTGGCCGCGGTACCAGGTGCCGTCGGGGTTGCGGGTCAGCACGAGCTGCTCGCCGAGGGCGGGCTCGTCGGGGGGCAGGGCCTCGCCGGTGAGGGTCTCGACGATGGTGCGGATCACCCCCTTGTGGAGCACCAGCAGCGCGTCGCGGGCGTCCGCGGCGAGCAGGCGATCGAGGCCCCGCTGCACGCGCTCGCGGAAGCCGCCGCGCAGCTCGCCGCCCGGAAACTCGAAGGCCGGGGTGCGGCGCTGCCAGTCCTCGAACAGCACCGGGTCGCGCGCCTGGATCTCCGCCTTGGTGAGGCCCTCCCAGCGGCCGAAGTCGATCTCGCGGAAGTCGAGCTCGAGGCGCACCGGCGCGCCCTTGCCCGCGATCGCGGCGGCGCGCCAGGAGCGACGCAGGGGGCTCGCCACCACGAGGTCCGGGACCCGGACGAGACCGGCCGCCACGCGGGCCATCTGCGCGCGCCCCTCGGCCGAGAGGTCGACGTCCGCGCTCCCGTGGAAGCGCTGGCTCGACTCGCCGTCGGTCTCGCCGTGGCGCACGAGCACCAGTTGGCGGAGCTTGGCCATCGGATCCTCCTCCGGGCGCGGGAGCCGGAGGATCGGAAACCGGCCCCGCCTCGTCAATCGTCCGCCCGGGCTGCTCGTCAGTCGTCCGCCCGGGCTCTGTTAGACTCCCCGCCGGCGAAGGGGGGAACGTGCGGGGAATGGCTTCGATCCTGCTCGGCCTGCTGCTCGTGGGCGCGGCCGGGACGCTCTGGTGGCGCTGCGAGGGCGAGGCCCCGGCGCTCGACGCTCCCGAGGCGCTGGCCCTCGGCCGCGGCACGCGGACGCTCTCGCTCTCGGCCCACGACGCGCGCTCCGGCCTGCGCGAGCTGACGGCCACCCTGCGCCAGGGCGACAAGACGCGGGAGCTGTCGGCCACCCGCTACGAGGGCTCGATCGCGACCGGCGGAGCCGAGACCGAGCCCGTCGCGGTCGATCTGGCGATCGACGCCCGGGCCGCCGGGCTCCGCGAGGGCGAGGCGAGCCTCGAGATCGCCGCGCGCGACTGGTCCTGGGCCTCGTGGCTGCGGGGCAACCGGACCCTGGTCACGATCCCCGTGCGCGTCGACCTGTCGCCGCCGCGTCTCGGCGTCGAGACGGCCCTCTCCTACGCGGCGCGCGGAGGCACCGGCGCCGTCGCCTGGTCGGTGTCCGAGGCCGTCGCCGTCGACGGCGTCGAGGTGGCCGGCACGCTCTACCCGGGCTTCCCGTTCCCCGGGAGCGGCGCCGGCGCGGCGCGGCAGGGCCGCCGCTTCGCCCTCTACGCGATCCCCCGCGACGCGCCGCCCAACCCGAAGATCCAGGTCGTGGCCGAGGACGCGGCGGGCAACCGGGCCGCGGCGAGCTGGCCCCTGCAGTTCCAGGAGCGCCGCTTCGAGGACGAGCGCATCGAGCTCGGGCCGCGCTTCCTGGAGCAGAAGGTCCCCGAGCTCCGCGACGCCTTCGGCATCTCCGCGGAGGATCCGGTCGCCGCGTTCCAGGAGATCAACTCGCGCGTGCGCGCCGCGGACGAGAAGCGGGTGCGGGAGATCGTCGCGAAGACCGCCGCCGAGCCGCTCTGGGACGGCCCCTTCGTGCAGTGGGCGAACTCCCAGGTGACGAGCCGCTTCGCCGAGCACCGCTCCTACTTCGTCGAGGACCGGCAGGTCTCCGAGGCGATCCACTACGGCTACGACCTCGCCACGCTGGCCGGCGCGCCCGTGACGGCGAGCAACGCCGGGCGCGTGCTGTACGCCGCGGACCTCGGCATCTACGGCAACTGCGTGATCCTCGACCACGGCCTCGGCCTCGCGTCCCTCTACGGGCACCTCGCGAGCTTCGCCGTGGCCGAGGGAGACGCGGTCGCGAAGGGCCAGGTGCTCGGTCGCTCGGGCGCGACGGGCCTCGCGGGCGGCGACCACCTGCACTTCGCCATCCTCGTGAACGGGACCTACGTGGAGCCGAAGGAATGGTGGGATCCGAAGTGGGTGCGCGAGAAGGTCGACTCGCAGATGGGGACGGCGCCGGCGGCAGAGTGAGGCTACCGGTCGCGGCGACCCTGCGCGGGCGCCTCGTGCGGCGCTACCAACGCTTCTTCGCCGACGTTCGCACGGAGGCGGGCGAGCTCGTCACCGTCCACTGCGCGAACCCCGGCAGCATGCTCGGCCTGCTCCGGGAGGGCGCCGCCGTGCGCTGCTCGCGGGCGGCGAACACGGCGCGCAAGCTGCCCCACACCCTCGAGATGATCCGCTCGGGCCCCACCTGGGTCGGCGTGCACACCCACCTCGCCAACGCCTTCGCCGCCCGGGTGCTCGCGCAGGGCGCCTTCGCGCCCCTCGCGGGCTACGCCTCGCTGCGGCCGGAGGTCGACTCCGGCGAGGGCTCGCGCCTCGACTTCCGGCTCGACGGCCGCCGCGGCGACCCGCGCCCGGCCTTCGTCGAGGTGAAGAGCGTGACCCTCGCCGACAGGGGGCGCGCGCGCTTCCCCGACTCGGTCACCGAGCGCGGGCGCCGCCACGCCGAGCGCCTCGCGGCCCTCCGCCGCGAAGGCGCCCGCGCGGTGCTGCTGTTCGTGGTGCAGCGCGCCGACTGCGAGAGCGTCGAGCCCGCGGAGGACATCGATCCCGCCTACGCGGCGGCGCTGCGCGCCGCCGCCGCGCAGGGCGTCGAGGTGCTGGCGCTCCGGGCCCGCGTCACACCGACGGCGATCCGCTACGAGCGCCCGCTCCCGGTCGTCCTCTGACGGGGCTGCGGCGGGCGCTGCTCGACTGGTATCGCGCCGAGCGCCGCGATCTGCCCTGGCGCCGCACCCGCGACCCCTACGCGATCTGGATCTCGGAGGCGATGCTCCAGCAGACCCGGGTCGAGACCGTGATCCCCTACTGGGAGCGCTTCCTCGCCCGCTTCCCCACGCTGGGGGACCTCGCGGCGGCCGAGCCCGACGACGTGCTCGGCGCCTGGGCCGGCCTCGGCTACTACTCGCGGGCGCGCAACCTGCAGCGCGCCGCGCAGGAGGTCGTGGAGCGCTTCGGCGGGGCGCTGCCGGAGGAGCCCGACGCCCTCGCGAGC
>Ga0105107_10001269_pt1 | contig 16332 bp, 17 predicted proteins | sample PPLLaktember2015_6_FD_79335 | JGI IMG/M metagenome (GOLD analysis project Ga0105107, IMG submission 79335) | Freshwater sediment microbial communities from Prairie Pothole Lake near Jamestown, North Dakota, USA - PPLs Lake P8 Core (1) Depth... | ecosystem: Environmental > Aquatic > Freshwater >...
CGCCTACCAGAAAGCCTTTCTGGTCTGCCTGGTCGCCACCCTCTTCTGCCTGTTGCTGGCTCTGATTTTGAAGGGCAGGCTTGCCCCGAATATGGGTCACGGAAAGAAACAGAACCACTGAGGAGTTCGTCGCAGCGCGCTTGGCGGGGGGAGAGGCGCTTGCCCAGAAGGCCCGTGTCGGAGGAGACAGCGAGGATGGCGCCGGCGGCGGTTAGGCCGATGCGGAAGTTGCCGGCCGGTCGCCGGCACGGCCCGGTCCGTGAAATCGGCTGTCAGTGCGCCATGTCCCGCACCCTGGCGAGCGCCGTTTCCATCGCCCGGCAGGCGTCGTCCAGATCCTGCGCGGTGTGCGCAAGGGACACGAAGGCCGCCTCGTATTGGGAGGGGGCCACATAGATGCCCTGGTCCAGCATGGCGTTGAAGAACACCTTGAACTGGTCGGGGTTGGAGCGCACGGCTTCCTGGTAGTTGCGAACCGGCCCTTTCTGGAAAAAGAGGGTGCTCATGGAGCCGATGCGGTTGGCGCACAGCGCGACCCCGGAGGCGGCGGCGAGGGCCTCCACCCGCCGGTGGAAGGCTTCGGCCTTGGCATTGACGACCTCGATCACGTTTTCGTTCTTGATCGTCGTCAGGGTGGCGATGCCGGCGCTGACCGCGAGCGGGTTGCCGGAAAGCGTTCCGGCCTGGTAAACCGGCCCCTGGGGAGACATCAGGGCCATGATCTCCCGGCGGCCGCCGTAGGCGCCGATGGGCAAGCCGCCGCCGATGATCTTCCCCAGGGTGGTGAGGTCCGCGGTGACGCCGAAATGCGCCTGGGCGCCGCCCGGATGCACCCGGAAGCCGGTGATGACCTCGTCGAAGATCAGCAGACTGCCAAATTCGCGCGTGATCTCCCGCAGCGCTGCAAGGTACCCCGGCGCGGGCAGAATCACGCCCATGTTGGCCGGGACCGGCTCGACGATCAGGGCGGCGATCGCGTCGGGATAGGCCTCGAAGAGCGCCTTGACCGCCGCCGCGTCGTTATAAGGTGCGATCAGCGTGTCGGCCGAAACCGAACGGGGCACGCCGGGGCTGTTGGGCTCCCCCAGGGTGGTGAGCCCCGAGCCGGCCTTGATCAGAAAGCTGTCGCCGTGACCGTGGTAGCAGCCTTCGATCTTGATGATCTTCTCGCGGCGGCTGTAAGCGCGGGCCAGCCGCACGGCGCTCATGGTGGCTTCGGTGCCGCTCGAGACCAGGCGCAGCATTTCAACCGAGGGCATCATCTCGATGACGAGCCGTGCCAGGACGATCTCCTTTTCGGTGGGTGCACCGTAGCTGGCCCCGTCTTCCAGCGCTGCGCGAACCGCCTCCTTGACCGCCGGATGGGAGTGCCCCAGGAGCAGCGGCCCCCAGGAGTTGACGAAATCGATGTAGCTGTTGCCGTCCACGTCGTAAAGCCGGCTGCCTTCGGCGCGCCGGATGAAAACCGGATCGCGGCCAAGGCCTTTGAAGGCCCGCACCGGCGAATTGACGCCGCCGGGGATCACCTTGCAGGCCTGTTCAAACAGCTCACGGCTTTTCACGGATGCTGGCATGCGGGTCGTCCTCTATCTCAAAAGGGGTCTCGGGGCCGCAGCGGGCAGGCAACCCCGTAGAAGAGGGCAAGAAAGCAGACTCTGGTGCTACGCTTTAAAAAAGTGGTAAAAAGTCCAAAACCAGACGGTTCCGCAAAAAGTTCAATTACAAGGCGCGCAAATCTCAGCGGCGTGAGGCGTACTTATGTACGCCGCAGCGACTTCGAGATGCAGCGCAACGCAGAAATTGGACTTTTTGCGGAACCGTCAATCGCCGACTGCCTTGCCCCGGTAGGTGAAGAGTTCTTCGATCAGGCTGATGTTTTGGGCATCCAGGCAGTTTTCGCCCTGCAGGTGCTTGAGCTGCAGCACGATGGCTTGCAGGTATTTCTTGGCCAGGGAGCGCGTCAGGCGCTCCACCTGGAAGTAGGCGCTTTCATCGAAGCGGTCGCGCATCCGCGCGAGTTCCTCGCGCCGAATGGTCTCGACCTGGGTTTTGACCGCCTGGATGACGGGGTTGATCCGCAGGGATTCGCGCCAGTCGATGAATTTCTGAAGCTCCTCGGCGATGATGCGCTCCACCGTATCGACGGACTGCTCGCGCTTGATGAGATTGCCCATCACCACTTCCTTGAGGTCGTAGACATTTTTGAGCACCACCTCCGGAAGCGCTCCCACGCCCGGATCGAAATCCCGCGGCACGGCCAGGTCGACGATCAGCAGCGGCCCCTTTTCGCGGTTTTTGAGGATGGCCGCCATGTCGCCGGCCTCGAAGAGGCAGTGGTTGGAGTCGGTGGCGCTGACAACGGCGTCGGCGCGGGCCAGTTCGTCGCGCAAACCGTAGACCGACACGGCCCGCCCGCCCACTTCGGCGGCCAGGGCCGCGGCTTTTTCGAGGGTGCGGTTGGCGATGACGATCTCGCCGGCCTGGCGTTTGGCCAGGATGCGGGCGCTGATGCTGCCGATTTCGCCGACCCCGATGACCAGGACCGAGGCGCCTTTGAGGTCCCCGCAGAAAGCCTCGGCCAGGTCCACGGCGGCGGCCGCCGTGGAGCAGCAGCCCTTGTTGATCTCGGTTTCGTTCTTGGCGCGTTTGGACGCCCGGAAAGCGGCATGAAAGAGCTTGTGCAGCAGGATGCCGGCCGTTCCTGCGCGGCAGGCCGTCCCGTAAGCGCCCTTCACCTGCCCGGCAATTTCGTTTTCGCCCACCACGACCGAGTCCAGACCACAGGCCACGCTGAACAGATGGCGTTTGGCCTCCTCACCGACCTTAAAATAAAACTGCTCCCAGGCCTCGCCGGGGCTTTCCCCCCTGAGTGCGCGCAGATGCGCCCTGAATACCGGCCGCAGGTCAACCTCCCCCACTCCGACCGCATAAAACTCGGTCCGGTTGCAGGTGGAGAGGATGGCGATTTCATCGATCTGGGGATGCTGGTGGAGGGCCTGGAGCGACGCCATGATCTCTTCACTCTTCAGCGCGAAACACTCGAGTTGATCGATAGCGGCGGCCTTGTGATTGAGGCCGAACAAAACGACTTGCATGGGCACAACTCCTGTCAGGCGGCAGATATTTCAGGGCCACAGCGAAGGTTCAGGCTGCACCCGGCTGATTCGGGCGCTGGGGTCAACACCTGTTTTTGGATCTCGGCACGGGCAACCGCAGCGCAAGGCTGCTGCAAGGCAGTCTTTTACCATTCCACGCCGACAGTTTCAACCAAATTTTAGCGACAAAAGGTCAGGCGTCCGCCGCCGGCCGCACCCGGCAAGCGATCGCCTTGAGGTTGGGGGTCCCGAACTCCCGCCCGAGGGTGGCGGTGCTGGTCAGCATGTTGAAGTTGGCGCTCTGCCAGTCGAACTGCGTGGCCGCCCCCTTTTCGGGAAACCACCAGCCGTAAGCGGCGAAGACGACGCCCGGGCGGACGGCATCGGTCACCCGGGCATGCTGGGTGACGGCCCCGTGGGGGGTTTCGATGACCATCGCAGCGCCGTCTGAAATCCCGCAAGCAGCGGCCGTCTCGGGGTGGATTTCGGCCTCGGGCCGGTCGCTTTTGCGGCGCAGGCCCGCCACCCAGCGGTAGGAAGAGTGCAGATAAAACCGGTTTTTGAAGCTGGTCAGCACCAGGGGAAATGCCGGGTCCCCGCCGTCGGCCGCCAGCTGCCCGGCGGGCAGGGCGTTTAGCTTGAACTTGGGCGCCTGGCTGAGCGCCAGTTCAACCTTGCCGGTGGGGGTTTTGAACCCTTTGGCGCGGTACTTGTGAAACCGCTCCGGCCCCGTGAGATATCCCTTTGCAACGAACTCGCGGTAGGTCAGCCCGGCGGGTTTGAGCAGTAGCTCGAGAAAGCCGGAGGGGTCCTCGAACCAGTGCTCGGCCGGCGTGGTGCGCTTGCCCAGCTCGTTTAAGATCTTCAGATCGGGCCAGCACTCCGGCGGCGGATCGACCAGTTTGGGCCGCGCCAGGATGAGCCCGTGGCCCAGGCCGTAGTGGCCGATGTCGTCGAACTCGAAATGCGTGGCCGCCGGCAGCACCACGTCGGCCAGGGCTGCCGTGGGGGTCATGAAGACGTCCGCGACCGCCAGAAAATCAAGCGCCAGCAGGGCCTCCTGGGTCTGGCGGCTGTCGGCGTAGCCCAGCAGGGGGTTGGTGCACTGCATGTAGGCGGCGCGCACCGGGTAGGGCTCGCCGCTGAGCACCGCCTGCCGGAAATAGGCCGGCGGCACGGTCATCAGGCGCGGGATGGCGCCGTGATGGGCGTGAATCATGTCGAAGCGCTTGTTGGGAAGGAGGTCAGCCCGCACGAACGGTCCCAGGCCGAGAATCCCGGGTTCGTTGGCCTGGATGTTGCCCCCGGGCACGTCCAGGTTGCCGCAGACGGCCATCAGGCAGACCAACGCGCGGGCGGCGTCGAAGTTATGGACGGTCTGCTCGATCGGATTGCCCCACTGGATGGCGGCAGGCCGGCTTTGGGCGTAAAAACGGGCGCTCTCGCGGATCAGCTCCGCGGACAGGTCGGTGATCGGGGCCATTCTTTCCGGGGAAAAATCGCGCACGCGCTCCGCCAGCTGGTCGAACCCGTGGGTCCACTGAGCGACGAAGCCGGCATCGCAGAGGCCTTCGGTGACGATCACGTGCAGGAAGGCCAGCGCCAGCAGGTGATCCGTGCCGGGCTTGAGGGGCAGCCAGAAGCGGGCCCGGTCGGTCAGCTCGGTGCGGCGGGGGTCCACGATCATCAGCGCGGTGCCCTGGCGCAGCTGCTCGAGCAGCAGGCTGTGGATGGCACCCTCCTCGTTGGTCCAGGTTACGTTGCTGCCCCAGAGCACCACCAAGTCGCTTTTCTGGTGAAAATCGACAACCGGGTAGAACCCGCAGGTGTGCATCCCGGCAACCTCACGCGGGGCATGGCAAACGTCCTGCACGGCCACCAGGTTGGGAGAGCCGAAGAGGTTTGCCAGCCGGATCAGGGCAAAATGCTCGAGCCCCTTGGGCATCCCCTGGCAAAAGGCCACCGCCCGGGCGCCGTGGGCCTCCCGGGTTTTAACCAGACCGGCGGCGACCGTGTCCAGGGCTTGCTCCCAGGAAATCGGCTGCCAGTGCCCCTCGCCGCGTCGGCCGGTGCGCTTGAGCGGCCGGCGCAGCCGGTCGGGGTGGGTCAGGCGTTCGGCCGAAACCCGCCCCTTGTGGCAGACGTAGCCCCGGTTCAAAAAGCCGTCGGGATCCCCCTTGATCTTAACGATCTGGTTGCCCTGCACCCCCACCAACAGACCGCAGCCGCCGTGGTCCATGCGGGCACAGTGGGTCTTGACCCACCGGATGTCATCGGTCATCTTTACTCCCCCTTCCAACCCGCAAGGTGCACACCAAGACCGGTCAGGCGAAACCCTCGGGTGGTGCGTCGGCGCTCAGCGCCGCAAGATGCCGACCGGCGAAAGGCTCTCATAGCAGACTGAGCGGTGGGTCGTCAAAACCGAAAAACGCCGATGGGCCGCAAACCAGCGGCGCGCAAGGGGGGCGGGGCATGGGGCAGACGACGCTGCGAGGCGCCCGGGGCCGGGCGGCCGCCGGGGGCCGAAGCGCGGCCTGCTCGGGGCAATCCTGCAGCGGCCGCGGCGCCCGCTAGGGGGTGGTTTTGAGGGTGTAGGGGTTGATGGTCAGCACCGGCACCGGCGAGCGGCGCACCACGTTCTCGGCCACGCTGCCGAAGACCGTGTGTTCAAGGCCCTTGCGGCCGTGGGTCCCCAGAATCACCAGGTCCACGTCTTCGTTTTCGATGACATTGAGAATCACCGTCACCGGGTCGCCGGAAAGGACCCGCTTGCGCACGTTGGTGACCCCGCGCACGTGGCGCTCGTAAAAATCATCGAGGGCATGGGCGGCATCCTTCTCGATGATTTTCTGGTCGAGCTGAATCGCGGTCGACGGCACGTAGAGGTCTTTCCACTGGCGCAGGTCTTCCACCACGTGCAGCAGGATGAGGGTGCTCTCGTACTTTTCCATCAGGGAAAGTGCGTAATAAAAAATTTTACCGGCATTGTCCGTCAAATCGCACGGAAACAGGATATTGCGGATGCGCAGCATTGCGGTTCCTCCTCTGGCTGGCGGTTTTCAAAACGCTTCGACGGCCCATTCAGGCGGGGGCCGGGGTGTGCCGGGCGCACCCCCTTCCCCTACTGCGCCGCGTGGGGAGAGAGCGGGGTGCGACCGGCATCGGGTTCACTTGACCTGGATTTGGATCTTCTTGTGCTGAGCTTCCGCCACCTTGGGCAGCCGGATCTTGAGAACCCCTTTCTTGAAGGTGGCCTCGATCTTGTCCTCCTGCACCGACGCGGGCAGTTTGAAGGAGCGCTGAAAGGTCCCCCAGAAGCGCTCTGCAAAATAATGCTCGGCGTCCTTATCCTCCTCCTCCTTTTTCTTCTCCCCTTTGATGGTCAGCAGGTCGCCGGACAGGCTGACCTCCACGTCCTTGGGGTCAACGCCCGCCAGTTCGGCCTTGACGATGAATTCCTTCGGGGTTTCGGAGATATCGACCGTCGGCGCCCAGCCCTCCAGAAACCCCGGGGCAAAGGGCGCATCCCCGAAAAACCGTTTCCAGAGGCGGTCCATCTCCTTTCGAAAATTGCTGAGTTCGGCACTGAAGGGCTTCAAGGGCAAAAGATCCATTTTATCCTCCTTTCAGCATAACGGTTACTGGAAAATGTCGAGGGTCCCCTCGACGACAGTCAAATGGTCGACGGCCGCGGCCGCAGCGGACGGGCGCATTTCAGCCCGCCGTCAGGGGCCGGTCTGCAGCAGCCGCGCCAGGACGTTTTCAAGCACCCGCGAGGTAAACGGTTTGGCAATCATTTCCTGGATCCCGATGTGGGTCGCTTCCGCCAGCACGTCCTCGCTGCCGTATGCGCTGATCAGAATCTTGATGCACCCCGGGGCGATGCCGCGAATTCGGCGGAAAAACTCCAGCCCGTCCATTCCCGGCAGGCGGTAATCGGCGATGATGATGTCATACCGGTCGTGGTTGAGCCGTTCCATCGCCATCTCAGCGGTTTCCACCGCCAGCAAGCGGCAGCCTTCGGCCTCGAAGAACATGCGCAGCGAATCCCGAATCCACTCGTCATCGTCGATCAGCAAGGTTTGCATCCGCCTGAGTTTGCCGAAAAGATTCATGATCTCGTCTTCTGTTGCGATATCGCCGCGCGGCGCCGCCCCGATTCCGCTCCCATTAGCCCGGAGTGATCTTGGGGCGACCGGAACCAGGCACTTTTTCATCCCTTGGTTCCTGCCGCAGCAAAAAAAATGCCACGCCCCAGTAAACATTTAATCATAATATTTTCAATATTTTAAAACTTAGACAGCCCTACCCCGGCGTCCGGCTGAAAACGATTATCGAAGGATTTCGAAGGGCCCGTAGCAAAACTTCGAAGGGCTCCGCGGGCTTTCACCCCCCCGGCTCGCCCAGGGCCTCGAAGCCCGCGACGATATCCAGCAGTTCCGCAGTGATCAGGCCTTGGCGGGTTTCGCTGAATTCGCGGTCGAGGTCCTGCGCCAGCTCCAGAATGTTTTTTTCCGCCGCCTGCATGGCCCGCAGGCGGGCCGCATTTTCGCTGGCCATCGACTGAACCAGGGACCTGAAGAGCGATACGAAGAGGTACTGGCGAAAAAGATGGTGAAAGAGGGCCTCGCGGGACAGGCCCAACATCGGCAGACAGCGGCCGGGCCAGGCAGCCGCACGCTGCGCGGCCACCCAGGAGCGGTCCAGGGGCAGCAGCTTCTGGCGCAGCGGCGCGAACGCTTCGCCTTTCTGGAGGCGGTGATGAACAACGAAGACGGGAATCACCGCAGCGGCGGGCTGCAGCGCGGCCAGGCGCCGGACCAGCTCCTGGACCGTGCCGCCGACCCCTTCAAGGGTGCCGGGCAGCGGCAGAAAGGCCTCGGCCGGCCGGCCGGCATCGGCCAGCCCGGCCCGCACCCGGTCGCCGATCGCCCAGAAGCAGAGCGCCTCTCGCCCTGCATCGGCCAGGGCGTGGCTCAAAATAGCCTCGTTGAACTGCCCGCACATGCCCTGGTCCGAGCCGACCACCACGCACACCGCCGGCCCCGCCGTGCGCACGGGCCCCACCGCCCCCGGCAGCCGCAGCAGCGCCTGCCAGCCCAACCCCACGCTGCGTTCGTAATCCGCCAGGGAGGCCACGGCCTTTTCCAGATGCTGGATGTTGATGGCCGCCATGCGCTTCATGGTCTTGACCACCCCCAGCAGGTCCCGGGCGGTGGTGATCTTTTTTTTGAGGGCTTCCAGTGATTGCATGCCGGTCAGACCTCGCCGGGGCCGGTCTTTTCGCTCGCCCCATCGGCCGGGGACGATTGCGCCAGAAAAGGCCCAACAGCTTCCCGCGCCGCCGCCAGGAGTACCTCCAGACGGTGGGGTTCGCCGCCGGCCTGCAGCACGGTTGCGACCAGCTCCGGACGGTTGCGCAAGACCCCCAACAAGGCCGTCTGGGCAGCGGCCACCTGGGCCAGGGGCACCGGATCCAGCAGCCCACGGGTGGCCGCCAACAGCACCATCACCTGCTCCGCCGGGGTAAGGGGCGCAAAGCAGTCCTGAAGCAGCACTTCCCGGATCCGGCGGCCGTGAACCAGGGTCTGGCGGGTGCGCTCGTCCAGGCGCGTGCCGAAACGTGCAAAGGTTTCCAGCTCCTGGAACTGGCTGTAGGAGAGCCTGAGGTCGCCGGCGACCTCACGGTAGGCTGGCTGCTGGGCGCGGCCGCCCACCCGGGAAACCGAGAGCCCCACATCCACCGCCGGCAGAAGCCCCTTCTGGAAGAGTTCCGGCGAGAGGTAGATCTGGCCGTCGGTGATGGAGATCAGATTGGTGGGAATATAGGCCGCGATGTTCTGGGCTTCGGTTTCCACGATGGGCACGGCGGTCAGCGACCCCCCGCCGGATTCCGGCTTCAGGTGGGTCGCGCGCTCCAGCAGACGGGAGTGGATATAAAAAATGTCGCCGGGAAAGGCCTCCCGGCCCGGTGGGCGCCGCAGCAGCAAAGAGAGCTGGCGGTAAGCCAGGGCGTGGCGGGTCAGGTCGTCGTAGACGATCAGCACGTCGCGCCCCTGACGCATGAAATATTCGGCCATGGTGGTGGCGGCGTAAGGGGCGACAAACTGCAGGCCGGGCGGATCGTCGCCCTCGACCACCACCACGATGCTGTGGTCCATGGCCCCGTGGCGCGTCAGAACGTCCACCGCCTTGGCCGTTCCTGCCGTGCGCTGGCCAATGGCGCAATAGACGCAGACCACGTCCTCGTCCTTCTGGTTGATGATGGTGTCCAGGGCGATGGCGGTTTTGCCGGTCTGGCGGTCGCCCAGGATCAACTCGCGCTGACCGCGGCCGATGGGAATCAGGGCGTCGACGACCTTGAGACCCGTCTGCAGCGGCTTTTCGACCGGCGCGCGCCGGATGATCGCCGGCGCTTCCTGTTGCACCGCCCAGCGTTCCGCCGCCACCGGCGCCTGGCGCCCATCCAGCGGCCGCCCCAGGGGGTCGATCACCCGCCCCAGCAGTGCGGGTCCCACGGGCACATCCAACACCCGCCCGGTGCGCTGAACCCTGTCCCCGGCCCCGAGGCCTTTCCCCGCAGCAAGGAGCACGATACCCACCGTTTCGGGCAGAATATCCAGCGCCATGCCGGCGACGCCCGCCCCCAGGAGAACCAGTTCTTCGGCTTTCACGGCCCCCAGGCCTTCGGCCCTCACGATGCCCTGACCCGTGAAGCGCACCCGGCCGATCTCCTCGGCACGCAGCCGGGGGCTGAATCCCGCGACGGTCTGCGCCACCTTGTCGAGCACCCCGCCGACGGTCTTTTCCAGATCACCGGTCATCTGTTTCCATCCCCTGGCCGGGAAAAAGGGTCGCGCCCAGCGCAGCCTCAAACTCTCGCAGATACCAGTCCAGGTTCCACTCCACCTGCCACTGGCCGAGGGTCAGCCGCAGGCCGAAGCCCAGCTCCGGCCTCACCGCGATTTCGGCCGCACCGGCCTCGGGAAAGAGGGCCGCCAGTCCGTCGGCCAGCTGTCGCCGGGTCCCGTTTTCGGCCGCAAACCCGGTCTCCACCACCAGGGGGCGCCCGCCGGCGGAGGCCTCAGGCGGCAGGCGGTCGCGGGCTGCACGGGCCTTGGCCAAAAAGGTGCTCACCGCCCGGGCTTCCAGGCCGTTGTCGGCCAGGTCCCGAAAAACCCTGCGGCCGAGGGCGATGACCTCGCCGGCCACCCGGCGCCGCAGCCGGCGGGCGAACTGCTCGCGCTCCTCGGCAAGACCCGTCACCCACTGCCGGCGCGACGCATCAACGGCTTGCCGCGCTTCGGAAACAGCCGTTTCGCGCCACTGGCGGACCTCCTCGGAGGCCGCCGCCAGCAGCCGCTGCTTTTCGGCGGCCAGCTGGGCGCGCTCGGCATCGAGCGCCGCAGCCTGCCGGCGGGCTTGCGCCAGGGCGGTGGCGGCATCCGCCAGGCGCCCCGTAATCTTTGCTTCGCGCGCGGCCATCGCCCGGGTGATCGGACCGTAGAGAAACTTTTTGAGCACCAGCAGCAGAATCAGGAAATTAATTCCCTGGGCGGCCACCGTGAACCAATCGATCAGCACCTCAGCCTCCGGCCCGGCTTAAAAAAAATTTCCAGAAGGGGTTGGCGAAAATCAGGATCATGGCCAGCACAAAACAGTATATGGCGGTGCTCTCGACCATCGCCATGCCCACGAACAGGGTCCGGGTGATGGCGTTGGTCTCGTCCGGCTGCTGGGCGATGGCGCTCAACGCCTGGGAAAGGGCGCGGGCCTCTCCCAGGGCCGGGGCGATCGAACCGATGGCCAGACAGATGCCGGCCGTGGCGATCGATACCAGGGCCACGAGGCTGAGGTTGTCCATTAGCTGGTCTCCTTATTCGGTTTGGCAGGCGGCGGCGCCGGCTGAACGGCCGCCGCGCGGCGCTCCTGGACCTCGGTCCCGGCCGCGATATACACCGCCGCGAGCACGGCGAAGATATAGGCCTGCACCAGTCCCGTCAGCAGCCCGAAAAGCTGCATGATCACGGGAAAGAAAAAAGGGGCGATCGACAACAGGATCGCCGCGATCATGCTGGCGCTCATCATGTTGCCGAACAGCCGGACGGCCAGGGCGACGGTACGGCTCAACTCCCCCAGGATGTTGAAGGGCAGCATCAGGGGGTTGGGGCGAATGTAGTTTTTGAGGTAGCGGCCCATTCCGCAGCGGCTGATCCCGAATACCGGCACCGCCAGAAAAACACAGAGCGCCAGGGCCGCCGTGGTGGAAAGCGATCCGGTGGGGGCTTCAAAGCCCGGCACCGCCGCCAGCAGGTTGGAGAGCGCCACAAAAAGAAAGAGCGTGCCCAGAAAGGGCAGCAGCTGCTCGGGGGCGTGGGGGGTGATGTCGCGGATCTGGTCGAGAATACCGCCGGTAATGCTCTCCAGCAGGTTCTGGCCGGCCTTGAGCGGGGGCCCGTCGCGCAGCCGCCGCGTGACCCGCACGGCCGCCGCCGTCAGCAGGACCATCACGATCCAGGTGGAGACAATCGTGGCGTTCAACACCAGGCTTCCCCAGCGCCAGTACACCATGTGGTCCGGGGTGATCGTCATAGCGGGGGTTTCCTTTGCGCCGCAACCCCATCAGCCGCAGGCGATCCGGCGCGTCAGAGCGGCCCGTGCCGCCAGCAGCCCCCCGATGGCCGCGGCCAAGACCGCCGGCCCGCGCTGCAGGACCAGCGCCAAACCGACCAGCACGGGGACCAGGCGAACACAAAAGCTAGCCAGGAGCAACCGCCCGGGCTTGGCCCGCCCCGGCAACCGGCGCACGGTCCACCACAGCCCGCCGAAGTAGTAGGCGCCCAGCAGCAGGCCCCAGGCCAGCGCCAGGCAGAGTTCAAGCAGGTCCGTCACGGTCGTTTTCCCTTTCCCGGTTGATTTCGTTTCGCTCCCGCTGAATCCAGTACCAGGCGTTGAGCGCGCCCACCATCAGGCCGAGGGCCAGAAGCATCAGGGTCCAGCTCCAACGGCCGGGCCGGGTGGCGTCGATCCAGGCCCCCAGGAAGATGCCGACCACCATGGGGACGGCCACCGACCAGCCCACCAGGCCGAACATCCCCATGCCAAACCACGGTCCCCGCCGCCCGGAGCGCCGCGATCGGAGCTTTTGGCGTTCGCCCTGCGCCACCGCTTCGGGAAAACTGGGGCGCTGGGGTTTGTGGGGGGGCGGGGGGTGCGCCGCCATCGGTTCTCTCCCGCTGCGGCCGGCTAACGCAGGCGGCCGAAATCGAGAAATTTACGGATAAACCCGGCTTCCAGGCGCGCCACCGCCGAATGCGTGGCGCGCTCGCGCTCATCGACGACCACCAGCATGCGGTCCACCGCCGCCCTGAGTTCCCCCAGGGCGCCGACCACGGCATGCCGCGTGGCGACCCGCACCTGGTCGCCGAGCTTGACCAGCAGGCCGCCTTCGACGGCCAGAAAGTGCTCCGCGCCTTCCGGGCTGCGATAGCTGAGCAGCCCCGGCACCAGGGCGGTGACGAAATCGATGTGGCGCGGCAGCAGGCAGAAGGAACCGGCCGGCCCCACGGCGACCACCTTGACGACCGGGACGTCCAGAAAGACCTCGGCGGGCAGAAAAACGATCAGTTTCATCGGCTGCGGGCCTCGTCCAGCGCCCCGATCATATAGAGCGCGCTTTCTGGAACATCGGCAAACTCGTCGGCCAGGATGCGCTCGCAGCCCTTCAAGGTCTCCTCCAGGTCCACCATGCGCCCCGCATAACCGGTGAAATGCTCGGTGGTAAACAGCGGCTGGGTCAGGAAACGCTCCAGGCGCCGGGCGCGCGCCACGGTGGCGCGGTCCTCGCGCGACAGCTCCTCGAGCCCCAGCATGGCGATGATATCTTTGAGCTCGTCGTAAGTGGCCAGGGTTTTGCGGACCGCCCGGGCCACCCGGTAGTGGCGATCCCCGACGATGGCCGCCGACAGCATCGAGGAGCGCGACGCCAGCGGGTCGACCGCCGGGTAGAGCCCCTCGCTGGCCCGTTTGCGGGACAGCACCAGCGAGGCCGACAGGTGGGCGAAGGTGTGCACCGCCGAGGGGTCGGTGAGATCGTCGGCCGGCACATAGACCGCCTGGATGGAGGTGATGGCGGCCCGGCGCGAGCTTGCGATGCGCTCCTCGAGGGCGGCCAGCTCGGTCCCCAGGGTGGGCTGGTAGCCCATGCGCGAAGGCAGCCGCCCCATCAGGCCGGAGAGTTCCATGCCGGCCTGGATGAAGCGGAAAATATTGTCCACCAGCAGCAGCACATCCTGCCCCAGATCGTCGCGGAAGTACTCGGCCATGGTGAGGGCCGCGTGCCCCACCCGGAAGCGCGCCCCGGGAGATTCGTTCATCTGGGCGAACACCATGACGGTGTTGTCCAGCACCCCGGCGGCTGCCATCTCGCGGTAAAGCTCCTCACCTTCCCGGCAGCGCTCGCCCACCCCGCAGAAAATGCTGACCCCCCGGTGCCGGCTGACCGTGTTGTGGATCAGCTCGGTGATCAGGACGGTCTTGCCGACCCCGGCGCCGCCGAAAAGCCCGGCCTTGCCGCCGCGCTCCAGCGGCACCAGCAGATCCACCGCCTTGATGCCGGTGACGAAGATCTCCTCGTGGGTCATCCGGCCGGCCAGCGGCAGCGGCGCCTGGTGGATCGAGCGGCGCTCCATCTCCTGGGGCGGGTCTTTGCCGTCGATGGTCTCGCCGAAAACATTGAACACCCGCCCCAGGAGGTGCCGGCCGACCGGCACGCGAAGGCTGTGGCCGTCGCAGATCACCGGGTCGCCGCGCCCCAGCCCGGCCGTGGCGGTCAGTGCAATCCCGCGGACCGTGGCCGGATCGAGGTGGTCGGCCACCTCCACCACCACCTGCCCCTGGTCCCCGGCGTGCATCAGCGCATTGATCGGCGGCAGTTTTCCCTCGAAGCCCGCATCCACCACGCTGCCGCGCACGGCCTGGACGTGACCGGCATATGTTTGGCTCTCCGGGTGGTCATCCATGGCGTAAACACGCTCTTGCGGTGGACCGCCGGCAACAGGCAGCCCCCGATCAGGAGTTCAGTCCAGGCTCGGGAAGCCGGGCCGCCGGACGGCGCCGCGTTGGGGCAGAAAGGCCCTTTGCGGAGATCGAACCTAACTGACGACCCAGATGGCCATCTCGCGCGCCATCTGCATCACCTTGTTGCCCACCCGACCCATGTAGAATTCCTGGATGCGGGAGAGCCCCCGGCGGCCCACCACGATGGTGCCGAAACCGCCGCGCTTGGCCGCCTCGTAGATCGCCCCCGAGCGGCTGGCGACACCGGTCAGGAGTTCGGTCTGAATGCGCTCGGGGGAGACACCGGCCGCGACCATGCGGTTTTTTGCACCATCTAGTTTGGCGCGCAGCTCCTGATCGATCTCGGCCATCAGACCCTTTTCGCTCTCACCGCCAAAGATGGCTTTTTGGACCCCCTGGGGCCCGCCAAACCCCTTGAGAACGGACATCAGGGTGATGTCGAAGCTCGCCCCCACCGCCATCTGCGCCACATGATCAACGGCCCTCCCGGCCCCCTCGGAGCCGTCGAAGGCCACCAGCAGCTTGCCGGGCTTGGGCTTGCCGCCCACCATCCAGACCGGCACGTCCTGGCACTTCTGGATCAGCTTGAGGGCCGTGCTGCCCACCACGATGTCCTTCAGGCGGCTCACGCCCCAGCGCCCCAGGACCACCGCGCTATAGCCCGACTGGGCCTCGTAGAGAATGTCGCGCGCAATTCCGACCTTTGCCGGATGCAGTTCCACCCGGATCGCCTTGCCATCGAAACCGGCTTCCTCCAGGATCTTGCGCGCGTGGACCATGCCCCCCTCGACCCCCTTGCGCTGCTCGGCCTCCCAGGCGGCGATTTCGGTCAACCGGGTCCGCCCCATGGGGTTAATGCCCATGTCCCAAAACGCCTGGTCGATCTGCCGCAGGGCGTGGTAGAGCACCACCTGGACCCTCTCCGGCCCCAGCAAGTTCTTGACGTAGCGCACCGCGTCCAGCGCCTGGTCGGAGCCGTCGATGGCCACCAGCAACTTCTTGACACCTAAATTTGTCATATTCCCTCCCTTTTTCGCCGTCTGCCGGACGGGCGCCGCGGCGGTGCACGCCGCCCGCCAGACGCCCTCGAAACGCCCGGCAGGAACCGGACGCCGTTGAAAGTAGCGGTCCTTTCGACCTGCCGAAGGACCCCTGGATCGCCAATTGCCTGGAAAGCCTGCCTTTCAGATGGGGCCTGGCACCCCATTGCATGCGCCGGCTGCCTGTCAGTAGACCTCACGCCGGTTCTCGCGATGATCGACGATATAGAGCAGGACAGCCTCCCGCTTGAGCTCCTCCCGGAGCTGGTCGAAGCGGCTGCGGTCCACATGGTAGGCGCGGATGTAGACGTTGCGGAACCCTGCAGGCGCCCCCTCGCTGTAGGAGAGCAGACTCACCATTCGGCCGCCGTAACGGTGAATGATCTCGCTGAGGGTCTGGAGCCGTCCCGGTTCCTCGGGGATCTGGAAAGCGAACTGGATGCCGCGCATCTTGAACCCCGTGAGGCGGATCATGGCGCGGAAGATATCCGACTGGGTGATGACCCCCACCACCGCATCCGAATCGACCACCGGCACACCGGATATTTTGTGTTTCAAAAGAATTTCGGCGGTTTCCTCGACCGTGAAATCCGGCGGGACCGTAACCGGGTCTTGGGTCATGATCTCCCGCACCCGGATCTTGCTCAGCAGGTAGAGGAGTTCATAAACGTCCAGAGCGTTGGCATCCGAGGCCGAGGCCCGTTTGAGATCCCGGTCGGTGACCACCCCTACCAGCTTCCCCTTGTCCATTACCGGCAGCATTCGGATCTTGTGCTCGCGCAACAGCTGGTTGGCGTCCTTCATGGCTTCGGAGGCATCGACCGAAATGACTTCCTTGCTCATCCAATTTTTGACCAGCATAAGGAATTTCTCCTTCATGTGGCAGGCGGGTGAGTATCTGCGCCAGCGGCACCAACCGGACCTGCTAGGAAAAATAGCAGGAGCCATGCCAACCTTCGGCGCTGGCGATCGTTATTTAAAATCAGTGGGTTAGTGTTCCATCCAACGACTGTCGACAACCGAAAGGGGTGGTTGATTCGCAAAATTGAGAAGCGGGCCTGGCAAAATTTGAAACCGTTCGGCGGCTGCAGGCGGCCGGTTCACGCCACTGGGCGAAG
>Ga0105107_10001270_pt1 | contig 16320 bp, 12 predicted proteins | sample PPLLaktember2015_6_FD_79335 | JGI IMG/M metagenome (GOLD analysis project Ga0105107, IMG submission 79335) | Freshwater sediment microbial communities from Prairie Pothole Lake near Jamestown, North Dakota, USA - PPLs Lake P8 Core (1) Depth... | ecosystem: Environmental > Aquatic > Freshwater >...
TTGTTGAGACTTGATTAAATTCAACATCAGGATATATTAATCTTTCTCCAATTTGCGCTTTTTTGGTTTGATTTGGAATCCCTGTAGATAGTTTCAGTCCCGCTCCTATCATCCCAAGACGAAAATTAAAAATCCTATATTCATTTTGGGGAAAGTAGTAAACATTAAAACCTGCCGTATCACCTTGATCTGTACCACCTCCCATTGGGAAGAATACAAAATAATGATCGTTATAATATTGAAATCTAATTCTGCAAACTCTCAAAGTAAAGTATCCAATTTTTTGATTTTCTACAGCAGCAATCGGGCCAGAAGCATATGTTTTTCTCTGTGCTACTTCAATAGAAAATTGTTCAAGTTCAAATCCTACTGCAGAAGTGCTATCTATTCTATATCCCGATGAAGCAATATTCCATTGTATTCTTTTTTGGTCCGGACTTAACTTCATTAGAGATCTATAATAAACAGGTCCAAGATTAGTTCGGTTTTTAAATACTATTGAGGTACTCATACTATTTCCAAAATATGATAAAGTATGAACATCCTTAGGCGCAAGTAATTCTAATAATTCCTTTATTTTATTTGCAAGAGGAGTTGAATTCCCTCTTGGTACTTGCGTATCGAAATATCCTTTTGGCAAAGATGTATTTTTGGGTTCGCTCATGATATTTATTATTAATGCATTTTAAAAGAATCTATTCCTAATACTAAGTTGAGTATAAAAGAAAACTGTTCAAGTGATTGCGTTCAGTATTCAAAATTATACTATGCTGATCTGTAATTGAAACTTTTCAAATAGTATCGTAAACGTAAATAGTATTCTATTTCGCTCATCCCCCAATCAACACCTGTGGGAACCCCATCATAATTACACCTCCGTGGGCCGTTGAATCGCCTATACGAGCAGCCGGTTGTCCTCCGATCAAAACAGTTACAGATCCCAGAACAATAACATCCGGTGGCCCTACGCAGGTCGCCATATCTCCCATTCGAGCAGCCGGGAAGCCTCCGATCAGTACTGTCGGACATCCGGGAGGCAGTATTGGTCCGCCAACATGTGGAATAGGCGGAACTCCCGGAGTCACCATCGGGCAGGTATGCATATCTCCCACCCGGGCTGCTGGTTTACCCATTTTACTTTTTTAATTTATTCGTTTCCCGTCTTTAAAAATTATCGGTCCATGCCTGGGTTGTGGCTTGCTCTCCTGAACAGGTGGTGCCACCTTACCGGAAAACATCATCTTCTCAAACAGGCTGTGAACCAGAGTTAGGTAATTCTCTACCTTTAGTATAGAAGCATAAATATCCTGGTGGTCATACTCCAGGTTCATCAGCTCAAAGGCTGCATTATCCAGATCTCTTGATGAAACCCAGTGACTCAAATGATTCATCACTTCTTCACGGTCGTACTCCGATAGCCAGCTTAATGCCGACTTGAAAAGACTTGCAAAACGTATAAAAAATTCAATGAAATAAATCGGAGCTTGTGATTTCAAGATCAATTTATATTGACTTAAATTTACAGTTAAATAATATATTATCTTTTCAATAACATAAGTTAGATTATTTTCAAGTTTAGTCTGACTGGTTCGGTTTCTTCTTAAATACTCTGCCAGGGCATTGGAAACTTTATCCACTTTATTTTCAAACTTTAAAAAGTATTCGAGTAATGAAGGATTTGAATCTACCCTTGTGCATGGAGGAATATATTCGGTAATGAAATGAACTTCACGAGTAACTATCTGGAATTTACCTATAGTGATGTGATTTTTCCACAATTGAGTTGAATTCACCTGCTTTGTTGGAACTGCATGAAGCTGGTACTCGGGCATAACAAAGGGATGCCTGAAAGGGATCTCGTTTTCGATTGGCTGGCCTACCGCCATTCTTTTGTCAGGGAATACTGCAAGGATGATATCAAACATTTCATTGGACGCCTCTGATATATTAAAATCAAGGGATAGTCTATCCAGCGGATACTGAAGAGTTTGAATATTCTGAGAAGTGATCTCAATGCGAATACCCCCTTTTGTAATAGCACGGCAATCCGTCAATTTTATATTGATCTGGTTATTCTGATCAACATTGATCATCAGTTTGAGCGTAGAATCAATATCACCATTGCTTTCCAGCAAGCCATAATTAAAATCCGTCATCTGCATGCAGGCATTGTCGCGTAATCCATCGATAATCCAATTGTCAAGACCTACAAAATGGTCTTTGTTCAACTTCATCCCATCTATCCAGTTAATTGCATGGTTTCTTTTTTCGGGTAGCATATTGTTTTTATTTATAGGGAAGTACTGAAATTAAGACGGCTTTCATAATTTTTTTCACCCATTACAAAGGCTTCATCCTGGCTTTTTAAAACGATCTGCACGTATGTTGTGAGATCAGCCTGAATGAATAACGCAATCAGCCAATCGACCAGTTTCCGGTTCAAACCAAATAAAAAATTCAGCAGGGAGTCACTTTCAGCAAGAGGGCCAATTTCGATGAGAAGCTGAGGATTGCCATCGATTACATCAAGACCCAAAGCCGAATCAATGCCCAATTCGACATTGCCCAAGCCAGGCATCTTACCCGGATAGTTACTGACCCTGGAGGAAAACAGCGTTTTAATCTGCACCTTTTCCTGAAGGATTATTTCAAAACAGGTTTCGGTTAGTTTCAGGTTGCCTGCTATAATTGAGGCGTAAGGCATAATAAAGAACAGGGAGGCCTTCTGGTACATATTCAGATCCAAGGCATTCAGATGATAGAAATCAACGAATTCCTCTATAGTCTCAGGTGCGAAATAAAAGTTTTGTTCGAAAATTTCCTTGTGAATACGATGCTTAAAGAATTCCTGCTCCAGTGGCATAAAGAACTGTCGTGCGCTTTTTTCCTCTTGCCTGTTCATGCGGAATTCAACAACCGCATCGTGGCGATCTTTGAAATACTTACTGGTGTGTAAGTGAAAGAAACCTTCGGGCAAAAGATCATAGAAACCCTCACGGTTTAAGAACAGGTTCCAGTCCCTTTCTCCCGATGCATTCCTGTGAACATCGATCTTTTCAATATCCTTTGAAAAAAAACGCTGGAAAACACCCAGCATGTGAACATATATATTCGAATCATCTATCTTTTCGTTAGTTATAAGATGACTCGCGATCACTTCGGCCAAAAAATCAATATTTTCCTTGTTCTTAATCAAGACATTCAACTTTAAAATTATAAATGCAGGATGATTTTTGTTGCAATGATTTCTCAATATGATTTATTATACTTTCCTTTTCAACAATACTTTTTCCTTCAATAAAAGCTATTTGAACCAGAATGCTATTTTGAAATCCCGTACTTCGGTTTTGTCCCAAAACAGCTCGTCGGGCAATTGTAACATCTTTCAATTCATTCCCTAATTCAGCCTGACAGAATAATCTTATATCCTCCGCTGTTACTATTCGATTTCGGGTTAACAGTTCCTTCTTAAAAAGGCAGATCCGGTCTAGCTGGTCAGGAGGATTCTTTCCCCCTGTCGTAGTAGTGAGTAACCTGACGCACTTCTTATCAAAATCGTTTTTTAAGCATAGACTTCCCATTGGTATATTATTGCCAAACGGACCCGTAGTTGACCAAAACTCCAGCCAGACATCTTCAACAATTTCGGATTTCATGAATATAAAATGGGTGCTGGTATTCACTTTGTTTGAATCCAAAACGTATAAAAACAGACGGTTGATGATTACTGACAGGTCGTGCAACTCCTTCTCCATTTGTGAGGGATTAAACGATTTAAAGGCCACATATTCTTCCCTAAGCAATTCCAGTAAATACTCTACGTGTTCATATGCATCGCGATCATCAAAGCGCTTAACACCTCTAGTGCGGACGGTATAAGTACCCGGAGCAAAATCACTTTCCTTATTAAAGGGGGCTTCTTGATAGTTGATTTGATTACTGCTTATAATCTGCCTGATGGTATAAAACATATCTTCGGTAAGAATGGGCAATATGTTCAGGTCGGCATTCAGCGTATACGGCCGGTTTGAATTATGCAGTCTCCTGTTCAGGACAGGAAATGCATTAGGAGTGCAAAAGGTTGAAGCAAGAAATTTCATAGGAAATATTTCAGGAAAATCAATTTCTATCCAACTGAGTTTCTCTTTTAATTTCTCTAATTCGTCAACTGGAAAAAAATCAGTGAATTCAGGTGGATACTTTTTCTTTTCAGGCAAAACATCCTCTGTTAAAGTTATAAAACGATCCTCGAAAAAACCATTTATTCTTTTTTCGGTTTTAATATTGATATCCAGAAAACTAGCAATATCTAAGGTCACATCTTTGTAAAAAGAATCAACGAAATTGCTGAATCCGCTTTTGCTTTTAATTCCTCTACCATCATTATACCAATGAGCTAGATGAAGCAGTTTTAATAAATAATCCCTATTTGGATTGTTGAACCAGTCGAAATAAAAAGAAATGTCTTTCAGGCTTTTAACGGATGGGGCAATTTTTATCCCGATCCAAAGTGTATGTTGATGCGAAACCTGCTGTTTTTCCGACCGAATGATGATTTCCTTCTGTAATTCATTTACCTGAATAATCTCATGCGATGTTACCATTAGTAAAATTTCGGCATCGACTAGCCTGAAATTGGATGTGGGCGAAAAAAAGATCTTTTTTAATTCGGTTTTTTTGGAAATCGGATTAATGAATTCCTTCTCTATTACAAACTGGTCAGTTTGATTGATCAGTCTTTCAGCATTTGCAGGTTTTGCCTGGAGTACTGCATAGGAAGGAGAAGGGCGTAAATCAACCTCGGGTAGTAAAATTTGTGCTACTTTCTCGAGAATTCTCGATCGTGAACTGTAAAGTTCGGTTGACAACCGCTCAAACTCTGATGAACACACTCCAAATAAAAGATCAACCACCGGGTCAAAACCTTCTGTTTCGGATTCCCGGTAACCCCAGAGTTTTGCAGCGGTTTGTTTTAACCGGCTCTGTACTACTTCTTTTTTATTCTTTTTTAAATCCATGAAATTATTTATCCAATTGATAATGGACTAAAAAACAAATATTCAAATTGTTCAAATGGTTCATTTAAGTGTTTTATAACACCCTTTATGCCTATGGTAATCTTGTGTTTCAACCTTAATGGTTGTGCTCTAAATTCTTCAAAAACCTCTGCTTTCTCTAGGTTCAGTTTAACCTCCACCTTGTTTATCCGGGTTTCATTCTTTTCTATCGCAGATAATATTGATGAACGCAATTCATCTATCCAGGTTGAAAGATTTGTTACAGAGCTATAGTCTTTATTCCATATAAAACATCCATACGAACTGTTATACCTGCATTCGTGAAAATGAGTCTTAAGGATCAAATTAATATTCATCTGAACAGATTCCTTTATTTCGCACAAAGGATGTTTCTTTTTTTCAACCAATGCTTTTGTATCAAATGGTATAGTATAGTAATATTTCACATTCTAAGCATTAATTAATTTTTACTAGCGCCCCTGTAACTTCAGTTATTGCAGTTCCTGCAACTTTAACTGTTGCCCCTGATATTTCGGTCTGAGCTGTACCCTCGATTTTTAATTGGGTGGCATTGATTTTTGTCTGCGCTCCTTCAAGTTTCAATTCAGCCTGGCCTTTCACGGAAGTAGTAGTTCCCTCGAGTACCAACTGAGACTGACCTTTTACTGTTGTTGAATTTTGTCCTTCAATTGTTATTTGTTGACCTGTAAGCTTAATACTATTATTAGCATCTAACTGATAAACATTCGCCTTAAGTTTGGTATTTTGACCGGATTCCACAGTAAGATCAGTGTTGGCAGAAATCTTTATGTTTTCAGCTGAAATTTCAAGGTCTCCGACTGATTTAATCGTAATCTTTCCATTATTGTTAAGGCTTAATGATATCTCATTGGTGGGTGAAGCATCATCTTTATTAAGGATCCTGATTTCTTCCTTTCCGTCTTCGTCAATTAAAATAATCTGATTCCCATTGCGTGTCCGTATCGATTTAATGTTATTGTTGGCATGATACCAATGATCGGGTTTTGAGTTCTTATGATATACACTGCCAATTACAAAAGGTTTATCGGGATTATTGCTTTCAAATCCTACCATCACTTCATCACCAATTTCGGGGAGAAAATAAAAACCATGCTGTTCACCATTGTTTGCTTTACCGCCGTGGGCATGAATAATCCTAAGCCAGGGGGTAGATTCACTTTGTTTCTGCCAGAAAAACCGAATCTTAACTCTTCCCATGTTTTCAGGATCGTCATTATCGGTAACAACTGCAGGTTGAATTTCCGATACAGGTGATTTTATATTCCGATTTATTACCGGTTTATTAGCTTGTTTAGGAATTGCCGTGAAATGATTCACATATTTACCTTCATTATCGATCTGATGGTTTATTGAGGTAATAATAAATTCACCGAAATCATCCTCATGTTCAATATCACTGGTAATTTTGATCACAGATCCGATATTAATGCAAGGATTATCGCTTGATCCCTCGTTATAGATGAGCTCTTTTGAATGTGCAAGTTTTTGAGTTTCAAAAAAATCGATAAAATCGCTTTCCTTTTGAAAAAGCTCTGGTGAATAACAGGTAGGATTTTGCCTGTAAATCCTTTCAGACTGTGAAAGAGAATGATCTCCATACGGATCTATATCATTCACCGCGTAGTCCTTTGTGTTCTTTGTATAAACAGTATTTTCGAGGTAATCATAAGTGATTACCCGACAGTTCATATTATTTAAACGGAGTGAAAACTCAAATCCGGAAAGGTTTTTATCAACAGGTATATTGATCATCTTAGATTTGTCAAGAGATCCAAATATCAGCTCACTCCCGTTATAAAAACACCATTCTCCGTATTTATCAGCAATCCTATTCAGAAAATGAAAGTTGCTTTCCTTATACTGTGTTATAAATGGAATTTCAGCAGTATACACCGTATCAACATTGATTTTCAAATCATTTTGAGGAATCTGATCATGAATAACCTGAACAATATCGCTAAGTGTTTTTTCAGAATAGGTACAGCAGTTTGACTTGCCGTCTAACAGGATGGTGGGACTGTAACCTTTGATAAAAACCTCTTTTATCCCAGTTACTTTACGGGAAAGCCTTACTTCGGTGACTATTCCAATAAATTCATTCTGAACATTGCCTTCCTTAGATCCGTTAATTTTAAAAGCTATTTCAACTTTTTTACCGATAAAATCCTTGATCTTATTAAGCACAGTATTATACTTTTCTTTATAGAAATCGACAATAAAGGCAATTTCAAACTGATGGTGCCAATCAATAAACTGATTAACAAAACAGTAAGAAAGATGGGGGACTTTATTTCCCCCTATCTTTACGTCTATTTGAACATGTTGTGGCAATTCTTCCTATTCTAAAGTTATTAATTATGAGGCTTTCATCTCGATAAAATCATATTCATGATTATTTATTATTATTTTATCTGATATTAATGAAAACTGTAAAGTCATCGGACTATCTTGATTGAAATTTTCCGCAAAAGAAGTGATAAAAGCATCGCTGAATTTTATTTTTCTCACGTCGCCGCCTGGAGTTTTTAAATCTCCAATTACTATCTCGCCTTCTATTTTCTTTTCTGTTGCTAACCACGTATAGATCACTACATTTTCTTTAGTTGAAAAAACAACAAAAGAGAATTCTCCACCTTCAATTCTTCCCATTGCCTGTTCCTTGGAATGAGAAGTATGGGTAGTATACAATCGGTAATCAAAACTGATTACATCTTTGATCTCAAGCGGATCAATTTTTAAATTTGCTGCATAAGCCATTTTTAAATGTTTTTAAGTTTAACAATAAGTTATTTTTTAGTCTCACTATATTCAGCAACCCATTCTTCAGCAGTATTACCTTTTGTTCCGCCTAAACGCAACAAGAAGCTTTTTGCCGGGAAAAACGGGGTTAAATGAAGGTCCATATGAATTATTTTGGTCTCCGGATCTTGTCTTAGATCAACAACTTGAAATGATTCGATCATTTTATTGTGTCCTGTTATACTGGAAAGAAACCGACCAAGCTCAACTTTTATGTCACGCTCAACTTGTGCAGACCAGTTCACAAAAGCCTGTCGATTTAAAAAATCGATAATTACCTTGGCCACATAATCAAAAACCCTGACTACCGAATAGGTTTGCAGTCCGATATCATTGCCATTATAAAGCGTTTTGGCTGACATCCCCATAACTTTGCCCCATTCATGGACCATAGGTACCAGGCCGCGTCTTTCCAGCTCAGAGATTTCGCTTTTTTTCAATTCAAATTTAACCCCGTTGATTTCATTCAGCCCTCCATGCATTTTTCCAGCTACGGGTTGGGCGATTAGTGTACTGTATATTTTTCCAGCTAAAGCAGTAGATGGGGGCAAATACAAATGGTCCTCTTCATCCAGTTCAGCGTATTTTTCCCTTCCAACTAACCAATTACAAGTTAATATGGCATTTGACTTATAGATTTCTCCTCCAGTTAATCCGGCCATATCAAATTCTTCAATTACTGCTTCGGGGTCATCGAAGTGCTGAAAATCAGTTATTAACATCACTTTATTGTTGTAGGCAATTTTCGTCCATTTATCAACGGCCTGGTTTGATCCCAAATAACCGGGAAGAACCAGTAAAGAATAATTCTCCCTGAGATCAAGCCTGTCATAATTCTGTTTCAGTTCCTCTGTAATTTTATCAATAACCATTGTATTCTCCATATCTTTCAGCTTATCCGGATCGACGTTAAAAATCGTAATATTTCTAATTTTATCTCTTTCAGTATTTTTATAAAACAGGGCCACTGAACGGTAGGATATTTCTAATTCCCGTGTCTCTTTAATCGCTTTTTTCAAGTTCTCAGTTAAAAGTTTTGAGGCAGCTTCAACATTTTCCTGGGATTTTGAAATCATATCGGAAACATCGTTGTTTGCCGATACTACTTCAAGCCATAGTGCCAGTTGATTCTTAAGTCTATCCCGTTCCGGCTTTTTAGTTGATTCAGTCAGGAAAATGCTCTTCCTGGCTTTCGCTTCAGGATCCATAGAACCTGTCCCTTCAATGGTATCCTTAATCAGATCGAATCCTCCATAATCCATCAGTGCTTCGATAGTTTCCTTAAGAGGCTTGCTCTCAGGTTTAGCTTGTGCGAAATCTTTAGTTTTCTCCTGTGCAGGTTTTTCCTGAGCTTTATCTTGTTTTTCCATTTCTTTTGCCATGAGGTTATGTTTTTAAGATTTTACCTGATCAATTTCATCAATCATAGCCTGCAATGCCTGAAGAAAACTTTGTTTCGCTTCCGGATTTTGTAATGCAGTCTTAAGAATTTTATTAGTCTTCAGTTTTTTAATTATTGAATTACAAGCATCCTGCTGTGCCTGTAATTTTTGTAAAAACTCACTCTGATTTACAATCCCATCTTTTTTAAAGTCCAGCAGGCTGTTAAACTTTAGCTCTTCCTTCCGTAGCGCTCCGTTTTCCTCCTCAAACTCTACTTCAACATTGGGTTTGAAATGGTTAAAAACATCATCGATGGTTTTTAATCCTTTAGTGGGTTCCAATTTTGTTGACTTGGCAGTCAGCTTCTGAACCAGAAGCGTTTTGTTCGAAGAAATATTGGCTATTGCTTCGAATGATTCTTGAGGGACCAGTTGTCCCCCGATTTCAACTTCGTTCAGCATAGGTTTGTAATTTAGTGGTGTAATACATTATTTTTTGTGCGATACTTTCCAGACTAATTCGTCATCCTTGTTGAGATCAAGATTTAATACATCGGTAGGTTTAACTTCTCCCGAAATAATCATTTTTGAAACAGGCCTTCTCAGGTAATTACGTATGACTCCGTTTATGGGTCGGGCACCATACTTTGGTGAATATCCCAGCTGCGCAAGGTTCTTTTTGGCTTTTTCTGAGATATTCAGCTTAATTTCACGCTGATCCAGCAAAGCCAGGAATTTCTTCAGATGGATTTCAAAGATCCTGAGTATGTTTTCTTCGGTAATAGGGGCAAAGGGCAGGATCTCTGTGATCCTGGCCAGGAACTCCGGCCGGAAATACCTGCTCATGACCTCCATGAGTTCATTGCCTTTGGGAAGCCCCTCTTTGTTGAACTTTTCAATGATCATGTCACTACCTACGTTGGAAGTGAAAAGTACAATGGAATTGGTGAAATCACCTTCTTTACCCAACCTGTCGTGCAATTTTCCCTCATCCATGATTTGCAGGAAAACATCAAATACTGAGGCATGTGCTTTTTCAATTTCATCAAACAACAGAACAGCATAAGGCTTTTCCCTGATTTTATTAACCAGCAATCCACCTTCCTTATAACCCACGTAGCCCGGAGGAGCTCCGTACAGCAGGGCGGCTGAATGCTCCTCCTTGAATTCCGACATATCAAAGCGGATCATGGCCGATTCATCGTTGAAAAGATATTCCGCCAGTGATTTGGATAATTCAGTCTTACCTGTACCCGTAGGACCCAACAGGAAAAAGGACCCGATGGGTTGCCCCTGTTTGGTCAGACCTGCACGCGATTCAAGAATAGATTCTGACAGTGCCTTGATGGCATAATCCTGTCCTATTACTTTTGATTTCAGGTATTCTTCAATCTTAAGCAGCTTTTCTCTTTCACTGGTCTGGATCTTACCCAGCGGTATCCCTGTTTTGGTTGAGACTACTGCCGCTATATCTGTATTGACAATGGTACCTTTCTTACTCGAGGCGAGAATTTCAAGATTATTTAACAGGTTACCAAGATGTTCAGTATATTTCTGTCCGTCTTCAAATTTCGGTTCAGACTGATCGAGCTGGCCCGTTAATATGGGGCTGATCTGGCTTTTCATTTGATTTTCGAACCAGCTCAGTTCGGACAGAAGATTTCCATTTTTCTCTTTAGTGATGGAATCAAGACTTTTCTTTAACTCCCGGATTCCACCTGCAGATACTTCATCCATGATCTTAATGGATGCCATGGTGCGATCAATCAGATCAATGGCTGAGTCAGGCAATTTCCGTTCTTTTAAATACCGTTTGGCCAGGAACACGGTTTCTTTTATTGTTTCATCAGTGATTTCAATGCCATGATGTTTTACATACAACGGTATAATATGCTTTATCATTCTGAATGCCTTTTCGGCATCGGGTTCCTCTACCCGTAATACCTCAAACCTCCTGTTAAAAGCCTCCTCCTTTTCAATGAATTCACGATATTCCTCATTTGTTGTGGCCCCTATCAGGGTTAGTTCTCCCCTGGTAAGTTCGGGTTTGAGCAAGTTGACAACCCCGGTACCCAAAGAAGCGGTAGTATCAAAGAGCGAATGAATTTCATCGATAAACAGGATAGCCTTCTCAAAACTTTTAAGTTCTTTGATAATGCTTTTCACCCTGTCCTCAATCTCACCTTTATATGACGCACCCGCAGCAAGGGCACCCAAATCCAACTCAAACAGAATTGCATCCTTAAGATTGACCGGGATTTTCCCTTCTATAATTTTCAGACAAAGTCCGTCCACCAGTGCAGTCTTTCCTACACCGGGATCTCCAAGGACCAATACGTTGGGTTTAGTTCTCCGGCTCAGAATCTCGATGATTATCCTGGTCTCAGCATCACGTCCGATGATGGGATCAATCTTGCCTTCCCTGGCCAAGGAGGTTTTATCGATACAGTAATTAAACAGTGCTTTTACCTGAGCGCTCTTTTTTGATGCTGGCCCCTGACCGGACTTTGCTGACGGTATTGATTCCATAATGCCGGATTCAGCCAATACAAAGTCGGTCAATTCTTTCTGGTTCAGAATAAATGACTTGAGCTGATCATTTGTAAATGCCACATTGGGCTTACAGAGCGCAATCAACAAGCAATCGGGTTCAATGAGTTCTTTTGAGAATTTTATCCTGAGAATATCCGCCTCTTCAAAGATCCTGGCAATTTTCTCATCCCCACCAGGCTCTGCTTCATAATTTCCTGATTTGGGCAGATCTTCCATCCTGATCTCAGCCCATTCCTTCAGATAGTTGATATCCTTTCCCAATCGGGAAATCATATCTGTAAGTCCCACATCCTTGTGCAATAATGCTTTTAGAAGATGTGGCGCGGAGAAGCGTTCATTCTGATATTCCCTGGCGGTTTTTTGAGCAACTGAGATTGCCAGTTTCGTATCTTCTGAAAGTGGATTAATTTCAGACATAGATACTTAGGGTTTAGTAATGTAAAAGATACAAAATAAAAATGAACTAGATTATATTATTCCTAATATTTAGTATCAACTTACCGGATATATTCGGTGTATGAGCCTAGTTAAGCAGCCCAAAAAACCTCCCTCTTGCTTTTACATATATAAAAAAACGCTGTGGGCTTAAACAAATTAAAATGAAGAAATCAATTATTAATTACGTGATGGTTAATTGCTATAGTTTGTTTTTTACAGGTTACTAATCTCGTATCTGATTCTAATAATTCCAATTAAATTTAGTCCCGGGGTGTCACAAGAAACTTCTATTCCATAACAATAATTAGCTGTGTTTACGGTGTGATCACAAGTAACTTCAGGTGACCATTGCCAAGTATTAGTGTGAGTTGCAGATGTTAAAGATGCAATTGGAGCTTTTGTCCAGCCATCAGTCCCATAATTAAGAGAGCAAGTTATCGTCCCGGTACTTGAATATACAGTCATCCGTATTCCTTTGATCACAGCACCGTTTGGCAGATCAACATTATATAATAACTTATACGTTGTGGCAGAACTAGATAAATAATGAGCAAATGCTGTGGTGGTGGCAGGAATATCGGTATAGTTCTTGTTAAATGAGCCTGTTGATCCGCCAATATTCAAATATCTTGTCTTTGCTACGTTATATGTATAACTATTAGAATTGACACTCCCAGTGGCCGAGATATTGCCTGCTACTGAAAGTTGCTGGGTTGGACTTGCTGTTCCAATGCCAATATTACTATTGCTGTAAACAATACCGGATGCATTTAGCCATGGTTTATTTATCAAATCATTGTAATTCCCTAAGAAATCATCCGACGCATTTTTATCCCACGCATTAAAAACCGATTCGGTACCAGCCACCGGTGCAGGTATTGTGGGTTTGTCGGATAGATCATTATAGTTCCCTGAGAAGTCATCGGAAAAATCTTTATCCCAATTGTTGAATGCTGACTCATTCCCCGAAACACCCGCATTATTGGCACTCTCTGCTGTCTTTGCGTACAAGGCATAAGGCACACTGAGCAATTGCGTGGTCCCCATTTCAGTTCCATTTACATTTATTTTAATGAAATAAGGGCCATTCGACCAGTCGATGTTGGCAAAATTAGCCGGATTGACGGATCCAATCTCCAGGTTTATCAGTCCTAATGCATTGGACGTTGCACTGTGCGTTTCCGAGTATACTACTGAACCGCTTGCACTTCCCTGTACTATGGATACCTGTACATTAGCTGCGTAATTGGTCCTTGCCACTCCCTGGGCATCTCTTAATACTGCCTGATAATTAAACTTATCTGGCACCTGATTGAAAACTGAGCCAGTTAATAGAAAGAGGAGTAATACAATACCTGTTAACCTGGTCAGGATTTGATTGAATTCTTTCATGGTACTATAGTTTTGTTATTTTAAATGTCATTACCTCTTGTGATTCCTTGAATACCTTTAAGATATATACGGCCGGAAGCCGATTTTTAAAACTAATGTCGGTTTCACTCTCCACAATATCCTGCCGGGCTAAAACCGTTCCGTTTATATCATAGAGTATAAAACTTAATCCCCGGTTATTTTTTACAAATACAGTAACAAACTCCAAAACAGGATTGGGATATGCTACGATGTCAGCATCCATTTTACCAATGTCTGCAATACCCGTTGGAGAGGACTCTGGAAGAAATGTCTGATTAAATCCTTGTGTTACAATTAAATTAGAAGAAATGTAAGTATTGATCATACACTCTCCCAATGTGAAGGTTATTGATCCTCCGCTATTTGCAAAATATCCGCCCGAAGATGAAACAACTTCCTGAGGCTGCGCAAGCATGCATGTGCTGCATACGCTAAAAAATATAAGAATACTCCAGATTTTATTCATAGCTTATTAGCATAAGATTTTGATCAGCAATGGGTTAAGAATAAATTAAATTACGAATAACTTATTGGCAGATAATCTGTTAGCTTTTCTTATTTACCAGATCACGGACTTCTGCTTTTAATGTCACTGGAATTGTTCATGAAATTTCTGAATGAGAGGAACCCAGTTGAAAGGAATTATATTTTCCACTGGTTATTAATTTCTGGAAGTGTGTATTGCAAGGTTGTTTTGATCTATAACCGGGCGTTACACGCAAGTTCTGACAACCTTATGAAAGATACTAAATAAATAAGTAAAAGTCAATAGAATAGAGAGTTTTCTATGAAAATATCAGATAATTTCAATACTTGAAATAGAAAATTAGTTTTATGAACATACTCCGTGGGAATTTATCAGTTTGGCTCAAATACTGTATTATCCTTTATAATGTTGATTCTGAGAATAAATATTGACTTTTTTGATTTTTATATGTAATTTTAATTACCATTTTTAATCTCTCCCATACATGAAAAGATTTCTCTTACTATTGATTATTCTGGGATTGATTTCTGTTAATGCGTTTACTCAGGAAGAAATTCATCTGAAATCGGATCCAAAACCATTCAATCCCATCAAAAAGGAAATACTTTCCAGATTACCGCCAAATCTTGCAGTAAAAAAATGGGAATGTAGTGAACCCAGTGGTGATACAATCATTGAAGGCGGCGAAACCGCTGATTTGAAATTAACCCTGGTTAATAACGGGAAAGGTGAAGCACAGGCTATAAAATTAAAGATCACTGATCAGATAAATGATCCGGCATTCTCTTTTGAAAGCACAAAAGATATTGAAAGATTACTGCCTGAGCAAAGCATGGATATCGTTATTCCTATTACCACAAATTTCAATCTGAAAAGCAACAGGCATGTATTGAAAATCACTCTGGTTGATGGCAATGGGTATAACATGGATCCTCCGGCTGAGATAGTTTTAAGCACAATTGAATACCATAAACCTCAGCTCTTTTATACAAGATATGAAGTGTGTGATACATGCGAAGGTACAAACGCGATTATTGCTGATAATAATTTGCAGCCCGGTGAAATGGTCAAGGTAAGGATGTTTGTTCAAAACAATGGCATCAATACTGCACGGAGTGTTAATTACCTGGTTTTATCCACAGATCAGAATGTTAATTTGAAGGAATATTCAGGTAATATTGGTGATGTGGCCAAAGGCGAGAATAAATCATTTGCTCTGTATGTCAACCCGAACAAAAGGTATAAAGGTCCAGATGTACCCTTATCCTTGTCCCTCCTACCCACTAATAATTACGGCCACATTGATCACTTCGATGTAGAGGTACCTGTAAACCATCAACCAGCTAAAAAGGTGGTTGCAGAAATAAAACCAGACAATATCATTCCCGAAAAACCAACGCTGGACGAAGCAGTTATTGCACCTGTAGTAACTAATCTCAAGAACATAGAACAGGCCCCAATCTCGAGGACCAAACGCTATAGCTTTGCTGCTGCCATCGTTATTGGAATTGAAAATTACACGGATTTGCCTAGGTTTGTCTATGCAGAGAACGACGCAAAAGTCATCACGAATTATCTTAAAAATACCCTTGGGATTTCAAGTGTTGAAACTTATAATAGTCTCAAGGCCAGTCATCTTCTATATGACAAGATATTCAATCTTGAAGATGGTTTATTAAAAACAAAAATGATTGTTGAGGATAAAACCGATCTATTCATATTCTTTTCAGGTCACGGTTTGACTTCATCAAATGGTGAACAGATATTTTTAATGCCGTCAGATGGCGAAAAAGACCGGGTAAGTAGCACGGGATGGAATGTCACTGCTTTATATGAAACTCTTAAACACATAGGAGCCCGGAATATCATCCTGTTTATCGATGCCGCTTTTTCAGGGATATCAAGACAAAGTGAAACTATCAAACCGGAAAACCTGAATGGAATAGATGCTTTAAAAGCCGGAGCACAGATTAAAGATCCCTGGATCGAAAATCCTGCTTTCTATATTTATAGTTCAACTCTGGCAAACGGAGCTTCTTTTGCTTATGACCAAAGCCAAACCGGTTTGTTTACATATTATTTATGCCTTGGACTTCAGGGAGAGGCGGATTCAAATAATGACAGGAAGATAACAACAGGAGAATTAGCGCAGTACCTGCAGAACGAAGTGAAGCAGTCTTCCGCCAAA
>Ga0105107_10001271_pt1 | contig 16308 bp, 19 predicted proteins | sample PPLLaktember2015_6_FD_79335 | JGI IMG/M metagenome (GOLD analysis project Ga0105107, IMG submission 79335) | Freshwater sediment microbial communities from Prairie Pothole Lake near Jamestown, North Dakota, USA - PPLs Lake P8 Core (1) Depth... | ecosystem: Environmental > Aquatic > Freshwater >...
CTCCAGTGAGCGGACGAGCCGTCCCGACGATGCGCTGGCGGCACGCATGATGCCGATCGTGAGGATCTGACGCAGCGGGCAGGATCCGGGCACGGAGGCGACCTTAGCCCGGATCCGGTCCCCGCTCGATCCCTCATCGGTACCGAGGCCGACCCGTACCCGCGGGCGGTGCTCGTCGGGATGCTGCGGGAGGCGTAGCGCTGAAGCAGTCGGCCCGGTCCGGGTGTCGACCGGGATCTGAGATCGATGAGCAGCAGCCCTCGGAGCGAGATCCGAAACCGCTCCGCGTTCGAGCACAACATGTCGAAGTCGTCCCGGATGTGGAACGGGGCGGTGCTCGACTGCGTCAAGACGAAGCCGTACGTGGGTTCGCGCGTGATGAACGCGGCCCTGGTCGTCGTCCCGGTCGGCGTCCTGCTCGCGATGTGGCGATGGCCCCGCCGGTTCGACGCCTTGTTGTCGATGATGTTCGCCGTGATCACCCTCGGTCAGCTGGCTGAGACCGCGATGTTCGGAGGGCTGCTCGAGTCCGGGCTCGTTGCGATGTTCGGCCTGGCGTGTCAGCCGTGAACCTCCGGTCGCAGGACCGACCTCGGCGCCGCGCGCGACCGGGGACGTAGGGTCAGATTGACGACGCTGCCCGCGATCGCGCCCAACGCCGCCCCACCGACGACGTCGAGCGGGAGGTGGGCGCCAACGTAGATGCGGCCGAAGAGCACGACCCCCCCGAGCGCGAGCGCAACGATCGCCCACCGCACCGAAAGGTGCGCCGCCACGACGACGGTGAGCGCAGCCGCGACCGCGGCGTGACCCGACGGGTAGCCGAGGCTCTCCGCCCCGAACGTCTCCCGTCCCTCGACACCCGCAAGGAGCATGCCGGGGCGAGCCCGTTCCACGACGTCCTTCACGACCAGGGCGGCCAGGTACACGCCGACGCCGGCGAGCGCCAGGGCGAGGGCCAGACGGAACCGGCGGAACAGGAGGGCGATCACCACGAGCGCGGGGATCGTGATGAACGTGCCGTACTGCATGAACGGCCACACGACCGTGTGGAGACCGTGGGGCAGCCCGTTCACCGCCCGGAAGATGTCGACCTCCAGCGAGGTGAGCTCGGCCCGCGCCGCCACCATGGTCGCCCCGAGCACGGCCGTCGCCACGGACAGGACGAGGAGGTTCCATCTCCTCTGGACGCCCGTTGGCCCGATGGACAGCTGCCGGGCCGGTCCAGCACTGTGCGCCGTTTCCTCGGTCACGGCTCATCCCCCACCGCTGCGGGGTCGAGTATGCGCCGGGATGCCTGCTGAAGGCCAGACCGACGCCGGCGATCGGATCGACTCAGGCGCCGGTCTCGCCCACGCAGGGAGGCGCCCCCGCCCCGCAGAGGAGGACGTCGCTCCCCTCGCTCAAGAGCGCGACGACCTCCTCCCTGGGGAAGAGCTCGATGGCCTCGTGGGCCTCGAGCAGGAGGGTCGCGGGGGCGCCGTTGACGAAGTCGTAGCGCAGGGTCACGCATCCGCCGGTGAACGTGAAGAACGTCGACCCGGTGAGCCTGGGCTCCAGGCTGGTCGGGAGCTCGAGCCGCCGCACCCCGGTCGGCGCGGAACCCGGATCCTCCACCTCCACGGCGCCCGACGTGTCACATGACGGCGAGAGCTCGACCTGGATCGCGTGGACACCTGCACGATCGGAGTCCAACCAGAACCGCACCAAGCCGCTCTCGGCGAAGAACCCGCCGTAGCTCCAGCCGACCGGGAACGCCGCGATGCACGGGATCATCGTTGCGCTCGGGACGGCCTGCGCCGCGAGGATGCCCGCGGAGCCCCGACCACACCGGATCTCGTTGGAGGGGGCCGCCGAGCATGCCGGCAGGGACAGGAGCACGAGCAGGATGACGGGGATCGCTCGCCGGCTCACGTGAGAGCCCTCCAGTTCTCCTGGACGATCCCCATCGCCATCAGCGCCAGGAGCGCGACGCCCGCGATGGCTGCGATCCGACGGATGCTCCAACGCTGGATCGCGATGGGCGCCCGTTCCGGGGCGAGCGATCGGAACTCGGCCAGCAGGTCGCGCCCGTCGGCCTTGAGCTCGCTCCGGACCTGAGTCGGACTGGCCACCCCTCGGGTGGCGGCGACGGCCTCGGCGAGCTCGTCCTCGGAGAAGAACGCCCGCGCGCGCCCGTACACGCGCTCGGCATCCGCACGCAGGGCGAGCGTCAGCATCATGTTGCCGAGGTCCACCGCCTGGCGCCATGGGGATGGACGGATCTGCACGAAGAAGACGTCGACGAGCAGCAGCCGGCCATCGCGCACCATGAGGTTCGAGGGCTTGATGTCCCTGTGGGCGAGGCCAAGATCCCAGAAGCGCCGGATCATGCCCAGTCCCTGATCGATGATGGAGTCGTCGACCTCGGCTCCACCGAGCTCCACGGCGCCGTCGAAGAACTCCATCACGATCATGTACTCGCGTTCGGGGGTGATCTCCACCACGCCGTAGGGCTTGGGGCTGGGAAGGCCCTCCTGGTACATCAGGCGCAGCGTGTAGTCCTCGTACTCGACGAACCGGCGCACGGTCCGGAACGGGGTCTCGTCCTCGAGGCCTCCGTACAAGATCGTGCGGCCCAGCTTGTACCAGCGATCCGCTCGGACATGGTTCCTCGCGTAGACCTTGGCGAACAGACGCTCCTGCGCCCCGCCGCCCGCATCGATCGTCAGCCGCACGGGTGTCGATCCTCCAGAGCCCTCGAGGCCGACCGGCTGGATCTCGGTGACCACGAACCCCAGCTGCTCCTTCAACGCCTTCCTGATCGCGTCTCCACGTCCGCCCCCCACGTCGAGATGAGCGGTCTTGCCGCGGCCGTAGGTCACCGGGAACACGTCGTTGGGGCAGAACCATCGGAACCCCACCAGCGGGATCGTCACGCCGATGACCGCGCCGACGACCACGTCCGTGGGATGGGAGACACCCAGGTAGAGCTGCGCGGACCCGAACACCGCCAGGGTGCCCGCGGTCACGTACTTGGCGACATCCCGGTACCGGCCGTGCGGCAGCAGCGCATAGGCGATCCCGACGGCGGTGACCGCGACATCGGCGATCCTCCGCGAGGGGTGGGAGAAGCCCTCCCACGCCGCCAGCGCGGTCACGCCGAACGGACGAGGGCGGGTCATGAAGCTGGCGAGCCCGTACGAGATGAGCTCCACGGCGAGGACGGAGCCGACGAACACGAACAGGTGCCTCCACCTCCGGAACACGATCAGGATCGCCAGGATCAGCACGCGTGTCGTGAACAGGAGGAACGGGGACGCCAGGGCGTCGATCGCACGCATCACGTCCGTGAGCCAGGGTGCACGCAGCCGACCGACAGCGGCGACGAACTCCGACTCGGATCGCCCTAGCGCCTCACCGGTCCTGCCCACCAGCGCGATCACCACGATCGCGATCACGGCGACCAGCGTGAGACCGATCGACAGCTTCCCGCCCAGCCCGAGCTGTCGTGGGAGCGGCGGAGGCTCGCCCGAAGGACGGCGGCGCCGCTTCGGTGCCGCCGTCCCGGCTGGTGCGACCGAATCCGGGCCGACCCCCTGGCCCGTGACCTCACTCCTGGCATCCACCGGGACCCCCCTTGGCCGGCCCGACCGTACCCCACGAACCGGCGCCATCGCCAACCGACAGGATCACCGTTCGGCCCCAGGCACCCCCTAGACTCGGGACACATGGGCGGCATGGCGGAAGACCTCGATCGGATCGCCGCAGCGTCGGGCTTCTCTGGCGTCGTGCGCGTCGACCGTGGCGACGAGATCCGGTTCGTCAAGGCCTACGGTCACGCGCATCGCGGCTTCGAGATCGAGAACGTCGTCGACACGCGGTTCGCCATCGCCAGCGGGACCAAGGGATTGACCGCACTGACCGTGATGAGCCTGATCGAGGAGGGGCGGCTGCAGCTCGCCACGACCGCCCGTTCGGTGCTCGGGAAGGACCTGCCGTCGATCGACGGCGGGGTGACGGTCGAGCACCTGCTCGCCCACCGATCCGGCATCGGCGACTACTTCGACGAGGAAGATGAACGCCCCATCACCGACCACGTCCTCACCGTCCCCGTCCACGAGCTCGGAACCACCGAACGGTACCTGCGGGTGCTCGACGGGTATCCCGCCAAGTTCGGACCGGACGAGCGATTCTCCTACTGCAACGGCGGCTACGTCGTGCTCGCGCTGATCGCCGAGCGCTCCTCCAGCACCCCCTTCCACGAACTGGTGGTGCAACGCGTGTGCGGTCCCGCCGGGATGGTGGATACGGGGTTCCTCCGTTCGGACGAGCTCCCCGGCCGCGCGGCCGTCGGGTACCTCGACGTGAACGGACCTCGCACCAACGTCTTCCACCTTCCGGTCCGGGGAAGCGGGGACGGGGGTATCTACTCGACGGCAGCGGACATCAGCTCCCTCTGGAGGTCCATGTTCGCGGGGCGCATCGTCTCGATGGATCGGGTCGCCGAGATGGTGCGGCCTCGCAGCGACGTGCCCGGGGATCCCCCGAGGCGATACGGACTGGGGTTCTGGCTCCACGGCTCGCGCGACGTGGTGGAGCTGCACGGATACGACGCCGGAGTGTCCTTCCGGACCGTCCACGAGCCGAACGAGCGCCTCACCCACACCGTGCTCTCGAACACCTCCGAGGGCGCGTGGCCTCTCACCGAGTACCTGGACGAGGTCCTCACGCCCTGACCGAGCCGCTCACCTGAGGGCAGCCGGGAACCAGGCGCCTGTTAGAGTGACCTGTAGCGGGCCACGGACCCGCGATTCGCGCCGAGCGACCTCCGATGGCGCCCTGGTCATCGCTCGTCATTCCCACGGATCGAGGACGAGCGAGAGGAGCGCATTGGAGACGAGGACCGGAACCCTCGTACCGACGTACTTCTGTCCGATCTGCGGGACCCATCTCCACCGGTCCGATTTCGACAAGGCCCCGGAGGACTACTTCTGCCCCTTCTGCAGCTCGCAGGAGACGCCCGCGCGTGCCACCAAGCGCGCCGGCTGGGACTACCCCGACTGACGAGGATGGGATCGCAGATGCGCAAGCACACGTACAGCCAGCCCCTCAGGGGGACCACCGTCCCGACCTTCCCTCGCAAGCGGGTCTGCGAGGTCCCTGGCTGCTCCACCCTTCTCTCGATGTACAACGCATCGTTGTCCTGCTGGCTCCATGACTCCAGCGGCCCTCGGCCCCGCCTCTCGCCCACGCGCTCCTAGGGGGGACGGGCACCACCGCGGTGCTCGCCGCTCCCCGGATGGGTAGCCCGCGTAGGATGCCGCCGGTGGCCCAGATTTTGCGCACGCCCAGCACCCTGGCTCGCGGATGACCGAGCTCTGGACCACGCTGCTCCCGCTCGCCGCGGCCGGCGCGCTGGTGCCGATCCAGATCGTGCTCGTCGTGCTGCTGCTCCGGGGAGGCGGTGGGGTGCTCGCGGCCGCGGCGTTCGTGGGAGGTATGACGGCCGTCCGCATCGTCCAAGGGCTGGTCTTCGGCCTCATCGTCTCGGGCACGGAGGCGAACGGTGCGAACGGACCCGGGACGATCGCCTCCGTCCTGCTGGTGGCGCTCGCGCTCCTGTTCTACGTCACGGCAGGTCGAACGGCCCTCACGGAGGAGGATCCGGACGCGCCGCCCCCGAAGTGGATGTCGATGGCCCGCTCGATGTCGTGGCCGAGGGCGTTCGCGTTCGGCGCGGGCTTCCTGATGATCGGGGCGAAGTTCTGGGTCTTCACCCTTAGCGCCATCGCCGCCATCGAGGATGCGGAGTTGAGCCGCGGCACCTCCGCGCTCACCTTCATCGCGTTCGTGGCCCTCTCACAGGCGGTGCTCCTCACGATCGTCGGCGTCGGAGCCCTCGCTCCGAAGCGGTCCGCGGCCGTCCTCGACGCCGTCTCCGGCTGGCTCGAGCGCAACAACCGCTCGCTCGTGGTCGTCCTCGGACTGGTCTTCGGCACGTGGTTCGGTCTGAAGGGCCTCAGCGGGCTCGGGGTGATCTGAACCGGGCGGGAGTCACGTCGCCCCGATCATCCGGTTGACGGGTCCCCAGACCTGATACGGTGCACACCGAGGGCAACCGATCGCGGTTTCACGCTACGAGCAGTTCCCTCACCCGGCTGTCACGGCCGGCGCCGCGAGGGGCAGCACCCAGGCCCCGACGGCGGAAGGAAGGAGGGATCGCACGTGGCAACAGGAACCGTGAAGTGGTTCAGCGCCGAGAAGGGCTTCGGCTTCATCACTCCGGACGACGGTAGCGCCGACGTGTTCGTGCATTTCAGCGCGATCAGCGGCGAGGGCTACCGCAACCTGGAGGAGAACCAGAAGGTCGAGTACGACGTGACCCAGGGGCAGAAGGGCCCCCAGGCCGCGAACGTCCGGGCCGTCTGAGCTCGAACGCCAACGCGAAGGACCCGGCCGAAGGGCCGGGTCCTTCCGTTTCCTTACAACTCCGACGACCTACGCGATGAGCGGACGCAGGCCGACCGCTATCGTGCCCAGACGGCCAGGTCCAGCTCTGGGAACGAGCTCCTCCCGACGACCCTGAAGGTGTGGACGCACCGCCCGCTGTTCCGGAGTCCGCGGAGGACGAACCGGAACCGGTTGCCGCCATCCGACCAGGTGTTCGAGTAGGTGTCTCCGTTCCTGCAGTTCACATCGATCGACACGTCGACCCTGGTACCGGCGTGGTCGGCCACGAACGCGACCTGGCTGTAGTTCTTCGTCCACGCGCGGAGGGTCACTCGCCCGTGGCCACTCTTGTCGTGGATCAGGTCCCACGCCTGGGCCGTCCCGGTCCCGACCAGGAACAACCCGAGGGCCATGACGGCGACCACCAGCTTCCTCCGAACCATCCCGCCTCCTTCCACCGATCCCGGATCTCACACCGCCCGAGAGATCCCTCGCGTAGCGTATGCCACGCGAGGCTCCCACTGCAGCGCCTGCGGGCTCCCGTCAGGCGGTCTCGGTGGTGGCGGCCCGCTGGAGGCCCAGCTCGCGGATCGAGATCTCCCGCATCCGGAACTTCTGGATCTTCCCGGTCACGGTCATCGGGAACTCATCGGCGATGCGGACGTACCGGGGGATCTTGTAGGTGGCGATCCGGCCTTTGCAGAACGAGCGCACCTCGTCCTCGGTGAGGGTCATCGACGCCTTCGGTCGGACCCACGCGCAGAGCTCCTCCCCGTACCGCTCGTCCGGCACCCCGATCACCTGGACATCGGCGATCGCCGGGTTGGTCATCAGGAACTCCTCGATCTCGCGCGGGTAGATGTTCTCGCCCCCGCGGATGACCATGTCCTTGATGCGACCGACGATGTTCACGTAGCCGTCCTGCCGCATCACGCCGAGGTCGCCCGTGTGCATCCAACGGGCCCGGTCGACCGCCTCCCGGGTCGCCGTCGGGTCGTTCCAGTAGCCGAGCATCACCAGGTACCCCCGCGTGCAGAGCTCGCCGGGCTCGCCTCTCGGGAGGCTGCGGCCGGTCACGGGGTCGACCACCTTGGCCTCGACGTGCGGATGGACCGCGCCGACGGTGGACACACGCCGGTCGAGGTCGTCGTCGGCCATCGACTGGAAGGACACCGGCGAGGTCTCCGTCATCCCGTAGCAGATCGTCACCTCGCGCATATGCATCCGGTCGATCACCTGCTTCATGACCTCGACCGGACAGGGCGAGCCCGCCATGATGCCGGTCCGGAGCGAGGAGAGGTCGTACGTCGAGAACCTGGGGTGGTCGAGCTCGGCGATGAACATGGTCGGGACGCCGTACAGCGCCGTGCACCGCTCCTCCTGCACGGTCTCGAGACACGCCTCGGCGTCGAAGGCCTCCGCCGGGATGACGACGCACGAGCCGTGCGTGAGCGCGGCGAGGTTGCCCATGACCATCCCGAAGCAGTGGTAGAAGGGCACGGGCACGCAGACACGGTCCTCCGGCCTCAGCAGCTCGCGCTCCCCGACGAAGAACCCGTTGTTCAGGATGTTGTGATGCGAGAGGGTCGCCCCCTTGGGCAGCCCCGTGGTCCCGCTCGTGTACTGGATGTTGATCGGGTCGTCCAGATCGAGGACCGCCTCCCGCTCCCGCAGCGCCTCCACCGGGGTCTCCCCCGCGCGCGCGAGCATCTCCTCCCACGCGATCGCCCAGGGCTCTGGCGCCCCGCCGAGCAGGACGACCTCGCGCAGCCCGGGAAGGGCCGGCCGGACCTCCTCGAGCATCGTGACGTAGTCCGTGGTGCGGAACCGTCTCGCGGCGATCAGCACCGACACCCCGGAGCGATCCAGGATGAACCCGAGCTCCTGCGTCTTGTACGCCGGGTTCACGTTCACGAGGACCGCCCCGGCCTTCGCGGTCCCGTACTGCGTGAGCACCCACTCGGCGTTGTTCGGGCTCCAGATGCCGACCCGATCACCCGCCCGGACCCCGAGCGCGATGAGCGCCCGCGCCACGCGCTCGGCCTCGGCGCGCAGCTGCGCGTAGGTGTACCGCAGCCCTTCGTGGCGGGACACGAGCGCCTCCCGATCTCCATGGTCGGCCGCCGTGAGGTCGAGCTGCTGGCCGATCGTCCGCCCGAGCAGCCGCTGGGTCGACGATCCAGACACGTAGGAGACCTCGCTCACGACGGGAATCCTGGCCGCGGTCCGGTCGCCGCGGGCGGGCCGAACGGGCGTGCGTCGGCGGGGCGACGGGCCCCCGTCCCTCAGCCCTCGGGCAGAGCCGATCGGTCGAGCTCACGACCCTCCAGGCCGCGGAGCCACCACCGGGCGTTCTCCCCGAGTTGCGGGAGGAAGTACCCCCCCTCCTGGAGGACGATCGTCGTGCGTCCGAGCGCGGCCACGCGCCTGCCGACCTCCTGGTACACGGGCGTCGTCAGCGCCAGGTCGCAGATCGGGTCGCGGCCGTACGTGTCCAGGCCGAGCGAGATCACCAGGGACGATCCGCCGAAGGCGGCGACCGCCTCCAGCCCACGATCCAGGTTGGCGAGGTACTCCTCGTCCGAGCAGCCGAGCGGCAGCGGCAGGTTCAGGGTGGTCCCCTCGCCCGGGCCGACGCCCGCCTCCCCCGCGAAGCCGGAGAAGTACGGGTAGGCACGGTCCGGATCGCCGTGGAGGGACACGTACAGCACGTCCGCCCGCGCGTAGAAGATCTGCTGGGTGCCGTTCCCGTGGTGGTAGTCCACGTCCAGGATCGCGACCGGCTCCCCCGTGCGCCGGGCGAGCTGCTCGGCCACGATCGCGGCGTTGTTGAGGAAGCAGTACCCGCCGAACAAGGCGCGCGCGGCGTGATGCCCCGGCGGCCGGCAGAGCCCGTAGGCGGCCGCCTCGCCCTCGAGCGCGAGATCCATCGTTGTCAGGGCGACGTCGACCGCCTCGCGCGCCGCCCGGTAGGTCCCCTCGACCATCGGCGTCGCGGTGTCGAAGCACCAGGCGCCGACCGCCGCCCGCGGCGTGCTTGGCATCCGACCCTCGCCCATCCCCTCCCGCAGCGCGGGCAGAGCGAAGGTGTCGGGGAAGACCTCCCGCGCCGTCTCGCCCGCCGCCGTCCATGCGTGCCACGCTTCCTCTAGGTAACGGAGCATGTCCGGGTCGTGCACGGCGACGATCGGCTCGCTCCCGTGCTCCGTCGGGTCGACGAAGGCGAACCCGTCGTCCGCCTCCAGGGAGCGGCGGATCGTCTCGGCGCGCTCGGGCACCTCGTAGATCGCGACGGCCTCGCCGTCGGAGAACTCGTGCTCGGGATCGTGCTCGAGGTGCCGGGGGCTGTACACGACGCGCATCGGGCCTCCTCCTGACGCCTGCGCGCCGGATGCTACCCCGAGGCGAGCAGCTCGCGGAGGGCTCGGAACGCCCGGCCCCGATGGCTGATCCGGTCCTTCTCCCCCGGCTCGAGCTCGGCCATGGTCCGCTCCCAGCCCTCGGGCACGAAGATCGGGTCGTACCCGAACCCGCCGACGCCCCGCGGCCTCGTCGTGAGGGTGCCCTCGCACACGCCCTCGGCGTGGAGCTCGCGGCCGTCCGGCCATGCGAGGGCCGCGACGCACCGGTACCGAGCGCTGCGCCCGGGCGCGGGGATCCCCTTCAGCGCCGCGAGCATCTGACGGAGGTTGTCGGCATGGGTCGCGTGTTCCCCGGCGTACCGCGCGGAGCGAGGGCCGGGTCCGCCACCCAGCGCGTCGACCTCGATCCCGGAGTCGTCCGCGACGGCCGGGACCCCGAGGGCGTTCGCGACGGCCCGCGCCTTCTCGAACGCGTTGTGGAGGTAGGTGTCGTGCGGCTCTTCGACGTCGGGCCACTCGCCCGGGTGCGTCTCGACGGTGACCCACTCGACCGGCCAGTCGGCGCAGATCGCGCGCACCTCGCGCAGCTTGTGCGCGTTGCGCGAGGCGATCGCCAGCCGCTCGGGGAACACCACGTGGCCCTCAGCCGAGCGCGGCGCGCTGGATCTCGGTGAGCGAGTCGATGCCCGAGGCCGCGAGATCCAGGATCCGATCGAGGTCGGCCCGCGCGAACGGCGCCCCCTCCGCGGTGCCCTGGACCTCGACCAGGCGACCGGAACCCGTCATCACCACGTTGAAGTCCACGTCGGCGGATGCGTCCTCCTCGTACGTGGGATCGAGCACCGGCACACCGTCCACGATCGCGACGCTCACCGCGGCGACCGAGTCCGTCAGGACCTTGTCGGGGGCGACGCCTCGCCCTGTGAGGGAGCGCACCGCCTGCGCGAGCGCGATCCACCCAGCGGTGATGGAAGCGCAGCGGGTGCCGGCGTCCGCGAGCAGCACGTCGCAGTCGACCGTCACGGTGCGCTCGCCGAGCTTGGACAGGTCGGTCACCGCGCGGAGGGCACGTCCGATGAGCCGCTGGATCTCCTGCGTTCGACCCCCCGGTCGGCCTCGCTGGACCTCCCGAGCCGCTCGCTCGGATGTGGCTCGGGGTAGCATCGAGTACTCGCCGGTGACCCACCCCTTGCCGGTCCCGCGCAGCCACCGGGCGGACTCCTCGTCCACCGACGCCGCGACCAGCACCCGGGTTCGACCCTGACGGAACAGGATCGACCCCTCGGCCCAGTCCTGGTAGCCGAGCTCGTACCCGATGGGACGCAGCTCGTCCACGCGCCGCCCGTCGGACCGCGCGCTCACCCCTTGACCTCGAGCCGCGCGCCTTCGGTGGCCAGCTCGATGGGGCCGTCCCACTCGTCGCTCGCCTGCTCGAGCGAGAGCTGCCGGTCCAGCGTCGGCCAGATGTGCGTGAGGATCAGGCGCCCGACACCCGACTCACGGGCGTGGGACGCCGCCTGGCGTGCGGACATGTGGAAGGGGAGGAGGTCGTCGCGGTCCTGCCAGGTGGCCTCGGCGAGCAGCACGTCGGCTCCCTTGGCGAGCGTCTCGATGTGGTGGGTCGGGCCGCTGTCGCCGGTGTAGGCGAGCACCTGGCCGTCGGCCTCGATCCGGTACCCGAGCGCCGGCAGGCCCAGGTGCTCCATGTGCTCGGTCTTCACGCGGAACGGGCCGAGCTCGAAGCCATCCCCCGGCGGGACCTCCCGGAACGCGAACGCCGTGTGCATCCCCACCTGGCTGTCGATCGAGACCACGTCGGCGAGCTTCTGACGGAACTCCAGGGGCACGAATACCGGCAGGCCGTGCTCGCCGAGCTCGCCGTAGAACCTCGCGTAGAAGGTCGGATACAGGTCCACGAAGTGGTCGGGATGCTCGTGGGTGATCGCGATCGCGTGTATCTCCGCGATCTCGATGTGTTCCTGGAGGTTGGCGAGCGTCCCCGTCCCCGCGTCCAGGTACAGGTTGAAGCCGTCGTGCTGCACGAGGTACCCGCTCGTGGCCGTGCCGTCGTTGGGCCACGTGCCGCTGCAGCCCAGGACCGTCAGCTTCACCCCGTCCCTCCGAGCTCGAGGTCCTGCACCTTCAGGTCGCCGATCTCCGGCCCCAGGAACCGTTCCGCGAGCGCCTGGAACCGGGCCGGATCGCCGGTGCAGAGGAACTCGTGGGCGGGATGCCCGTCGTCCCCGCGGGCGAGCCCCTCGTGCAGCAGCGTAGCGTACACGTCCTTGGCCACCTCTTCCGCCGAGGAGACCAGCACCACCTCCGGCCCGAGCTCGAGCTGGAGCAGCCCCGACAGCAGCGGGTAGTGCGTGCAGCCCAGGATGAGCGTGTCGATGCCCGCCGCCTTGAGCGGCGCGAGGTAGGCGCGGGCGGCCGCGCGGAGCGCCGCCGAGGTCGTGTCGCCGCGCTCGACATGCTCGACGAACACCGGACACGCCGCAGCGTGCAGCGCCGCCTCCGCGCCGACCGCCCGTTGGTAGGCGCCCGTGGCGATCGTGGCCTGGGTGCCGATCACGCCGATGGTCCCGTTGCGGGTCGCCCGGACCGCCGCCCGAGCACCGGGGTTGATGACCCCGAGGACGGGCACACCGTGGCTCGCCGCGATGTCCCCGATCGCGGACACCTCGATCGAGTTGCACGCGACGACCAGCAGCTTCACGCCCCGTCCGACGAGGTACGCGGCGATCTCGAGCGCGTATCGACGGATCTCCTCGACCGGTTTGGGCCCGTACGGGAAGTGGGCGGAGTCCCCCACGTACAGGATGGACTCGTGCGGCAGGAGGTCGATGACCGCGCGGGCCACGGTGAGGCCTCCCACGCCCGAGTCGAAGACGCCGATCGGCCGGGGGTCGCTCACCGGGCTACCACCACAGCGAGCCCTCCACGCCCTTCTCGGCCCGCTCCAGGTCGGGGGCCCAGGCCTCCGTCGAGAGGTACTTCCATCCCCCGTCCGCGAGCAGGCACACGATGTCGCCTCCGTCGAGCTCACGCGCGATGCGCTGGGCGACGTGGACCACGGCGCCCGAGGAGATCCCCGCGAAGATCCCCTCTTCCACCGTGAGCTCGCGGGTCGCGCGCAGGGCGTCCGACGAGTTCACCAGGAACTTCCGGTCCACGACGTCCGGATCGTAGATCGGAGGGACGAACCCTTCGTCGAGCGATCGCAGGCCGTAGACGAGGTCGCCGAGCTCGGGCTCGGCCGCGACGATCTGGATGTCGGGGTTGTGCCGGTGCAGGGCTCGTCCGCTGCCCGTCAGCGTGCCGCCGGTCCCGAGGCCTGCCACGAAGTGCGTCAGCTCCGGCAAGTCCTGGATGATCTCGACCGCGGTCCCCTCCTCGTGCGCGAGCGGGTTCGCGGGGTTCCCGTACTGGAACGGCATGAAGTAGCGCTCGTCCCGCGCCAGCGCCCGGGCCACCTCGATGGACCCGTTCGTGCCCTTGTCGCCGGGCGAGTAGACGACCTCGGCGCCGAACAGCTCGAGCAGCCCGATGCGCTCCTCGCTCGCGTTGTCGGGGATCACGACCGTGAGGTGGTAGCCCTTCAGCTTGGAGACCATCGCGAGCGCGATCCCCGTGTTCCCGGACGACGGCTCGAGGATGACCTTGTCCGGCGTCAGCTCGCCCGAGGCCTCGGCGACCTCCACCATCTTCTTGGCGATCCGATCCTTCGTGGAGCCGGTGGGGTTCGCGCCCTCGAGCTTGGCCCACAGACGCACGCCCGGCTTCGGCGACATGCGCGGCAGGCCGACGAGCGGCGTGTGGCCGATCGCGTCGAAGACATCCTGGTAGCGCACGCCAGGCAGTATCTCAGCGGAGCCTCGGACGGTGGGACCGGCCGGCCGGGAGGCCGCGTTGCCCCACTCGGCCGTTCAGCCGCCCGCCACCGCGGGAAGGATCGAGATGGTGTCGCCGTCCTTCAGCTCGGTCTCCAGTGACCCGAGGTAGCGCACGTCCTCGTCGTTCACGTAGACGTTGATGAACCGGTGCAGGCCGCCGTCCTCCGTGAGGACGTTCTTCGTGATCCCGGGGTACCGGCTCTCGAGGTCCTTCAGGACCTCGCGTAGCGTGGCGCCGTCGGCCGCGACCCGGGCCTCTCCTCCCGCGTGCTTGCGCAGGATCGTCGGCAGCTTCACGTTCACGGACACGGGTTCTCCTCGCTCACTCGTCACGGCTCGGGATGCCGCAGAACGCCTCGTAGTCGATCAGCTCGGTCACGGTCGGCTCCTTGCCGCAGACCGGGCAATCCGCATCCCACCGGAGCCTCACCGTGGTGAAGTCCATCGTGAGCGCGTCGAAGATCAGGAGGCGGCCGACCAGCGGCTCGCCCAGCCCGGCGACCAGCTTGATCGCCTCCGTCGCCTGGATGGTCCCGACGATGCCCGGCAGCACGCCGAACACGCCGCCCTCCGCGCAGCTCGGCACCGTCCCGGGCGGAGGAGGCTGCGGGAACAGGCACCGGTAGCACGGGGTCTCCTGTCCGGGCAGGAACACGGTGGCCTGCCCCTCGAACTGGTAGATCGAGCCGTACACCAGCGGCTTGCCGAGCATCTGGGTCGCGTCGTTCACGAGGTAGCGGACGGGGAAGTTGTCGGTCCCGTCGACCACGACGTCCCAGGGCGCCAGCACGTCGAACGCGTTCTCGCTCGAGAGCAGCGCGTCGTAGGTGACGACCTCCACGTTCGGGTTGAGCCGCAGCAGCGTGTCCTTGGCCGACTCGACCTTCGAGCGGCCCACGTCGTCCGTGCCGTGCGCGATCTGCCGCTGGAGGTTGGAGAGATCCACCGTGTCGAAGTCCACCAGCCCGATCGTGCCGACGCCCGCGGCGGCCAGGTACATCGAGATCGGCGAGCCCAGCCCGCCCGTGCCGATGCACAGCACCTTCGCGTCCAGCAGCTTGCGCTGCCCCTCGGCGCCGACGCCAGGCAGGATGATGTGTCGCGCGTACCGCTGCACCTCCTCGACGGTGAACCCGCGCGTCACGTGATCGTCAGCTCCTCCTCCGTGATCTCGTCCTCGACGATCCGGAAGGCCCGCAGCTCCGGGTGCTCACGGTCCGCCAGGGACATCACCAGGTAGGTGGCCTCCGGGTAGAAGGCAAGCTTGGTGTCCGTCTCCGATGGGTAGGCCTCGGAGTGCGTGTGCGTGTGGAAGATCCCCAGGAGCTCCAGACCCGCCTCGTCCATCTCGTCGAAGACCTTGAGCTGCTCGTGAGGGTCCAGCCGGTAGGAGACCGGGCTCGCGTCCAGGTTCCGCATCGCGAAGAACCTCACCGGCGTCCCGTCCATGCCGGCCAGGAGCCCGCAGGCCTCGTTCGGGAACTCCCGGAGGCCGTGTTCCACCATCTCCTTGAACAGGACGCCATCCAGCCGTTGCATCTGCACCTGCAGAAACGCTACCAGTGCGGTCGTATTCCCCGAACCGCGCTCATCCCGGGTCCAACGAGACCTCGATCCGTCCGGGCAGCCCCGGGACGACCTCGCCGACCTCGGCGAACGGGACGTCGCGATCTTCCAGCGACTTGGCGAGCCCGACCCCGTCCAGGGCGGCGATGAGGAGGCCCCCTGAGGTCTGGGCGTCGGCGAGGACCAGTTGCTCCGCCTCGGGAAGACCGCCCCAGTCGACGTGCGGATCGACGAACGCGTGGTTCCGGCCCGTCCCCCCCGGGACGACCCCTGCCCGCGCCAGCTCGAGCACCCCGTCCATCACGGGGACCGCGGACGCGTCGACCCTCGCCCCCACGCCCGATGCCTCGAGCATCCGCTGCAGGTGGCCGAGGAAGCCGAAGCCCGTCACGTCCGTCGCAGCGACGGCTCCCGCTTCGAGCATGGCGTCTGCCGCGCGATCGTTCAGCGTGGTCATGTGTCCGACGGCCGCCTCGATCATCTCCTGGCTCGCCACCCCTCGCTTGATCGCGGTCGAGACGATCCCGAGGCCGAGCGGCTTCGTCAGGAAGAGCCGGTCGCCGACGGCCGCGGTCGAGTTCCGCACGAGGCGCTCGGGGTCGACGAGGCCGAGGGCCACCATCCCGTACTTGGGCTCCGGGTCGGTGATCGAGTGACCGCCCAGGACCGCCGCTCCGGCGGCGGTGGCGACGTCGATGCCGCCCTGCAGGACCCGGCCGAGCATCTCCAGCGGGAGGTCGTCCACCGGCCAGTTGACGATGTTGAGGGCGAGGAACGGGCGGCCGCCCATCGCATAGACGTCGGAGAGCGCGTTCGTCGCCGCGATCCTCCCCCAGTCGTAGGGGTCGTCGACGATCGGCGTGAAGTAGTCGAGGGTCGCGATCAACGCATGGCCATCGGGCAACAGGACCACCGCCGCGTCGTCGCCGGTGTCGGCCGCGACGAGCACCTCGGCCGTCACCTCCGGCAGGTGCAGGCTCCCGAGGAGGGAGACGAGATCGCTCGGCCCGAGCTTGCACCCGCAACCGGCGCCGTGGCTGAAGCTCGTCAGA
>Ga0105107_10001272_pt1 | contig 16303 bp, 12 predicted proteins | sample PPLLaktember2015_6_FD_79335 | JGI IMG/M metagenome (GOLD analysis project Ga0105107, IMG submission 79335) | Freshwater sediment microbial communities from Prairie Pothole Lake near Jamestown, North Dakota, USA - PPLs Lake P8 Core (1) Depth... | ecosystem: Environmental > Aquatic > Freshwater >...
CGCGTCGATCACGCGGCCGGCGCGCAGAAGGTCGGCCGCACGCTGCGCCCGACCGAGCTGCTGGTCTTCGGCAATCCCCAGGGCGGCACGCCCCTGATGGAGTGCGCGCAATCGGCGGGCATCGACCTGCCGCTCAAGGCGCTCGCGTGGCAGGACGAGGCGGGGCAGGTGTGGCTCGGCTATAACGGCCCGCAGTACCTCGCCGCGCGCCACGGCGCGCCGACCTGTGCAGTGGTGCCGAACCTCAAGAAAGCGCTCGAGGGACTTGCCGCCGAGGCGACCCGGCCCTGACCAGGCGTCCGCGCACCGCCGTCTTGATATGCTGCGCCCTCGCCGGGCCGACCCGGCCGAATTCGCCCGCGCGACGGGGAGGGGGAGAGGATGCACGATCTCGTCATCGATAACGCGTTGCTGATCGACGGCACGGGCGCGCCGGCGCGGCACGGCAGCTTGGCGGTCAAGGACGGCCGCATCGCCGCGGTCGGCGAGGCGGGCGGCAGTGCGGCCCGGCGCGTGGACGCGCAGGGGCGCGCGCTCGCGCCGGGCATCATCGACCTGCACACGCACTTCGACGCCCAGCTCATCTGGGACCCGTTCGCGACGCCGTCGGTGGCGCTCGGCGTCACGAGCATGGTGATCGGCAACTGCGGTTTCACCATCGCGCCCTGCCGGGCGCCGGATCGCGATCTCACCCTGCGCAACCTGACGCATGTCGAAGGCATGCCGCTCGACGCCCTGCGCGCCGGCGTCGAATGGGCGTTCGAGAGCTACCCGGAATACCTGTGCCTGCTGGAGCGTCGCGGCCTCGTCCCCAACGTCGCCTCGTTCATCGGCCATTCGTCGGTGCGCACCTACGTGCTGCGCGAAGATGCCGCGAAGCGTGCGGCGACGCCTGCCGAGGTCGCGGAGATGAAGCGCCTCGTGGTCGACGGCCTGCGCGCCGGCGCGGTCGGGTTCTCGACCTCGACGCTCGAGCAGCACAACGGCGAGAACGGCATCCCGATGCCTTCGCGCCTCGCCGACGAGCACGAGATGCTCGAGCTCACCGGCGCGCTCGGCGAGGTCGGCAAGGGCGTGTTCATGCTGACCAAGGGCATGACCACGACGGTGCCGTGGCTCGAGCGCATCGCCGAGCGCAACGGCCGTCCGGTCAACATCGCCGCGCTGTTCGTCGATCCGAACGACCCCGAGCGCGTGTTCGGGGAGTTCGAGCAGATCGACGCGGCGCGCAAGCGCGGGCGCGAGCTGTGGGGCCACGTCGGCTGCTTCCCGCTCGGCATGGAGTTCACGCTGAGCCACCCTTATCCGCTGGAAGCGCTGCTCGCGTGGAAACCGGCGATCAAGGCGGAAGGCTCGGACGAGTACCGCCGCGTCCTCGCCGACCCGGCGTTCCGCGCCGCGATCAAGGCGGAGGCAGCGAGCAAAGGCGGCGTTCCGAACCGCTTCTCGTATCACACGCTCGAGCACATGACGATCAAGGCGGCCGGGCGGCCCGAACATGCGGCGCTCGTCGGCAAGAACGTCGCCGCGCTCGCCCGCGCGGCCGGCAAGGATCCGCTCGACTGGCTGCTCGACTTCGCGCTCGACGGCGAGCTCGACGCGATGTTCGACTGCAAGCTCTTCAACACCAACGAGGCCCAGGTGCGCGAGCTGCTCTGCCACCCGAGCGCGCAGATCACGCTCTCGGATGCCGGCGCGCATCTGTCCTTCCTGTGCGACGCGGGCTTCGGACTGCATCTCTTCGGGCACTGGGTGCGCGAGCGCGGCGACCTGACGCTCGAGCAGGCGGTGCAGGCGGTGACGAGCCGCCCCGCCGCGCTCTACCGCATTCGCGATCGCGGACGCCTCGCGCCCGGCGCGTGGGCCGACCTCATGCTGTTCGATCCCGCGACGGTGGGCCGCGGGCCCAAGTGGCGCGTCTTCGACCTCCCGGCCGGCGCGAGCCGCATCGACACGCCCGCGGTCGGCCTGCATGGCGTGTGGGTCAACGGCACGCGCGTGGTCGACGAGAGGGGACCGATCCGCGAGTGCGGACGGCCCGGCAAGCTGCTGCGCGAGTTCGACGCGTGATGACGCCCGCCCGCACGACCTACGCGGGCGTCTTTCCTATCGCGCCGACGCCGTTCACCGACGGCTTCGATCTCGATCTGGACGGCCAGCGCCGCGTGCTCGACTGCATGATCGACCAGGGCGTCGACGGGATCTGCATCCTCGCGAACTACTCCGAGCAGTTCCTGCTGACCGATGCCGAGCGCGACACGCTGCTCCGGGTCTGCCTCGAGCACGTTGCCGGCCGGGTGCCGGTGATCGTCACCTGCAGCCACTTCAGCACGCGCATCACGGTCGAGCGCGCGCAGCGTGCCGCCGCCGCCGGGGCGCGCATGCTGATGCTCATGCCGCCGTATCACGGCGCGACGCTGCGCGCGGATGAGAACGGCGTATTCGAGCACTTCGCGCGCGTCGCGGAGGGGGTGTCGATTCCGATCATGGTGCAGGACGCGCCGCTGAGCGGGGTCACGCTGTCCGTCCCGTTCCTCGCGCGGCTCGCGCGCGAGGTGCCGCAGGTGCGTTACTTCAAGATCGAGGTGCCCGGCGCGGCAGCGAAGCTCCGCGCGCTGATCGGAGCGGGCGGTGCGGCGATCGTCGGGCCGTTCGACGGCGAGGAGTCGATCACGCTCATGGCCGACCTCGAGGCCGGCGCGACCGGCACGATGCCGAGCGCGCTCCTGCCCGATCTCATCAAGCCGGTGATCGAGCACTTCCGCGCCGGGCGTCGCGCCGAGGCCGCCGGCGCGTACGCGCGCATCCTGCCGCTCGTCAACTACGAGAACCGGCAGTGCGGGCTGCGCGCGACCAAGACGGTGATGGCCGAGGGCGGCGTCATCAAGAGCGACGCGGTGCGCCATCCACTCGCGCCGCTGGATCCGGCGACGCGCGCCGGGCTGCTTGCACTCGCGCGTGAACTGAATCCGCTCGCGTTGCGGTGGGGGAGAGACAAGTGATCATCGAAAACCAGGAAGACGTGACCAAAGCCGTCCTTGCGGAGATGCACCGCACCCCGGACCCGCGCACGAAAGAGATCCTCGAGGCGCTGGTGCGGCATCTGCACGGCTTCGTCCGCGAGGTGCGGCTGACCGAGCGCGAGTTCCAGCAGGCGATTGCCCTCGTGAACGCTATCGGCCAGCGCACGACGCCGAGCCACAACGAGGCGATGATCATGGCCGGTGCCCTCGGCGTGTCGAACCTCGTGTGCCTGCTCAACAACGGCGCGGGCGGCACGCGCGAGACGCAGGCGAACAACCTCGGGCCGTTCTGGCGCACCGGTTCGCCGCGGGTCGAGAACGGCGGCACGCTGCTGCGCTCGCCGACGCCGGGCGAGGCGTTGTTCTTCAAGGGCTGGGTGCGCGACGTTGAGGGACGACCAGTCGGAGGCGTCGAGGTGGACGTATGGCACTCGTCGCCGGTCGGGCTGTACGAGAATCAGGACCCGACGCAGGCGGAGATGAACCTGCGCGGCACGTTCACGACCGAGACCGACGGCTCGTTCGCGTTCCGCAGCATCAAGCCGGGCGCCTACCCGGTGCCGATCGAAGGTCCCTCCGGCGTGCTGCTCGGCGCGCAGAAGCGCCACAACTGGCGCCCGGCGCACCTGCACTTCCTCTTCTACAAGCCGGGCTTCAAGACGATCGCCTCGCAGGTCTACACCAACGACGATCCATACCTGGAGACCGACTCGCAGTTCGGCGTGACGAAGGCGCTCATCGGCCATTACGTGAAGCACGAGAACGAGCCGGCGCCCGCCGCCGGCGTCGCCGGGCCGTGGTGGTCGCTCGAGCATGTGTTCGTGGTCGAGCCCGGCGAAGCCCGGCTGCCGCAGCCGCCGATCTCGAAGAAGGTCGAGGCGCCCGCGGCCTGACGGCGACGTGCGCGGACCGCGTCGGCGAGCTCGGTCGGTCGCGGGTCGGGGTGCGCGTCCAGATCGAGGGCTTGGCCCCGGTGCAGCATGAACCGGTTAAATGCGTCGAGCGCAATCCGGTAGGCGGCGCTTAGAGTGCCGGCGCCGCGGGCGGCGGCGACCCGGCGGGCCGCGCCCACGTGGTGGCCCCCTGGTGCTCGTCGCGCTGGATCAGCACGGTACCGACTCCAAAACGGTTGTGTGAAGGCCGACGCGCTGGGAGCATACGGCGCGTGTCCCGGAGCCTTCCTGCGCGGGTGGTGGTCGTGCGCGAACGCCGGCATCCGCACCCGCTCTCCTGGATTCACCGCGCCGAGGCCCAGTCCATCGTCGAGGAGCTGCGCGGCGCGGGATGCGACGTGAGCGTGGAACGGTTCGGCGCGGATTCCGCCCGGCGCCTGCCGCCGGGGCCGTTGCTGCTGCGCCTGTCGGATCCCGTAATGCTCGACGCCGCGCGGGCGCTTACCGACGCATCCATCCCGTACATCGGACCGAGCGCCGGTGCGATGGCGCGCTGCTACGACAAGTACGAAGCCTGGCGCATTGCATCTGCGGCCGGCATCGACTGTCCCGCGACGGCGCTCGCGCGCGATGCCGGCACACTGTCGTTCCCGCTGTACATCAAGCCGCGACGCGGATCGGACTCGATCGGCGTGCGGTTGTTGCGCCGCGGACCGATCCCGCCGCGGTGGCGGACGGACTTTTGCATCGCGCAGGAGCGGATCGTCGGGGCGGAGCTCACGATTGCCGCGCTGCACGGGCGAATCGGGGTGCCGCTGCAGATCTTCCTGCCCGAGGGGACGCCTTACACGTTCACGCGCAAGTACCTCTGGCGACCGGCCCGTGCGCCGGTCGTCGAAGCGCCGCTGGCCGGCCGCGTGCGCGGGCGGCTGAGCGCATCGCGTCCGCTCTGCGCGTCGACTGGGCGGCCCGCATCGACTTCATCCACGAGAAAGATACCGGCCGGTTGCGGTTTCTCGAATGCGACGTTGCGCCGCTCGTGGGTGCGCGGTCGGCGTTCGCCACAAGCCTCGCGGCGGCGGGGCTGAGCCGCGCGGAGCAGCTGCGGGTCTTGCTCGGCAGCACGGACGAAGTGCCTCAGCGGGGCGGAATGGTCCAGAGGTAGAGCGTGGAGGTGCCCACCTCGACTACGCGATCGGGTTTCCAGTCCCCCATGTCGAAGCCGTGCGAGACGATGCGCGTACCGGGCTTGAGCTCCGCGAGCAGCTTGGGCCGGAGCTGAAGGTTGATTCTCGGGAGGAGATAGAGCGTCACCACGGTCGCTTCGCTGAAGTCGATCGCGAACAGGTCTTGATTCAGGAAGCGCACCTGCTTGGCGACGCCCGCCTTGCGCGCGTTGGTGTTCGCCTCTCGCACGCGCTGCGGATCGATGTCGACGCCGGTGCCGCGCACGCCGTAGCGCTTCGCGGCCGCGATGACGATGCGGCCGTCGCCCGAGCCGAGGTCGTACAGCACGTCGCCGCGCCTCACCTGTGCGAGCTTCAGCATCGCGTTCACCACCCGCTCGGGCGTCGGCACGTAGGGCACGTCGAGCGCGGGCGTCGCGGTCTGCGCCGTTGCGCCTGCAGCGGCGCAGGCGAGCGTGAGCACGGCACCGCGCGCGAGCCGGCGCAGCCGGTCCGGCGCTTTCCAGTGGCAGCTTGTGATCGCTTTCATCAAGTGCTCCCGTTCAACTTCGTGCAGGGGGCAAGCCTACCAGCGGACGATGGGCCACGGCCGCAAGCGGCCGCCGGGTGAGGGCGAGGTCCTGTAGTATCGCCGACCGAGTATCGCTGCTCGACCCGGAGAGAAAAGCCATGAAGCAGACGCTGCTTGCCGTTGCGCTGTCGGTCGTCGCCGTTGCCGTGGGCGCGCAAGCGCTGCCGCCCGGCCCGAAGGTGACGATCTCGGCGGTGACGCAACTCGCGCCGACCCTGCCGCAGTACCAGAAGGTCGACGTGCCGATGCTGCGCGACGGCGTATCCAAGGCGACGAACGGCCGCATCGAGTTCAATCTGCGCGCCTATCCCGAGGCGAACGTCGCGGGACCCGAGGCGATCCGCCTGGTGCGCTCGGGCCAGGTGGACATCGTCGGTGCGCCGCTGCCCACGGTGTCGGGCGACGTACCGCTGCTCGACGGCTTCGACCTGCCGGGCGCCCACACCAGCATGGAGAACGTGCGCCGCGCCGCGCAGGCGCTCGCGCCGGCGGCCAATCGCGAGCTCGAGAAGCTCGGCGTAAGGATGATCGCCACGAGCCCGTTCCCCGCGCAGGTGTTCTTCTGCAAGAAGCCGATTGCGGGCATCGCCGACCTGAAAGGGCTCAAGGTCCGCGTCGCCGGACCGGCCCAGTCGGACTTCGTGAACGCGCTCGGCGCGCAGCCGGTCGGCATCGCGTTCGGCGAGGTATACGGCGCGCTTGAGCGCGGCGTGGTCGATTGCGCGGTCACCGGGACCGGCACGGCGAATTCGTCGAAGTGGTACGAAGTGACGACGCACATGTACACGCTGGTCGCCTCGTGGGGCATCTCCGGATATCTGGTGAACCTTGCCTGGTGGAACAGGCTCGATCCGCAGGTGCGCGAGTACCTCGAGAAGACGTTTCGCGACGTCGAGGAGGCGCAGTGGAAGCTCGGCATGGAGCTCACGCAGGACGGCATCGAGTGCAACGTCGGCAACGCGGAGCGCTGCAAGATCTTCACCGTGCTGAAGGATCGCCGCCTCGTCTGGGTCAAGGCGAGTGACACCGACAACGCCCGTGCGCGGCAGATCCTGACCGACGTGGTGCTGCCGAACTGGGTGAAGCGCTGCGGCGCGCAATGCGGCGAGGCGTATAACGCGGCCGTGGCGCCGATCTCCGGGGTGCGCTACACACCCAAGTAGCACGACCTAGCAACATTGCGCGCCCATCGGGCGCTGTCGTCATGCCGGACGCCGTTCTCGAGCTCTTTCATCCCGCCGTCGCCGCGTGGTTCCGCTCGGCGTTCGCCGCGCCGACCGCCCCGCAAATCGCGGCCTGGCCGGCCATCAAGTCCGGCCGGCACGCGCTCGTCGCCGCGCCGACCGGCTCCGGCAAGACGCTCGCCGCCTTCCTCGCCGCGATCGACGCCCTGGTGCGGGAAGGCGTCGCGAGCGGGCTCACGGACGAGACGCACGTCGTCTACGTCTCACCGCTCAAAGCGCTGTCGAACGACATTCAGCGCAACCTCGAGGCTCCGCTCGCGGGCATTCGCGCCCAGCTCGAAGCGCTCGGCCTGCCCGATGTCGAGATCCGCACCCTGGTGCGCACCGGTGACACGCCGCAGGCCGAGCGCCAGAGCATGAGGAAGCGTCCGCCGCACATCGTCGTCACGACCCCGGAGTCGCTCTACATCCTGCTGACCAGCGAGTCGGGCCGGAAGATGCTGGCGACCACGCGCACCGTGATCGTCGACGAGATCCACGCGCTCGCCCCGAACAAGCGCGGCGCGCACCTTGCGCTGTCGCTCGAGCGGCTCGAGGCGCTCGCGGGTCCCGGCCTCGTGCGGGTCGGGCTTTCCGCGACGCAGAAGCCGATCGAGGAGATCGCGCGCTTCCTGGTCGGCGCGCACGAGGCGTGCACGATCGTCGACACCGGCCATACGCGCAAGCGCGACCTCGCGATCGAGCTCCCGGATGCGCCACTCGAGGCGGTCATGTCCGGCGAGGTGTGGCAGCAGGTCTACGACCGCCTCGCCACGCTGGCCAACGAGCACCGCACGACGCTCGTCTTCGTCAACACGCGGCGGCTCGCCGAGCGCGCTGCGCGGCATCTTTCGGAGCGGCTCGGGGGGAACCAGGTCGCGGCGCACCACGGCAGCCTGGCGCGCGAGATCCGGCTCGACGCCGAGCAGCGGCTCAAGCTCGGGCGACTGAAGCTGCTCGTCGCCACCGCTTCGCTCGAGCTCGGCATCGACATCGGCGACGTCGACCTCGTGTGCCAGCTGGGCTCGACGCGGACGATCGCCGCTTTCCTGCAACGCGTCGGGCGCTCGGGCCATGCGGTCGGCGGCCTGCCGAAGGGGCGGCTCTTCCCGCTGTCGCGCGACGACCTCTGCGACGCCGCGGCGCTGCTTGACGCGGTCGGGCGGGGCGAGCTCGACCGGATCGCAGTGCCCGACCAGCCGCTCGACGTGCTCGCGCAGCAGATCGTCGCCGAGGTCGCGCACCAGGAATGGCGCGAAGAAGCGCTGTTCGAGCGCTTCCGGCGCGCGTACCCGTTCCGCGCGCTCGCGCGAGAGGAATTTGCCGCTGTGGCCCAGATGCTTGCCGAGGGCTTCCACACCCGTCGGGGCCGCCGCAGCGCGCACCTGCACCGTGACGCGGTCAACGGCGTGCTGCGCGGGCGGCGCGGCGCGGCCCTCACCGCGGTCACCTCCGGCGGGACGATTCCCGACACGGCCGACTACACGGTCGTCCTCGAGCCGCAGGCACAGGTGATCGGCTCGGTCAACGAGGATTTCGCGGTCGAGAGCCTGGCCGGCGACGTGTTCCAGCTCGGCAACACGTCGTATCGCATCCTGCGCATCGAGCGCGGCACGGTGCGCGTCGAGGACGCGAAGGGCGTGCCGCCGGGCATTCCATTCTGGTTCGGCGAGGCGCCGGCGCGCAGTGCGGAGCTTTCCGGTTCAGTTTCGCGGCTGCGCGAATCGATCGAGGCGGCCCTCGATCGCGGCGGCACCGAAGCGGCGATCGAATGGCTGGTTCGGGACGTCGGCGTCGGCCCGGTGGCCGCCGGGCAGATCGTCGAGTACCTCGCCGCGGCGCGCGCCGCGCTCGGCGCCCTGCCGACCCTGCGCACCGTCGCGCTCGAGCGCTTCTTCGACGAATCGGGCGGCATGCAGCTGATAATTCACGCGCCGTTCGGCAGCCGGATCAACCGCGCGTGGGGGCTCGCGCTGCGCAAGCGCTTCTGCCGCAAGTTCAACTTCGAGCTGCAGGCGGCCGCGACCGAGGACGCGATCGTGCTGTCCCTCTCGACCAGCCACAGCTTTCCGCTCGAGGAGGTCGCGCGCTACCTCAACGCGAAGACGGTGCGTCCGTTGCTCGTGCAGGCGCTGCTCGATGCGCCGATGTTCGCCGCGCGTTGGCGGTGGGACGCCACCATCGCGCTCGCGCTGCCGCGGTTTCGCGGCGGGCGCAAGGTCGCGCCGCAGATCCAGCGGATGCAGGCCGAGGATCTGCTGGCGACGGTGTTCCCCGACCAGGTCGCGTGCGGCGAGAACATCGTCGGCGACCGCGAGGTTCCGTCGCATCCGCTGGTCGACCAGACGATCGCCGACTGCCTGCACGAGGCGATGGACGTCGACGGGCTCGAGCTGTTGCTCAAGCGCATCGATGAAGGCGAAGTCCGGGTGCTCGCCTGTGATCTGACCGAGCCGTCGCCGCTGGCGCTCGAGATCCTCTCCGCGCGGCCGTACGCCTTCCTCGACGATGCGCCGCTCGAGGAGCGTCGCACGCAGGCCGTGATGGCGCGCCGCTGGCTCGACGCCGCGACCGCCGCCGACCTCGGCAAGCTCGACGCCGACGCCATCGCGCGCGTGCGCGAGGAAGTGTGGCCCGACCCCCGCAACGCCGACGAGCTGGCCGATGCGCTCGCGACGCTTGCGTTCCTGAGCGACGCGGAGCTCAAGGCGGACTGGCGCGGATTCGCCGACGAGCTCGCCGCAGCGCAGCGCGCAACCCGGCTCGCGTGCGGCACGTCGGGCCGGGCGATCTGGGTCGCCGCCGAGCGCCTGCCGGAGTTCGACGCCGTGTTCCCGGGCGCAACGCGCGTGCCGGCGATTGCAGCGCCGGCGGAATACCGCAAGCCCTGGACCTGCGACGAGGCGCTCGTCGAGATCGTCCGCGATCGCCTGCAGGCGCTGGGGCCCGTCACGCCGGCTGCGCTGGGCGCGCCGCTCGGCCTCGCGGCGGCCGAGCTCGACGCACCGCTCGCGAGCCTCGAAGCCGAAGGCACGGTCATGCGCGGGCGCTTCACGCCCGACGCACGCGAGGTCGAGTGGTGCGAGCGCCGGCTCCTCGCGCGCGTCCACCGCTACACCGTGAACCGCCTGCGCGCGGAGATCGAGCCGGTCGAGGCGCGTGATTTTCTGCGCTTTCTCTTCCGCTGGCAGCGGGTCGCCCCCGATGCGCGCGTGGAAGGCGCCGATGCGCTCGCCGGGATCGTCTCGCAGCTCGAGGGCTTCGAGGCGCCGGCGGCGGCCTGGGAGACCGAGATCCTGCCCGCGCGCCTGAACGAGTACGACCCGGCGTGGCTCGACGAGCTGAGCCTCGCCGGTCGTGTCGTGTGGTCGCGCCTCGCGACGCCGCGGCCGACGGGCGACCGCACGCCTTCGCCGGTACGCACGACACCGATCGCATTGCTCAGTCGGCGCAACTTGGCGCTCTGGACCGCGCTCGCGACCGACGACGGCGCGACCCCGTCGGCGCGCGCGGGTCAGGTCGCCGAATTCATCGCCACGCACGGCGCGTCGTTCTTCGAGGAGATCGTCGACGGCACCGGCCTGTTGCGCACACAGGTTGAGGAGACGCTCGGCGAGCTGACCGCGCTGGGCGTGGTGAACTGCGACAGCTTCGGCGGGCTGCGGGCGTTGCTCGTGCCGACCGACCGCAGGCGCGCGCTCGGCAGCCACAAGCGCCGCCGCCGCTCGGCGCTTTTCGGCATCGAGGATGCGGGCCGTTGGGCGCTGGTGCGCCGCAAGCCCCGCACCGCGAGCGACGCGGATGTCGTAGAGCACGTCGCGCGGACGCTGCTCAAGCGCTACGGCGTCGTGTTCTGGCGCCTCATCGCGCGCGAGGCCGACTGGCTGCCGCCGTGGCGCGAACTGCTCCGGACCTATCGCCGCCTCGAAGCACGCGGCGAGATCCGCGGCGGGCGCTTCGTCGCGGGCGTGTCGGGCGAGCAGTACGCGCTGCCCGAGGCGGTCGGCAGCTTGCGCGACGTGCGTCGCGCAGAACGCACCGGTGAGCTCGTGGGCCTGAGCGGCGCCGATCCGTTGAATCTCGTCGGCCTGCTCTCGCCGGGCGGGCGACTCCCCGCGCTCACCGGCAATCGCGTGCTCTATCGCGACGGCGTGCCGATCGCGCTGCTCGCGGGCGGCGAAGTGCGCTTCCTCGAGCCGCTTGCTCCCGAAGTGGCGTGGAACGCGCGCAATGCGCTGCTCCGCCGGCAGGTGCCGGCAGTGCTGCAGTTTCTCGGCTGACGCTGGGGTGGCATCCAGGCGCCTGCAGTTGGCTAAAGTGCCGATTCTCGAAGAGACGTTCGAAGGGAAAGCACCCATGACGATCACCGATTCGGCCGGCTACGCGGTAACCGGCGCCAATGCGAAGAGCCTCGCCGCGCTCGAGGACGCGTTGCACGAGTTGCGGTGCTTCATCCGCGACCCGGTGGCGACCGTGAACGGCGCGCTCGAGGCGAGTCCGCAGCTCGTGATGGGCCACGCGCTGAAGGGCTACCTCCACCTGCTCGGCACCGAGCCGGCCGGCATCCCGGTGGCGCGCCAGGCGTCCCAGGACGCGGCCGCGCTGCCGGCGAGCGATCGCGAGCGCCGACACCTCGAAGCCGTGCGCCAGATCGCCGCGGGGCGGTGGCACGACGCCGGGCGCGCGCTCGAGGACCTGAGCGTCGTGTATCCGCGCGACGCGCTCGCGCTCCAGGTGGGTCACCAGGTCGATTTCTTCACTGGCGACTCGCGCATGCTGCGCGACCGCATCGCGCGCGCGCTCCCGGCGTGGAGCGGGACGATCCCCGGCTATCACGCGGTGCTGGGGATGCACGCGTTCGGCCTCGAGGAAACGGGCGACTACGCGGGCGCCGAGACGCAGGGGCGGCGCGGCGTGGAGCTCGAGCCGCGCGACGGCTGGGCCCAGCACGCGGTCGCGCACGTGATGGAGATGCAGGGGCGCCAGCGCGACGGCATCGCCTGGATGCGCGCGCGCCCCGACGCCTGGGCGTCCGAGAGCTTCTTCGCCGTCCACAACTGGTGGCATGTGGCGCTCTACCACTTTGACCTCGGCGAGTTCGACGCCGTGCTCGCGCTCTACGACGGGCCGATCTACGGCAAGCGCTCGTCGATCGTGCTCGAAATGATCGATGCCTCCGCGCTGCTCTGGCGCCTCGCGCTGCGCGGGGTCGACGTGGGCGAGCGCTGGGCAGCCCTGGCGGACAACTGGGCGCCGTTCGCGTCCGCCGGCAACTACGCCTTCAATGACCTGCACGCGATGATGGCGTTCGTCGGGGCCGGCCGCACGCAGGCGGCCCAGGCGGTGCTCGAAGCGCAGAGCGCCGCGATGCAGGGCGAGGGCGACAATGCCGCCTTCACGCGCGAGGTGGGCCACCCGGCGGCGCGGGCGATCATGGCGTTCGGGGACGGGAACTACGCGGAGGCGGTGCGCCTGCTGCGCCCGATCCGCGGCATCGCCCATCGCTTCGGCGGGAGCCACGCGCAGCGCGACCTGTTCGACCTCACGCTGATCGAGGCGGCGTTCCGGGCCGGGGAGGCATCGCTCGCCGCCGCGCTCGCCGCGGAGCGCGTGGCGGTCAAACCGACGAGCCCCTTCGCCCGGCTGCTCGCGCGCCGCGCCGCGGCGCTCGCGCCCTGACCGTGACGCCCGCCCACGGCTCGATGTAGGTGACGAGCGCGGTCATGTCTTTCTGCGCGCCACCCTTCGCGTAGGCGTACTGCCACAGCGCCCGCGCGGCACTCCCGATCCACATCGGCACGCCGAGCGCCTGGCACTCGTCGATTGCGAGGCCGATGTCCTTGCACACGCCCGCGATCGGATGCCCGAACGCGAACGTGCGCGGCAGCACCCAGCGCGGCACCTTGTCCTCGGTCGCGCTGTTCCGGCCCGAACTGGCGTTGAACACCGCGACCATCATTGCGGGATCGAGGCCGCCCTTCACGCCCGCGACGAGCGCTTCCGACGTGAGTGCGAGCGCGGTGGACGAGAGCATGTTGTTGAGCACCTTGAGGAGCTGCGCCTGCCCCGGTCGGTTGCCGACCACGAACACCTTGCCGAACGCGGCGAGCAGCGGTCGCACTGCGGCCACCGCGTGCGGCGGTCCCGCGGCCATCACCGCGAGCGTGGCCTTCGCCGCACCGGCCGCGCCACCCGAGATCGGTGCGGCGACCGTCGCGATCCCGGCCTTGGCCAGCTTTCGGGCGACCTCGTCTTCCACGCGCGAGCCGGTGGTGCCCAGATCCACGAACGTCCGTACCGCGCGACCCCGGGCGATGCCGTCGGCGCCGAGCGCGACGGCGCGGACCGCGTCCGGCGTCGGCAGGCTCGCGAACACGACGCGCGCGGCGTCTGCGACCGCGCGCGGGCTCCCGGCGGCCACCGCGCCGCGCCGCGTCAGGCGCCGCACCGCGTCGGGATTGCGGTCGTGCACGATCAGCGCGTGCCCGCGCTCGATCAGCCTGCGCGCCATCGGCACGCCCATCACCCCCAAGCCTACGAAACCGATCTTTCCGCGGCCGCTCGCCATTCGATCCTCCGCAATCTCCGTACGCTACGTTCGGGCCGCCGCGAGCCGCGCGACGAGGGCGGCGTCGTCGTGCTGGTCGACGGTCCAGACGGCGTCGATCAGCCGGTCGACCTCGCAGTCCGGCGCGCCGACCGACGCGAGATCGCGGACCTTCGTCTCGATCACGGCGTCGCTCATCGGGCGCTCGAGGCTGCCCAGCGCGTGTGCAACCGAATGCGTGAGCATTCGACCGTCGGCGGTCCGCACGCTCACGGCCGCTGCCCCGACGGGAATCGCCGGGTCGTCCTCCACCGCGACCCGCGCGCCGAGAGCCTGCACCGCCGGGTCCGCGACGCACTTGTCGCGGTATTGCGCGACGCCCGCGGCGCCGTACAGCAGACACACGGCCGCCGTGTGCTGTGCGCTCACGCTCGCCTCGCGCCCCGTGCGCGGCGCCGGGCGGTCGGTGCGCTGGCGCAGCAGCGGGTTTCCCCTGACGATCACCCGGTCGACAACGCCGGCGCGCAGCGCGTGCGTCGCGCGCAGCTCGAGGAGCGCGTCGATCATCGGGTGCAGGACGATGCCGCAGGGGTAGGGCTTGTAGGTGTTGCGTGCGCTCTCCCAGGAGGTTCCCAGCGCCGCGTCGATCGCCGACAGATCCGGCTTGTCACCCATGACGTGCACGAAGCCGCGCGCGCCTTCGAGCGTTTGCGGCGCGGCGGTGACGCCCTGCTGTGCGAAGAGCGCGGCGACGATCCCGTTGCGCGCGGCGTTGCCGACGCTCACGCTTTTCGCCATGCTGCCCAGCGTCTCGACGAGCCCGCAGGACTGATTGGCCGCGACACCGAGCGCCCAGATCGTGCGTTCCGCATCCAGGTTCAGCAGCTTCGCAACGGCCGCGGCGGCGCCGATGACGCCACAGGTGCTGGTGATGTGCCAGCCGCGGGCGTAGTGCCAGGGCGACACCGCATTGCCGATCCGGCATTCGACCTCGATGCCGAGGATCGCGGCGTGCAGCAGCTGCGCACCGGTCAGCTTCGTCCGCTCCGCGATCGCGAGCACCGCCGGAATCACCGGTGCCGCGGGGTGAATGACCGTCGGCAGATGCGTGTCGTCGAAATCGAGCACGTTCGCGCTCGCGGCGTTCACGAAAGCGGCGGTCAGCGCGTCCGTCCGCTGCGCGCGCCCGATGAGCGTTGCTTCGGGTTGCCCCGCGAAACTGCGCAGCACGGCCAATGCGTGCTCGACGGCGGCATCGCGGCATCCGCCCAGCGCGGCGCCGAGGCTGTTGAGGAGTGTGCGCCTCGCCTCGTGACGCACGGCGGCCGGCACGTCCTCCCAGCGGGACGCGACGAGGAAGCGCGCGAGCGTAGCGGTGACGCCGTCGCCGGGGCTCAGCGGGCGGCCCTCAGTCAATCGCGACGACGGGCAAGACGAGCAGCAGGGTCGATGCGCGCTTCATGGGGCCTCCTCCCGATGCGGCGGGAGGAGTATAGGCGCGCACATGAAAAAGGGGACGGTGTAGTCGCCGTCCCCGAGCGCGCGTCTTCGAAGCTCTCAACCGCTTGAGCGCGCTCGCTCAGACGGTCGTGCCCCAGCTACTCACGGGTTGAAGTCGTCGACCATATGGTAGGGATTCCCTGCATCGGTCGGAACTTCAGCCGCGGGGGCTTCTTTCACCGCGCCAACCGTTTCAGGGGCTTTCCAGTATGCATCGTCGAACGCCCAGCTGCCCGCGAACGCCGCATTGGCACCGAGGACAAGGCTGAGGGCTGCAATGGCGATGAGTTTGCGTTTCATGGCCACGCTCCCTTCAAATTGGAGGCTTGCGCCCCCTTCGAGGCCGCCGGGCCTAGGCTGTTGCGGTGCAGTCCCGCCGGGCCTCTGCGTGCGGGACCACTGCCCGGTTTGCAACGGCGCTTCACCCATCCGCCCGTCGCGGCTCCATGTCCGTTCGGCACGAACCCCGACCTCCTCGAGGGCCCTGCGCTCCGCCGGCGCGATCGTCGCGCCGATGAGCGAGCGGGGCACGAGTCCCGCGGCTTGGAGTGCCCGGAGGAGCTCGGTCTGTGCCGGAACCTGGAACCGTTTCATGGCGGATTTCCTGAGCGTCAAATTCATTCTCCCCTCTCAACAAGCACGCGTGTTGATCGCCGTCAACGTGCGGGCGTTCACTGGCGCCTGCAGTCGGTCGGCCAAACGTCCGGAAGGGTTTCGTGCAGAATCCCCGAGTGGCACCTCGCGCCGCGTTGACAAGGGAGAAAACGCGCATGGCCGCACCCGCGCCTCTGAAGCTCGACATCTTTCCGCACATCCTGCCGCTGCCGTACTTCGAGCGGATGAAGGCGATCGGCGAGACCAATCCCGTCCTCGCCGGCCAGCTCAAGCGCTGGATGAACATCCCGGTGCTCTACGACCTGGCTGCGCGGATGCGCATGATGAAGCGCTTTCGCGGGTACAAGCAGGTGCTGACGCTGTCGATGCCGCCGGTCGAGTTCCTCGCCGGGCCGGAAGGCTCGCCCGCGCTCGCGCGCATCGCGAACGACAGCATGGCGGAGATCGTCGCGCAGCATCCGGACCTCTTCCCCGCATTCGTCGCCTCGCTGCCGATGAACAACGTCCCGGCCGCGCTCGAGGAGATGGAGCGCGCGATCGGGACGCTCGGCGCGAAGGGCGTGCAGATCTTCACCAACGTCAACGGCCGCCCGCTCGACGAGCCGGAGTTCTACCCCATCTTCGAGCGGATGGCGACGCACCACGACCTGCCCGTCTGGGTGCATCCCGCGCGCACCGCGAAGTTCGCCGACTATCCGGGCGAGGCCAAGTCGAAGTACGAGATCTGGTGGGCCTTCGGCTGGC
>Ga0105107_10001273_pt1 | contig 16302 bp, 12 predicted proteins | sample PPLLaktember2015_6_FD_79335 | JGI IMG/M metagenome (GOLD analysis project Ga0105107, IMG submission 79335) | Freshwater sediment microbial communities from Prairie Pothole Lake near Jamestown, North Dakota, USA - PPLs Lake P8 Core (1) Depth... | ecosystem: Environmental > Aquatic > Freshwater >...
CAGTGGCAGATATAGACGCCTATTCTCCTACCCTGTTCGTTCATTGAAGCCCCTCGACGCTCTCGACGAGCGAGGAGACGTGCCGCTTCGCCTTGAGCCGCTCGATATAAGAGGCGGCCTGCGCCGCCGCAGCGCCCGAATGGAGAATCGTGTCGGGAATATCCATCGGCCCCGTTGCCGCGCCCGCGACGAAGACCCCCTCGATGCTCGTCTTCGCGGGGTTCACATGCTCCTCGGGCTCCCGCACGAAAAGCATGTCGTCGGCCTCCGGCGCCGCGCCCTCGAAGAGCCGCAGAAAATCGGGATTCGGGATGAAACCGGTCGAGAGGACGACGAGATCGTGCTCAGCCTCGCGGATCGCGCCGCCGGCGTCGATGTCCTCGTAGCGGAGAATGAGATTGCCGTCGTCTTTCTCCGTTATCTTCGCGATCTTCCCCTTCACGAAGCGCACACCCATCGCCTTCGTCTGCTCGTAGAACTCGTCGTACCCCTTGCCGAAGGCGCGGATATCGATGTAGTACATCGTGACGTCGGCGACGGGAAGGGCGCCGAGGAGGAGCTGCGCCTGCTTCATCGAATACATGCAGCAAACGCGCGAGCAGATGGGATTATCGACCGTGCGGTCGCGCGAACCCGCGCAGAACACGTAGGCAATGTTCGCCGGCACCTTGCCGTCCCGCGGACGGAGCACGTAATTGTAGGGCCGCGTCGGCGCGACGAGCCGGTCCATCTGCATCCCCGTGATGACGTTCTTGTATTTTCCGAAACCGTAGCGGTCCATGAGCTCGGCGGGAAAGAGCCTGAAACCGGTCGAGACGACGACCGAGCCGACCTCGACCTCCCGCTCCTCCGCTCGCATGTCGAAATCGACCGCATCGGCGGGACAAACAATCTTGCACTGGTGACATTCGCAGCAGATGCCGCAGTTGAGACAGTTCGAGGCGCTCGCGAGCGCTTCCTCCTCGGCCAGTGGCATCTGCACCTCGCTGAAGTTATCCACGCGATGCGCCGCCGCGAGCTCCTTCTTCTCCACGGCGATGCCCGGATACTCGGTCTGGCGCGCCAGAACCTTGTCCTTGTCGACGGCGGGGAGCATCGGCTCGAACTCGATGCCATCGAGGGGCTCGGCCCGCAGCCAACGATCGATGAAGAACGCGGCCCGCTTCCCCTGGCCGATCGCCTTCACAATCATGGAGGGCCCCGTAACCGCTTCCCCGCCGGCGAAGATGCCGTCGACGCTCGTCATGAGGGTCTCCGGCGAGGTCTTGATTGTCGTGTTCGGATTGAGCTCCACGCCGTCCGCGGCGAAACCGGCCGTCGGCGACACCTGCCCGATCGCGACGAACACGATATCGGCGGGGAGGATCTTCACGGCCTTTTCGTCGAACCGCGGCGCGAACCGGCCGTTCTCGTCGTAGACCGCCGCGCACCGCTTCGTCTCGATTCCCGTCACCATCCCGCCCGCGATAACGAAGCGCTTCGGCCCGAGGCCGTTATGAAGCACGATCCCTTCGGCGAGGGCGTCGTGGATCTCCTCAGCCGAGGCCGGCATCTCGTGGCGCTTCTCGAGGCACATGAGGTGCACCTCTCGCGCGCGGAGGCGCCGCGCGGTCCGTGCGACGTCGATCGCCACATTTCCGCCGCCGACGACCATGACGCGTTTTCCGCTGAGATCGACCTTCGCGCCGAGGGATACATCGGCGAGGAGCCCGATCCCGCTCGTGACATGGGGATTATCTTCCCCCTCGATGCGCAGCTTCCTCGGCACGGGGGCGCCGACCGAGACGAAGACCGCGTCGAAGCCGTCCGCGCGGAGCTTCGAGAGCGATTCGACCTTCGCGCCGGTCCTGATCTCGACCCCGAGCGCGGTGATGTTCTTGATGTCGCGATCGACGACGTCCTTCGGAAGACGGTACGGCGGGAGCCCCGACCTGAGCATGCCGCCGGCCTCGGGGGCGGCCTCGAAAATCACGGCCTCGTGCCCCTTCCTCGCGAGGAAATACGCCGCGGTGAGCCCCGACGGGCCCGAACCCACGATCGCGACACGCCTCCCCGTTTTCTCGGCGACGGGGCCGTAGGCGGGCTCGGCATGCCGCTCGTAGTACCAGTCCGCGATGAACCGCTTGAGAAGCTTTATCTCGGGGGCGTTCCCGATCTTTTCTCTCGCGCACTCGGGCTGGCATGGCGCGTAACAGGCGCGCCCGAGGCTCGCGACGAGGGGCGCATCTTCCATGATCAGATCGAACGCCTTCTCGAAATCGCCGCGGCGCGCGAGCGAGATGTAGCCGTTGGCCTTGATTCCGGCGGGGCATGCGAAGGTGCACGGCGATGTTCCGTCCCGCTCGATGACCGCCTTCTTCGGCACGGCCTGCGGAAAGGCGATGTATGCGGCGCGGCGCGAGACGAGGTCGAAATTGAACTGGTCGGGCACGGTGACCGAGCAGACCTTCTCGCAGTCCTGGCAGCCGGTGCATTTGGCGAGATCGACGAAGGTGGGCTTTTTCACGATCGTCGCCTTGAACGCACCGTCGCCGGTCGGCCGGATATCCTTCACCTCGGTGTATATCTTGAGATCGATGTTCGGATGGCTCGCCGCGAGCGCCATCTTCGGCGTCGAGATGCACGAGGCGCAGTCGAGGGTGGGAAAGACCTTGCTGAGGAGAATCATCTTTCCCCCGATGCTCGGCTCCTTCTCGACGAGAAGCACCTTGTACCCCATATCGCCGAGGTTGATCGCCGACTCCATGCCGGCGATCCCGCCGCCTATGACGAGCGCGTCGTAGTCCACCTATGCCGCCCTCCGTGCGGGACCCATTTTCCGGAGAGAGTCGCCGAAACTCTTCATATGCTTCTGGAACGACTCGGCGCACACCGAGCAGAGGGCCGCCATCTTGACGCGCCCCGGTTCGAGCGCCTTTTCCCTGAGGATGCCTTGCGCGGCGGCGACGATTTTCGCGGTGCGGAGCGTGCAGTCGCTCACCAAGGCACAGTCGCTCCCGTCGGCCGCGATGAACACGCCGTCGAAGCCGTGCGTGATTGCGTGCGCGATCCACGACGGCTTGATGCCGCTCGAACAGGGGATAGTGATGACGTAAACGGAAGGCGCGTAATGCATCTTGTTCCGGCCCGCGAGATCGATCCCCGGGTCGGAAACGTTGTCGGTCGAAAAGACGAGAATGCGGGGGCTGAACTCATCCATTGAATATCTTCTCCATGCTCCGGATCAGGGCCGGGATTTGCGGATCGGCGATCCGGTAATGCACGCGCGTGCCGTTCCGGCGCGACTCCACCAATCCCTCGAGGCGCATCCGAGTCAGGTGCTGCGAGATGCGCGGCTGCGGCGCCCCGCATGCCCTCTCGAGTTCCTTCACCGTCGCCTCTCCGTCGCAGAGGCAGCATGCGATATAGAGCCTCTGCGGGTGCGAGAGGATCTTGAAAATAGACGCGAGCCGGAGGCAGCGTCTCTTCTCCGGCAGTCCCTTCTTCATCCTACTTCGTCTTCTTCACGAACAGGCGCCAGAAACCGGCGTCCTCGACCGTTCCGAGATGCTCGTACTGCATCTTCTTGGTCCACATCGGAATATCGTTGTTCGTCCCCTCGTCCGAGGAAAGGACTTCCATGATTCCGCCGACGGGAAGGCTCGTGATCGCCTTTTTCGCCTCGAGGAGCGGCCCCGGGCATGCCATCCCGCGCGCGTCCACGGTCTTGTCCGCCTTCAGATTCTTGAGATCTTCCTCGTTCATTGCACAGCTCCTTGTCTCGCCCACCCGCGGGGGACCGGGCGCGTCCCTCGCGCTCCCGCCGCGCCGCCGCGGCATATAGATACATGCGAATATAATAATTATTTAATATAACCGCGTCAATCACTTTTCCGGCGTATTGACAGGGCCCGCGCCATCGGTTACCTTCTCCCCGTATGTCATGGGAGGCATCATCGTGAAGGATGCTCGACGGAGAGAGCGCGCCGGCGGTCCGGGGAACGACTACGCGGAATTCCTGGCGCGCTACCCGGCCTACGAATCGACCGCGGTCGTCGACGAGCTCCGCGCGAAGGACTTCTCCCGCCTCGATCGGCAGGGTCACGTCTATCTCGACTACACCGGCGGGGGGCTCTACAGCGAGTCGCTCGTGCGCGACCACGCCGAGTTCCTCGTCGGGCACGTTCTCGGGAACCCCCATTCGACGAATCCAACCTCGGCCATCGCCACCGAGCGCGTCGAGTCCTGCCGCCACCGGGTGCTCCGGTTCTTCAACGCCTCCCCCGACGAATACGTCCCCGTTTTCACCGCGAACGCGACCCACGCCCTGAAGCTCGTCGGCGAGGGCTACCCCTTTTGCGGCGGCGACGTTCTCCTCCTCTGCTTCGACAATCACAACTCGGTGAACGGGCTCCGCGAATACGACCGGGTGCGCGGCGCAGTTACGAAGTACGTTCCCGTCATGCCACCCGACATGCGCATCCTTGACTGCGTGCTCGAGCGCTACCTGGACGAGACGCCGAAGATCTGCAATCGCCTCTTCGCCTATCCCGCCCAGTCGAATTTCTCCGGCGTCCAGCACCCGCTCGAGTGGATCGAGAAGGCGCACGCGAAGGGCTGGGATGTTCTCCTTGATGCGGCGGCGCATGTCCCGACGAACCGGCTCGACCTCGGGCGCTGGCATCCCGATTATGTCGCCATCTCGTTCTACAAGATGTTCGGCTATCCGACCGGCGTCGGGGCGCTCATCGCCCGCCGCGAAGCGCTCGAGAAGCTCCGGCGTCCCTGGTTCGCCGGCGGCACGATCACGGTCGCCTCGGTACAGGCGGACAAGTACTTCCTCGCGCAGGGAGCCCAGGGCTTCGAGGACGGGACGCTCAACTACGCCTGCCTCCCCGCCGTCGAGCGCGGGCTGGATTTTCTCGACTCGATCGGGATCGATCTGATACACACGCGCGTCATGAGCCTCGCCGGCTGGCTCATCGAGCACATGGCCGCCCTCACCCATGGAAACGGGCGACCCGTCGTGCGGATCTACGGCCCGGCCGACACCTCAATGCGGGGCGGCACCGTCGCGTTCAACGTGTACGATGCATCAGGCGCTACGGTCGACCACCTCACCGTTGAGAAGCGCGCAAACATGATGAATATCTCCATACGGACGGGCTGTTTCTGCAATCCCGGTGCCGGCGAGCTTGCCCTCGGCCTTTCCAAGGGAGAGATGATCCAGTGCCTCGACCGCTCCGGCTCGCGCATGTCGGTCGTTGAATTCAGGCAGTGCATCGACGGAAAGAGCACCGGTGCCGTGCGCGTTTCCCTCGGCCTCGTCTCCAACTTCGAGGATGTGCGCACCTTCCTCCGCTTTCTCGGACAGTTCCGCGAGGCATGACCTCACGGCGGCAACCCTCATAGAAAAGAAAAGCGCCCCCGGGCTCGAAGACCCGGAGGCGCCGCTGCTCAGCGCGCAGCATGACATATGACGAAGCGGAGGTTCGTTACTTCTTGGTTCCACCCCACTTGTAGTTGTAGAAGTACTTGTAGAGCCACTGGTACAACGAGCATTCGTCATCGCCGCACGATCCGTCTCTGAGCCGGTCGCGGTCCCTGGTCTGAAGCGCATCGCCGCAGATATCCGCGTCCTCGGCCGGTCCGAGCTTGCCGTAGCCGGTGCCGTCCGCGGGCGGCACGTAGTCGGGGTCGTCGCAATTCGGAATGCCGTCCCCGTCGGCATCTCTCAGGTACTGGTAGTTGTTAAAGATGGCTTTGCCTTCTCCGGCCATTACCGAAGGGGCGGTGAGAACGAAAATCCCGAGAATGATCGCAGCAGCAGTGATCGTCTTACGCATAGCGTACCCTCCTCCTGTTTAGGTTGTGCTGCCTGCCTCGTCTCGGTGGAAAAGAAAAGCAAACGGGGGGCCACCGCTCTTGATGCGACGTAACTCGCTATATCACAATTAGATACGTTCTCACACACCGGCCGGCCCCAGGCGATACATTGACCCGAACGGTACAACAAATCTGCTTGGAAGCACCGTGGGGTGCACTTGGAACCGGCGACGCTGCGCGCACATCGCCCGCGATTGCCCTTTATTTCGAGTTGTTCCTCGGCTGTTTGTCTTCGAGGGAGGAGAGCACCTTATCGATCTCAGCGAGGAGCTTCTCCTCTCTCGCGGCTGCCGCGCCGGCGCGCGAGCGCAGGAGCAAATCCCTCGCCTCGCCCGTCTCGCCGAGATTGAGAAGGGTGATGCCGAGGTAATAGCGAATGAGATAGGAATCGGGTTCAGCCTTCAGCGCTGACCGGAGATGCGCTGCAGCTTCGGCGTGCCGTCGCTCCTGGCTGAGGAGAAGGCCCAGATACTTGTGGGCCTCGCCGTTCGCCGGATCGAGGCGAAGCGCTTCGGAGAGCTCCGCCAAGGCCGCGTCCGCGCGATTCTGTTTCATGAGCTCGAAACCGACGATGCGGTGCATCTCGGCCTCATAATTATAACGCTCCACGACGAAGGGTCCGGCGGCGCTCGCGAGGGCGGCGATCACGCACACGGCCGCGGCCGCGCCCAAGGCGGCCGCCCATCGTCTCGCCCTGCTGAAATCGATAAAGGTGAGCACGCCCGCCGCGGCGGGAATCGCGAGTATCGGGACAAGGGGGATCCGGTAGCGTCCGGTGACGAAGACGGCGATGATCGCGGCCGGATACACGAAGAGAAAGAGGAAAAGAGGCGCCGGAAAGCACCTCCGGCATCGCACGAGCCCCACGATCGCCAGGGGGAGAAGAAGCCCGAAGGGAAAGCCGAAGCTCCCCGCCTTCCAAGCCAGCAGGGAAAGGAGCCGCGAATACCGCCGCGCGACGTAGAGATCGTCGTTCCGTGGGAGCTCGCGCGAGCTCACGAACTGCGCGGTCTTCTCCCCGAGCCCTCTCATGTAATCGCCGGGCCGAGTTTTCACATAGTCGAGAAAGAGACGCGTGAAGACTCCTCTATCCTCGGAATCGCTCTGTGAGCCCTTCACCATCGGCATGCGAGTGAGCTCGCGCCATTCCGAGCCCGGACGTATCATAATCGTCTCGTCGCGATTCGGATTGTTGCCGATAAAGAGATTGATCGGCCCCGCCTCCGCGAGAAAATTGAAATCCCCGGCGGCGCGGTGGCAGAGCGCGGCCACGGGCATCGCAACCGCCAGGAACCCGGCGAAGATCAGACCTGCTCGCGCAGCGATAATCGTTCCCCGGACGCGGGACCTCCGCCATACGATGATGAGCCACACGAAGGAGACAACGAGGAACGGGAGAAATGTCCCCCGCGTCGTAACGCTCAACCCCCCGCAAACGCCGAGCAGCAGAGCGGGCCAAAGCCTCCTCGCCTTTCGCGCCCTCAGAATGAGAAGAACGAGAACAAGAGCCCAAACGGCCGAAAATCCCGTGTCGAGGATCTCGACGTCGAAGTATATGAGCGGCCCGTAGAGCGCCGCGATCATGCCGGCCACGATGCCGGTCCGCCGGTCGAAGAGTCGTTCACCGAGCCGGAACACGCCCGCGCAGAGAAGAGAACCGAGCCCTATCTGAATGAGCCTTGCCGCGAGAATCGACCCATGCGTGAGGAAATAAACAACGGCGAGAAAGAAGGGATAGAAGAATCCCTGCCAGAAGAAACGTTGGCTGAAGACCCCCTCGGAGACGAGAAGACGTGCATGGCCGTCATAGGTCGCCGAGTCGATGATGAGCACGCCATAGGCGGGACTCTTGGAGATCTGGACGAGATAGACGAGCCGTACAAGAAGGGCGAGAGCAAATATGCAGAGGGCGATCCAGGGCACCTCTCCGCGCGGCGTGCGAGGCTTCGCCCCGTGAGTTTTCTTCGTTCCTTTCGCCTTCATCGCACTCGCTATTATGCCCCGCGCCGCCCGATTGCGGAATAAAAAAGGGAGCCGGCCTCAAACTGCCGGCTCCATAACGATGCCGAATGGAGTTCGTTCGGCGACCTTTCAGTTCCCGCGCACCCTCGGCGGGCTATGATCTATAATGATGATTTCGATCCCGTCTTTCCGCCCGGTGCCGCTAATGGTACAGCCTACATTGATACCGTTCATGCAAACCGGCGCATAACCGACCTGGCCGCCCGTAGCCGCGGAGCCATCGACGGGCTCGGTCAAAGCGCGAGTCATGGGATTCTCCATGAGACATCCATTCGGCAGCATATCGACCACCGTGTGGCCATAGGGGGTCGAATCGGTGCCGACGTCGCTTGCATATACGCCCCCGTTCTCCGCCGCGAATCTCTCGGCGGCGAGCAGCAAGGTCCGGCAGTGGGACATAACGATCGCATCCACTTGGCCGACGCCAATGTTGCTTATGGCGAACACGATGCCGTGCCGCTCATCATGAGCCGTAATCACGTACCCGTCGATCGCGCGGGGATATTGCGCGCGTATGCGCGCGTAGCCGACTTGGCCTGCGAATGCGGCCGAATGATTTGCCGGCGGCTCGAGCGCCCCGGAATAGGGATTCTGGAGCAGATGCCCGCGCGGCATGAGATCCACGACGGTGTCGCCGCCAGGTGTTCGGTCCACGTTGACGAATTCGGGATAGATGCCGCCGTTTTGCGCCGCGAAATCCTGCACCGCCTGCTTCACGAGGAAGCAGTTCACTCGAAGCGCGGCCTCTTCCGGCGTCTCCACATTGGTCATCTCCACGATTTTCTCGCCGCCGCTCCATCCTTCGATCCGGTATCCGATGACCCATCCACTGCCTTCGATCAGCTCGTACTCCGCGCCGTCCGGACACGTAGGCGCGGCCGGCCACTGCCCGGCGTGACTTGCCGCATACTCATCGACGGCGATCTGGAGCGTCCGGCAGTTCGATACGACGATCGCCTTCTCGCGAGAAAGCTCGAGGTTCGAACAAGCGATGATAACCGAATTGTCGCCGTACCCGGTTATCACGTATGCCACCGGCGAGCCTTCCCGCACCACGGCGACATAGCCGATCTCTCCTGGCGCGCTCGCCGCGCGCGCCACCGCGTGCTCGGCGATCCCCGTGTACGGGTTTATCATGTAATGATGAGCGCCGTAATAGCTCTGCCCGCCGAGGGACCAATACTCGAAGTAGTACTCTCCGCAATGCTCATAATCCTCTTCGATATCGTCCCGGAGGAGGAGACAGTTCGCGCGCACCTTCGCCTCTTCGGGCGAGCCGATATTGCTGAGGGAGGAAACGAGCCGCTCTGCGCCGAAACCGGTAACGAGGTAGCCGACGTTGAAATCGCCCTCAGTAATCGGCGCATACCCGATCTCCCCGGGGCTCGACGCCGCGCCGTTAACCGGCAGCGTCGGTTCCGTGGAGAATGGGTTCGCGGCCAGGGCTCCGGGCGGAACGAGCTCGAGGACGGTATTTCCGGAACTGCTCGTGTCGGAATCGACATCATCGGGGTATATGCCGTTATTCTCGCCGGCGAATCTCTCAACCGCCGATTCCAGAACTCCGCAGTTTGCAACAACGATCGATTCATCGGGCGTTTCGGGCTCCGGCTTCGGTATGTCGACAGGCCCGTCATCCCTGCTGCACCCGCAAACGGCGAGGAATGCCAAGAGATGTATAATCAATAGGTTCTTCATAAACGACCTCCGTGGGCCTCGAATCGAGGCCCTTTTGCCATAGGAAAGAATGCATGAAACAGGCCAGTCTCTAGCGGGATAGACATTCGTAACTATATGTAAAATTTAATTATATGAGAATTTGGGCGGCATTTACTCAACGCGCATGGTGGTACGAGCCGCGCCCCGCGAGGATGGATCGCTCGTTACTCCTCAATCAATATATAGTGAAAGTCGATGTGCCGAGCTCGCCGGCGACCTCGGACCGCGTGATTTCCTCGGGCAGGATCACCAGGAAACCCTCGCGCTCCGCATCTCTTATCAGCGCGACGAGGGTCGCGAGGCCGGGATTATCGATGAATCTCGTGAGCGAGGCGATGCGAACCTCATATCCTTCGAGCGCGTACCTCCGCAGCGGTATTCCAGGATCAGGAATGAGACCCGGCAGCCTCCGAATCCCCCCGGCCTGAGCCATCGCGTAGTAGCAGTATCCGTACGATTCCCAATTCGTGGCGATGAATATTCCAGGCGCGCGTTGAGACCCGGCCGCGCCTGCTCCTCTCTCCAGCGCTTCGAGGAATCCCGCCTGCATTCCATTGAACCGCGCGATTCTCTGCTCGGTTCGTTGATGGCTGTAGAAGAACGACCCGCTCGGCTCCTTTGGTGATCCGGGATGGCTCGCGTTGTAAACTCGGTAGAGCGTCTCCGGAACGAGCAGATTGCACGCGACGGCAATTGCGGCGATCGTGATCGCGCGCCGCCGCGGAACCCGTCGGAGAATCGTCTCTCCGACAAGCCAGCACGCCGCCAGCGCGGCTAAAAAGTAATGCCGAACAATGGGCGACGGCTGCGGAAGCCAGAGCACGAGGACGGGAATGATCCAGACGATCGCCGCAATGAATTCTCGATGATGCGCTCCGGCGCGCGCTTCCCGCTTCGCAGCTGCGCCGAACAGAGAGGCCGCCGTCCCTCCAATCGCGAGAAAAACCGTCGCGATGCCGAGCCCCAGCGACGCCCATATTACGGATCGCGCCGCCGCCCTCGACGAGATCGAACTGATGTAGCCTCGCGAATAAGTATCCATGAACTGCGGCATTCCATGGAACGAGATGCTCGCCGCTTTTGAGATTCCCTTGAGCACCAAAGCATACGCCGCGACGGCGAGAAAGAGCAGGCTCACGAGCAGGGCGAGATTTCGTTTCTTCCTCGGCGCGATGAGGCCCGCGACGAGTAGCGCCGGGACGGCGAGAAGAACCTCTACCCTCATGATCGTCGCCGCCGCGACGAGCACAAAGGTAAGCGCGTAAAAGGCCGCGCCGCGGGGCGACCATGCGATGCGGTCCCAGGCGAGGAAGGCAAGGAGGAAAAGCAGCACCGCCGGCATGATCGGATGGAAGAAAGTGCCCAGCTCCCACACGAGCGGAGTGAACAGGATCAGGATGACGCACGCCGTCGTGACGGAGCGATTGAAGAGCCTTCGCATTATCAGGAAGAGCGGGATGACGATCAGGGCCGAGGAGAGCACGTTGATCCAGTTCAGGAATGCGATCACGTGCGAGGCGTCATGAAAGAGGATGGGATAGAGAAATCTGAATACAAAGTAGATGCCCGGGCTGAGCTGTCTGCCATAAAGGAAGATATCGCCGAAGCCCACATCCGACATCATCCACTGCGCCATCCCCGCGGCCATGACGACGGAGTCGGCCTCTCCCATGCCGCCGCGGCACAAGAATGGGAGGCGCGTGACGAGGCTCAGCGCAACGAGCATGAGAATGAAAGGCCAGTCATCGGACGATCGCGGAGTGCGCCGCATCGATATGCTCCTTTTCTTGCGAAAAGTATCAGATGATTTGAGAAGGCGTCAATTCGTTTGGGGCTCGAAGCGATTCTTCCCCATCATTTCTCTGTTCAGCTCGCAAACTTCTTGACATCCCCGCGAGCCCCGTGCCATTGCTTCTTCACAGGCCTAGTACTCGGCGGGGAACCAAACAGGAAAGGCAGGGTGTGCAGTGAAAGCCATTCGGGTACTTCTTCTCACGTGCCTTCTCGCGATCTTGATCGGCTCGGTGCCCACCTCTTCGCCGGTCGCAGCGGCGGACGCGGAATACGACGGACCACGGTTTGTGATATCCACGAATCCCCTTACCGATCTCTTTACATGGTACAACGCCGAGTTCGAGATGAGAATAGCGCCTCGGGGCAGTGTCGGTCTCGCGGGTTCGTTTCTCTCCTTCAATGACGGCAACGATAAGTATATGGGGCTCGATGGATTCTACCGCTTCTATCCGCAGGCAATGGCCCCCGAAGGCTTCTTTTTCGGCGGCCGCCTCGGCATCAATCACGTGAGCGTTGAGGACGATTTCGACGGAGAAGAAGAATCGGCGAACGTTTTTGGGGTCGGCATCGATATCGGCTATACGTGGCTGATGGGAAGCTCGAAGAGCTTCGCCCTGAGCCTCGGGATCGGTGCGGTGCGCCTCTTCGGCGGCGACCTGGAAGACGTCGCCTTTACGATTCCGACGCTGCGTCTCGTCAATATCGGCGTAGCGTTCTAGCCGTATTTCGGGTCGTTCGCTTTTAGCCCAATCGTCGTCTATCGGGCCGGCTTGCTCTCCTGTTTACCATGCTCGGCGCCGCGGGAGGCCTGGGTCGCGAATATCCGGCTCGCCGTTTCGAGACGGGTTCGGCGGTCCACCGTATAGATAACCTTCGCGCTGGCATTTTTCCTGATGTCCCCCAGCCGGGCGAGCTTGCTGTTGACCACGACGAGCGCCTTCGGGGCGACCTGGAACACATGCTCTTTGCCCTTTGAAGCCAGCACGAATGTGTTTGCAGCGGGGTTCACCGATTGAACAATGCCGTTGATCGTCTTCTGCTTTTCTTTCGACACTGCGTTCGGATCCTTGGCGCCGGACGCATTCGCCTCGGTCGAAAACATGACGCAGAGAACCATTAGAAAGAGAGTGCTCGTTTCGATAATCATCCGTCGTATCATGTGTGATCTCCTTTCCCCTTTAGCGGTTACATCGTTGGCCATAGGCAAAAAACGCATAATTTGTGCCAAATTATTTAGTAGTTCAGGGCAAACTCGCGGCGACCTATCGTTCAGATGTTCAATCGATAGTATCGCACCACGGCCGGGGAGAAAGAAATGAGACGAATGGTTTGCCTTTTCTCCGCTATAGCTTCCGATGGAACCTATTTCACGGCCGCAACGTAATATACTCTAAATCCGCTGCGGCAATAGCGCTGCTGCGGATCCAGAAAGAGGCTCGCCAAAAAGGTTGCAGAAGCACTTCTACAGCAAAGGTCAGGAACATTACCCATGAGAAGGCCGTTTCTCCTCCTCGCAGCAATCTGCACACTGCTTTCTATTCAGATATCGAAGGCTTCGGCCGAATCCGGGAAGGCGCTGACGCTCAGAAAGGTCGAATCCGCTCCGGCCGTCGACGGCATCGTCGAACCGCTCTGGGGCGAGGCCGATTCGGTCTCCGATTTCATTCAATTCGAGCCGTACAACTGCGCGGATCCCTCGACGAGGACGGTCGCGAAGCTGCTCACGACGGACAAGGCGCTCTACTGCCTCCTCCTCTGCTTTGACGAGCGGGAGAAGATCCAGAGCACCAAGGGAATGCTCGACGCCATGGGGGGCGACATCGTCTCTCTCATGATCGACACCTTCGACGACAGGCGTACGGCGTACAAGTTCGCCGTCACCGCCTCGGGCGTGCGGGCCGACTGCCGCCTGCTCGACGACGCCCGCAACCGGGACTACAATTGGGACGGGGTGTGGTTTTCGGCCGCGAAGATCCACAATTGGGGATTCGCCGTCGAGATGGAGGTCCCCTATCGCACGATCCAGTACGGCGAGGGGCTCGCCGAGTGGGGTCTCGATTTCGACCGGTGGAATCCCGCGCGCCACGAAGACATATACTGGTGCGCATACGAGGAGAACGAGGGGCAACGGATCTCGAAATTCGGAAGGCTCCATTTCGGGGATTTCTATCCTTCCGTCAGGGGGCTCAACCTCGAGATCTATCCCGTCGGCATAGCGAAAACCGAGTACGTCCGCGACGGCGAGTACGACTTCACCCCGAACGCGGGGGTCGACGTTTTTTACAATCCGTCGCAGCGGCTTACCTTTCAGCTGACCGCGAATCCCGACTTCGCGCAGATCGAAGCGGATCCCTATGAGTTCAATATTACCCGCTATGAAACGTATTTCTCCGAGCGAAGGCCCTTCTTTACCGAGGGGAACGAGGTTTTCGCGCCCTCAGGAAGCGAGCGGGGCTCGGGCTTCTACCAGCCGCTGGAACTCTTCTATTCGAGAAGAATCGGCAAGAAGCTCCCCGACGGCGGCGAGGTGCCGCTCCTCCTCGGCACGAGAGCGTTCGGGCGCCTCGATGACTGGGAATACGGCGGCTTCCTCGCGGCGACGGACGAGAAAGGCTACACCATCGGCGAAGAGAAGCGAACCGAGCCGCGGGCGCTCTTCGGTTCCCTGCGTCTCAAGCGCCAGATTCTCAAGAATTCTTCGATCGGTCTCCTCTACGCCGGGAAAACCACGAAGGACGAGAATGCGGGCGTCCTCGATATCGACGGCGCTTTCCGCGGCGCCGATTGGCAGCTCGCCTATCAGCTCGCCGGCTCCCACCGGGATTCGCTGAGGGATTTCGCATCATCCGCGGGATTCAAAATAATCAAACAGAGATGGCTCCTCGCCGCGAGAAGCAGGTACGTGGGAGAGGATTTCGACGCGAGCCAGATAGGATTCGTTCCCTGGAGAGGCACGGGAGAGCTGACCGTGATCGGGGGGCCCCGGTGGTATTTCGAGAAGGGATACATCAAGGATGTGCTGATCTACACGGGCGGCCAGACCTATTACGAGAAGATCGACGATTTCGTCGACCGCTGGGGCACGCTGGGGATCAACATGCAGTTCCGCAACAACTGGGGTTACGAGGTGAGCCTGAGCGGCGGCCGCTCGAAGGATCAGGGCAAGGCATACGACTCTTACGAGCTGGACTACTCCACATGGTGCAACATCTTCCCGTCATGGGAAGCCTCGATGTACGGCGGCGTCGCGCGCACCTATAATTTCGCGCGCGACTACCTCGGCCTTTTCTCCTGGACCGAAGGCGCGGTCGAATGGCGCGCCTTGGACGAGCTCGAGGTGGGCACCTCTCTCGGCGCCTTCGTCGAGTGGGATCCCGAGAGCCGTCTCGAGGACGTCACGCTGAACGCCCGCCCCTATTTCTCCCTGACGCCCGTGAACAATTTGAACATCCGCGTCTACCTCGACAACCTCTTCGTGCGCTCCGCGGACAACGTGCAGCAGGTGATCGGCGGTCTCCTCTTCTCGTACAATTTCCGCCCGAAGAGCTGGATCTACCTCGCCATCAACGAGCTTCGCGACCGGAGCGACGAGCTTGACGGCGGCGGAACGCTCCTGCCGAACCGGCTCCATCTCGTCGATAGGGCCGCGGTCGTCAAGCTGAAATACCTCTTCTACTTCTGAGCTGCCGGCTTCCGACTCGCGGTCGACAGATGCGGGCGATTGTGCTACGCTGCCCGTCGGATCGCCGCATCGACGACAACTCAGGCGGGAAGAAGGTGCCCGTGATTCCACGGAAGATCCTGGAAAGCACATCGGTCAAGGAGCTCTACCGGCTCATGATCGAGAACCGGCTTTCCCGAAAAGCCCTCTTCGCCATTATCAGCAAGCGGCTCCATCGCGAGCTCGTCGTCGAGAACGCTGCCGGCCGCCCCCGGCGCGTCCAGGAGCTCAAGCACGCCTACATGATGGCCCTTTTCCACGGTTTCGACCGCGCGATGAAGCGCGGATACGTTTCGAAAAGCGTAACGGGCCGCCTCCTCGACACCGTTCTCGAGAATGTCATCATAAACGAGAAGAGTCCCACGGGGCCCGGGGAGCACCCGCTCCTCCTCGTCGTGAGCCCCACGGGCCGGTGCAACCTCCGCTGCGAGGGCTGCTATGCCGCGAGCGACGCGGCGGGGGGCGGCAGCCTCAGCTTCGAGATTTTCGACCGGATCATTGCGGAGAAGAGGACACTCTGGGATTCGTATCTCACAATCGTCTCCGGCGGCGAGCCCTTCCTGTGGAAGGATGGAAATAGGGGCCTCTTGGATCTCGCCGAGAAGCATCCGAGCGAGTTCTTCATGGTCTACACGAACGGCACCCTAATCACCGACGATGTCGCGAAACGCATGGCCGAGTTGGGCAATATATCTCCCGCGATATCGCTCGAAGGATTCGCGGAGGAAACGGATGCGCGGCGCGGCACGGGCGTCTTCGGGAGGATACTCGAAGCGTTGGCGCGTCTCCGCCGGCGCGGCATTCCCTTCGGCATATCAGTTACGCCGACGCGCAGGAACTGGGACACCGTCACGAGCGACCGCTTCATCGACTTCTGCTTCGAGGAGCAGGGCGCCGTGTACGGATGGTGCTTTCAATATATGCCGATCGGGAGCGCGCCCGATCTCGATCTCATGCTGACACCGGAAAACCGACTCGAAATGCTGGAGCGAACGCACCATATCGTCCGCGACAAGAGGGTGCTCTTCGCCGACTTCTGGAACAGCGGGATCGTGAGCTACGGGTGCATCAGCGCGGGCCGTGCGGGCGGACAGTTTCATATCGACTGGAACGGCGACGTTATGCCGTGCGTGTTCGTGCCCTATGCCGCCGATAACATATATTCGGTCTATGAGCGCGGG
>Ga0105107_10001275_pt1 | contig 16285 bp, 11 predicted proteins | sample PPLLaktember2015_6_FD_79335 | JGI IMG/M metagenome (GOLD analysis project Ga0105107, IMG submission 79335) | Freshwater sediment microbial communities from Prairie Pothole Lake near Jamestown, North Dakota, USA - PPLs Lake P8 Core (1) Depth... | ecosystem: Environmental > Aquatic > Freshwater >...
ATGAGCGGTCTGGGGTTCGGGATCATCAACGGCCGGATTTATCCCAAGCTGCAGGCGGAACGAGACGATTATTTCAACCGGCCTCTGCAGCTTCTGGCCAAGCAGATCGGGTTCCCTGATCCGGTCTCCGGACAAGTCAGAGGGTTTCGATCGGAGCGGGGACTTTGATAGTGATGCATAGAGAAGGCAGGTTCAGAGCGAACCTGCCCTCTTAACGCCGCCAGATTAATTCTTCACCGCGTCTTTGGTTTTCTCCACGGACTCGTCGATCTTTTCACCGGCCTTTTCCATGGGACCTTGGGGATTGACCGCGTCCTGGACTTTGTCTACGGCCTTGTCGATATTTTCGCCGGCTTTCTCAGCGGTGCCTTTTTTTTCGCAGGCGACAAGTCCTGCCGCGATCAACAGGCTGATGGACAAAATAGACAGTTTTTTCAACACTGACATGTGCGTGCTCCTTTTAGTGAAGGTTAAAGCTCCCGGCGCCGAACAGCCCGAGCAGTCCGATAATAATCAAATAAATCGCGACAATATAATTCAGCAGGCGCGGCACGGCCAGAATGAGTATGCCGGCGATAAGTGAAATCAACGGGGCGATACTTAATGTCATGTTCATGACTGGGCTCCGATCGGTGTGTTAACGAAGCGATGAATCACAGCGTGGTTGTCATTCAAAACTCACGGAAGCTCTGCCAGCGCCGCTTATATATGGAGATAAATACGCCGAGTACCCTGCCGGCTCTGTGCGGTAGCGCACGTAGAACGGTTCTTTTGCGAATTCGGCTGGTAACACTCCCATGGTGTCTGAAACTGCCCATTGTTTACGACCGATGTTCAGTCAGCGAAAGGCTTCGGGAATATAAGGTCAGCCACTTTTCTGGAGGTCATCCCTGAAATCGCCATAGCCCCGGATATCTTCCTCGAGATCGACATAACCCGGGATGTCATCCTTGAAATCACCATAGTCGGCCTGGATCCTGCCGCCGATTTTTTTGGCCCGCCCTTTCTTTTCCAATCGCTTGTCGCGGAAGAGCTTGCCGCCGATTTCCTTGATCCGGCCTTTTGCCTGTTTGATTCGACCTTTGAATGGATCCTTGTTCATGATTGCCTCCTGGCAATGAATTTCGGGAATTTTACACACCGTCATCCCGGTGATCCGGCTACACCAATCAATCACAGTGTGCGCACAGAAACGTGCTTAATCGGTGCGGTAGCGCGCATGGCTGAGATACTCCGTCGCTTCCGCTGAAAAGCCGTCCGCGCAACGGGCGCTGCCTTGCAAGATTCAAACGGCAATAAATCTACGATGTAAAATGGGGGAAAATGATTGATGGTGACTGAGCCGAACAGGCCTTAACAGACACTCTTGAGGCCGGACAATACCGGGTTGCTTCTTAAACCAAGCTGCTGTTCACGCGGGCACTGAACCTGCCGCTTTAGCGGGCAGCAAGCGATCATATTCCTTCTTGACCACCGCATAGCATTCGCATACCCGCGCCTCCAGTCCCGGCCGATCGAGGACCGTAATGCGACCGCGGCTATAGTGAATCAGACCCAGGGCTTGCAGTTTTCCCGCCGCTTCGGTGACGCCTTCACGGCGCACCCCCAGCATGTTGGCTATCAACTCCTGGGTCATGGTCAGCTCGTTGGTCGACAGGCGATCCAGGCTCAGCAGCAGCCAGCGGCAGAGTTGCTGATCCACCGAATGATGCCGGTTGCACACGGCGGTCTGCGACATCTGCGTGATCAGCGCCTGGGTGTAACGCAACAGCAGATGTTGCAATTCACCGTGGCGTTCGAATTCCCTTTTCAGCGCAAGCCCCTTCAGCTGAAATCCGTGACCGGCGCTTTGCACCAACGCCCGGCTGGGGGTAGTGCCGCCCCCCATGAACAAGGCAATGCCCACCATGCCTTCATCGCCGACCACGGCAATCTCCGCCGAGGCTCCATCCTCCATGACGTAAAGCATCGAAACAATACAGTTCGGGGCGGGAAAATAAACATGATCCAGCTCAGCACCGGATTCGTAGATCACCTTGCCCAGAGGCATAGCCACCGGCTGCAGATCGGGAAGCAGGCGATCAAACACGTCCGCCGATAAAGCGGCCAGAATGAAGTTATCTTGCGGTTTTATTTTTGTTTTGGGTTCGAGGCCGGCTTGCATGGTCTTGGTCCTTAGCCCTGATCCATAGCTGCGCTTGCGGAGGGGGCAAAACGGATTTTACCCTGAATTCCGAGCGCACTATATAGGTCAACCAACATAGTATAGTGCACGGTATATTGCACGCATTATGCAGCTGCGAATTGCAATGCCATGAGAGGCTGTTGCCGGTCCACAGACCTGATGTTGACTATCACGCTAAACATTCTACGCCCGTGTTACATGGCCTGGCGGTTGCGCTAGCTGGCGCCTGCACTTCATCTTGGTGGATTTTCTTTGCAGCCCACGGTTTTCACGAAACCCATGACGTGGCACGACTTCTCATCGCGCTTGGCCCGGGAAAACCAAGCAATTCAGCGGCCAAGGGACCGCTCATCCACCTGCAAGTGGCCGGTCATCCGTTTATGTACGCTAACGCACGGAATCCACGCGTTTTTCCCTGTATTTAAGCGACATGTAATGGAAGGCCGCGTCTCAAGGCGTAGAGCGGCTCGGTGCGCACAACCAATTCAGGGAGAGATCAGCCATGACACGTCATTCAGATTCCAGCAAGATTGTGCATCTAAAGGCAATCAGGAACACAAAACTTCATGGCAAACGGAGCAGTCTTAGCATTGTCAAAAAACCCGCTTCCGGCCCCGTCACAGTGCACGCACTGCCGGCGCCGGGCCTGAGAGCATTCATCAAAGAAATATACGCATGTAAACAGCTTGTCAAAAGCGCGCAGCATCAAATCGAAATTCTTACCGAGCGTAATGCCGATTTACAGAATGAGCTTGTTGAGCTTACGCGCAAGGAGGCGCAGGCGCGTTACCTGGCATATCACGATGGACTGACCGGTCTTCCCAATCGCAGCCTGCTTCAAGACCGGTTCCAGCAAGTCATGTCCCAGGCAGAACGGCATCACAAACCGCTGGCGCTGCTGATGCTTGACCTGGACGAATTCAAGCGCGTCAACGACAAACTCGGCCATGCCAGTGGCGACAAACTCTTGCAGGCGGTGGCGTTACGCTTGACCAAGGGCATCCGTGGCGCCGACACCGCCTGCCGTTACGGCGGAGACGAGTTCGCTATCATGTTGTCGGAAATCGACAGTCCGAATATTGCCACTGCACTCGCCACAGAAATCGGCGGGCGCCTCAGCGAACCATATATCATTGACGGTCACAAGATTCATACAGCCGTCAGTGTAGGCGTTGCTGTCTACCCGCGTGACGGACGAACTTTCGACGATTTAATGAAACAGGCGGATATCGCCATGTATCGCACCAAGGGTACGGGGCATAGCACCTCCATCGTCGAGCAGCCCAGGGAAAATATTGGTCAAGCTGTATTGTACAAACCGACCGCCACCCAGGACGCTGACCGCCTGCTCGAGCCTGATCTGTTTATTCAGGATCAGTTAGTGCACGCACAGGCGCAACAGAAGAATTATTGACAAATGTAGCGTCGGCTGGTCGATCCGGAACCGAAAACTTATGAAGGAGCGTTTTCATGGGATTTGATCAAAAAGGATCTTCAGTATTTCGCGTCAAGCGCGGAAACTCCGGTAAATGGAACGTCATGCAAGCGGGAATCGAGAAGCCGCTAGCCTCATTCGATGCACAAGATGTCGCGAGCGAATATGCGTTTGAACTGGCCAGCACGAAAGACGGATCGAATGTGGAAATCTTCGACGAGTATGGTACGCAAATAGCGGAAGCTACTGTAGAAATCTTCAGCGAAGATGTTGCGCGAATAGCGAAAGTTGATTCCACCACCAGCCCGCCCTGCCGGGAATAAATAATAAAACCGATGGCGGCGGTTTATGGGCTTGCATAACCGGTAAAGGATGTTGCAAATGAAACGACGGAGCGTTAACCACGTCCCCGAAGTCATGGCACCGAGTGACTCAAGCAGTCCGGCCTCATCGGATGTAACGCCAGCGGCTGGCCGACTACCGCAAGCCTTGTCAGAGTTAAGGGAACTCAAGCTGGCACTTGCCGCAAGTCAACAACAGTTAAAAAACGCACGCCGGCAAATTGAAGCGCTGACTGAAACCAATGCAGGCCTCAGGGAAGAATTGACAAGGCTGGCTCACCATATAGTTGACGAGGCGTGCCACGCCGCCATGTGTGCTGCCGAGGTAGACGTCAATTCTGCCTCTTTTCTGCAGTTCACGCGGCATTGATGTTGGCCCGACGGCGTCCGGGAAGTACAGCGGCACCCTTTCTATTCAACATCGATCTCTCGCGGCAAAACAAATGCCGAGGTTCTGGGACAGCACCGACAACAATCCTATGTGCGTCACCGTACTGAATGTTATGGATGACGCGCCTAGCCTTGTTCTTCATTAATTCTTTTTTCACTTCCGGAATTGCTAGACCGGGCTGGATGAGGTCTAACAAGTGCATGAAACAGATCGGAGAAAGTCTGGCTGCTGCTATCGAAAACTCGAAATCGATGCAAAAGCTTCATTGCAGCGGATCTTTTCCGCCATTTAACTCACATGGATGACAAGACGATGAAAAAGATCTCGAAACACCAATGGTATCGAACGATGAGCGGGATCGGTTTTGCTGCTGTGGTGATTGCCGGTTGCGCAAGCGTTCCACCCCCGACAGAACAGATCGCGGTTTCAAAGCAGGCCGTTTCCAATGCGGTCAGCGCGGGTGGTAACGAGTTTGCGCCAGCAGAAATGCGAGCAGCGCAGGATAAACTGGACCGCGCGATTCAGGCCATGACAGCGGAAGATTACAAGAAGGCCAAATTGCTGGCCGAGCAAGCACAGGTTGACGCTCAGCTGGCGGCAGCCAAGGCACGTTCCGCCAAGGCGCAGAAAGCGGCTGGCGCCGTGCAGGAAGGCAGCGAAGTGCTGCGCCAGGAAATTGACCGTAAAAGCCAATGATCATTGCACTTTAAGGAGTTCATCATGCAACATTATCGATTTTTACCAACAGCGCTGTTCGCTATCGCCACACTTGCTGGCTGCGCCTCCGTGCCGGAGAATTCTCTTTTGAATGAAGCGCGCAATGACTACCGTGCGGCGCAGAACAATCCGCGAGTCGTTAATCTCGCTCCGACTGAACTGAAGCAAGCGGGCGATGCGCTGGCCAAAGCAGACGACGCTTCGATCAAGAAAGAGGATGCGGCTGTGGTCACTCATTTGGCATATCTGGCGAAACAACGGGTAGCGATCGCACAGGAAACAGCCAGGCAAAAGGAGGCCGAGTCAGCCGTCACCAGTGCCGGTGCGGAACGCAGCAAAATCCGTCTCGAGGCCAGAACAGCTGAGGCGAGCAAGGCTCAGCAAAGCGCGGAGGCCGCGCAACGTCAGGCAGAAGCTTCACAGCAAGAGGCGGCCGTGTCACAACAGCAGTCAGAAATGTCACAGCAGCAGGCACGTGAAGCGGAAATGCGGGCAAGCGAACTTGAAACACAACTTGAAGAATTGAATGCGAAAAAAACCGAGCGCGGGTTGGTTATCACCCTCGGCGACGTGTTGTTCGATACCAATAAAGCGCAGCTTAAATCGGGCGGTTCACGCAGCTTGCAAAAGCTTGCCGACTTTCTCAAGCAATACCCGCAACGCAAGGCGCGGATTGAAGGCTACACCGACAGTACCGGCGGCGCCGACTATAACCAGGCGCTCTCTGAACGCCGCGCCAATGCCGTGCGCACGTCTTTGATGGACATGGGCATCAGCAACGACCGTATCTCCACCCACGGTTACGGTGAGGATTCTCCGGTTGCCACTAACGACACCGCCTCCGGCCGTCAATTGAACCGGCGTGTGGAAATTATCCTCTCCGACGATAACGGCAACTTTTCTTTACGCTAAGGAAGCTCTGGTTAAATCCCCTCTCCCCTTTCAGGGGGAGAGGGGTCAACGCTGAATGGTGCTTAACTTAACAGGCTGCTGAAAAAGTAATGCAGGGCGGGTTAGGCACGCAGTGAGTGCCGTAACGCCCTGCATCGATTATAGAACGGCTTAAGTAAGTGCCATCCGGGTCACAATTTGTTTGCCACTTCTTCATAGATTCTCTAAGCGCTCGCGTGTTTAAACACACGGGTTTGCGGTTAGAATGGGTGCGGCCAGGATAAATCCTGGCACGGATTTAATCTCAACGAATATTGCGCATTATTTCCGCCAGTCGCCGGTATTATTTTTTGCGCGCCCGGGCTTCAAACACCGCTCTAATAATTCCGGAAGCGCTTTTGCTTGACAACAAAGCGGTGACTCTTGCGTCTGAGAACACCTATGCCCCGACCTGAAAGTTTCATGGAGACCTCCAAATTGACGGCGAGCGATAGGACTGTCTCCAGGATCTTGCTCTACTTAAGGTCTTACTCCCGCGCAAATCGCTCGGGATCTGATTACACCGGCGACGAGCCGCCGCTGCGCTCAGAGTTGTTCAGCACCGATCAGATGGAGCAGCATGGAAGGAATCTCGCCTCCTCGCATACTCTGGCTCCGCGGCGAGCCAAGGACAGGCTGCTAACGCGGCTGGCGGATAATGAGCGGGTCCTGACTGGCGCCTGCCATGTGCTCACGTCGGCAGTTACGGCGAACTACCGGATTACGCCGGCCGGAGAATGGCTGCTCGATAATTTCTACCTGATCGAAGAACAGATTCGCACGGCCAAGCGGCATCTGCCGAAGGGTTACAGCCGTGAACTGCCGCGCCTGGCGCACGGCCCTTCGGCGGGACTTCCGCGCGTGTATGACATCGCGCTGGAGACGATCGCGCACGGCGATGGACGGGTGGATCCGGAAAACCTCCGCCGTTTCGTCGCGTCCTACCAGACGGGCACGCCCCTCAAGTTAGGCGGATTGTGGGCCATCCCCATCATGCTGCGCCTGGCCTTGATCGAGAATCTCCGGCGCGTTGCCACCCGCAGCGCCGCCGGCCGGATCGACCGGAACCTGGCCGATTCCTGGGCCGACCAGATGATCGAGATGGCCGAGAAGGATCCGAAAAGCCTGGTTCTGGTGATCGCGGACATGGCGCGGTCGAACCCGCCGATGACGACCCCGTTCGTTTCGGAATTTGCTCGCCGGCTGCAGGGGCAGAGCCCGGCTTTGGCATTGCCGCTGACCTGGATTGAACAGCTGCTGTCCGAGTCCGGCCTGACGATCGAGCAGCTGGTGCAGTCGGGAAACCAGCAACAGGCCGCCGACCACGTCTCCATCAGCAACAGCATCGGCAGCCTCCGGTTCCTGGGCGCGATGGACTGGCGCGATTTCGTCGAGACGCTGAGCGCCACCGAACAAAAACTGCGGGAGGATCCCGGCGCCATATACGTCAGGATGGATTTTGCCACCCGCGACCGCTATCGCCATGTCGTGGAGAAGATCGCGAAACAGAGTCGTCTGTCCGAAGGCGAGGTGGCGGAGAAAGCGGTCCGGCTGGCGCAGGAAGGCGCGGCCCGCCAAGGCGGCGATGATCGAACGGCGCACGTGGGCTTCTACCTGGTCGGCAAGGGATTGCGCGAACTGGAGCGCACGACGGAGGCGCGCCTTTCCGCCGTCGAGGCATTCACCAGAGCGGCCGGCCGGTTTCCATTGCTCCTGTATCTGGGCTCGATCGCACTGATCACGCTGATTCTCACCCGGGGTTTATTGATGCAGGCGCAGGCCGGCGGCGTGCCGGATTGGACGCTCGTGCTGCTGGGTATCCTGGTGCTGCTGGCCACCAGCCAGCTGGCCGTGGCGCTGGTGAACTGGACGGCGACGCAGCTGGCAGCGCCGCATCCACTGCCGCGCATGGACTTTTCCCGGGGGATCCCGCCGGAATCGCGCGCACTGGTCGTCGTTCCGTGCATGCTCGGCGACATTCAGAACATCGAGGGTCTGGTCGAGGCGCTGGAAGTCCGGTTCCTGGCCAATCGGGACGACAATCTGCGCTTCGGTCTGTTGAGCGATTTTCAGGACGCGCGCGCGGAAACGCTGCCGGAGGACGCAGCGCTGTTGCGGCTGGCGGCGGCGCGAATCGGGGAACTGAATGAAAAGTACCGCGGTGCAAACGGCGACAGGTTCTTTCTGTTTCATCGCCCGCGCCTGTGGAATCCGTGCGACCGCATCTGGATGGGCTACGAGCGCAAGCGCGGGAAGCTGGCGGATTTGAATGCACTTCTGCGCGGCGGCGCGAAAGATCGCTTCTCGCTCATCGTCGGCAACACCGACACTCTGGCGAACGTGAAGTATGTCATTACCCTGGACACGGACACGCAACTCCCGCGCGACTCGGCGCGGGAGTTCGTGGGAACCCTGGCACACCCGCTGAATCGCGCGCGCTACGACGAAGACAAGCAGCGTGTCACTGAGGGCTACGGCATCCTGCAACCGCGCATGGGCGTGAGCCTGCCCGGCACGAACCGTTCGCGCTACGCCCGCTTGTACGGGGATGAACCGGGCATCGATCCCTATACCCGCGCCGTCTCCGACGTCTACCAGGACCTGTTTGGTGAAGGCTCGTTCATTGGCAAGGGCATCTACGATATCGATGCATTCGAGCGCTCGCTCAAGGATCGCTTTCCCGAGAACCGCATCCTCAGCCACGATCTTCTGGAAGGTTGTTACGCACGCGCCGGACTGGTGAGCGATGTGTTGTTGTACGAGGAATACCCGTCGCGCTACAGCGCGGACATGAGCCGCCGGCACCGCTGGATTCGCGGAGATTGGCAGCTTGCCGGCTGGCTGCTGGCGCGCGTTCCCGGACCCGGTGCGCGCCGGGAGAAGAACCCGCTGTCGTGGCTGTCGCAATGGAAACTCTTCGACAACCTGCGGCGCAGTCTCGTGCCGGCGGCGTTGACGCTCTTGCTGCTGCTGGGCTGGACGGACTGGTCCTCGGCCTGGTTCTGGACCCTGGCGGTGATCGGAATCATCCTGATCCCGCCCTTGATGGCCGCCACGTTGGAGCTGTTTCAGAAGCCGGTCGACGTGCTACTGGCCCAGCATCTCGCTGCCGTCGTGCGCGACGTCGGCCGGCGCCTCGCCCAGGCGGGCTTCACGCTCGCCTGCCTTCCCCATGAAGCGAGCTTCAGTCTGGATGCGATTGTGCGCACGCTGGGACGAATGCTGTTCACACGCAAGCGGCTTCTCGAATGGAACCCCTCGAGCGAATCAGAACGCGACAGCCACGCGGGCCTCGCCGCCTCATTCCGGTCGATGTGGAGCGCCCCGGCGATCGCCCTTGGCGCGGCGCTGCTGCTGGTGCTGTCGAGTACGGCCGTGCTGGTCGTGGCGGGGCCGATACTGATCTTGTGGCTGGTCTCGCCCGCCATCGCCTGGTGGATCAGCCGGCCGCTCGCCCGCCGGGAAGCCAGGCTGACGGCCGACCAGACCTCCTTCCTGCGCAAGCTGACGCGCAAGACCTGGGCGTTCTTCGAGACCTTCGTCGGCCCGGAAGATCATTGGCTGCCGCCGGATAACTATCAGGAGTATCGCGGTGCCACGGTGGCGCACCGCACGTCGCCGACCAACATGGGGCTGGCGCTGCTCGCGAATCTGTCCGCCTACGACTTCGGTTACATTCCGGCCGGACAACTCATCGAGCGCACGGCGCGCGCACTGCACACGATGCAATCCATGGAACGGCACCGTGGCCACTTCTACAACTGGTACGACACGCTGTCGCTGAAACCGCTGCACCCTGCCTACGTTTCGACGGTGGACAGCGGAAACCTCGCGGGTCATTTACTGACCCTGCGCCCGGGCCTGCTCGCGCTACCCGATCGCCCGATCCTGGAGACACGCTGGTTTGACGGGCTGCGCGACACGCTGGGGGTTCTGGCGGATGCCGTGGGAGGCGCCACGAGGTCTGCGCTCGCTCCATTTCAGAAAGATCTGGACTCCGCCTGCGACTCCCGGCCAACCACGCTGGCGGTGGCGCGACTCACCCTTGAGCGGCTGGCGACACGCGCGCAGGAGTTTGCCGGCAGCCTCGATGCTGTCTCTGAGAAGATTTCTCAAAAAGACAGCCATCCTGCATCAGCCGACGGAAGACATCGCGCGGAAACCGAAGTGTACGTGGAAGCAAATGATGATTCCGTGCACCGCCCGACCCTGAATCACTCCAGCGCGGTCATTTCCGAGACGGCTTCCGAGGCCGATGCGAATTGGTGGGCGCGGGCGCTGGTCCGGCAATGCCGCGCCGCCCTCGATGAATTGGCGTTTCTCGCTCCGTGGACATTACTGCCGGCGATACCGAACGGACTTGACGACACGCTCGGCAATAACGAAATACCCACGCTGCGCGAAGTGGCCAGACTCGCGGGAGAACTGCCAGCGACCATCGCGCAACGTCTGGGCGACGCGCTGACACCCGAACAACGCCGATGGCTGAATGAATCGCAGCCGCTCATTCTCGAAGCCAGCCGCCGCGCCCAGGAGCGGATCGCGGCCATCGAACATCTGGCATCGCAATCCGCCGAACTCGCGCACATGGAATACGACTTCCTGTACGACAAGGCGTCGCGTCTGCTGGCGATCGGCTACAACGTGGATGAGCGGCGGCGCGACGCGAGTTACTACGACCTGCTGGCCTCGGAAGCGAGATTGATCAAATTTGTCGCGATTGCACAAGGGCAGGTGCCGCAGGAGAGCTGGTTCGCCCTCGGGCGCCTGCTCACGTCCGCCGGGGGCGAGCCGATTCTGCTGTCGTGGAGCGGTTCGATGTTCGAGTACCTCATGCCGCTGCTGGTGATGCCCAACTACGAGAACACGCTGCTCGATCAGACCTATCAGGCGGTGGTGGCGCGACAGATCGAGTATGGCAGCCTGCGCGGCGTGCCGTGGGGCATGTCGGAATCCGGTTTCAACACGGTCGACGTTCATTTCAACTACCAGTACCGCGCGTTCGGCGTGCCCGGCCTGGGACTCAAACGCGGACTGGCGGAGGACCTGGTCGTGGCCCCCTATGCCTCGGCGCTGGCATTGATGGTGGCGCCGGAAGCGGCATATCTGAACTTGCAGCGGCTGGCCGACGCGGGACTGCTCGGAAAATTCGGTTTCTATGAAGCCATCGACTACACCCCGTTACGTCAGCGACGCGGGGAATCGAGCACGGTGGTGCGGTCCTACATGGCACATCACCAGGGGATGAGCCTGCTCTCCCTGGCCTATCTGCTGCTGGATCGCCCGATGCAGAAGCGCTTCGTGTCGGACCCGTTGTTGCAGGCAACCCTGTTGCTGCTCCAGGAGCGGATTCCCAGGGCTACGGCGCTGTTTCCGCACAAGGCCCAGCTCTCCGACATTCGGCCCACATCCGGCACTCTGGAGACGCCGATTCGCGTTTTCGACAGCCCCGACACGCCAATACCGCAGGTGCAGTTGTTGTCGAACGGCCGATACCACGTGATGGTCACGAACGCGGGAGGCGGCTACAGTCAGTGGAAGAATCTCGCCGTGACTCGCTGGCGTGAAGACACCACCTGCGATAACAGGGGCAGCTTCTGTTACCTGCGCGACGCGGCAAGCGGAGAGCTCTGGTCAACCGCGCACCAGCCGACGCTGAAGCGAGCGGACAGCTATGCCGCGATTTTCTCGGAGGGGCGAGCGGAGTTTCGCCGCCGCGACCACGACATCGATACCCATACCGAGATCGTGGTGTCGCCGGAAGATGACATCGAACTGCGCCGCGTCCGTATCACCAACCGCTCCCGGACGCGCCGAACGATTGAGGTGACCAGTTACGCTGAAGTGGTGCTCGCACCCGCGGTGGCGGAAGCATTGCATCCGGCGTTCAGCAATCTCTTCGTGCAGACCGAAATCATCGAACCGCGGCGGGCGATCCTGTGCACGCGCCGGCCCCGCTCCGTCGATGAGTCGGTACCCTGGATGTTTCACCTGATGGCCGTGCACGGGGCGGACGTCGGAGAAATCTCCTACGAGACGGACCGCTTGCAGTTCATCGGCCGCGGCAACACGGTCGCCGCGCCCCAGGCCCTGAACGGCGCCGCCACGCTCTCGGGCAGCCAGGGTTCCGTGCTCGATCCGATCGTTGCGATTCGTTGCCGTATCACACTCGATCCGGACGAATCGGCAACCATCGATATCGTTTCCGGCATCGGCGAAACCCGCGACGCCGCCCTGGGCCTGGTCGACAAATACCAGGATCGGCGGATCGCGGATCGCGTCCTGGAACTGGCATGGACCCACGCCCAGGTGGTGCTGCGCCAGATCAATGCCACCGAGGCCGACGCGCAACTCTACGGACGCCTTGCCAGCTCCGTCATCTACGCGAATTCCTCGTTGCGCGCCGACGCCGCCATCCTCGTCAAAAACCGCCGCGGCCAATCCGGCCTGTGGGGCTATGCCATTTCCGGCGATTTGCCGATCATGCTGCTGCAGATCGGCGACCCGGCCCATATCGATATGGTGCGCCAGCTGGTACAGGCGCACGCCTACTGGCGCCTGAAGGGACTGGCGGTGGACCTGGTGATCTGGAACGAAGACCGTGCCGGTTACCGGCAACTGCTCCAGGACCAGATCATGGGGCTGATTGCCGCGGGCATTGAACCGCACGCCATGGACCGACCGGGTGGCATCTTCGTGCGGCAGGCGGAGCAGATATCGGACGAGGATCGCATTCTGATCCAGTCGGTCGCGCGCGCCATTATCACCGACAGCCGGGGGACGCTGGCTGAACAGATCAACCGCCGTGGCCCGGTGGAAGTGCGCGTACCGCGCCTCAAACCGACCCGCAACCAGCGAGTCGAGCCCCCGGCCACCGCCGGGTTGCCGCGCCGCGATCTGATCCTCTTCAATGGACTGGGAGGATTTACCCGCGATGGGCATGAATACGTCATCATGACCACGCCGGACGAGGTGACACCGGCACCGTGGGTGAACGTGCTGGCGAATCCGCACTTTGGAAGCGTCATCTCGGAGAACGGCCTGGCCTATACCTGGAGCGAGAACGCCCACGAATTCCGTCTCACGCCCTGGCACAACGACCCGGTGAGCGATGCCAGCGGAGAAGTTTTTTACCTGCGCGACGAAGACAGCGGCCATTTCTGGTCGCCCACGCCGTTGCCCAGCCGTGGAGCCGGTTATTACGTCAGCCGGCACGGATTCGGCTACAGCGTTTTCGAGCACGTGGAGGGCGGCATTCGCTCAGAGCTCACGGTTTACGTGGACGTGGACACCGCGATCAAGTTCTCGGTGCTGAAAGTGCGCAACGAGTCGGGCCAGCCGCGCAAGCTCTCCGCGACCGGTTACGTGGAGTGGGTGCTGGGAGATTTGCGGCCGAAATCAGCCATGCACGTAACCACCGAAATTGATCCCCGCAGCGGCGCGCTGTTCGCGCGCAACCCATACAACACGGAGTTCACCGGCCTGATTGCGTTCTTCGATGTGGATGACGCGACCCGGACCGTCAGCGGCGACCGCACTGAATTCATCGGGCGCAACGGCACGCTCGGGAATCCGGCGGCAATGGCGCGTTCGCGCCTTTCCGGCAAGGTGGGGGCGGCCCTCGATCCCTGCGGCGCGATCCAGGTCGGCTTCGAGCTGGCCGACGGGCAAGAGCGCGAGATCATCTTCAGGCTCGGCCTGGCGGGAAGACGCGGGACGGATGACGCCAGCAAGCTGGTGCATCGCTTCCGGGGATCGGCTGCCGCGAGCGCGTCGCGCGCGGCGGTGCACCAGTACTGGAATCGCACACTCGGCGCGGTGCAGGTGGAAACGCCCGACCCGGCGCTCAATGTGATCGCCAACGGCTGGCTGGTGTACCAGACGCTGGCCTGCCGCCTGTGGGCGCGCAGCGGATACTATCAATCGGGGGGCGCCTTCGGCTTTCGCGATCAATTGCAGGACACGATGGCGCTGGTGCACACGGAACCGCAGCGGCTGCGCGCGCAACTGCTGCTGTGCGCCAGCCGGCAGTTCCTGGAGGGCGATGTCCAGCATTGGTGGCACCCGCCGGCGGGCCGCGGCGTGCGCACGCATTGTTCGGATGATTACCTGTGGCTGCCGCTGGCGACGTGCCGCTATGTGTTGACCACCGGCGACACCGGGGTACTGAATGAATCCGTTCACTTCCTCGAAGGCCGCCCGGTCAATCCCGAGGACGACTCTTATTATGATCTTCCCGGCCGGTCCGGCGAGACGGCCAGCCTGTACCAGCACTGTGTGCGTGCCATCCTGAGAGGACTCCGGTTTGGCGGGCACGGCCTGCCGCTCATGGGCACCGGTGACTGGAATGATGGCATGAATCTGGTGGGCCATCGCGGCCAGGGCGAAAGCGTCTGGCTGGGATTCTTCCTGCACAGCGTGCTCACGCAGTTCACGGCGCTGGCGCGCCTGCAGGACGATCCGGACTTCGCCGAACATTGCGAAGCGGCGGCGGTTCAGCTGCGCCGGAATATCGGGCAGCATGGCTGGGATGGCGCCTGGTACCGTCGCGCCTACTTCGACGACGGCACGCCGCTGGGATCGGCCACCAACCCCGAATGCCAGATCGATTCGATTTCGCAAAGCTGGGCGGTGCTGTCCGGGGCGGGCGATGCGCAACGCGCACGCCTGGCCATGGAGGCGGTGGATCAGCGCCTGGTTCGCCGCGATTCAGCGCTGATTCAGCTTCTGGACCCGCCGTTCGACAAATCGGCGTTGAATCCCGGCTATATAAAAGGATACGTCCCGGGCGTGCGCGAAAATGGCGGGCAATACACGCATGCGGCCATCTGGGCGACCATGGCCTTTGCGGCATTGGGTGACAGCCGGCGCGCATGGGAATTGCTGGGCATGATCAACCCGGTGAATCATGCCAGCTCGCCAGCGGGGGTGGCGGCCTACAAAGTCGAGCCGTATGTCATCGCGGCCGATGTCTATGCGGTGACGCCCCACACCGGCCGCGGGGGCTGGACCTGGTACACCGGCTCAGCCGGCTGGATGTATCGGCTGATCGTGGAATCGCTGCTGGGCTTGAGACTGGAAGTGGACAAACTGTATTTCGCGCCATGCCTCCCGACGGACTGGAAGGGCTTCACGCTGCACTACCGGTATCGGGAGACGGTCTACCATATCATCGTCTCGCAAACGCGTGTCGATGAGGATGCGAAGATCGGCGAGACACGTGTAACGGTGGATGGCGTTGAACGCCACGACCAGGCCATTCCCCTGATCGACGACCGCCAGGATCACACGGTCGAAGTGAAAATAATGGCACTGTCCCCCGCCCATGAATTAGTGACGAGCTGAACCACGGCGACGTTGAAGTCCGCGAGCCGCCGCCATTTTTACACGCTACCGAACTGTAATTAGGTATCTTTTGCTGATATACCGCTGTCAACTTGATACAGTAGCTGTATTCCACCAACGTCGTTGATGTCGCTATATGCCTCTTATGCCAACCAGTGATCCACTACGACACCGGATAATCGAAGGCCTCATGGCGCGCCACACCGATAAGGTGGCGGATGCCGCGATTGACTCCTGGGAAAAGCTGGCAACCGAGATCATTTCGATCGTCGGCGAGGGGGGCTTCAATTCACTTTACGCACGAAGCGTATTCCTTAGCCAGCCGACCTTTCCCTGGCTCGTGACCGGTTCATCGTCGCCGCACAACGATTACCGGTTCGCGGAATTAAAAATGTGCCTGGCAGGACAAACGCCCACGCAGGCCGGCGCAGCCAACCGGCTGCTGCTGATCACTTTCACCGACATCCTGGCCTCGCTGATTGGCGAGCAGTTGACGACCAGCATTTTACGTTCGGCCTGGGGCGATGATGCTTCGAATAAAGCCGGCAAGGAGTTCAGAAAATGAGCAGCAAGGTAAAGATACGTCTCCTGCCATCCGGCGTTCCCGGCCTGGACAACCTGCTGGGCGGAGGCCTGCCGGAATTCTCGTTTAACCTGATTGCGGGCACGCCGGGTAGCGGGAAAACCACGCTGGCCCAGCAAATCATGTTCTCGCTGGCCAGCCCCAAATACCGGGCGCTGTTCTTCACGGTGCTCGGGGAACCGGCCCTGAAGATGCTCCGTTATCAACAGCAATTCACGTTTTTCGATCCGGATAAAGTCAATGGCTCGATCCGCTTCGTCAACCTGTCGGCAGAACTCCAGGTGGGAGATTTTGACCGCGTTTTGAAACGCATCACCGACGAAGTGAAGGCCTATGAACCCAGCCTGGTGTTCGTGGA
>Ga0105107_10001276_pt1 | contig 16284 bp, 4 predicted proteins | sample PPLLaktember2015_6_FD_79335 | JGI IMG/M metagenome (GOLD analysis project Ga0105107, IMG submission 79335) | Freshwater sediment microbial communities from Prairie Pothole Lake near Jamestown, North Dakota, USA - PPLs Lake P8 Core (1) Depth... | ecosystem: Environmental > Aquatic > Freshwater >...
CGAGGAGGAAAAAGAGGAGATCGATCAGGACGTCAAGCTCAAGCTCCTTAGAATGGCCGTCGGCGGGAAAAAGATCGGCAATCTACGGTCATACATATGGAAGATGGTCTATTCGACGGCCCTCGATGTCATCGCCCGCAGGAGCCCGGCGCTCTGCATCGATGAGGTCCTGGAATCGCAAGGACCGCCCTTGCGCTCCTGCGTCGATAGCCTTTCGCCCGAGTATCTCTTCGAAGAGAAGGAGCTGCTCGCTCTTGCCGGCCGGGCCATCGATGCCCTCCCTTCGCGTCGCAAGGCCGCCGTCCTTTGCCATCTCCAGGGCCTGAGCCTCGAAGAGACGGCCGTCACCCTCGGCGAAAGCCCCAATGCCGTCCGCCATCTTCTCTACCGCGGGCTCGACGAGGTCAAGACCAGGATCTCGGAGCAGTCCGGCGACCTCATCGCCCGCCGCGATAGAAAGGCCCACGTCGCCCGGCTGGAACTGAAGCGAACATGACACGGAAGTGCCCTAAAGACGGTGCGCTCATCGCGCTCTTCATGAACGAGCTGCCGCCCAGCGAAGCGGAAAAGCTCCTCAGCCATCTGGCCGCCTGCTCGCGCTGCACGATCCGTTTCAATGTCCTCCGACAGGTCAAGCGGGACCTCCAGCCGCAAGTCGACTCGTTTGCCGACGCCTTTGGCGCTGACGAAGGGGCCTCGCTCCTCCGGGTCGCCGCGTCTCGGAAGATCCGGTCGCTCGGCCCCAGGCCCTTGGGCACGCGTTCGACCACGCTTCTGCGTCCCTTCGGAATGCTCTCCGGGCTCCGGTTCGCCATCGGGTTTGTCGCCGTCCTGGCCGTCGTCACGACCGGCGCCTATCTCACCTTGGCGAGACTTCAGAAGCATTCCGAGCTTAGGAGCCCATCGCTCAAGATAACTCTGCTCGAGCCGGTCGGCACGGTTTCCTCCGCCCCGAGCATCTTCCGTTGGACGCCCGTCACGAACGCGGAGGATTATAAACTCGAGTTGATCGACGACAGCCTGGGACGGGTGCACGCCGGCTCGACTTTCCTAATAACCGAAGCCACGCTTCCCGCGGCGGCACGGTCCAATCTCGTCAAAGGCAGGACCTATGTTTGGTCCATATCGGCCCATGACGCCGACGGAAACCTCGTGACCACCAAATCGGGATCTTTCACGATTGATTAGGTCCCGCGGGCCGGCCGCCCCCTTCCTCCGCTAGTCCCCGTCGCTCGCGCGGCCGATGAGCACGAACGGCGCCCAATAGAAAGGGTTGCGAAGGCCCGACCGGATCAAGCCCAGCTTCGCCCGGGCCGAAGCGCGCGCCGGCGAATCCCCTTCGGCGAGGAACCCATAGAAATTCTCCATGAAGACGGCAGTTGTTCTGTCGTCCGCGTTCCACAAGCTGACCAAGACATAATCCGCTCCTGCCCCCAGGAACGCCCCGCTCATCCCCTTGATGCCTTCTCCCCGAAAGAGAACGCCGGCGCCTGTGCCGCACCCGGACAGGACGACGAGGCGGGCCGGGATGTCGAGAGCGGCGATCTCCAGGGCCGTCAGGAAGCCGTCCTCGCCCAGTCCCGGCTCGGGCCTCAGCAGAAGCGCCGACCGCCACCAGCTGGCATCATCGATGACGCCATGAGCGGCCAGGTGGATGATGTCGTATCCCGCGGCCAAGGCCTTCTTGAAACGCCCTTCGCCGGCTTCTTCGTCGACCAGGACGGTCGCTTTGAGCCAAGGATAGGAGCCGGCCAACGCCTTGATCTCTCTCCTGACGTGAGCCAGAGGAAGGAAGAACTGCTTCAGGTCCCTTGATCGGTTGTCGCAGCGGATGCCCCCCGAATTCCCCACAGCAAGAAGACTCGTCGCCCGTCCGCCCGCCATGCCCCAAGGCAGGCCGGCGAGCGCCTGAGTCGCGGAGGACGCATAGCTGATCTCGACGTCTGCCGTCCAGAAACCCGTCCCGCCTCCGGTGCCACCCCCGCCTTCGCCCCCGCCCGCCCGCACGAGCGCCTCGAACGGCAGATAGAACAGCCGGCCGTCCGGGACGATGATGAGCCGTCGCGGCATCTCCCCCGCCTTTTCGAGGATGGGGGACAGCAGCATCTCGAAGAGAAGCTTCCCGGCCCGCTCACCGCCGAAACCCCGCCCATCCTCGATCTGAAGGAAACGGAGGTAGTGCCCCACCTTCGCCTCGATCTCCCCGGCGGCAGGAAGCTCCGCGCACCGGAGGGCTTCCCCGGTCGCCAGGAAGGCGAAGGACCTCTTCGCGCCCAGGAAGAAGGACAGGAGTGCCCGCCCGCGCAGCCTTCCCCTCACGCCGGGATAGTCGAGAGGGGAGGGGGCGGAGGGCCCGGCCCACTCCCGTTCTTCTTTGATCCACGCGGCATGAAGATCATCCTCGGCCTTTTCAAGAAGGGAGACGAGGCGTTCTTTCTCCTGCCCCGACAAGTCCGGGTCCTGCAGCTCGCGCTGAGCTGCGGCGATCTTCTCTTCCGCGTCACGGGACTTACCCCTGGCCTTGGCGGGAAGGAGCCTGGCCAAGGACTTGGCTCTTTCGGCATAGAGGAAAGCCTGACGGTCGTATCCGCCGAGCGGGTCTCGCGAATGCCGGTCAAGAAGCAGGCCTATGATCGTCTCGAAAACGGGAGCTTTGTCCTCGAGAAAGTTGATGCTGTAGATCCCCGCGGGAATGCGGGGAATCCATCGCTCGAGATGGTCGACCGACTCTCGGCCTCGCCGCAGCGCTTCGCCGTAAGCCCCCCTGGTTCCCTCGTTGCGCGCCGATCCCCAAAGGGCCTGCCAGACCATTTCCCGACTGCCGGCCCTCTCTCCGGCCGTCCGGGCGGCCTCGTAGCTTTTCGCCGCGGCCTCGTGATCCCCCGCACCCACAGAAGCCATGGCCAAGGTCAGCGCCAAAACGGAGTCCCGGGCCGCCCGATCGCCGCCGGGCGCGCCGCCGCCGAAACCCGGACCGAGCGCGGATTTCCGGAGGAACGCCAGGAGCTCCCCGAGCCGGCGCGGCTCCTTCAATGACCGGGAACTCCAAACGCGAAGGCTGTCTCCCGTTTCGATCCGACTTGTCGCCGGCGGTACGGGCCGATGGGTTGTGCTTTCAATCACGGCCTGGACGCAGTCCAGGGCCACGGCGTCTCTGACCCGGAAGGAAAGATGATTGTAACCGTTGAAGGCGACTTCGCATCCCAGGAACAGGCAGCCGGAGACATCGACGCTATGCGCATCGTTTGTGGATATGCCGGTGGACCCCTCGGAGCCGAACATGATGACCCTGCGGATGTCCGCGGATCCTCTGTTCGCCTCAGCGTCATTGATCGAGAGACCGGTCCCGCAGTCGAAAAGGACCATGTCCCGCGCCTCCCAACGGACGTCGGGACCGTCGCGCTGTATGATGCCGCATGCGCTCCCTTTCAGGACAAATCCCTCGATCCGGGCCGCCGCCCTCACTCTGAAGATGGCGTCCGAGCCCCTCGAGGAACCATAGATCACGGCCCCGAAGAGGTTCTTCGATCTGACCAGGATGTCGCTGGTGATGTCGATGTTCTTTTCGAGATACGTCCCGTCGTCGACGAGCACGGTATCGCCTTCCCGGGCGCGGTTCACGGCCGATTTTATCGTCGGATGATCGGCGGGGACGCGAAGGGTTGCCGCCCGCATGGGGACTCCGACAAGCAAGAGCAGGACGGCAACGAGAGAAACCATCCTCTTTTCGGCGTGGCCCGACATTCTCCCGCCTTTCCGTCCTATCTTTCGCCGGCCAAACCGTCCGCTTCTTTGAAAACCCTCATTGCGTTTCCCCCCCATATGGACTCGACCTCATATTCGCCGAGACCCCTCCTGAGCAGCTCCAAGGTGAGATTCATGATCTCGCCCGGGTCCCGGAGTCCTGAAACGCCTCCCCCTTTTCCGAACCCCGAGCCGATCCCCACACAGTCGATCCCCGCGATCTTGACGATGTGCTCGATATGATCGGCGACGTCTTCCGTCGATGCCCGCGTGCCCCGGTCCCGGGCAACGAGCCGCTCCGGCTCGAACGATACCATGATGACGCCGCCCCTTTTCGCGACGGCCCGGATCATCTCGTCGGTGAAGTTCTCGGGCCGGCCGCAAAGCGCCCGGGCCGCCATACGGGACACGATCACGGGGGCGCGGCTCGCGTCGAGGGCCTCGAATACCGACCTTTCCGAGCAGCCGGCCACGTCGATGATCATCCCCACGCGATTGCACTCGGTGACGACCCTACGCCCGAAATCGCTGAGGCCGCCATCTTCCGAGCCGCTCTGGTCGAAGACCGAATCGCAGATGGCGTTGCTCGAGTTCCCGCACAGGGCAAGATAGCGCACGCCTTCCTTATGGTATTCGGAAACGAGGGAAAGATCGGTGCCCAGCGCGTAGCCGTTCTCGAGCCCGATGTATGCGGCGTGCCGGCCCTCCTTTTCGAGGCGGTAGGCGTCTTGGGGCGCCCGGGCGAAGCTCATGAGCCGCGGGCGCTCTCCCGCCATCCGCCTGATGCGACGGATGGCGCCCAGGGCTTCGGCGCGCACTGCCGAATATGCTTCGGGCGTCGGCTCCCCCTGAGGCACGGAGACGACGAAAAAGGCGGCATCGAGCCCCCCGGCTTTCATGAGGGATATGAACCTGGCGCCTCCGCCGGCTCCGACATATCCGTCCACCGTCAGCATCCGGCCATGGGCCTGCCGGATCTGTTCCATCGTCTCCGGGGAGATCCTATCGGACTTACAGCCCACAGCGGACAGGGGCCACAGCAGCGACAGAAAAAGCGCGGCCGCTCGATGACCCATCTGTGCTGGTAATGTATATTAAGTCTCGGTAGTTGTCAGCAAAAATGCATGCGGCTTGTGCACGCCAGAAGCCGCTCGGTCGCCTCAACGCAAACCACCACGAATTAGGGGTGTGTCCTATTTCTGGACAATCCTTTTCGGGCTTAAGGGATTACTTTTCATCTCGATGAGACCCGCATATAAGCAATGCCGCGTCGGGAGTATGTTCTAACTACAAGAAAATAAAGACATAGGACAATTGGCAGCTCGCATTTTCGGATAACGCAGATTGAGAAAATGGACTTGACATTCATCTCCAGCAAAAGTGATAATACACGGGCGATTTCAGGGAGCGGCAAAAGTCAGGATATCAGATCTATGGGGGCGTTTTTTTCTCATCCAATGACTCCGGATACTCTAGGTATGCCGACCGCGGAGCTGGGCCGAGAAACCGCCGGGCCGGAACCCGATGACGACGGCTCGATGATCGCCCTTATCACCGCCCTCACCCTTAAAGGTGAGGAACCTCATCAGAATACCACCCCTGAAATAGCCCCCCGGGGTGATGGTGAGGGGGGAGAAGGGCCCTTACTCTGCTTCCATGGCATATTTCTATAGTTGCATATATGGCCCCCGGGCCGCCCTGGGCCGTAACCGCCCGTATGAAGTGGGAACCCTGGCGAAGTCGGGAATGAGGTAGAAAATGAAGAACATCAGACTCGGACTATCATTACTCATGCTGGTCCTCGTGGGGAACACGCTGCAAGGGGCGATCCCTCCCACCCAACGCCAGGCGCTCATCGATCTCTATAACGCCACTAATGGCGACAGCTGGACTCAGAAGACAGGCTGGAAAACACCACCTCTCGATCCGACGGATGGGTTCGCCATCCCGGGAACGGAGGGCACATGGCGGGGCATCACGGTCGCCGGCGATACCGTCACCGATATCGACCTGTCGTCCAACAACCTGGTGGGGACGCTGCCCGCGTCGACCGGGACCCTGACCGGGCTTCAGTCGCTGAACTTGCGCTCAAACCAGATGAGTGGGACGCTCCCCGACAGTCTGGGGAACCTGACGAACCTCATCGTTTTGCATCTTTATGAGAACGCCTTCACGGGGTCTCTGCCAACAACATTGGGCAGCCTGACGAATCTCATCCAGCTCAACGTTCATTACAACCAGCTGAGCGGCTCCATCCCGACGACCCTGGGGACCTTGGCGAGCCTTCAGGTTCTTAACCTCTACAACAACGCGTTCACGGGCGCGCTGCCGACGGAGCTCGGGAACCTCACGGCCCTGCAGACGCTGGATGCCCACTCCTGCAGGTTGAGCGGAGCGCTTCCGGCATCTCTCGGAGGCCTGACGAATCTGACGATCCTGCTCCTGACCGATAACCTGCTGACGGGCTCGATCCCGACGGAATGGGGCGGGATGTCGGCGCTGCAATACCTTTATCTCCACATGAACTATCTGAGCGGGGCCGTCCCGGCGACCTTGGGTAATCTGACCCATCTTATAGCTCTGAGGCTGAACGAGAACGGGCTAACGGGCGCGATCCCGTCGACGCTGGGCAGTCTGACGAGCCTGACGACGCTGGACCTGAGCCGGAACCATTTTGACCAGGCGATCCCCTCTACGCTGGGGAACCTGACCGCCCTCGTGAATCTGGCGCTTTATTCGAACAAGCTGGCCGGGCCGGTCCCGACCTCGCTCACGAATCTCGTCAACCTGAGCACTTCTGAGACGGCCATCGGTTATAACGCTCTCTACGCGACCGATGGCGCGCTCGCCACATTCTTGACCTCGAAGGACGCGGACTGGACGGCGACGCAGACGGTGGCGCCGACCTCGGTGACCGCGACGGCGCTCGACAACGCGGTCATCATGGTCTCGTGGCTTCCAATCGCCTACACGGACCACACCGGCGGCTACAGGGTCTACGTCTCGCAGACGTCGGGCAGCGGCTATACGTTCGCCGGGCAGACGGTGGACAAGACGGTAGCGGCCCTCAACGTGACGGGGCTCACGCCGGGCACTCGATACTACTTCGTTGTTACGACTCAAACCGACGCGCACGGGATCAACACGAACATCATCGAGAGCGCCCAAAGCGCGGAAGCGACCGCAGTGGCCTGGACCCTGGTGAACGTCCACGTAACGGGGACGGTGAGGTCGGGGACGTCGCCGCTGGCCGGAGTCGTGATGACGGGGCTGACCGGGAATCCCGTGACCAACGCCCTGGGCGTCTACGACGGGACCGTTCCCGCCAACTGGTCGGGGACGGTGACGCCGACGCTGGCGGGACACACGTTCGTTCCGGGTTCGAGGTCCTATGAGAACCTGACGGTGAACCAAACCGGGCAGGACTACACGTCGGCCTTTGTAACGTTCCCCGACCGGCAGATGCTGACCGACCTCTATAACGCGACGGGCGGGGACGGCTGGACCGCCAACACGGGCTGGAAGACGGCGCCCCTTTACGGTGACGGCTTCGCCATGCCCGGGACGGAGGGGACGTGGTTCGGCGTGACGGTCGATACCGGGAGCGAGAGGGTGACCCAGATCAACCTCACCACCAACCATCTGACGGGGACCGTACCGTCCTCGCTGGGCAGCCTGACCGGCTTGCTGGGGCTCGACCTCAGTCACAACGCAATCAGCGGTCCGATCCCCACGTCGCTTGGAAGCCTGTCATCATTGCAGACGCTTCATCTCAACGCCAATCAGCTGACGGGTTCCATCCCGACCGCGCTGGGATCTCTGGCCGGCCTTCAGGAGCTCTGCCTGGACAATAACCAGCTGACAGGCGCAATCCCCCTCGAGCTGGGGGGGCTGACGGGTCTTGAGCAGGTTTGGCTGAACAACAACCTGCTGACGGGGACGATCCCGGGGGAAATGGGCTCCCTGGTCAACCTGACTCAGCTTCTCTTGAACAACAATCAGCTGTCCGGCTCGATACCGACCCAGCTGGGCAGCCTGGCCCAACTTCAGAACCTCCAGCTCAATAACAATCTGCTGACGGGCTCCATTCCGACCGCCCTGGGCAATCTGACCCAGCTCCAGGTCCTCCACCTTAATAACAATCAGCTGTCGGGCGCCTTGCCTGCCGTTCTGGGCACCCTGACAGGTCTCACGTCACTGAATCTCAGCGCGAATGGGCTGGTGGGACCCATTCCAATGTCCCTGCGCGATCTGGTAAATTTGGCCGCGGGAGGGACGGACATCGGCTATAACGGACTCTATACGTCCGACGCGGCGCTCATCCTCTTCCTCAATGCGAAAGACCCCAACTGGTTCGAAACGCAGACGATCGCGCCCTCCGGGGTGACGGCGACAGCGCTCGACGGGGCCCACATCCTGGTCTCCTGGGTCCCGATCTCCTACACGCTTGATACGGGCGGCTACAAGGTCAAGATCTCGCAGACGGCCGGAGGCCCTTATTCCGAGGTCCTGCAAACGGCGAACAAGACGATATCATCGAGCGAGATCGAGGGTCTAACACCGGGCGTGACGTACTACTTCGTCGTCCAGACGCATACCGACGCTCACGCCTACAATGTGAACCCGATCGACAGCGACAACAGCGCCGAAGCGTCGGCGACGGCCTGGACGCAGGTGAGCATCCGGGTAAACGGGTCTGTGACCTTGGGGGGCGCCCCGCTGGCCAATGTCCAGATGTCGGGGCTCCCGGGGAACCCGACGACCAACGCTTCAGGCATTTACGACACGACAGTGCCGGCCGGGTGGGACGGGATGGTCACGCCGATGCTTTCCGGCTATTCCTTCACGCCGGCCACGAGGACCTACGCCGACCTCACGTTGGACCAGACGGGACAAGATTACACGGCCGCGTACGTGACGATCCCTTCGCGTGAGGTGCTCATCGAGCTCTACAACGCGACTGGCGGCGATGGTTGGACCAACAACGATGGTTGGAAGACGCCGCCTCTCCATACGGACGGCTTCGCCCTGCCCGGGACGGAAAGCACATGGCACGGCATCACGATGAACGCCACCGTGACCAACATCAATCTGTCCCAGAACAACCTGGTTGGGACGCTGCCCGACTCGATCGGGACCCTGACCGGCCTTCTGTCGCTGAACCTGCATACGAACCAATTGAGCGGGCCGATCCCCGAGAGTCTGGGGAACCTGACAAACCTCATCCTCCTGCACCTCTATTCGAACTCTTTCACCGGGACCCTGCCAACGACGTTGGGCAACCTGACGCATCTCCAACAGCTCAACGTGCACTACAACCAGCTGAGCGGTTCCATCCCGGCGAACCTGGGAGAGATGACAAGCCTCCTGCAACTGAACCTCTACAACAACGCGTTCACGGGCGAGTTGCCGACGGAGCTGGGGAGCCTCTCCGCCATGCATACGCTGGATGTCCATGCCAACCAGCTGAGCGGCGCGCTCCCGGCGTCCTTCGGCAGCTTGACGAATCTGAAGACCCTGCTCTTGAACGGGAACCAGCTGACGGGCTCGATCCCGACCGAGTGGGGCGGGATGACGGCGATGGAATACCTGTTCCTCCATGAGAACCTTCTCAGTGGAGAGATACCTTCGAGTCTGGGCAATCTGACGCACTTGATCGGGTTGAAGCTGAGCACGAACGGGCTGACGGGCACGATCCCATCGACGTTCGGCAACCTGACGAGCCTGACGACGATGGACTTGAGCGGAAATCATTTCGAAGGGGAGATCCCCTCGACGTTGGGGAGCCTGACGGCCCTCGTGAATCTGGCGCTCTACTCGAACAAGCTGGCCGGGCCGGTCCCGACCTCGCTTGCGAACCTTGTCAACCTGAGCACCTCGGAGACGGCCATCGGCTACAACGCCCTCTATTCGGCCGATGAGGCGCTCACCACGTTCCTGAACTCGAAGGACGCGGACTGGGCGGCGACGCAGACGGTGGCGCCGACCCAGGTGACGGCGGCGTCGCTCGACAACGCGATCATCATGATATCTTGGCTTCCGATCGCCTACACGAACCATACCGGCGGCTACAGGGTCTACATCTCGGAGACTTCCGGCGGCCCTTATACGATCGCCGGGCAGACCGTGGACAAGACGGTCGCGGCGCTCAACGCGACGGGGCTCACGCCCGGCGACAGGTATTACTTTGTCGTCACGACGCAGACCAATGCGCACGTGTCGAACACGAACCCTATCGAGAGCGCCCGAAGCGCGGAGGTGACAGCGGTCGCCTCGACGCAGGTTGTTCATATAACAGGGACCATCACCGCGGGCGGATCTCCTCTGCCCAACGTTCTCATGAGCGGCTTGACCGACAGTCCTGTTGCCAACGCCTCCGGCGTCTACACGGGCGCCGAGGCGGTCGGCTGGTCAGGGACGGTCACGCCGATCTTGGCGGGCTACACGTTCGTTCCGCCCTCGGTGACGTACACCGATGTGATCTCTAACCAAACGGCTCAGAACTACACGGCGACGCTCAGCACGTACACGATCTCGGGCACGGTAACACCGGTTATGGCGGGCGTGGTGATGAACGGCCTGCCGGGCAGCCCGGTGACTGGTGCCGACGGCACTTATACCGCGACGGTCGGCTACGGCTTCGATGGAACCGCCACGCCGACCTTGGCGGGCTATACGTTCGTTCCTCCGACCCGTGTCTATACGGACGTCGTGGCGAACCAAACGGCCCAGGACTACGCCGCTACGCTCAACACCTACACGATCTCGGGCACGGTGACTCCCGCGATGGCGGGTGTGGTGATCAATGGTCTCCCCGGCAGCCCGGTGACCAACGCCTCGGGCGTGTACACTGCTACTGTTGACTACGGCTTCGATGGGACGGCCACGCCGACCCTCGCAGGCTACACGTTCTTCCCCGCCTCGGTGACCTATACCGATGTGGCCTCCAACCAGACAGCCCAGGATTATGCGGCGACGATTCTGACATACACGATCTCCGGTACGGTGACGCCGGCCATGGCGGGGGTGGTGATCAACGGGCTCCCCGGCAGCCCGGTGACGGCTGCCGACGGGACTTATGCTACAACTGTTGACTATGGCTTCGACGGGACGGCCACGCCGACCCTCGCCGGGTACACGTTCGTCCCGGCCAACCGGGTATACACGGACGTCGCCGCGAACCAAACAGCCCAGGACTACGCGGCGACGATTCTGACATACACGATCTCCGGTACGGTGACGCCGGCCATGGCGGGTGTCGTGATCAACGGCCTGCCTGGCAGTCCGGTGACGGCTGCCGACGGGACTTATGCTGCAACTGTTGACTACGGCTTCGATGGGACGGCGACGCCGACCCTCGCCGGTTACACCTTTGTTCCGGCCACCCGGACTTATACGGACGTTGCGGCCAATCAGACGGCCCAGGATTACGCCGCCACACTCGACACCTACACGATCTCGGGCACGGTGACGCCGGCCATGGCGGGGGTGGTGATCAACGGGCTCCCCGGCAGCCCGGTGACCAACGCTTCGGGCGTGTACACTGCTACTGTTGACTACGGCTTTGATGGGACAGCCACGCCAACCCTTGCCGGCTACACCTTTGTCCCGGCCAACCGGGTTTATACGGACGTCGTGGCCAATATGATCGCCCAGGATTATGCTGCCACCCTCAATACCTACACGATCTCCGGCACGGTGACGGCCGGCGCGACTGGCCTTGCTGGCGTGACCATGGCGGGGCTGCCCGGCGATCCCATTACAAACGCCTCGGGCGCCTACTCGGCCACGGTGGACTACGGCTCGACCCTCACGGTCACTCCGACCCACTCGATTTACACCTTTGACCCGCTATCGAACACCTATACCAATGTCACCGCGAACATCACCGGCCAGAACTACGACGCTTCTCTGATCACGACCTCGCAGCGCCAGATCCTGATCGCTTTCTACAACGCGACGGGCGGCGATAGCTGGACCAATAACTCCGGCTGGAAGACCCCGCCTCTCTACCCCGACGGCTTCGCCATGCCAGGCACTGAGGGCGGCTGGTACGGACTGGGCGTGGATGGCGCTGCCAATGTCACTTCGATCGATCTGTATAATAATAATCTAAACGGGTCGATCCCCGCTTCTTTAGGGGGCCTGACCGGCCTGAATTTCCTTCGTCTGAACTTCAACCCCCTGCTGACAGGGACGATCCCTCCTGAGCTGGGCAACTTGTCCAATCTCACCTCCATATATCTGGACGGTACCCAGATCGGCGGGCCGATCCCTGCGGAGCTCGGCGACCTGACAAACCTAGTGCAGCTCTATCTGTCGACTGGACTGATCAGTGGTTCCATCCCGGCGGAGATCGGTGATTTGACGAACCTGGTGTATCTCAGCCTCGGCAGTAATCAGCTGACCGGAGAAATCCCCGCCAGCCTGGGGAACCTGACGAACCTCCAGTGGCTTTATCTTGATTCAAACGGGCTCAGCGGGTCCATCCCGCCGAGCTTGGGCAACCTTACCCAGCTTCTAGTCCTCAGGATTTCGTCCAATCAGCTCAGCGGCGTGATCCCGCCCGAATTGGGAGATCTCGTCAATCTCACGGATCTTTCCCTCCATGTGAACGATTTGACGGGCTCTATTCCCGCTGATCTGGGCGATCTGACCAACCTGCAGAACCTGACCCTCAGTCAGAACGAGTTGACAGGACCTATCCCGACCAGCCTGGGGAACCTTGGGAATCTAAGGAACCTGGCGCTCGATTATAATCATCTAACCGGATCGATCCCGCCAGGGCTAGGGAGTCTCGCCAACCTGCAGACGCTGGCCCTCTCGGCCAACCAGTTCGACGGATCGATACCTTCCGAGCTCAGCGGCCTCCTGTCACTTATGACGCTTATGCTCAATTCGAACAAGTTGAGCGGCGAAGTCCCGGCCTCTCTGGCCGCTTTGACAAATCTCTCGATACTCCGGGTGGATTTCAATTCTCTGGCCGCCAACGATCCGGACCTGATCACCTTCCTGAACGCGAAGAACCCCGGCTGGGAACTGACGCAAACGGTCGCGCCGACTCAGATCACGGCGACCGCGCTGGCCGGCGCTAACATCCTCGTGTCTTGGCTGCCGATCCCCTACACGGGGGACGAAGGTTCCTACAGGGTCTTCATCTCCGAGACTTCGGGCAGCGGCCATACGCTTGCCGGTCAGACCGCGAATAAGACTGAATCGAGCGTGCAGATCAACGGCCTGACTCCCGGCGTGACCTACTACTTTGTCGTCCAGACACACACCGAACCCAACGCGAATAACCAGAGTGCGCTGGACAGCGAGAACAGCACGGAGGCTGCAGCCACGGCTTGGCAGCAGCTCAGCGTCAATATTTCGGGGACCGTAACTCTCGGGGGCGCGCCCCTTGCAGGCGTCGTCATGGGCGGGCTTCCCGATGGCACAGTGACGGATGCTCAGGGCACATACAGCGCCACGGTCGACGTCGACTTTTCCGGGGCCGTAACGCCTGCCCTTACGGGCCACACATTCAACCCGCTCTCCCGGACCTATACGCACGTCACTGCGGACCAGACGGCTCAGGACTACGCTGCGACCCTTAATACCTTTACGATCTCGGGCACGGTGACGCCTGCTATGGCGGGTGTTGTGATGACGGGTCTCCCTGGCAGCCCGGTGACGGCTGCCGACGGGACTTATTCCGTGTCGGTTGACTATGGCTTCGACGGAACGGCCACGCCAACCTTGGCTGGGTACACCTTCATACCGGCCACCCGGACCTACACGGACGTCGCGGCCAATCAGACAGCTCAGGACTATGCGGCCACGCTCAATACCTACACGATCTCAGGCACGGTGACGCCTGCCATGGCGGGTGTGGTAATCAACGGCCTCCCCGGGAACCCCGTGACCATTGCCGACGGTACTTATTCCGTGTCGGTTGACTTCGGCTTTGACGGAACGGCCACGCCGACTCTGGCTGGGTACACCTTCATACCGGCTTCGGTGATCTATACCGATGTGAGCTCTAACCAGACAGCTCAGAACTATGCCGCAACGCTAATGACGTACACGATCTCGGGCATGGTGACGCCTGCTATGGCGGGTGTTGTGATGACGGGTCTCCCTGGCAGCCCGGTGACGGCTGCCGACGGGACTTATTCCGTGTCGGTTGACTATGGCTTCGACGGAACGGCCACGCCAACCCTGGCTGGGTACACCTTCATACCGGCGAATCGGGTATACGCGGACGTTGCGGCCAATCAGACGGCTCAGGACTACGCCGCGACACTCAATACCTACACGATCGCGGGCACGGTGACGCCGGCCATGGCGGGAGTTGTGATCAATGGCCTGCCAGGGAATCCGGTGACGGCTGCCGACGGAACTTATTCCGTGACGGTCGATTATGGCTTCGACGGAACGGCCACGCCAACCCTGGCCGGTTACACCTTCGTGCCGGCGAATCGGGTTTACGCGGACGTTGCGGCCAACCAGACGGCTCAGGACTACGCTGCGACCCTTAATACCTTTACGATCTCGGGAACGGTGACGCCTGCTATGGCGGGTGTGGTGATCAACGGCCTGCCCGGCAGCCCCGTGACGGCTGCCGACGGGACCTACACCACAACTGTGGACTTCGGCTTTGACGGAACGGCCACGCCGACCCTGGCTGGGTACACCTTCGTCCCGGCTTCGGTGACGTATACCGATGTGAGCTCCAACCAGACCGCCCAAGATTATGCGGCCACGCTCAACACGTACACGATCTCCGGTACGGTGACCCCGGCCATGGCGGGTGTGGTGATCAACGGCCTGCCGGGGAGCCCGGTGACGGCTGCCGACGGGACCTACACCACAACCGCGGACTACGGCTTCGACGGGACGGCCACGCCGACCCTCGCCGGCTACACCTTCGTCCCGGCCACCCGGACCTACACGGACGTTGCTGCGAATCAGACTGCTCAGGATTACGCGGCCACCCTCAACACCTACACGATCTCCGGTACGGTGACGCCGGCGCTGGCGGGTGTGGTGATCAACGGCCTGCCCGGGAGCCCCGTGACCATTGCCGACGGGACCTATGCCACGACTGTGGACTACGGGTTCGACGGGACGGCTACGCCGACGTTGGCCGGTTACACGTTCGTTCCGGCCACCCAGACCTACACGGACGTTGCTGCGAACCAAACTGCCCAGGACTACGCTGCCACCCTCAATACCTACACGATCTCCGGTACGGTGGCGCCGGCTCTGGCGGGTGTTGTGATGAACGGCCTGCCTGGCAATCCGGTGACCAACGCTTCGGGCGTGTACACAGCTACTGTTGACTATGGCTTCGATGGGACTGCTACACCCACGCTTGCGGGTTACACCTTCGTTCCTCCGACCCGCGTCTACACCGACGTCGCCGCCAACCAGACCGCGCAGGACTACGCGGCGACACTCAACACCTACACGATCTCCGGCACGGTGACTCCTGCGCTTGAGGGTGTTGTGATCAACGGTCTCCCCGGCAACCCGGTGACGGGTGCCGACGGGACCTATTCCGTGTCGGTGGACTACGGCTTCGATGGGACGGCTACGCCCACGCTGCCAGGTTACACGTTCGTCCCCGTCTCGGTTACCTATACCGATGTATCCTCCAACCAGACAGCTCAAAATTATGCTGCCACTCTCAACACCAATACGATCTCCGGTACGGTGACACCCGCGATGGCGGGAGTCGTGATCAACGGTCTCCCCGGCAACCCCGTGACGGCTGCCGACGGGACCTACACTACCACCGTCGATTACGGCTTCGACGGGACGGCCGCGCCGACCCTGGCCGGTTACACCTTCGTCCCGGCCACCCGGGTTTACACAGACGTCGCGGCCAATATGACCGCTCAGGATTACGCCGCCACGCTCAATACCTACACGATCTCGGGCACGGTGACGCCGGCTATGGCGGGCGTTGTGATGACAGGTCTCCCCGGCAACCCGGTCACGGCCGCTGATGGAACCTATTCTGTGTCGGTGGACTATGGGTTCGACGGGACGGCTACGCCGACCCTGGCTGGATACACCTTCGTCCCGGCCACCCGGACCTACACCGACATTGCTGCGAACCAAACAACCCAGGACTACGCCGCCACTCTCAACACCTACACGATCTCCGGCACGGTTACTCCTGCGCTTGAGGGTGTTGTGATGAACGGCCTGCCCGGCAGCCCGGTGACGGCTGCCGACGGGACCTACACCGTAGCTGTAGACTACGGCTTCGACGGGACGGCTACGCCGACCCTGGCCGGATACACCTTCGTCCCGGCTACGAGAACCTACACGGACGTTGCTGCGAATCAGACGGCCCAGGACTACGCCGCCACTCTCAACACCTACACGATCTCCGGCACGGTAACGCCGGCTATGGCGGGCGTTGTGATGACAGGTCTCCCCGGCAACCCGGTCACGGCTGCTGATGGAACCTATTCCATGACTGTTGATTACGGCTTTGACGCTACGGTTACCCCGACCTTGGCGGGCTATACGTTCGTCCCGGCC
>Ga0105107_10001277_pt1 | contig 16270 bp, 20 predicted proteins | sample PPLLaktember2015_6_FD_79335 | JGI IMG/M metagenome (GOLD analysis project Ga0105107, IMG submission 79335) | Freshwater sediment microbial communities from Prairie Pothole Lake near Jamestown, North Dakota, USA - PPLs Lake P8 Core (1) Depth... | ecosystem: Environmental > Aquatic > Freshwater >...
CAGCCGTTCCTCGAAGTTGCCGAGGGCGGATTCCTTCGTCAGCGTGATGAACTTGCGCTTCACCCGCGGCGTGAAGCCGAAGTGGCCGAGGAACAGCTCCTCGTGCGGGATCACGTAGCGGTCCGAGCGGTTGTCGAAGTTGTGAATGCCCGCGGTCGAGCGGTCGGTGCCGTGGATCGGTTCGTGCACTTCGGTGAACGTGCGGCCCGCCTCGACCATCTTGCGCATCAGGTCGAACGCGTGGACGTCGACCTTCGGCCGCTTCTCCTGGTCCTCGCCGCGCAGGAACCGGTCGATGCCCTCGGCGGCGATCGCGCCGTGGCCGATCGCGGTGGTGAGGAGGTGCGGTCGCAGCACGTCTCCGCCGGCGAACGTGCCCGGCTTGCCCGGCAGCTGGTAGTTCTTGTCGGCGACGACCGCGCCCTTGCCGCTGTCGAACTCCTCGAGCCCGGTGAAGTCGACCGCCTGGCCGATCGCGGAGACGATGAGGTCGGCGGGAATCTCCTCCTCGGTGCCCTCGAACATCTTGATCTCGAGCTTCGGGCCGACGAACTTCGCTTCGCACTTCGCGACCTTGAGGGCGATCGCGCGTCCCGATGCGTCCTTGACCACGCCCACCGGCGCCATGCCGCCGCGAATGGTGATGCCTTCGGCCTGGGCCTGCTCGATCTCGTGCTTGTTGGCCTGCATCTTGTCGACGCCGAATACCGACGTCAGCACGACCTCAGCGCCCTGCTTCGCCGACACGCTGGCGACATCGTGCGCGACGTGGCCGGCGATCGCGTGCTCGGGGAAGTCGGTTGGCTTGGCCTGGCCGATGTGACCGAGCCGGCGCGCCACGGTCGCCACGTCGATCGAGGTGTCGCCACCGCCGATGACGACGACGCGCTTGCCGACGTGGCGCAGCCGACCGTCGTTGAATGCCTTCAGGAACGCGGTCGCGGTGACGACATTGGGTGCTTCGCTGCCCGGAGCCGGCAGCGGCCGCCCCGACTGCGCGCCCATGCCGAGGAACACCGCGTCGAACTCCTGGCGCAGCGCGTCCAGGGTGACGTCGGTGCCGATGCGGCACTTCGTCCGCGTCTCGACACCCATGTCGAGGATGCGCCGGATCTCCGCGTCAAGCACTTCGCGCGGCGTGCGAAAGCCGGGGATGCCGTAGCGCATCATCCCGCCGAGGTGCTCGTGCTCGTCGAAGACCGTGACCGCGTGCCCCATCTTCCGCAGCTGGTAGGCGCAGGACAGGCCGGCGGGCCCGCCGCCGATCACCGCGATCTTCTTGCCGGTCGAGGTCTCGGGCGCCTTGAACGCGAGCTTGTTCGCGATTGCGTACTCGCCGAGGAAGTGCTCGACCGAGTTGATGCCGACGTGGTCCTCGACCTCGTTGCGGTTGCAACCGGTCTCGCAGGGGGCCGGGCAGACGCGTCCCATCACCGACGGAAATGGGTTCGCCTCGGTGAGCCGCCGCCACGCGTATTCCTGCCACGCCACGCCCGCCGGCGGCTTCTCGATGCCGCGCACGATGTTGAGGTAGCCGCGGATGTCCTCGCCCGAGGGGCAGCTGCCCTGGCAAGGCGGCGTCGACTGGATGTAGGTCGGGCACTTGTGCGTCCAGCTCGCCTGGAAGATCTGCTCGCGCCAGGACTCCCACTTCGCGTCACCGTCGCGATAGCGGCGGAACGTGAGCTTCGCTTCCTGCGGCCCGGGTGTCGTTGCCATTGCCAGATCTCCGATAGAACGTGTGTAGCTACTGCTTTGCACCGAGACGGATCGCGGTGCTGACCAGCTGGTGCACGCCGCCGACCATGCCCATCTTGAATCCGTAGTACGGGAGGACCTTCGTGAACTGCGCCTTGCAGATCGCGCAGATCGTCGCCATGAAGTTGACGCCCTGGCCGTCGGCGATCTGCCGCAGCGCCTCCATGCGCGGCAGCGCGCCCTTCACGCGGAGGTCGAGCAGCTCGTCGGTGAGGAGACCGCCGCCACCGCCGCAGCAGAATGTCGCGTCGTGCGTCGTCCCGGGCGCCATCTCGACGTACCGGTTGGCCACCGCACGGATGATCGCGCGGGGGATCTCGAACTGACCGCCCGGCGTGTCCCCCATGCGGGAGGCGCGCGCGACGTTGCACGAGTCGTGGAACGTGACGACGCGGTGGTCGTTCGCGGCGCGGTCGAGCGTCAGCGCGCCGCGCCCGATCAGGTCGTGCGTGAACTCGCAGATGTGCATCGGCTGCTTGTAGCGCGAGTCGAGCTGCTGCTGCAGAATCCTGGCGAAGCGGTCGTCGCCGCCGGCGCCGATGCCGGCGAGCGTGTTCCACATGCTGTACGCGACCCGCCATGCGTGGCCGCACTCGCCGACGACAATGCGCTTGACGCCGAGCTCGAGCGCCGCCTCGCGGATGCGCATCGCGATCGTGCGCAGCTGGTCGTAGTTGCCGATGAACAGCCCGAAGTTGCCCGCCTCGGACGCGTGCGAGGACAGCGTCCAGGAGATGCCCGAGGCGTGGAAGACCTTCGCGTAGCCGATCAGGCTGTCGACGTGCGGCTCGGCGAAGAAGTCCGCCGACGGCGTGACCAGCAGCACCTCGGCACCCTTCTGGTCGAGCGGGAAACGGACGTCGGCGCCGGTCTCTTCCTTGACGTCTTCTTCGAGGCCCTCGAGCGTGTCGGCGAGCGCGGGTCCCGGCAGGCCGAGGTTGTTGCCGATCCGGTGCACCTTGCCGATGATCTCGTTGCTGTACTTCTGCCCGAGCCCGGCGGCGTCCATGATCTCCTTGCCGGCCATGGTGATCTCGGCGGTGTCGATGCCGTAGGGGCAGAACACCGAGCAGCGGCGGCACTCTGAGCACTGGTTGTAGTACGAGTACCACTGGTCCAGCACCTCGCGCGTCAGGTCGCGCGCGCCGACGAGCTTCGGGAACAGCTTCCCGGGCAGCGTGAAGTGTCGGCGGTAGACACTGCGCATCAGGTCCTGGCGTGCGACCGGCATGTTGAGGGGGTCGCCGGTGCCGAGGAAGTAGTGGCACTTGTCGGTGCAGGCGCCGCAGTGGACGCAGGCGTCGAGGTAGACCTTGAGCGAGCGGTACTTGCCGAGCAGTTCGCCCATCTTGTCGAGCGCGCGCTTCTGCCAGCCGTCGTCGAGCGCGCCGGGGAAGCCGAGCGCCTGCTGCATCTTGTCCGTGGCGACGTACGGCTTCGACGCGGCCATCGCGTCCGGCGCGAGCGGCGGCGGCGTGCCCGGGAATTCACGCAGCGGAGGAGCCTTGACGTCGGCGGCCATCGCTTCAGCTCTCAAGGATCGAGCCGCGCCGCCCAGGGCGCGAGGTGGCGGCGCTCGCGGGGGTCGTCGGCCTGGTTGCGTGTCGGCGAGAAGAAGATGCCCGGAGCGTGCAGCAGCTTGCTGAACGGGAAGATCAGCATCAGCAGCGCGACGAGGGCCAGGTGAGCGTAGACGAGCCCGTCGGGAGGCAGCGGCTGCCAGTCGAAGTAGAGGAGGCCGAGCGTGAAAGCCTTCACCGCGACGATGTCGGTGTGCGCGACGTATTTCATCGCGAGACCCGTGCCGGCGATCGCGAGCAGCAGCGCGATCATCAGGTGGTCGGACGGCGTCGAGATGTAGCGGACGCGGGCGACGAGCAAGCGCCGGGCCCAGAGGCCGGCGAGTCCCGCGGCCATCATGAAGCCGCCATAGATGCCGAACGGTTGCAGGAACGCGACCCAGCCCCATACCGGCTCGATGAAATAGCGCAGGTGCCGCACGAGGACGAGGGCGAGGCCGACGTGGAATATCCAGCCGAATGCCCACGTCCAGAGGTTGCTGCGGAACAGGCTCTCGAACAGCGCGACTTCACGCAGCAGCCGCAGTGCGACGCCGCCGCGGGTGACCGGCGCGGGTGTCGTCGGGATCTTGAGCGGCGCGGGCGTTCGCGCGTAGTCCCAGGTCCTGTACGCGAGCCCGCCCACGACCACCGCGGTCGCGAGGTACAGCAACGCGGCGAAGAAGGCGGTCATCGGCGGGCGGCGCGGTGTGGCGTCGAACCCCGGCGGGCAGCCGCCGGGTCGCCTCGAGCGATCAAACGCAGCCGGTCGGCTTCGGCAGGCCCGCGATCTTGCACGCCTGCTTCGCGGGGCCGTAGGGGAACAGCTCGTAGAGGTACTGGCTGTTGCCCTTGTCGGGTCCCAGCTGCTTGCCGATCGCCTTGGTCAGCACGCGCACGGCCGGGGCGATCTGGTACTCGTCGTAGTACTTGCGCAGGAAGTTGACGACCTCCCAGTGGCTGTCCGACATCTCAACGTTCTCGGTCACGGCGATGTGCTTCGCGACGTCCTCGTTCCAGTCGGCCAGATTGACGAGATAGCCTTCCTCGTCGGTCTCGTAGGGCTTGCCGTTCACTTCGATCGTGGGCATGGATTCTCCTGTTGTGCGCCCCGGGGCGCGTGGCGGATCAGAGCCAGGACTGGCAGTTCCGGTGGTTGGCGACCAGGTCGACGAAGCCGTCGTAGCCGACTGCCGTGACGCCGTCGATCAGGCGGTCGGCGATCGCGCGTGCCTCGGCGTCCGGCAGCAATACGTAGACCTTGAAGCGATCCTTCGCCGCATCGAGGCGCGCGGCGACCTCGGTGCCGCGCGCGGCCGCGTAGACCGCGTCCTCGATCAGCAGGATGCTACCCGGCCCGGCGATGCGCAGGCACGCGTCGAGCGACGGACGTTCGAGCGGGGACTTGTTGAGGATGTGCAGCATTCGCGCTCCGTGAGAATCGTGCCGGTCAGAACGAGAGGACGACGTCCTGCTGTTCCATCAGCTTGCCGAGCTCGGCAGAGGAGAGCACCGTCACGTCGACGATCAGGTCCTTCTCCGAGAGCCCGCGTGCGGAGAGCGACTCCTGCTCGACGTAGAGCTTCTCCACGTCGTAGCCCTCGAGCGCGCGGTAGGTCGGCGAGAAGTTCTTGGTCTCGATGCCCTTGGTCTGCTGGCCCTTCTTCAGCTGCCATACGCCGTCGTCGAGGAAGACCAGCGACACGTCCTGGTCGAACGCGGCGGAGATCAGCACGACCTCCAGCGACTCGAGCGCGTACGCCGTGCCGTACGGCGCGGTGCGGTTGACGAACATGAACTTCTTCGCGGTGCCTTCCGACATGCTGTCCCCGATTGCCCCAGGTTGCCCTTCGCTTCGCCCGGACGAGCCCGCTTCAGTCGCCGAACACGACCAGCCGGTCGGCCTGGATGCCGGACTCGACCAGCTGCCCGAGGCCGGAGATGCGGAAACCCGGCGCCAGGTTGTCGTCCTTGATGCCGCGGCGCAGCGCCGCCGCGACGCAGACGACGAGGTCGACGCCGTGATCGGCGGCGAGCTTCGACCAGCGCGCGACGACGTTGCGGTCGTCCTGCGGCGGCTCGGTGAGGCGCGTCGAGTTGTTGACGCCGTCGTGGTAGAAGAACACGCGCTGGATCTCGTGCCCCTTCGCGAGCGCCGCCTTGCAGAACAGGTACGCGGAGTCGCTCGCCTGGTGCTGGTACGGGCCCTCGTTGACCAGGATGCCGAACTTCATTGACGTCGCTCCGCGCTCAGAACCGGATGTGCGTCGACGCGTTCAGGTTCGCGCGCGCGCCGCGCCAGTCGTCGATCAGGTACTTGGTGAAGGGCAGGTCGGTCTTCTCGAAGAAGCGCGGCCAGCCGATGCGCTCGACCCAGTCGGACAGCCGCTCCCACGGCCGCGCGTCGTCCTTGTAGACGTACAGGATGCGCTTGACGACCTCGGAGACCTCGGGCCAGCGCGGCGGATTGTTGGGAATGCCCGCGGCGACCATCTTCATGAACGTCGGCTTCGCGCGCGCGTTGGAGTTCTTGCCGCCGACCCAGATCGCGAACTTCGAGTGCTCCGGGTCGTTGATCTGCATCGGCGGGCAGGGCGGGTAGCAGGCGCCGCAGCAGATGCACTTCTTCTCGTCGACCTCGAGCGAGGGCTTGCCGTTGACCAGCGCCGGGCGGATCGCCGCGACCGGGCAGCGTGCGACCACTGCGGGCCGCTCGCCCACGTTGGCGATGAGGTCGTGGTTGAGCTTCGGCGGCTTCGTGTGCTGGATGATGATCGCGATGTCCGCCTGGCCGCCGCAGTTGATCTCGCAGCAGGAGGTCGACAGGTGCACGCGGTTGGGCATCTCCTCCTTCCGGAACTCGTCGATCAGCTCGTCCATCAGCGCCTTGACCGCGCCCGACGCGTCGGTGCCCGGGATGTCGCAGTGCAGCCAGCCCTGCGTGTGCGCGATCATCGACACCGAGTTGCCCGTGCCGCCGACCGGGAAGCCGCTCTTCTCGAGCTCGGCGATCAGCGGGGCGACCTTGGCTTCGCTCGACAACATGAACTCGATGTTCGAGCGGATCGTGAAGCGGACGTGGCCCTCGGCGTACTGGTCCGCGATGTCGCACAGCCGGCGGATCGTGAACACGTCCATTTGCCGCTGCGTGCCGGCGCGGACCGTCCACACCTGGTCGCCGCCGTGGGCGACGTGGTGCAGCACGCCGGGACGCGGCCGGTCGTGGTACTTCCAGTTGCCGTAGTTCTTCTTCAGCAGCGGATGGAGGTACTGCTGGTTGTCGGGAACGCCGCTCTCGATCGCCCGGCGCATCTGCGGTTGTGCCATTGCGTTTCTCCTCAGGCGACCTGCTTCGCGGCCTTGATCTTTGCCACTTCCTCGTCCCAGCCGTCCATGCGCACGTAGGGATTGGTGCGCGGCTGCGAGACCATGTTCGCGTCGATCGGGATTTCGAGCGCCTCGAGGAAATTGACGATGCCGATGCGCTCGATCATCTCGCCCGTGCGTTCGTGCTCGAGGGCGTTCTCGGCGAAGAAGTCGATGATCTTCTGGCCGAGCTCGACCAGCTTGTCGCGGTCCTCCTCGGTCTCGAGCTTCATGAACGGCACCACGACCGTGCCCATCAGGTCGCCGATCTTGAGCGTGCGCTTGCCGCCGACGAGGACCGTCGCGCCCTTGTCCTTGCCCGGGGCTAGCGCGCCGGTCATCACGTTGATGCAGTGCATGCAGCGCACGCAGTCGCGGTTCTCGATCTCGATCCCGTGGGTATCGCTGACGGCGACGGTCGAGACCGACGCGCCGGCCTTGAGGTCCTTCACCTCCTTGAGCTGGATCGCCTTCGTCGGGCAGCGGGCGATGACGTCGTTGACGAGCTCGTTCATGCCGTGCTTCACGAACCACTTCTTCGCAAGCGTCGCGTCGGTGCGGATGTTGTCGCGCCAGGTGCCGATCACCGCCATGTCCGCGCGCTGGATCGAGTTCATGCAGTCGTTCGGGCAGCCCGAGAACTTGAACTTGAACTTGTACGGCAGCGAGGGGCGGTGGATGTCGTCGAGGAAGCTGTTGATCACGGCGCGGTGCGCGCGCGCCTCGTCGTAGCACGACTGCTCGCAGCGCGCGGCGCCGACGCAGGACATCGAGGTGCGCACCGCCGGGCCGGCGCCGCCGAGGTCGAAGCCGAGCTCGTTGATCGCGTCGAACGCCGGCTGCACGTTCTCGCTGGTGGCGCCCTGGAACATGATGTCGCCGGACTGGCCGTGGAACGCGATGAGCCCCGAGCCGTGCTGCTCCCAGACGTCAGCCAGCTTGCGGAGCACGTCGGTGTTGTAGTGCATGCCGGCAGGCGGCATGACTCGGAGCGTGTGGAACTCGGCCGCGGCGGGGAACATCGGCTTGCCGGACTCGTCCTTCGCCTCGGTGAAGCGCGGGATCACGCCGCCGCCGTAGCCGAACACTCCGACGGTGCCGCCCTTCCAGTAGCCCTTGCGCGTTTCGTACGAGTGCTCGAGCTGGCCGAGCAGGTCGACGACGTAGTCCTTGTCCTTCGCGAGCCGCTTGAGGCCGGTGACGAAACTCGGCCACGGCCCCGTTTCCAACGCATCGAGCATCGGCGTCTTGTGCATGTCCTTCGCCATGACCTGTCCTCCTCGCTTGATCTGGTACTCGGTGCAACCGCTTCCGGCGGCGTGCAATCCTAAGGCGGGACGCGGTGCGACCGCCATCCCCCTGGCTAGTAGACCTGAATAAGCCCTATGGCGAAGCGTGAGAACTACCCAGATGGGGTAGGGTGCATTACTCGCATTGGCTATGGACGTGCGCGAGGGGAAGATCGCCCAATACCGGGCGCGCGTTGCCCGCTCCCCGCCGCCCCGGAAGCGCCGTCCCTGCGTCGCGCACACCGCCGAGCGGCGGGCTGGCACCGGGGCGACACCAAGCAGGCCGTTCCATGCCCGAACTCACCAATGTCGAACGGTTCACCGTGCCTCTGGGCGGCCAGGAGATCGTCCTCGACGAGTTTATCCACGACGCCGGCGGAATGAAGCTGCTGCGGGTCCGGATCCGGGAGCGGGCGCGGTTCACGATCTTCGACATCGACCCGCTGACGGCGAAGGCCTGGGGCGAGGCGATGGTGCGCTGGAGCGAGGCGCAGGCGCTCGACACCGGCGGCCGGGAGGCGTGATGGTCGGGGACGTTCCGGGGTCGACGATCGTCACTGGCGGAAACGCGCCGGGGCAAAGGGTGTTCGAGGCGGGCATGGACGTGTCGGTAGTCGACGTGCTGTTCGAGCTTTCCGGCACCCTGGTGCCGGCCGACTGCGCGGCCGCGCTCGCCCTCGCCGTGACGGCCGCGCTGCCGTGGTTCGTGGCCGAGCCCCGCGCGGGCATCCATCCGTTGCGTGCCGCGCCGTCGACGCACGGGACACAGGTGCTTGCCCGGCGCGCGCGGCTGATGGTCCGCGTCCCCGAGGCCCGCGCGGCGGGAACCCTGGCACTGGCCGGCCGTGGGCTCGACCTCGGGGGTGAACCGGTCACGGTCGGCGCGGGCCACCTGCGGGCGCTCGCGCCCAGCGCCACGCTCTTCGCGCAGCGCGTGGCGAGCGATTCCGGCGACGAGCGGGCCTTCCACGACAACGTCGTGCGCTGGCTCGCGGAGCTCGGCGTGCGTTGCGAATTCATCTCGGGCCGGGCGCGGTCGGTCGGTGCCGAGGGCAGGGAGGTCCTGGGCTACAGCCTGGCGCTGCACGGCCTCGGACCCGCGGACTCGCTGCGCGTGCAGGCCGAGGGGCTGGGTGGCGAGCGGCGTCTCGGGTTTGGCATCTTCGTTCCACACAAGGCGATCGCGACGTTCGCATAGCGCACGCACGTGGTCGCGCGACATTCTTCGCAGGAGAAGGCAATGAGCTACACGGTGCAAGGGGAAACGCTGGCGTGCGACGACCTGGGCTATCTGCTCGAGGCAGACTATCGCGACGAGACCACCGAAGTGATCGCGGCTGCGGACGGCATCGTGCTGACCGAGGCGCACTGGGAGGTGATCCGGTTCCTGCGCGACGACTACCAGGCGAACGGGCACTCGCCGAATTTTCGCAACATGCTCAAGGGCTTCCAGGCCATCCGCCCGGAGGCCGACAGCAAATACCTGTACGACCTCTTCCCCATGGGACCGGCGAAGCAGGGTGCGAAGATCGCCGGATTGCCGCAGCCCCATGGGAAGGGCGGATACTGATGCCGGCGGCCGGTGGGCCGCGGCAGGAGGCGCGATGACGACGGAGACCAAGCTACCCCAACCCACGGCGACTCTGGACATGCGGGGGACGAGTTGCCCGGCGCCGCTGCTCGGTGCGAAGAAGCTCGTCGACGACCTGAAGCAAGGCCAGGTACTGAAGCTGCTCTCGGATTGTCCCGGCACGCACGCTGACCTGATCGCCTGGGCGAAGTACACCGACAACCACATCGCGCGCACCGAGCGCTGCGCCGACGGCGGCCACGCCTACTACATCGAGCGCGGCCGCGTACGGCACCCGTCGACCCACGCCGTGCTGGACCTTCGCGGCATATCGTGCCCCGGGCCGATCGTCGAGGCGAAGAAGCTCCTGAACGGTATGCGCGCCGGCGAGACGCTGAAGCTGGTCAGCAACTGCCCGGGCATCTCGGGCGACGTCGAGGACTGGGTGAAGGCGACCGGCCTCACCCTCCGGGGCGTCGAGGAAGTGGGCGCCGGCGAGTACGAGTTCTACATCGCGAAGTGACGAGCGGGTTGCGCGCGCATGCGCATCAAGAGCCACTGGTTCAAGCCGGGAACGGAAAAGGGCGCCACGGAGATCGCGGGCGCCGCAGGTTTCATCGTCTTCCGGATCGCGCAGAACGCGCTCAAGCACATGCGTGGCGCGGGCTACGAGCTGCCCCCGGGCGCGCCGTACTTCGCCTTCCTGGCCGAGTTCCTGGCGTTCCTCACGCTCTGCGCCGACCGGATCGCGCACGCACGTGGCGACGAGGCCTGGCGCGTCGAGTTCACGACCGCGATGGCCAACAAGGTCGGCGGGTACCTCGCAGACAACCAGGCCGACCTGCTGGGCGGCGATTCGCCGGAAGGCTACAAGAAGCGGTTCATCGCGCTGGTCAACGAGCGTTCCGCCGACTACGCCGGGTTCCGGTGGATCGACGAGGGCCCCGAGTACGGCTTCGTCCGCTGTTTCGGGCATTGCGTCGCCGAAACCATGCAGGCGCACGACCAGACGTGGGCGATCTCGCAGGTCATCGAATGCGAGGCCCCGGAAGCGGTGGACCTGATGCGCGGCGCGATGGCGGGACTGCTGGATCCGGCGCCGCGGCGACGGCCGCGGGGACGGGCCGGGGCGCGAGGCGAATAGCGCCATGGCAGCGTTGCGCACGTCGCCATCACTCGTGACCGGACCGTTCGACCTCGACGACGATCGCACCTACCGTGCGTGGCGCGAGCGCAAGCTCGGCGAGTACCCGGACGGGCTGGCCGGCCTGACCGTCGAGGTCGGCGATCCGCGGGCGCTCTCGCCCTCCGAGCGCGGCGCGATCCTCGACCGCTGCCGGACGGCGAACATGGTCGTCTACGCGAGCGGCGTTCGGGGCGCGGACAAGGGGATTCCCCGCCGGCTCGGTGCCCAGTTCGGACTCGCGAGCCTCGATCGCAACTGGCTTGCCGACGACGACGGCGTGAGCCAGGTCACGGTCGCTGGCGAGTCCGGGCGCGGCGACTTCATTCCCTACACGAACCGCCCGATCCGCTGGCACACCGACGGCTACTACAATCCGCCGCAACGCCGCATCCGGGCGATGGTCCTGCACTGCGTCGAGAATGCGGCGGAGGGTGGCGAGAACGCGCTGCTCGACCCCGAGATCGCCTATCTGCTGTTGCGCGACACGGACCCGGCGCACGTCCGCGCGCTGATGCGGGAGGACGCGATGACGATCCCCGAACGTACCGACGCCGACGGCGTCGCGAGGCCGGCGCAGGGCGGTCCCGTCTTCTCGGTCGACCCGTCGAGCGGCCACCTGCACATGCGCTACACGGCGCGCACGCGCAGCATCGAGTGGAACCCCGACCCGGGCGTGCGCGCTGCGGTGGCGGCGCTCGAGCGCGTGCTCGACACGCCGTCGCCGTGGATCCACCGGCTGACGCTCGCTCCCGGCATGGGGATCCTCTGCAACAACGTGCTGCACGACCGTTCCGGATTCACCGATGATCCGGTGCGGCCGCGGCTCATCCTGCGCGCCCGCTATCACGAACGCATCGAGGACCGGATGGTCGCGGCCGGAACGGCGACCGACGCGATGGCTCGCCCCGGAACGCCGCGCGCGTGACGCGCAGATGAGCCCGAAGGGCCGCCCCGAGGGCGAATTCGCCCCGAAGCGCGTTAGCGCGGAGGGTAGTCCAGTGAACGCGGCGGACCCGGCATGGAGGAGGGATGACCCAATGGCTGACGCTGTCGCGGGCGGCGCGACTCATCGGCGTGCCGCGTGGCGCGCTGCAGCGCCACGTGCGCGAGGGCCGTCTGCCGTCGAACGACGGGCTGGTCTCGACCGAGGGTCTCGCCCGGCTCTATCCGGCGTGGACTGCCGAGGACTCCGGCGCGTTCGAACGCGTCTCCAGGCTGAAGGAGGAGGCATTCGGCCGCCGGGTGCAGGAGCGCGTGCTGCCGCCGCAGGAAGTCCTCGCGCAGCGGCTGTTCGAGCAGAGCCGGGAACTCGCCGATGCCCGCCGGCACCTCGCGCGCTACCACGCGCTCGTCGTCGCCCTGCAGGAGCGCCTCGACGCGCTCGCGACGGGTGCAGCGTCGCCGGCGTTCGATGACCTTCGCGCGAGCCTGGGGCGCGGCCTGGCCGACGTCCTCGCCACCGAGTCCGCGGATGCGCTGACGGTCATGAACGACGTGCTGAAGGTGCTGTCCGCGCAAGTGACCGTGCGCCCAAGTGGCCGCGTCTATTTCGTCGAGGGACGCGACTCGCTGCTGCAGGCCGGTCTCAAGGCGGGGCTCAAGCTCGCCTACGGCTGCGGCAACGGCACCTGCGGGCTCTGCAAGGCACGGGTGATCGAGGGGCAGGTCGTCCGGACGATGCCGTTCGACTACCCGCTGTCCGAAGCCGAGCGCCTGCAGGGCCACACGCTGCTCTGCGCGCATTCGGCCGCCTCGGGCGAGATCGTCATCGAGACGCTCGAGGCGCGCGGGCCCGACGAAATCCCCGAGCAGGAGATCGCGGTACGCGTGCGCGCCGTCCAGCCGCTCGCCGGCGAAACGTTGCTCCTGCACCTGCAGACGCCAAGGACGTCGCGACTGCGCTTTCTCGCCGGCCAGAGCGTGACGCTGTACGGCGGCGCCGGCGGTGTCGATGCGCACGCGACGTATCCGATCGCGAGCTGCCCCTGCGACGATCGCAACCTGCACTTCCACGTGGGCCGGGATGGTGGCGATGCGCTCGCGGAAATGCTCCACACCGGGGCGATCCGGTCCGGCGAGACGCTGAAGCTGTGGGGACCGACGGGCGACTTCGTTCTCGCGGAGTCCGAGCGTCCCCTGGCGTTCGTCGCCTGCGACACCGGGTTCGCGCCGGTCAAGAGTCTCATCGAGCACGCGATGGCCATCGAGGCTACCGAGTCGATTTCCCTCGACTGGCTCGCGGTTCGTGCGGACGGACACTACCTTGCGAACCAGTGCCGTGCATGGGCCGAAGCGCTGGACGGGTTCCGCTATGCCCCGCACCGGGCGGCCGACCCCGGTGCCGGCGCCGGCGAGGTGGTGAAGGCGATGGCAGGGTCGATCGCGCTGCCGCGGCACGACGTCTACGTCGCCGGCCCCGAGGCGTTCGTCGAGGCCGCGGGCGCCGCGCTGGCCGAAGCCGGCGTGGAGCCGACACGACTCTTCATGGCCGTCGTGTGATGGCGATGGACGGGCGCCGCATCGTTCCGATCGTTCCGGCGGCGAGCGCTGTGGAGGGCGACTGCGCCGGTGCCGAGCCGTTCGCGCTGATGGTGCTCGGCGACAGCATGGCACCCGAGTTCTCCGACGGCGACGTGATCGTGGTCGAGCCCGAGGGCCTCGCTGGCGACGGCGCGTACGTCGTCGCCGAGGTGCACGACGGCTGGACGCTCCGGCAACTGGTCAGGGCCGAGGGCGGCTGGCAGCTTCGCGCACTCGATGCCGCGTATCCGGCCACGGCGATCGCCGATCTCGCCACCATTCGCGGCGTCGTGATCCAGAAGAGCCGGCCGGGGCGGCGAAGCACGGTGAAGCGCTACGTCGACTAACGACGAAGAGGAGTCGGAGCTTGCCCTACTACGTCTACCGGATGTTCAACTTTCCGATCCGGCGTCTCGAGAAGATCGAGGAGGCCCCCACGTTCGGCGCGGCCTCGGCGCGCGCCAAGGCGCTGCGCGTCGGTCCGGACCTTCCCGATGGCTGCGCGATCAAGGTGATCTTCGCCGCGAACGAACTCGAGGCCGAGGATCTCCTGTCGCAGGTCCGCGAGCCCAAGCCGGGTCTCGTCGGCGACGAATAGCGGCGGGCCGGCGCAGGGCGCGAGACGTGGACGAGACGGCCTACCGGGCGGCGCGCGGCGCGGCCGTGCCGCTCGCGTGCGTGTTCGAGAAGGCGATCGCCGCCGGGTGCGCGACGTGCGCGACGTCCGTGCGGCGTGCGCTGGCCGAGCGCGAGGCGATCGGCTGCACCTCGCCCACGGCACGGACCAACTGCACGACGCTCGCGGCCCTCCTGCAGGAGCGCGCGACGTTCGCCCTGAAGCTCGCACCGGGAGTACCGCTGCCGCACGCGGTGACGATGCGGCTCGCGTGTGGCGGGCTTGCGGGCGTGCGCGGGTGCGTCGCGTCCGGGGAAACCGACGTGCATCGACTCGTCGCCGCCGCGCAGGCACGGTTCGGCAGCCTGGCCGAGCTGCCCTGGCACGACGTGGTCGCGTCGATCGTCGCGTGGCGGATCCGCCGGCGCTCCGGAGGCGGGCCATGAGCCCGAAGGGCCGCCCCGAGGGCGAATCCGCCCCGGAGCGCGTCAGCGCGGAGGGTAGTCCAGTGAGCCCGAAGGGCCGCCCCGAGGGCGAATCCGTCCCGGAGCGCGTCAGCGCGGAGGGTATTCCAGTGAGCCTGGCGATCGAGCGTCTGCGTGCCGCGGTGCAGGCCAACTGCAACGTCACCGATGCCCGTCACGCACGGAACATGACGCTGTGCACGTACCTGCTCGAGATGCGCGAGCTCTACCGATGGGAACGAGGCGTTCCGCTGGCGACGCCACTGCCGCGCGCCGAGATCGGCGCGTGGATCGCGCATCGCGAGGCACTGTGGGAATCGCTCGAGGACGCCGACTACCGGCCGCTGCCGCTCGAGGGAGAGGCGATTGATCCCTGGGATGCGGCCACGGTCAACCGGACGATCGCACCGCTCGGACTCGTCTACGGCGCAGGCGTCGGCCGCTTCGGCAAGCCCCAGTTCTTCCTCGGCCGGCTCGAACGGCAGGAGCAACGAGACGGCATGCGCATCCTGGTCGCAGGTCGCGAGCTGGCGCGCGACCTCTCGGCCGCGCCGGCGGCGATGCGCGGCGGGACAGTTTCGATCCGCCTCGAATCGTTGGCGCGCCTGCTGGCAGAGCGGACCGAGGCCTGGGCGTTCAAGCGTCGCGACGGCGCGCTCAAGTCCGCGCTCGATGCGTACGGCTGCGTCGGCGGTGATGCCGCCGCGTTCGAGCGCATGGCGGCGATGGAGGCCGAAACACTGATCCTGCACGAGCTCGGCGAGCGCGAGGCGGGACGTGCGCTCGGCCCGGGTTGGGAGGACATGCTGTCGCGTCTGGTGCGCCGCCGCGCCGAGGTCTTCGCGCGCGCGGCGCGCGATCACCTTGCCGATTGCCTCGTGACGTTGCCGGCGCTGCTCGGGCGCGGCGCGCCAGCGCCGATCCACTCCTGGTTCGCCGGTCTCGATGGCATGCGTCGCGAGCTCTGTCCCCGCATCGCCGACGCCTACGCCGCGTGGCGGGAAGGCGACGGCGCGCGTGAACTGTCCGACGCCGTGGCCGCCGGCGCGATGCACTGGCGCGACGTGTGCGTGCGCACGCTGGCGGAGTTCGAGCGGGGGGGCGAGGAAGGCGAGGCCGCTATCGAAGCGATGGCGGCCGATCCGGTCATGCGCCTCTAGCGCGATTGGTGGGCCGGCTCCATTCCTGGCTCAGTTCGCGGGGCAGGCCTTGGTCTCGGACGGGACCTTGCCGACGAGAAGAAGAAAGTTCTCGAACGGCGCCATGTTGCCCATCGCCTCCACCATCGGCCCGGTGAAGCCCAGGCGGCCGAGCATCATGGCCCGCATCGGACCGTACTCGCCCTTGCCCATCTCGACCCAGCGGCCGGTCTCGGCCTTCATCAGGTAGTCGGCACCGCCGTCGAGCTTCGCCGTCTCGGCCGCGCCGCCGAAGACGCACATCGCCTTGCCGTCCTTCAATGCCACGCGCAGCTCGGCGGTTGCCTTGTCGCCGCAGTCGGAGCGGAACACCTGCATCACCTTGAAGCCGCGGCCCCTGTCGTTCTTGATCCAACCGGTCTCGACCAGCTTGTCGGTGAGCACCGGGTCGCGGTTCCAGGCCTCGCACGCGTCCTTCGCCCAGTCTGCGGACATCATCACGGGGGCGGCGAGCACGGGCGCAGCGTGGCCCAGCGCGAACAGCGAAACGGCGAGTACGGCGGAGCGCATCGATCTTCTCCTTTCTAGGCACCACGGCACCGCCGGCACGAGGTGCCGGGCGAGCGCAGATGGCTGAACGCGGCGGGCACGCTCGCCCGCCGCGTCCGCGAGGATATCGCGGGTCAGAACGGCCGCGAGTAGGCGACGCCGAGCGACCACTCCTTCATGCGGATCGTCTCGGTCGTCGTCGGCGGCGCGCCGAAGCCGACGAACAGGCTCGTCCCGGTCACGCTCACCTCCGG
>Ga0105107_10001280_pt1 | contig 16255 bp, 8 predicted proteins | sample PPLLaktember2015_6_FD_79335 | JGI IMG/M metagenome (GOLD analysis project Ga0105107, IMG submission 79335) | Freshwater sediment microbial communities from Prairie Pothole Lake near Jamestown, North Dakota, USA - PPLs Lake P8 Core (1) Depth... | ecosystem: Environmental > Aquatic > Freshwater >...
AGGAGTGATTTGTTATGTTCAACTACCAGGTAAAAAAAATACCGCTTTCTCACTTTTGCCTTCTTTATCTTGACTGGAAGGGCTTCAATCAGGTTATGGCGGTAGGCAAAGCAGGAGCTCATCAGCGGGCAGGCCGGACACTGCGGACGTTGTGGAGTGCAAATCAATGCTCCAAATTCCATGGCTGCCTGGTTATGAAGGGCAGGTGACGTTTTTGACAACAGCTTATTGGCCTGCCGTGTGAATTCTTTTTTCCCTTCAGGCGAATTTATCGGCGTTTCCATTCCGAAGACCCTTGCCAGCACCCGAAATACGTTTCCATCCAAAACTGCTATGTGTTCTCCAAACGAAAATGAAGCAATGGCCGCTGCGGTGTATTCGCCGATGCCCGGCAGCTTAACCAGGTCATCGTATGTGGAGGGAAATCTTCCATTGTACAGCTCAACGATGGCTTTGGCGCATTTATGAAGGTTGCGCGCGCGTGTATAATATCCGAGTCCCTGCCACAGGCGCAGGACTTGCTGCTCAGGAGCTTTGGCCAGATCATGGATGGTGGGATATGTGCGGATGAACTCCAAATAATAGGGAAGACCCTGAATTACCCTCGTTTGCTGTAAAATAACTTCAGAAAGCCAGATAAAGTATGGGTCGGTGGTGTTGCGCCAGGGAAGCGGCCGCTTGTTGTCTTGATACCATTCAACGACTTTATCCGAGAAATATCGTATGCCCATCCCCTTGATAATCAATTTTTTCAATAATCATTTTTAATTCTCTGAAGGCAAACTAAATTTGGCCTCCCGAAAAAAAATTCTCGACTTAAAAGTAAACAAAGTGACTAAAGCTGATATCATAAACGAAATAGCTGAAAAGACAGGAGTGGACAAAGCGGATGTTACGGCATCAGTGGAAGCCTTTTTCAGTGTGGTGAAGAACTCCATGGCGAATGGCAACAACATTTACATCCGTGGTTTTGGTAGCTTTATCAATAAGAAGCGCAAGAAGAAGATTGCGCGGAACATCTCACGCAACACTGCTTTAGTCATCGATGAACATTTCATCCCCAGCTTTAAGCCTGCCAAGATCTTCATAAATAAGATTAAAAACAGCGAGAAGGTGAAGCAAACAGCCGAAAAATAATCTACGTAGCCTCGTTACCACTCAGGGTTACGGTAATGGTCTGCCTTCCATCTTATGTTGAAAAAACGCTTATTATTTGTCGCTATCTGTGCCATTTCCATTTGGCTTCTGTTCCAGCTTCCCAAGGTTGTTATTGAGAATGAAGGGGCATTGACGGGAGCCCGAACGACAGACACCACTGCCACTGATTTACCGCAGCATGTCCAGGCGCCCACCGAAGTACGCCGCCTCATCGGACAGGTAAAGAAGGAATACGCGGCAAGTACGGGAAAAGAAAAAAATGCTATCTTTGCCGACTCTTTAGCGAACCTGTATAAGGCTGCCAATCAATTTGATAGTGCAGCGTGGTTTGCTGAAAAGGCTTCGGAGTTCTTTAATACTACTGAAAGCTGGATCCAGGCTGCCGATTATTACTATCAGGCCTACACTTTGGCATTGAATCAGGAGAGGCAGCGGGCGCTGGGTGTCAAGGCTCAGGAATTTTATGGGAAGGTTCTGCAGCGCGAGCCTCAAAATCTTGAAGCCAAGACAAAAATGGCGATGACGTACCTGATGTCGTCCAATCCCATGCAGGGGATCACGATGTTGCGCGAGGTGCTGGCGGAAGATCCGAAAAACGAGTTGGCTATCTTCAATATGGGGATGCTTTCGATACAATCGGGTCAGTTTGACCGGGCTGTTGAAAGACTTGAGGAGTTGGTGGAGATCAACCCCACCCATGTTCAGGGGTGCCTCCTGCTGGGAGTGGCTTACATGAACACCGGTGAAAAAGAAAAGGCGCGTGTTCAGTTTGAAAAAGTAAAACAAATGGAGAAGGATCCTGCGGTTCAGGCAACCGTTGATTCTTACCTGAAAGATTTAAAGTAAAGTATAACCGACCCGGGGAACGGGAAACAAAATTTAAAACATTCATATGCCTAGCGGAAAAAAAAGAAAGAAACACAAAATGGCTACGCACAAGCGTAAAAAGCGCCTTAGAAAGAACAGACATAAGAAGAAGTAGTCCCTGCCCTGCAGGAGGTCCCAAACCATTTGGGGCTCTTTTCTGTTCACAACGCTATACAACCATAAGTTAAACCATTTGTGTTTTGAGTAACGAACTAATTATTAGTGCCACTCAAGACGGATGTCGTATAGCCCTTCTTAAAGACAAGACGCTCGTTGAATTCCACCAGGAATCAGAAGGCAGTAAATTCACCGTAGGTGATATTTATCTCGGGACTGTAAAAAAAGTAGTTCCCGGCCTGAATGCAGCCTTTATCGATGTTGGTTATGATAAGGATGCTTTTCTGCATTACCTGGACCTTGGTCCACAGTTCAGTTCTCTTCAAAAGTTTACTAAACTGGTCCGTTCCAAAAAAATTAATGGTGGAAGACTCGACAAATTCAACTCAGAACCGGACATCGATAAGCATGGAAAAATTGTCCAGCAGCTTTCGAAGAATCAGGTGATTCCGGTTCAGATTGTAAAAGAGCCAATCTCTACAAAGGGCCCGCGATTATCCTGCGAGTTATCATTAGCCGGCAGATACCTGGTACTGGTACCATTTTCCACGGCCGTAAGTGTTTCCAAGAAAATTACCAGCAGCGAAGAGCGCAAACGCCTCCTTCGCCTTATTCAGTCCATCAAGCCGGAGAAGTTTGGGGTCATTATCCGCACCGTTGCGGAAAACAAGGAAGTGGCTGAACTGGACCGCGACCTCCGGAACCTGGTGAAAACCTGGGAAGATGGAATGGCGCGCCTGGTTAGTGCACAGCCGCGTGATAAGATCATCGGGGAGCTGGATAAAACCTCATCCCTGCTCCGCGACCTTCTGAATGAGTCGTTTGATAATGTTCATGTCGACGATAAGAAGATGTATGACGAGATAAAGACGTACATCAAGACCATTGCGCCGGAAAAGGAAAAGATTGTTAAGCTTTACCACGGCAAAGCGAAGATATATGAACACTATGGGATCGAAAAACAGATCAAATCCGCCTTTGGAACGACCGTCAGCCTGAGAACCGGAGGATATCTCATCATCGAACATACCGAAGCGCTCCATGTGATCGATGTGAACAGCGGTAATAAGTCCAACCGCGAAGAGAACCAGGAGACCACGGCGTTGTCTGTAAACGTGGAGGCGGCAAAGGAGATTGCAAGACAGCTCCGCCTTCGCGATATGGGCGGGATTATTGTCATTGACTTCATCGACATGAAGAGCCTCGACAACAAGAAGCTCATTTACAAGGTGATGAAGGAGGAGATGATTGACGACAAAGCGAAGTCAACCGTGCTGCCGCTGTCAAAATTCGGTCTCATGCAGATCACCCGTGAGCGCGTGAGGCCGCAGATGAACATCATCACCAAGGAGACCTGTCCTACCTGTAATGGAACTGGCAAGATCACCGCTTCTATTCTGATATCGGATCTCATTGAAAAGAACATTGAACACCTGCTTGTGAAGCAGAATGAAAAGAACCTGGTCCTGGCGGTGCATCCCTACCTTCATGCGTTCTTTACCAGCGGAATTATTTCCCAGCGATTAAAGTGGTATTTTAAATACAAGCGCTGGGTCACCATTGTCGTGGATACCTCCCTCGCCGTAACCGAGTATAAGTTCCTTAACAGGGAAGGTGAAGAAATAGAACTCAACAAATAAGCAAAAGGCCGCGGAAACGCCGGCTTTTTGCTTATTTGATGATGATCGGGTTAAAACAAAAAACCAGCGTACAAATGCTGGCTTTTTCGGTTTACAGGAAATTGGTCTGGTTTATCTTTTGGAAATTTTTCCGCCGAATGTTTTGCCATCTACAACCAGTCGATAGTAATACATGCCCCTGGGAAGTCCTGAGGATTCCAGCGTAATGTAAGACCCCTCGGATTTACCCGTCGGAGTCGTATAGCGGGATATGCTGTTACCATACTGATCAAGGATCTCGAGGTCGACACTCTGCTGCGATGCACTCCACTCAAACCTGATGACTTCATCAAATGGATTGGGGTACACCGACACTGGTTCATTCGCTGAAGACACCTGTTCGGTTTCTATCATTTCTATCCCGACACATAACCCCGCCTTATATGCCACCGTCGGATCCCAGTACGACAACTCGCATTCACTGCTTTCACAAATGGTAAAACGAACGGTAAAGGATTCAACGTCCTTTCCAAAATCATTGATGCCATCGACCTTCAGCCCATACAGACCTGTTGTCGGATCTTTTCCATACTCCATCTTCCATCCTTCAGAGTTGGAATAATTGCTTACTGTGCCGCAAGGGATTGCCAGTGTCCAGTGTGAAAGTTCATGACGGCAGAGCCCGTCGGTGCTCACCACCATCTCGTACGTACGGCATGCGCCTGTCTCTTCGATGATCATGGCTATCGTATTAAAGCATTCTTCGCATGATTCATCACCCCCTTCGCCGTCGCCTGGTCCGTCTCCGCCGGGTTCTTCACCACCAGGATCCTCCCCACCGGGGTCTTCACCTCCGGGGTCAGTACCCCCTCCGTTATCCTGCGGTGTACAGGCCGTAACGCCATACGTACAGGTCTTCGTACAACCGTCTTTTACTATCGTCAGGGTAAATGTCGCGGAACTGTTCTCTCCGCCCGCAGTAAAAACAATTGAAGGAGAATCGTTTCCGGCAATCGACCAGTTGCCATCTGTACTCGTCACACTCCACGAATATGAATCGGCATCTGTAACCGATGCTGAGAGCGTATTATTCTGCGAGCCGCAAACCGGCATCACCGTCAGCTCGTTGATGACACATGCCCAGGGTGCCGGCTGACCTTCCACGACAACTTCCTTAGTGATGCTGCAGCCATGGGCGTCAGTGATCACTACGGTATAGCTGCCACTCTGCAGGCCGTCGATATCTTCCGACGTGCTTCCGTTGGACCATTCGTAACTATAGGGAGCTGTTCCGCCACTGACAGTCATATCCACTGAAAATGACCCATCGGCATTGCACTGGAGATTGGAAACCGCCGCATCGGCAAAAATTTCTGCCGGCTCCGTGATAGTACAGGTTAATGTCCGGGTACAACCCGCCGCGTCAGTCACTGTTACAGAATAGATTCCGGCTGAAAGGTCAGTCAAGGATGTCCCCGTTTCGCCGTTTGACCAGACATAGGTAAAAGGACCGGTACCGCCGATCGGCTCCTGCAAAGTGATGGAACCGTCGCTGTCACCGTGACAGGAGGGTTGAACGACTGTGCGCGGCACCTGAAAAGAGCTTTTTGTTACTGTAAAGGTTGAGCTCACGGTACATCCCTTCGCGTCTGCTACTGTAACGGTATAACTGCCGGAAGCCAGTCCGGAAAGATCTTCAGTGGTTTCGCCATTGGACCAGGCGAAAGAGTAAGGTTCCTCACCACCAGAGACTGTCAGGTCAATAGCACCCGAAGCGTCACCCGTGCAGGTGGTCGGTGTGGGCATACCTTTGATCGCCAGTGTTACTATGTCGCGGAGGTAATAGGAGGCTGTCTGAGAACATCCTGCTGCGTCCGACACATTCACTGTATAGAGACCCGTTCCGATGTTCTGAAGGTCTTCGATTGTTTCCCCATTGGACCACACAAAAGCGTAAGGGGCGGTGCCGCCCGATGCAGTAATGTCTATTGACCCATTGGTACCATTACATTCCGGCCTCACCTGCGTCGAGGTGATATCAATCCTGGAAACGGTTCCTATGGAGAAGCTTGATGTTGCCGGGCAATTTCTCTGATCAGTGACTGTGACCGTGTATTGTCCTGCGGCGAGGGAGGCAATATCCTCTGTTGCCGCCCCGTTGTTCCAGGCTATATTGTACGGCCCCATTCCGCCGGATATGGTAATATCGATGGCGCCATCTTCCACGCCATGGCAACTGGCGGGATCGGGAGTCCCGGAGATCACGATCTCTTCGGGTTGCGAAAGCATGCCTTCGAGTGTGAGTTCGGCGCCAGAGGCGTCACGCACAACAACGGAATAGTTACCCGCTGCAAGTGCCGTACGGGATTGTTCCGTAGAATTGTCTGACCACAAAAAAGAATAGGGCTCCTGGCCTTCTTCAATGACAACGGAAAGCGATCCGTCTTCCGCGCCGAAACACGAAAGGTCTGCCTTTTCCAGTGAAGCTTTTAACTGCCGGCAGTTGACCGCCACGGTTTCAAAGTTGACGCAGGTCGATGCCTTGTAGGCTACCTGCGGCTGCCAGCAGTTTAACTGGCCAGCACAGTTCTCCCCGGTAGAACACAGCGTAAATTTTACCGTGAAATGCCTCAAGGACCCGTCACCAAAGCTGGCGGTATTATCGATCTTGAAACCTGTTAAGCCAGTCGTCGGATCCGTTCCGATTTCCTGAGCCCATCCTTCCGAGTTCCAGATGCCCTGAATGTTTCCGCACGGTACGGCTACTGTATAGTGTGATAATGCGTGTGCACAATCTCCCGAAAAAGAGACATTCAATTCATAGGACGTGCAGGTATCGGAAATCTTTTCGACGGATACCACCTCGGAAGAAAAGCAGGTTGTGTTGCAATCTTTCTCTTTACCGGGTTGCGCGCATACATAAATCGAATACAAAAAGGGAAGGAGAAAAAACAATACCCACAAAAGAAGCTTTCTCATATCAATCAAATTTTTCAAGCACCATAGATACGGTTGCCTGATTGATTTTTCCGGGCTTCGTTCGTAAGCGGGAATAGCCAGCGGCAGGACGCCATAGGAAACGACTAACGGATGGCGAACATGGTTACCGGAAAAAGGCGTTTTTTACCCCTTTTTGGCCGAAATTCAGGGTAGGATACCCGGTCAGAAATCCGGTAACCGTCGGTTGGAAGAAGACGTCGCCGGCTCGCATTAGGAGTCGATCAGCAAATAAAAAAGGCAGGTCACTTTCAATGTCCTGCCTTCGGGAATAGTGTCGAGTCTGTTTAATTCTTCTTCCTCTTCAGAAGGTTCTGGATCTTTTGCTTTGCCTCTTCTTCCACTTTCTGTTTGATGGCTTCTTCCGTGTTGGCCGGTTGTGACTTCGCAGCGTCTGTCTTGCCGGCAGCGGTGTCTTCTTTATTCGTTCCAAGAATATCCTTGACGATCTTTTCAGCTTCCGTTCCCTTCACAGCTTTTTCAATCGCCTTTGTCCCTTCTTCTTTCGCTGCTTCTTTAACAGCTTCTTTCACCTGGGTAGCCTGTTCTTCCATCAAGAGTGTGGGACGGGGATCATCGTATTTGCCACCCAGGGCGATCGTTACAGGAATGGTGCTGTTAGGATCGGTTTTCTGCCCGCTGTATTTGGACAGAAGCGCATTGAACTGTGTTCCGAGTTTTCCGGCAGGAACATCCATTTTGAGATTGTATTCTATTGTACCATCCAGGTATGTGCTTCCGGCCACCGTAGTTTTGTAGCTTCCAAAATTGACGTCGAATGGTTTTACGCTGAGTTTGCCATCCTCAATGGTCGCGGACATGAGTACGTCTTTCAACGTGACTTCGTCGGTATCATCGAGTTTGGTAAGAGACATGATGCCTGAAACCAGCTTCGAGTTCTGCAGCGTGGCCTGGGCGACCTTGATAAGTCCTGCCCCGTCAACGGTACGCATATTCGGCATCATGTTTTTGAGCAGTTCGCCGTCAACTTTGAAATCCGTGGAAAACTTGCCCTTCACCAACCCCGCAATCGGAGCGTAGGTTTTTATTATTGAGAAAGTGCTGGCAGCTTCCTGGATCGACAGGTTATCGACCTTAAGAGCAAGATCATACATGGGATGGTTGAGGTCTTTGGTACTGTAGGTTCCGTTGACCACGAAACTCCCGCCCATCATGTTAAACTTCAGGCCATTAAGGTTTGCTACACCATCTTTGATGATGATATCTCCCGCCGCATTGGTGATGGTGAGATCCATCAGCTTTACCGTCTTGATGTTGGAGCTTAACACGAAGTCTATGTCGCGAGGTACAGGGATGATGGAAAACGACGTTGTATCTTCCGCGACAGCTTCTTCTTCCCCGGACATGAATTCATTGAGGTCAAAGAGGTTGGAAGCGAATTTCGCATTGCCTTTGATAACTTCATTTTCTCCGAACACATATCCAAGATAATTCGTCACAGACCCTGACACATTAAAATCGCTTTTACCGACGGTGCCGACCATTTTTTGGAGATCGATCTTTCTGGGATCAAACACCATGGAAGCCTGGCTCAAGGAGACTTCAGGAAGGTCGGCGGTAACATATTTGAAATCCAGCAGGGAGGCGGTTCCGCTCGTGGGGAGTCTGTCGTAGCGTTCTGCCTCGACATCAGCATAATTCCCCTTGGTCTGAATATTCGCCTTCACCTTTCCGGCAAGTGTCATCCCTTCAACAGGAAATATTTTCGTGATCTTCTCCAGGTCAACACCGCCGTTCACTTTCAGGTCCCAGGTGTAATTATCCAGATTTTGAAGAATGAGATCGGCCGTGAGTTTCTCCCCGTCCATGAGCATGGAGAAGTCATTGACACGTATAATTGTTTCTGCCATTTTACCCGAACTGTTCTTTATCGAAGAGGTGAAATGGACATCATCCATCGGGATAGGAAAATCCGCCGATTTTACGAACCCATCCGCCAGGGTCATATTCGCATTGACGACAGGGATCAATTTTTTCAGGCTGTCATATACACCTTTTGCCTGCAGGTCAACAGCGTAGTTTCCTCTCATCTCAAGTCCTTCCATAGGAAACATTTTATTCAGCTCTGACAGGTTGAGCTTTGCATTCATATTTGCGTCGATATTGGTCGGATAAAGTTTCGTGATGCGGGCGCGGGCGTCAACCGGGTTCGATCCGAAATCCAGGTGCATTTTCTTGAGGTCAACCATGGTGTTTTCGAGATTCCCATCCTTGTTGTCAATCAGCAGGTCCAGGTTGATATTGTTGACTGCAGTAGGAAGGTCGGGATACTGAAACATGGCATCCTTTACAAGCAGCGCCAGGTTGAAGGCAGGGAGCTGTTTTTCACTGTACGTTCCTTTTGCAAATCCATTGAAAGAGAGTTCCCCTTCCGTGCGTATGTTTTCAAAACTCTCCGTGTAAATGCCTGGTACGAGTGAAAGAATACTCTTGAACGAATTTTCAGGAGTATTGAATGCAAGGTCCATGTTCATATCATTCTCATTCAACTTGAGCCAGCCATCCACATGCATGGCAAAGTCATTGACCTTTGCGGTGTTATCCTTGAAGGTATATTTAGTGTACTCTTCGCTGATGTTGAGGGTGGCGTCAATCTCAATTTTCTTGTTGGTAAGATATTCGACGTTGTCAAAGGAGGTGGATACACTGTCTGCGGTTGTCTTCGTCCTCAGGTCAAAAACATCCTGCGTAAAATCTCCGCTTCCGGAGTGGTTGAGTCCGCTAAGGGTAAGCATGAGATTCATGGACTTGTCGTCGTAGGTCACATCGCCATCGACGATTTCCCAGTGGTTGATGCTGAAGGAAAACTCGTCGGATTCTTCGGTCGTGACGGTGTCGGCGGAAGGGATAGCAATGTCATAGTTCGCCCTGCCGTCCTCCAGTACTTTCACATTGATCACCGGGCGGATAAGGGAGATGCCTTTTACCTGGAGAGCATCGCTGAAAAGGATATCGGCAAGGTTCACTTCCACTTCAAATTTTTCTGTAGCGAAAAGCATTTCACCTTCGAAGGGTGCGCGGTTCATCACGCCCAGGTCTTCAAGACCCGCCGTGACATTGGGGAAGTTGGAGAAAAACGAAAGGTCAAAATCCTGGAACACCACATCGGCATTAACGGATTTAGCCACTTCCTTTTCCAGAATGGCTTTTATGTCATCCTTGAAAACCGCCGGTACAATGATGGCAACGGCAAGAAACAGAATGACGAACGCACCCAGAATGATCAGAAACCACTTCAAACCTTTATTCATTTTATTATTGATTATTTGTCAAACGTTCACCGAGGCCGCAAATTTACAAAACGTTGGAAGCATTCGGGTTTAAGGCGGCCGTTGTTTTTTTATGGTTAAAATAACCTCAAAAACCAATCCATAACTTTTTTTGTCCTGCTGGTAAAAGGCGGGTAGAATGCCTTCACTGCAGTAACACCGCTTTTTTGTTTCAAAACGGGCTTTTCATTTGAAAAAGACTGAAAGCCAAATTGTCCGTGGGAGATGCCAATGCCGCTGTGATTAACCCCTCCAAATGGCAGGTCATGGTGCAGGAACTGGATGCCGCAGTCATTGATGCACACTGTGCCGGAAGAGGTTTCTTTCAACACTTTCTGCTGAACTTGTTTATCTCTTGAGAAAATATACAATGCCAGCGCTTTGGGTTTTGAATGAATGAGGGCAAGCGCCTCTTCAATTTTGCGGTAGGTGATGACAGGAAGGACCGGGCCAAAGATCTCTTCATTCATGATCCGGCTATCAGGTGAAACATCCGTCAGAATTACCGGATGCATGAAGCGCGTATGGATGTCAGCTTTTCCCTGCCACTGGACTTTAGCCCCGCGGTCAATGGCGTCCCTTAGGAGTTCCTGTATCCGTAAGAAATGCGATTGATTCACGATCCTGGCGTAGTCCGGAGATTTTTCGAAGTCGCCATCAGGAGCATACATGCTTTGTGTTTTCCGGATCACCTTTTCAACAAATTGATGGGAGATCCTTTCATCAGCCAGAATATAGTCAGGAGCAACACAGGTTTGTCCGTTGTTGATGAATTTGCCGACCGCGACGCGTTCGGCTGCGTCATTCAATTGGGCCGAATCTGTAATGATGGCAGGTGACTTTCCTCCGAGTTCAAGGGTCACCGAGGTAAGATGTTCCGCCGCCGCTTTCATCACGATCTTTCCAACGGCCGGGCTGCCGGTAAAAAAGATATGGTCAAAGGGGAGGGCCAGGAGGGCCTGCGAGACAGGGATGCCGCCTTCACAGACAGAAACGATGGAGGGGTCAAAAAGCTCATCGCACATTTCTTTTATCAGCGCCGAGACAGCGGGAGTGATCTCGGAGGGTTTTATGATAACGCTGTTGCCCGCGGCCAAAGCAGACACGAGCGGGCCCGCTGCCAGCCCGAAGGGATAATTCCATGGGGAGATGATCAGGCAGACACCGCGCGGTTCATATTGGATCCATGAGCGCGTGCCGACCAGATAGAAGGGCGCATCTATCTTGATGGGAGCAGTCCAGTGGTCGAGCGAGCGAAGTGCCACCCTGATTTCATTCAACACGTGAAAGATCTCCGTGGCGTCTGCTTCCATGGAAGGTTTGCGGAAGTCCGCATACACAGCTTCATGTATTTTTGACCGGTTTTTTCTGATCCAATGGCGGAGAGCGGACAGTCTTTTCTTTCTCTGTGCAATAGGCTCGGCTCTTAATGCCGGAACCGCCTGCTGACAGTGCCTGAAGATCTGTTCCGGTGGTGACTGGGTGATCGTACTCAATTGAATGGTGCCCACGGGTATGCCTTATTGATGGAAGCGCACCTACTCTTTTACGGATTTTGCAACACCCTGACCTCTACCCTTCTGTTTAAACGGTGAGCTTCAGGAGTATTATCTCGTGATAAAGGCTGGGTGCCTCCGTAGGCTTTTGTCCTGATCCTGGTCTTGACGATACCTTTATCCGACAGATAGTTCTTTACGGCTTCCACCCTTTGTTGAGACAATTTCATATTTGCGCGCGCCTCACCCAGGTAATCTGTATGACCCTCAAGCTGGATGATCATATTTGGATTTTCCTGCATAAGGTTGACGAGAATATCGAGCTCGGAATAGGATTCGGGATCGATCTTCGCTTTGGCCACTTCAAAGATCAGGTTGTTAAGGCGCATCACTTTGCCTGCAGTCGGTTTGGCTTTGGTGCCCGACGACAGTTCAATGTTGCGAATGACCTTGTTCTCGCCGTTGGCAGCCGCGGGGTCAAGCATATACTTCGCGGGAGAGAAGCCGGGCGCTTCTACCGTAATACTGTAATGCTCCCGATCATAGAGGGGAAACGAGTAAAAAGTATTATTGATAACACCAATCCTGTTTCCGTATGGAAGGCTTTCGTATACAATGCGCGCATTGATCGGTTCACCGGTTTCAGCATTGACGACCTTTCCTTCAGCGCGAATGAGGGTATCCGGAGCGCCGTCCATATCCTGCCCCATTGTCATTGCTGAACCAAGGAAAAAAAACAAACCCAATAAATATGAGCGCATTCTCATGGTTTACGTCTTTAAGATTTTAAATTCAACCCTTCTGTTTCTTCGTCTGCCGTCGGTTGTTGTATTCGGCGCCACAGGCTGCGATTCTCCAAGAAATTTCACGGCAACACGGTTCGAAGTAACTCCATTTTCAGTGAGGTAATTGACAACCGCCTGCGCCCGTCGTTCCGACAGTTTTAAATTGTAGGTTTCCGGGCCAGTCGCATCGGTGTGTCCTGAAATCTCAATCTCCATGCCAGATCTCTCTTTCATCAGCGACACGATCCTGTTCAATTCCGGGAATGATTCAGGTTTCAGCGTGGCTCTGTCAAAATCAAAGAAGATATTGTTCAGCGCGATGGTGACATTCTCTTCCACAGTGGCCAGCTGAATAGGATCGAGCGTAAAATCCTTTCCGGAAATAACCTGGTCGCTTGTTATATTGGTAAGATCGAGATTCTGATTTTCAGAGATCCGGTCAGGAGCTTCAGCGCGGATACCATACTGGTGACCTCCCGGTAGACGGATCTCATATTCACCCGTACTGGGGTTTGACTGCGCGATGCCGAGTTCCCTTCCATCAGGAAGTCTTTCATAAATAATTTTTGCACCTAGCGGATTGTTGGTGTTGCCATCGACGATCTTGCCTTTAACAATCACCCATGGTTCCGGACTTCTCAGGATGGGAAGTTTCACGCGGAAAATGTCTGTGTTGTTTTCAGAGACACCGCGGGAGTAATAGGCGAATTCACTGGTGGCGGGAATATTGAAAAACAGGTCTTCCACCGGAGAGTTGATTTCCGGTCCAAGGTTTTCAGGCTCCGACCAGTTTGTCCAGGTATCATCAAGTCTTTTCGATGCATAGATGTCGTTGCCGCCGTAGCCGCTGAAGCCATTGGACGAGAAGTACAGGGTTTTATCGTCGGAGGCCAGGAAAGGTCCTGATTCATCGTTGGCTGAATTGATCACATCACCGAGGTTCATGGGCTCAGTCCACACACTGTCAGTCTGCATGAAGGAAACATAAAGGTCGCGCTCGCCGTAGGAATCCTCGCGATCCACAGCCATCAGGAGAGTTTTTCGGTTGTTGGTTAAGAAGTAGTTTGCTCTTTCGTTAAAGTTGTAATCATTGGTGATGTTGAGCGCTACAGGTTTTGACCAGGTTCCATCCACGTTTGAGCTGATAGAAACGCCGGCCTGCATTTTGCCCCTGTTCGTGTACTTGTTCCCCAGCAACATCACAGCAGTTCGCCCGTCGGGTGTCACTGACTGAATGCTGTTAACAAAGTTCGGCTCCTTGTTGTTAAAGGGGCTGCCCATATTCTTCGCCAGTGACCACTGTCCTGTGGAATCCAGTTCTGAATACCAGATATCCTCTTTGTCCTTTTTCCCGCCAATGTTCTCCGGGTGATTTTTTCGGCTGAAATACAGCGTTTTTCCATCCGGTGACAACAGGGGATTGAGCTCGCTGTATTCGCTGTTCACATTCTTGTCCAGTGCTTCGACCACCAGGCCGGAGGCTAACAATTGGATCTTGGGGATGTCGGCAATTATAGGATAGTTAACATCGGAAATGGCGATGGCATCAATCCCAAAATAATCGGGTATGGCCGCGCCGTCGAATTCAATTTTCACCGAGGACACCTTATACGGCGTTTTCTCCATAAAAAGGTTGAGCATCCGGCCTTTCAGGGGCACGGCTTTAGGGTTAAGGGTATTGACGAGGTATTCCTTGTCGGATTCGTCGTAAACAAAAACTCTGTAAATGGCGCTGGGATTATGCGATTCTGCAATGGCGATCTGCTCGATATTGGTAGGCCTGTCAAAGCCCACCTTGATGAATTCCTTCCGTTTGGGCCTGTCGGGGGACCACGCATTGGGGCTAGGGCCGCCTGCAGGCAGAACATTGGGTTTTCCCAGAACCTGTCGGGCGGAATACTGGACGGGTGTCAGTTCAGAGGAGAACTCGATCAATTTTGTTGCCCATTGTACTTCCTGGGCTCGTATTGTTCCCGAGACGGCAAACAAAATCAGGAGGGGGAGTAACTTTCGTTTCATCGTAAAAGAGGTGAGATCATTTTAGATGATAAACTTAAGAAAATTTTATTTAGGCCGGACGGCCCCACTGGCAATAAATATCAGGCTTGTGAGGGATTGTTATCCCGAAATCACTCAAACGAATGCTTATTGTAGAGCAGAAAGCCAACGTGGAGCAAAACCCCCAACTGATTTTGCTTATCGTCGTAGTAATTGACGCTTAGGGAGATCGGCCCCATGGGGGAATGCATTACGAGAGCAGCCGTACTGGCAAAGTAGAGGTTGCGCAAATTCTCTGTCACCACTGCCTCCTGATTGAGCCCCTGCTGGAGATATTCAAGCGGCTTAAACACATAGGCTTCGAGCCGCAGATCAAGGCGGTTTCTAAGGGTAAAGACATTTCTGAAGCCGCCGGCCACATAATTGAACGCCCTGAAGTTCTCCAGCAGCAAAGTAGGGCTGTCCTGAAGGGGATTGAACGACGGCGCGTTAATGAGCGTGCCATAATAGTTTTGAAAGAAGGGCTGGTTTGAAAATACCGCCTGAGCATAGTAGCCCGGACGATACCAACCGGCTTTGAAATATTGCTCCGCAGTAGCCTTGAACCTGAACCATTGATGCCTGTCTGAAACCGGCTGATCTATGAAAGAGGTGTTTCCCGGCTCAAAGTCTTCCGTCGTATTAAAATATTGCACTGAAAAATTAAATGACTTGCCTGCGCTCGCGTATTGCTTCCGGTTCAGTGTATTGGTTGTAAATACCAGCTCACCTTTTATACCCTTGGTGCTCAGGGCGTCGAGGGTGTCGGAGCTGACGAACACGTCCCCGTTTACATACCGGTCAACGTTGTTAAATCCTTCCGCCCTGAGATAGCCTCTGAATTGATTTCCGAATGGCCATCCGACATTGACACCGTACTTCCTGTTAATGCGTCTTAACACTGTAGGGTTACTGACCTCGTACAACAGGTCGTCGCTTTGCAGGAAATCCCAGCTGTTGAATCCGAGAAAAGGTTCAACGTAAAACTGGAAGGGAAAATCAAGGCGTGTCCTGATGTCTGCTGCTTTGTAAAAATTTCCGGTCTGAAATCCGGTGTAAACATGCAGGAGCTGCCTGTTAAAATTAAAGAAATTAAGTCCCAGGTAGATGTTGCTGATGTTACGGGTGGCGATGACGCCGCCGAAATCCACCTGGAAATTTTTTTGCGGCCTTCTCGTCAGTTTCAGGTTATACGCCTGCGCCGCGCTGTCGAAAAGTATGTTAGGGTAAACGTTATTGAAATAATCTTCGGATACGAGTTTGAAATATCCACGCTTTGCTTTCGTATAATAGAATGATTTGGGATTTTTCTCATTATACCGGAAGATCCGTCGGATATACCGCCGTTGCTTGGTGTTGAAGCCTTCAAAGGCAAGTTTGTCAAAAACGAATTCGGGGCTGCGATTATTAAATGTGTTCCGTCTGGCGGCAACCTCTTCGCACGTCACGCGGGCAGCTACCTTTTTCTTGATCTCTTCTATCTGCCGGAGTGTCTGCACATATCCGCTGTCGATGAGGCTTTTTGCATCGTCAAAATCAAATGAGGTATATCCCGTGAGATTAGGTTGAATATAAACGCCGTTCTCAGGAACGCTGCCGGGATCAGACTTGTCCAGCAATAAGAACAGCAGCGAATTGGCGATGAGTTTTTCATCCAGGCTGTAGGGGTAATCATTGTATATTTTCGATGACACGTTCGCGCCAATGATCACATCGGGGTTAAATTCATTTTCTGCAACATCCACGGGGAAGTTGTTGTAGACGCCGCCGTCGAAAAGATATTTTCCATCGACCCGGATCGGATTGTAGAAGAAGGGCACTGTTTGTGTCGCCCTGATGGCATCGCTCAAAATACCTTTGGAGAGGATGACCTGGTTCTGGGTAAAGAT
>Ga0105107_10001282_pt1 | contig 16241 bp, 13 predicted proteins | sample PPLLaktember2015_6_FD_79335 | JGI IMG/M metagenome (GOLD analysis project Ga0105107, IMG submission 79335) | Freshwater sediment microbial communities from Prairie Pothole Lake near Jamestown, North Dakota, USA - PPLs Lake P8 Core (1) Depth... | ecosystem: Environmental > Aquatic > Freshwater >...
CCCACGACACGGAGAACTGCGGAGTCATCACCCATGGTGAGCTGATCCTCACGGCCGGCGGTTCGGAGCAGCGCTTCGGCCCGGGTGCCTGGTACCGGCTCGCACCCGGCCAGATCCATGCAGCGCGCTTCGAGGTCGAGACCTCGGAGATCGAGTTCTGGTTCCGCGCCTAGCTTTCGCAGCTGTGCGGATCGCAAAGGGACGGGAGCGCGCGTCAGACCGGCGCCTCCGCCCCCAGCTCGCGCTCGAGCAGCGTGCGCAGCGCCTGGCGGGCGCGGTGGAGGCGCATCTTGGCGGCGTCGGGCGAGACGCCGAGCAGCCGCGCGGTCTCCTCGGTGTCGAGGCCTTCGACGTCCCGCAGCAGGATCACGGTGCGGTGCGCCTCGGGGAGCTGGTCGATGCTGCGGCGCACCGCGGCGCGACGCTCGGCCTCGCTCAGCTCCTCGTCGATCAGGCGGCCGGACGGCGCGGAGCCCGCCGCGAAGTGGCCGTCGAGCTCGAAGCGCGGGAGCAGCTCGTCGATCGACTCCTCCGGCCGGCGGCGCCGCGAGCGCAGCTTCATCAGCGCGGAGTTCACCGCGATGCGGTGCAGCCAGGTCGAGAGCTTCGACTGGCCCTCGAAGCGGGGCAGCGCACGCCAGGCCGCCAGGAACGTCTCCTGCAGCGCGTCGCGGGCGTCGTCGTCGCTGCGCAGCATGCGGCGCAGGGTCGACAGCAGGCGCGGGCTCGTGGCCCGCACCAGCCGCTCGAAGGCCGCCTCGTCGCCCGCGCGCAGGCGCGCGAGCAGCGCGTCCTCGGAATCCAGCAGCGTCGCCGCGCTCACGACTCCACCCCCTCGAGCAGCAGCCGCACGAACGACGAGCCGCCGCGCAGCTCCAGCCCGCGCTGCTGGAGCTCGGCGAGGACCGCGGCCCCGGCCTCGTCCACGAACGCCAGCCCCGAGAGGTCCAGCGCCTCGCAGCCGTTCGGCCCGCGCCGCAGCGACTCGCGGAGGAGCCCGACTTCGTAGCGGGTCAGCCGCCCCTCGAGGCGCAGGGTCTGTCGTCCGTCGGGCTGCGAGATCCGGAGCATGGCGTCCTCCCGTGGGCTGGTTCCCGGGAGAGCAAGCCGCATGCCCGCCGCAAACTGCGGCCGCAGCGCGTTTCGGGGCGATTTCGCGGGGGCGCCCGCGACATCTCGCGGGTATGGCCGCGATCCCTCGCGGGCTCGCGGGCCCCCGCGGCCCGGGCGGCCCTAGTAGCGCAGCTCCAGCGACGCGTACCCGAACAGCACGTCCCGGCTCGGGCTCGGCCGGAAGAGGGCGCTGCCGTCCAGCCAGGAGACGCCGAGCTCCAGCGTCACCGCCCGATGGGGCGTGAACGTCGCCACCAGGTCGTACTCGGTCCCCACGCGCCCGTAGCCCCGCGAGGGCTGGGCCGGGAAGCCGAACACCTTGCGATCGAAGGCCCCCGTCCCGGCGTAGCGGGCGTCGGCGTCGTTCTCCAGCCAGAACCAGTGGACGAACAGGTTCAGCGCCAGCATGGGATGCGGCGCGAGCTTCAGCTGCACGAACGCGTCGATCAGGTTCTGGAAGGCGAGCTGGTCGGCGAAGCCGTAGTAGAGGTGGTTCGTCGGCAGCAGGTTGAAGAAGGTGTGGTGGTCCCCGTCAGCGGGGTCTCCGTCGCCGGAGGCCGCGTTCACTCCGACGCGAAGCCAGGGCTTCGCCGGGAGCTTCGGGAGCTGGTAGCCGAGCTCGGCGATCAGCGCGCCGGCCCGGTGGTCGAGGTCGTCGTAGTCGCCGAACTGGCCCGCGCCCCAGAGGATCGCGTCGAGCTTGCCAGGCCCGGCGGCGTAGACGCCGAGCCAGTACGCGCCGACCGTGTAGACGTCGAGGCCTTCCGGCAGCCCGCCTTCGTCCGGGTCGCGCTCGTCCTCGTAGGCCAGGCCGAAGACGCCGAGCTCCGTGCCCGGCAGCCAGGTGTCGCGCTTCACCGTCCAGGAGCCGCCGGCGTAGCGCACGTCGCGGAGCGGCCGGTAGGCCGTCTCCACCGCGAAGACGCCGGTCGTCGGCCGCGCCGCGAAGGCGAAGAGCTGGTGGCCGCCCAGGTCCCAGCCGGCGCTGACCCCGTCGCCCGCGCGCTCCTCGTGGCTCCAGCCGACCGAGCCGAGCAGCCGCTCGCCGACCCGCGCCAGCTTGAGGTAGCGCCAGTCGGGCTCGGAGTAGACGACCTCGGGGCCGAGCTTCACGTCCTGGCGGCCCACACGCAGCCAGGACTTCGGCGTCGGCCGCGCCTCCACGTAGAGCTGGCGCACATCGAGCCCGGAGGCGGAGCGGCGGCCGTCGTTCGCGTTCCGGTAGACCGCGAGCGCGCCCGACCCGTCCCCATCCATGCCGTAGAGCCCCACGTGCTGGAACTCGGCCACCGCCAGCAGCCGCTCGCGCCAGCCGTACTGCGCGCGCACGCGCGTGCGCAGGCCCGTGTAGGCCTCGACGTCGTCGACGAACGCGTCCCACAGCTCCGTGCGCAGCCGGACGGAGGCGCCGAGATCCACGCGGTGGTCGCCGGACTTCCAGAAGAGCGACGGGGCCGTGTGGAACCCGTCCGCCACCTCCTGCGCACGCGCGTGCGTCGCGAGCAGCGGCAGGGCGAGCGCGAGCGCGCAGCCCGCGCGCCGGGTGATCTCACGCATCGCAGCGCCCTCCGCAGGAGCCGGCTGCGCAGCCCGGCGCGGCGTCCTCCCCGAGCGCGCGCGCCAGCACGGCCGGCGGCGGCAGCAGCACGTACACCTTCCCCTCCTCCACCTTCGCCGGGAAGCTCGCGATCCGGTACTCCGGATCGGAGAGGCCTTCTCCGGTCTCGAGATCGAACGTCTTCTTGTGCTGCGGGCAGGCCACCTTCGGGCGGCCGCCGTGATCCCCCACGATCCCCCGGCCGAGCACGCGATCGCCGCTGTGGGGGCAGCGGTTCTCGGTGGCGAACCAGGCGTCTCGCGCCGCCAGATGATAAAGGGCGAGCTGCACGTCGCCGTAGCGGACCGCGACGCCGCCGTCCCGCGGCACCTCGCTCGCCGAGGCGAGGGGCACCCAGCTCGCGCCTTCCCGGAGCGCCGCACGCGGCGGCGGCGCGGGAAGCGCGGCGTCCGGCCAGTCCGCGGGCCGCCGCTGGCCGCGCTCCTCCACGAAGCGCAGCGACTCGTCGGGCTCGGCCCGCTCGGCGAAGTGGCGGAAGCGCGCGCGCCGCGCGGGGTCCTCCACCACCTGCCGCCACTCGCACTGGTAGGCGTCGACCAGCGCCTGCGCCTGGCACTCCAGCTCGGCGCCGATGCCGAGGTGGTCTTCCACCACCACCTTGCGCAGGTACTCGATGCCGCCAGGCAGGGCCTCCAGCCAGCGGGCCGTGCGCGTCAGCCGGTCCGCGGTGCGGATGTAGTACATCAGGAAGCGGTCGACGAAGCGGATCAGGGTAGGCTCGTCGAGATCGGCGGCGAGCAGCTCGGCGTGGCGCGGCTTCGAGCCGCCGTTGCCGCACACGTAGAGGTTCCAGCCCTTCTCCGTGGCGATCACGCCGAAGTCCTTGCTCTGGGCCTCGGCGCACTCGCGGATGCAGCCCGAGACCGCCGCCTTCAGCTTGTGGGGCGCGCGAATGCCTCGGTACCGCTCCTCGATGCGGATCGCGAGGGCCGTCGAGTCCTGCACGCCGTAGCGGCACCAGGTGGAGCCGACGCAGCTCTTCACGGTGCGCATCGCCTTCCCGTAGGCGTGGCCGCTCTCGAAGCCGGCCGCCACCAACTCCTCCCAGATCTCGGGAAGCTGCTCCACGCGCGCGCCGAGCAGGTCGATGCGCTGGCCGCCGGTGATCTTGCAGTAGAGCCCGTAGCGGCGCGCCACCTCGCCCAGCACGATCAGCTTCTCGGGGGTGATCTCGCCGCCCGGCACGCGCGGCACCACCGAGTAGGTCCCGCCGCGCTGGATGTTGGCGAGGAAGCGATCGTTGGTGTCCTGGATCGTGTCCTGGTCGAGGATCGGCTCGCTCCACAGGCTGGCGAGGATCGAGGCCACGGTGGGCTTGCAGACTTCGCAGCCGTCGCCGCGGCCGTGGCTCGCGAGCAGCGCCGCGAAGCTGCGCGCACCCGTCACCTGCACGATCTGGAACAGCTCCTGGCGCGTGTAGGCGAAGTGCTCGCAGAGCGCGTCGGCGCCGGCCCGGCCCGCGGCCGCGAGCTCCTGCTTCAGCAGCGCGGCTACGGCCGGGAGGCAGCCGCCGCATCCGGTGCCCGCCTTCGTGGCCTTCTTCAGCCCGGCGACGTCCAGGGCGCCCTGCTCGCGGATCGCGGCGCACAGGGCGCCGCGGCTCACGTTGTTGCAGGAGCAGACGAGCGCGGCGTCGTCCGCCGCCGCCTCGCCCGCGCCCGCGGAGAGCCGCGCGCCGAACAGCAGCTCCTCGGGCTCCGCGGCGATCGGCTTGCCCTCGCGCAGCAGCTGGAGGAGCCGCGGATAGGCGCTCGTGTCGCCGACCAGCACGCCGCCGACGAGGCGCGTACCGTCCTCTCCGAGCAGCAGCCGGGCGTACACGTCGCGGCGCCGATCCTGGAACACCACGTCGCGGGTGGCGACTCCACCGGCGAAGGGATCGCCGAGGCTCGCCACGTCGACGCCCAGCAGCTTCAGGGTGGTCGAGACGTCGGCGCCCTCGAAGCGGCGCTCTGCGCCGGGCGCGGCGCTCAGGTTCCACGCCAGCGTGTCGGCCATCGCGTAGCCGGGCCCGACGAGGCCGTAGACCACGCCCCGGTGGGCGGCCACCTCGCCGATCGCGTAGATCGCCGGGTCGCTGGTGGCGAGGGCGTCGTCCACCCGCACGCCGCCGCGCTCGCCGCCCGCGAGCCCGGCCTCGGCGGCCAGCTCGTCGCAGGGCCGGATGCCCGCCGAGATCACGACGAGGTCCGCCTCCAGCTCCTCGCCGCCGGCGAAGCGCAGGCCGCTCGCGCGCTCGCCGCCCAGCACGCGCTCGGTCGCCTTGCCGAGGTGCACGTGAACGCCCAGCGCTCCGATGCGGCGCACCAGCGCCGCCGACGCCTCGGCGTCGAGCTGGCGCGGCATGAGCCGCGGCGACGCTTCGACCACGTGGGTCTCGAGCCCGGCGTCGCGCAGCGCCTTGGCGGCCTCGAGGCCGAGCAGCCCGCCGCCGATCACGATGCCGCGGCGCGCGCCCAGCGCCGCCGCGCGGATCGCCTCCACGTCCTCGATCGTGCGGTAGACGAAGACGCCGGGCTTCTCCGTGCCGGGAAGCGGCGGTACGAAGGGGCGAGAGCCGGTCGCCAGGACGAGCGCGTCGTAGGCGAGCTCGTCTCCCGCGCTGGTGCGGAGGCGCCGGCGCGCGCGGCCGATCGCCAAAGCGCGCACGCCGGTGCGCAGCAGCACGCCGCGCGCCTCGTAGTCCTCGCGCGTCGCCAGGGCGAGGTCCTGCGCGCTCCGCCCGGCGAAGAGATCCGAGAGGTGGACGCGGTCGTAGGCGGGCCGGGGCTCCTCGCCGAGCACCGCGATGCGCCAGCGCTCGCCGCCGCCCGCTTCGAGCAGAGACTCCACGAAGCGGTGGGCGACCATCCCGTGACCGACCACGACGAGCGCCGGCCGGTCCGGCGCCGGGGGCGAGGCGCGGCGCAGGCGGCCGGCGATCTCGGGCCGGCAGGTTCCGCAGGCGCCGCCAGCGCCGGTGGCCCGTTCGACCGACGCGAGGCTGCAGGCGCCGCCCGCGATGGCGCTCTCGACGGCGGAGCACGCCACCTCGCGACAAGCGCAGAGCGTCGGCTCCGGGGGCCGGGCGGACGCGGCGGCGAGGCGCTCGACGCGCACGGCGGCGTGCTTCAGCTCGGGCTGCTTCGAGTGCGGATCGAGGGCCGCGTGGGTGACGAAGTTCACGTTGGCTTCCTCCGCGGTGGCGTCGCTCCAGTGCATCGGGGCGGCCACCAGCCCTTCGGGCACGGCGTCGCTCACGCGGGCGGCCATCGCGAAGGCGCCGCGCGCCGACGTCACCCGCACGCGGTCGCCGCTCGCCACCCCGAGGCGCGCGGCGTCGCCCGGCGCGATCTCGAGCTCCGGGACCGGCGCGTGGCGCCGCAGGCGCGGCACCGCGCCGGTGCGCGTCATCGTGTGCCACTGGTCGCGCAGCCGCGTCGTGGTGAGCGCGAGGGGCGCGTCCGCCGAGGTCGCCTCGGCCACCCCCGCTTTCGCGATCGGCACGAAGCGCGCCCGCCCGCTCGGCGTCGGGAAGCGCCCGTCGGTGTAGAGGCGCGGCGTGCCCGGGTGGCCGGCGTCGGGGCACGGCCAGCGGAGCGGGCCTGCGTCGAGCCGCTCGGCGGTCATCCCCCGCACGTCGCAGTCGCGCCCGGCGGTGGTGGAGGCGTGCTCCGCGAACACCTCGCGCTCGTCGGCCCAGGCGAAGGCGGCGCCGAAGCCCAGCGCCTCGGCCACCCGCGCCGCGATGCGCCAGTCGGGCAGCGCCTCGCCCGGCGGCGGCACCACCGCCCGCAGCCGCGCCACGCCGCGCTGGCTGCTCGTCATCGTGCCCGCCTTCTCGCCCCAGCCCGCCGCGGGCAGCAGCAGATCGGCGAAGCGCGCGGTGTCGGTGCTCCCGACCACGTCCTGCAGCACCACCAGCGGCGTGCGCTCCAGCGCTCGCCGCACCAGCGCCTGGTCCGGCAGGGTGACCGCCGGGTTCGACGCCACGATCCAGAGCACGTCGAGGCCGCCCTCCGCCGCGTGGGCGAACAGCTCGACGGCCGTGCGGCCCGGTGCGGCGGCGATCGGCGGGCAGCCCCACAGCGCCTCGAGCTCGCGGCGATCGGCCTCGCGGGAGAGATCCCGGTGGGCGGCGAGGAGCGTCGCCATCGCGCCGACCTCTCGGCCTCCCATCGCGTTCGGCTGGCCGGTGAGCGAGAACGGCCCGGCGCCCGGCCGCCCCAGCTGGCCGGTCGCGAGGTGCAGGTTCGTGAGCGCGTTCACGGTGTCCGTGCCGTGGGCGCTCTGGTTGACGCCCATCGCCCAGAGCGAGAGCGCGCCGCGCGCCTCGCTCCACCAGTCGGCGAGCTGCGCGATCGCCGCGGCCGGAACGCCGCAGGCGCGCTCGACCTCGGCCAGGCCGAGCGGCGCGAGCGAGGCGGCGAGCGCCTCGTAGCCCTCGGTGTGCGCGGCCACGTAGTCCGCAGCGAGCCTTCCGCGGCGCGCGAGCTCCGCCAGCAGGCCGCAGAGCAGCACGGCATCGCTGCCGGGGCGCAGCGCGAGGTGCAGGTCCGCGACCTCCGCGGTCGGCGTGCGCCGCGGATCGAGGACGACGAGCCGGGGCCGCGGCCGCCGCGCCTCGCGCGCGGCTTCGAGCCGCCGGAACAGCACGGGGTGGCACCACGCCATGTTGGATCCGACGACCACGAACAGGTCCGCCTGGTCGAGGTCCTCGTAGCAGGTGGGCGGGCCGTCGACGCCGAAGGCGCGCTGGTAGCCCGCCACCGCGCTCGACATGCAGAGCCGCGAGTTCGAATCGACGTGGTTCGTGCCGAGGAAGCCCCGCGCGAGCTTGTTGAGCGCGTAGTAGTCCTCGGTCAGGAGCTGACCCGAGAGGTACAGGCCCACGGCGTCGGGACCGCGCGCGGCGAGCGCGTCGCGCAGCGCGCCGGCCAGCCGCGCGACCGCCGCGTCCCAGGTCGTCGGCAGCGCCGCCGCGCCCTTGGCGGAGCGCACGTGGGGCTGGCGCAGCCGATCCGCGAGCTGGACGGTCTCGTGGAGCGCGAGGCCCTTCGGGCAGAGCGCGCCGCGGTTCGCCGGGTGCTCGGGATCGCCGCGCACGCCCACCAGGCGATCGCCCTCCGCGCTCGCCAGCACGCCGCAGCCGACGCCGCAGAACCCGCACACCGTGCGCACCTCGCGCAGCCCCCCGCTCACGCGACGCGCGCCTCCAGCGACTCCTGCTCCTCCAGAAACGCCAGCAGCCGCTCGCGCAGCCGGTAGTAATCGGGGTGCTCGAGCACCGCGCCCCGCTCTCGCGGGCGGCCGAAGTCGACCTCGACGATCGCGCCGAGACGCGCGCGCGGGCCTTTCGTCATCAGCGCGATGCGGTCGGCGAGGTAGAGCGCCTCGTCGACGTCGTGGGTCACCATCAGCGCGGTCTTGCGGTCGCGGCTCCAGAGCGCGAGCAACACGTCCTGGAGCTCCATGCGCGTCAGCGAGTCGAGCATCCCGAAGGGCTCGTCGAGCAGCAGCAGCTTCGGAGCGAGAGCGAAGGCGCGCGCGATGCCCACCCGCTGGCACTGGCCCTGGGAGAGCTCGCCGGGGCGCCGGCCCTGGGCGTCGGCGAGCCCGACGAGCTCTAGGTAGTGGGCCGCGATGGCGCGGCGCTCGGCGGGGCTGGCGTGGGGGTAGACGCGGTCGACGCCGAGGCGCACGTTGCCCTCGGCGCTGAGCCACGGCAGCAGGCTCGGCGCCTGGAACACCACGCCGCGATCGGGACCGGGGCCGTCGATCTCGCGGCCGTCGAGCACCACGCCGCCGGACGTGATCTCCGTGAGGCCGGCGACCATCGAGAGCACCGTGGACTTTCCGCAGCCCGAGTGGCCGAGCAGGCAGACGAACTCGCCGCGCTCGAGGCGTAGGTCGAAGCCTTCGACGACGACGCTGCGGCCCGCCGGCCCGTCCCACGCCTTGGTCAGCTCGAAGAGCTCGAGGTGCGCGGTCACGCGCGGCGCCTCGGCAACCTGGCCAGGTCGATCGGCTGCACGTCCGGCAGGGGCGTGCGCGGCGCGCCGCCGGCCGCTCCCGGCCGCCGCGCCGCGAGGGCCAGCAGGTAGGCGGTGAGCTCGTTGCGCAGCTTGCGGAAGGCGGGGTCGTGGTTCAGCGCGGCGCGGTCGCGGGGCCGCGGCAGGCCCACGCGGAACGACGGCCCGAGCGTGGCGCCCGGGCCGGGCGTCAGCGGCACGATGCGGTCCGCCAGCAGGATCGCCTCGTCGACGTCGTTGGTGATCAGCACGACGCTCTTGCGGTCGCGCTCCCAGACGCGGGCGATCTCGCGCTGCAGGCCGGCGCGGGTCAGCGCGTCGAGCGCGCCGAGCGGCTCGTCGAGCAGCAGGATGCGCGGAGCCGGGGCCAGGGCGCGGGCGACCGCGACGCGCTGGCGCATGCCGCCGGACAGCTCGCCGGGGCGCTTGTCCCGCGCGGCGGCGAGGCCGACCTGGGCGAGGATCTCGCAGGCCCGCGCCCGCCGCTCCGCGCGCGGCAGCGCGCCGAGGGCGAGCTCGACGTTGCCGAGGGCGCTCAGCCAGGGCAGCAGCGCGTAGCTCTGGAACACCACGCCGCGCTCCGGCCCCGGCCCGCCCGCGGGCGCGCCGTCCATCTCGACGGCGCCGGCGTCCGGCTGGAGCAGTCCCGCGAGGATCGAGAGCAGCGTGGTCTTGCCGCTCCCCGAGAAGCCCACGATCGCGACGAGCTCGCCCGGCTGGAGCGCAAAGTCGACGTCCGCCAGCACCTCGAGCGTTCCCCCGCGCGTCGCGAAGCGCTTGGCGACGCCGCGCAGGGCCAGCGCCGGCGCGGGCGCGCTGCCCTCAGGCGGTGCGGACGCCATGGCTCACCGCGCGCTGGAGGGCCGTCATCAGGCGGTCGAGGGCGAACCCGATCGCGCCGATCGTGAACACCGCCACCATGATGCGGGCGAGGGTGTCGCTGCTGCCGTTCTGGAACATGTCCCAGACGAACTTCCCGAGGCCCGGGTTCTGGGCGAGCATCTCGGCCGCGATCAGCACCATCCAGCCGACGCCGAGGGAGAGGCGCAGCCCGCTGAAGATCCAGGGCAGCGCCGACGGCACCACGATCTTGCGGATGCGCACCGGCCACGAGAGCCGCAGCACGCGCGCGACGTTCAGGTGATCGCGGTCCACCGACGCGACGCCGAGGGCCGTGTTCACGAGCGTCGGCCAGAGCGAGCAGAGCGCGACGGTGATCGCCGAGCTGAGGAAGGACTTCTCGAACCACGGGTCCTGCGAGCTCGCGAGGGCGCTCACCAGGATCATCACGATGGGTAGCCAGGCGAGCGGCGAGACCGGGCGGAACAGCTGGATCAGCGGGTTCAGCGCGGCATAGACGGTCGCGCTGGTGCCGCACAGGAGGCCCAGGGGCACCCCCACGAGCGAGGCGATCGCGAAGCCCGTGAACACGGTCTTCAGGCTGGTCGCGATCTGGTCGGGGTAGGTGGGGCGGCCGGCGTAGCGCCGGTCGCGCCAGGGCTCGCCCGCGGCGAGCGCCTCGGCCCGCCGCTCCTCCATGCGGCGCGCGAACTCCGCGGCCTTCGTCCGCTCCTCGCGGTGCTCGGCGAGCAGCGAGCGCGCGGCGCCGAACACGTGGAGCGGGCCGGGAAGCGCGCCGATGCTCGTCTCGATGCGCGCCGCCGCCTGGGACCAGAGGCCCAGGAACAGCGCGAAGGCGAGCGCCGGCGCGCCGAACGTACGCAGCAGGGTCCGCGGATCCCTCATCGTTCCCCCCTCAGTCCTTCAAGCCGATCGCCAGCGAGCGCAGGTACTCGTTGGGCCGGCGGCCGTCGTAGACGACGCCGTCGATGAAGCCGGCGTCCGGCGGCTCGTAGCCGTCGGTCTCGGGAACGTCCGCCGGCGCGAGCCGGCCCTCGGCCACCAGCTGGCCCGCCGCCGCGCGCCACACCTCGGGCCGGTAGACGCGGCGGATCGTCTCGTCGTACCAGGCGTCGGGCTTCGCCTCCGCGATCTGCCCCCAGCGTCGCATCTGGGTCAGGTACCAGACGCCGTCGCCGTAGAACGGGTAGGTGGCGTGGCGCCGGAAGAACACGTTGAAATCCGGCATCTCGCGCCGGTCGCCCTTCGCGTACTCGAAGGAGCCGGTCATGCTGGCCGCGATCACCGCGGCGTCGGCGCCGACGTACTCCGGGCGCGCCAGGATCTCGACCGCCTGGCGCCGGTTCTCCGGGCTCTCGTCGAGCCATTTCCCGGCGCGGATCAGCGCCTTCACCAGGCGCAGGTGCGTCTCGGGGTTGCGCTCCGCCCATTCCGACGTCACCCCGAACACCTTCTCGGGGTTGTCGCGCCAGATCTCGAGGTCCGTGACGACGGGAACGCCGATGCCCTTCGCCACCGCCTGCTGGTTCCAGGGCTCGCCGACGCAGTAGCCCTGGATCGTCCCCTGCTCGAGGGTGGCCGGCATCTGGGGCGGCGGCGTGACGGAGATCAGCACGTCGGCGTCCGCGGTCCCGGTCGTGTCGGCGGGCGTGTAGAGCCCGGGATGCAGGCCGCCCGCGGCCAGCCAGTAGCGGAGCTCGTAGTTGTGGGTGGAGAGGGGGAAGACCATGCCCATGCGGAAGGGCTCGCCGCGCGCGGCGTACTCGTCGACCACGGGCCGCAGCGCCGCCGCCGAGATCGGGTGGGGTGGCTTCGGCTCGGCGAGCCGCGGATCCCCGCGCTTCATGGCCTCCCAGACCGCATTCGAGACGGTGATCGCGTTGCCGTTCAGGTCCATGCTGAACGACGTCACGACGTGGGCGCGGGTGCCGATGCCGAGCGTCGCGCCGATCGGCTGGCCCGCCAGCATGTGCGCGCCGTCGAGGTCTCCGGCGATCACGCGGTCGAGCAGGATCTTCCAGTTCGCCTGGGCCTCGAGCTCGACGAAGAGCGCCTCCTCCTCGAAGAAGCCGAGCTCCTTCGCGATCACGAGGGGCGCGCAGTCGGTGAGCTTGATGAAGCCGAGCTTCAGCTCGTCCTTCTCCGGCGGCGCCGCGGCCGCCGCCGCGGCGATCAGCGCCCAGGTGACCAGCGAGACCGCTCCCCATCGTTTCACGCGCAGCCGCTCCAGAAAAAGGAACGTCCGACCGCATGCGGGCCCTCCGCACACGATCGGACGCCGTTGTCCCCGGTAGGCCTGCGCCGGCCCACCCATGTCGCTCGCTGGCCCCGCCGTTGGAGCCGCTCTACGGCATTTCAAGCGGCGTGCCAGCCGGAAGCGCCCGAGATCGCGCCGGGAGCCGCGCAGCTGGGTGGCAACGCGCGCGCGGCTGCCCGCGGCGCGCGCAGCGCTGCCCGCTTCGCGGTCAGCCGCGCGGTCGCTGCGCCGCTTCCAGCTCGTCCAACGGAACGCGCAGCGCGTGCACCGCGCAGGCGCGCAGCGAGTCGGCAACTCGCGCTGGATCGAAGCGCGCGCCGTCCAGGAAGCGGTCCGGGGCGAGCAGGGTCTCGCCGCTGGCGCCGGCGAGCTTCCAGGGCGCGGCGTGCTCGCCTTCGATCTTCTCGTCGATCTGCGGCCGCGCCATGCCGAGCTCCGCCGCGACCTCGCGGTGCAGCTCGGTCCAGTAGACGTCCGCGGCCGCCGCGCGCACGTCGAGGGCCTTCTCGAGCTGCCCCCAGCGCAGCATCTGCGTCAGGATCCACGCCGCGTGGGAGCGCCACGGGAAGCCCGCCGCAAAGCGATCGAAGACGTGGAAGTGCGCGATGCGGCGGGTCGCGCCGCCCGGGCCGACCGGGAGCTCGTCGTGCAGCGACGGCAGCAGGGCGTCGAGCGGCGCGGCGACGTAGCCGCCCTCGGCGAGCAGGCGCGCCAGCTCCGCGCGGTGCCCCGGCTCGTCGCACCAGCGCGCCGCCCGCAGCAGCGCGCGCAGCAGCGCCCGGTGGGTGCCGGGGTGGCGCTCGGCCCACGCGCGCGAGACGCCCAGCACCTTCTCGGGCGCGTGGTTCCAGAGATCGTGGGTGGCGAGCGCCACGACCCCGCTGCCGCGGCGCACCGCCACGCTGTTCCAGGGCTCCCCGACGCAGAAGCCGTCGATCGCGCCGGCCTCGAGCTCCGCGACCATGCGCGGCGGCGGAACGACCAGCAGCCGCACGTCGCGATCGGGATCGAGGCCCGCGCTCGCGAGCCAGTAGCGCAGCTCGTAGGCGTGCATGGAGAAGGGGAAGACCAAGGCGAGGCGCAGCGCCGGCATCCCCGCGGCGCGGCGCTGCGCCGCGACCCGGGCCAGCGCGCGCACGCGGGCGGCCGGGGCTTCGAGCGCGTCGGGGTCGAGCGCCTCCATGCGCCGCCAGAGGGCGAGGGAGACGGTGATGGCGTTGCCCCCGAGCCCCAGGGAGAGCGCGGTTCCCATCGGCTGGTGGAGCGGGCCGGCGCCGAGGCTGGCCGCCAGCGGCATCGGCGCCAGCATGTGGGCGGCGTCGAGGACCCCGGCCGCCACCTTGTCGCGGATGTTCGCCCAGGAGGGCTCGCGTGAGACCTCGACGCGCAGGCCCTCCTCCGCGAACAACCCGCGCTCGCAGGCCACGGCGATCGGCGCGCAGTCGGTGAGCGGCGTGACGCCGATCCTCAGATCGCGCTTCTCGAGGGGCGCGCTCACAAGAGCTCCGCCGTGGCGATCAGCTGGCGCGCCAGCTCGGCCAGCTTCACCTGGCGATCCATCGCGGCCTTGCGCAGCAGCCGATAGGCCTCCTGCTCCCCGATCCCGCGCCGCTCCATCAGAATCCCCTTGGCGCGGTCCACAAGCTTCCTCTCCTCGAGGCTTTCGAGCGCCTCCTCCAGCTCGTGGCGCAGCGCCTGAAACTCCTCGAAGCGCGCGATCGCGACCTCCACGATCGGCCGAACGCTGCGCGAGCGGAGGCCGTCGACCACGTAGGCGCTCACGCCGGCGCGCACGGCCGCGCGGATCGACGGGCCGTCGCTCTCGTCGACGAACATCACGATCGGCCGCGGCGCCTCGCGGTGGATGCGCTGCATGTCCTCCAGCACGTCCCGATCCGGGGACTGCATGTCGACGATGATCACGTCCGGCGCCAGCTCGGCGATGCGGGCGCGCAGATCGTCCGCCCCGCCGAGCCGCGCCACCACGTCGTAGCCCTCCGCGATCAGCGCGGCCTCCAGCGAGCTCGAGCGCTCGGGCTTCTCGTCCACGAGCGCGATGCGCAGCTTGCCTCCCACTCGGATCCACCCTCGCCTCCGCGCACACCGCCGCGCTCCCCCGGGCTCTTTGCGAACGCCGTGCCGAGTCGCCGCGGGCCTCGCTGTGCCGAATCCAGCCGCTCCGCGCCCGCCGAGGCGCGCACGCCGGCGAGAGCTGCCCACATCCTGGGCGCAGAAACTCGAACCTTCGCACGCGCATGGGCCAGAGGCGCCGTACCCGGGGCCGGGGTGGGGGGCCCTCGCGAGCTGGCAGCAAGGCCGTGCGAGCGCCTCGCGGCCGGTCCTGGCCTACCGTGGAGGCTCACCCTCCGGAGGATCCCCGATGCACGAAGACGCCGTGCCCCTCCAGCCCCGCGTGGCCCTCACGCGCCGCCAGTTCGTCGTCCGCTCCCTCGCCGCCGGCTTCGCGGCCGCCGTGCTGCCGGTGCGGGTCGAAGGCGTGATCGAGACCCCCGCCGACGGGCTCGAGGCCGGCGAGGTGAAGATCCCCGTGCCGGGCGGCGAGCTCCCCGCCTACCGCGCAGCCCCGTCCACCGGCGGCCCCTTCCCCACCGTGCTCGTGGTGCAGGAGATCTTCGGCGTCCACGAGCACATCCGCGACGTCTGCCGCCGCCTCGCGCGCGCGGGCTACCTGGCCGTCGCCCCGGAGCTCTACGCCCGCCAGGGCGACGTCTCGAAGCTGAACGACGTCCAGGAGATCGTGACGAAGGTCGTCTCCCAGGTCCCCGACGCCCAGGTGATGTCCGACCTCGACGCCAGCGCCGCCTGGGCAGCCGAGCACGCGAAGGGCGACCCCGCGAAGCTCGCCGTCACCGGCTTCTGCTGGGGCGGCCGTATCGTCTGGCTCTACGCCGCCCACACCCCGAAGCTCCGCGCCGGCGTCGCCTGGTACGGGCGCCTCGAAGGCGCCGCCGACCCGCTCCACCCGAAGCACCCGCTCGATCTCGCCGCCACCCTGAAGGCGCCCGTCCTCGGCCTCTACGGCGGCGCCGACACCGGCATCCCGACCGAGAGCGTGGAGCGCATGCGCAAGGCCCTCTCCGCCGCCGCGAGCACCTCCGAGATCGTCCTCTACCCCGGCGCCCCCCACGGCTTCCACGCCGACTACCGCCCCAGCTACCGCGAAACCGAGGCCAAAGACGCCTGGTCCCGCCTGCTCCGCTGGTTCCACGACCACGGAGTTTAGAAAGGGGACGGACTTAAGAATTTAGAAACTCGCCGCTTCACGGGGCGCATTGATTCCGGAGGCGCCGTGCCCGGGGCCGGGGTGGGGGCAAGGCCGGAGGATCGGAGGCGAACTCCCCGCGCGGAGGCTCCGAAGTCGCCGACGAGGCCGAGAGCGATCTCTTCCACACTCCACGACCGTCCGTTGCGCTTTGCCTCGAGCAGCGCGTAGAGCTCGCGCAGCTCCTTCGCACTCGCGGTCGTTTCCTGGAACTGCATGCACGCCTCCTTCACGCCGAACCACAAACACGCTCATGCGCGACGGTTCCGCTTCGGTCCCTTCAGTTCACCCAGATGATGGGCGCGCCAGTCTCGCTTCGAAGCGTCAGCGCGACCAGGACGGCAAGCGCGTAGTAGACGAAGGCCGGAATCATCGACCAGGTCGGTGCCAGGCGCGACCGAGCCCGCGCAACGGAGTGCCAAGCTAGAACCGCAACACCAAAGAGGTGGAGGACCCAAGCCGTCGTCGCGAGTCCTTGCTCCAGGAGCGCGAAGGTCGCGACTGTTATCTCCGGGTTCGCCTCCTCGATCACCAAGCGCAGGATCACGATCGTCAGGGCGAACACCGGCGGAAAGTAGAGAGCAACGAGAACTCGCCACGGAACCCGCTGGGAAACCACAGATCCCGACATCGCCTACTCGTCCTCTGCGCGAAGGAGACCCGCCACGCTCAGGTCTTCGTCGAGATCCGGCCAGTGAATTCCCAGGCCGTCTCCCAGAAGCTCGTAGTTCTCGAGCTGCTCGGCCGCTGCGTGAAGCAGACGGGAACCATGCCAGGGGAACGGAGAGCCGCCGGCCCGCAGAAATCATCTCCGCGAGGCCGCCTTCCGAGCCCCGCCGGGGCGGGATGGGGGGCGGATGCGGAGGGCCGGCGTGACCCCGCTTGCGATCCCTGACGGCACCCGGTGTGGGCCGTGGTCAACCGACCTGTCGAAGCTCGGAGCCGATTCTCCGGTATCTCCCGCCGCTCGTTCGTCCCCCCTGCTCGCACGGCACGGCGCAAGGCCCGGAGCAGAGCCCCCCGTCCCGCCCCAGGCACCCGCCAACGCGCCGCCCCTCCGAGTGAGAGGCGGCGACGCGCCGCCCGCTCCGGCGAACA
>Ga0105107_10001284_pt1 | contig 16239 bp, 14 predicted proteins | sample PPLLaktember2015_6_FD_79335 | JGI IMG/M metagenome (GOLD analysis project Ga0105107, IMG submission 79335) | Freshwater sediment microbial communities from Prairie Pothole Lake near Jamestown, North Dakota, USA - PPLs Lake P8 Core (1) Depth... | ecosystem: Environmental > Aquatic > Freshwater >...
GCCTTGCCATGCGCCTTGCGCAGGTGAGTCAGGAGCTCGTGCTTTGCGTCTTCGCTGATGCGGTCCTTGGGTCCGAGCGACTTGATGCCAGCCTCTTCAAGCTGCGCCAGCAGCTTGTCGACCGTCACCTTCAGGACTTCCGCGAATTGCTCGACCGTGACCTCGGACATGTGTGCTTCTCTCCGTCCGGCCTCAGGCCTGGCCCGCGTTTTCAAACAGGTGCGCACGCGCGGCCATGATCAGCTGGCCGGCGCGCTCCGGGTCGAGGCCCGGCACCGACTCGAGCTCATCGAGCGACTGATCGGCGAGCTCGTCGCGAGTGCGGATTCCACGAGACGCCAGTTCGTACGCCAGTTCCTTATCCATGCCCTCAATCGCGAGCAGATCCTCCGCAGGACCCGACTCGTCGATCTTCTCCTCGCTTGCGATTGCCTGCGTCAGCAACACGTCGCGCGAGCGGTTGCGGAGTTCCTCGACCATCTCCTCGTCGAATTCCTCGATTCCGAGCAATTCGCTCGTCGGCACGTAGGCGACTTCCTCGATCGTCGAGAAGCCTTCCTGCACCAGCACGCTGGCAACGTCTTCATCCACGTCCAGCTGGATCTTGAACATCTCGCGCAACTGGCCCGCTTCCTCCTCGCTGCGCTCGGTCGCCTGCTGCTCGGACATGACATTGAGGCGCCAGCCCGTCAGTTCGCTTGCGAGACGGACGTTCTGCCCGCCGCGCCCGATCGCCTGGGACAGGCGGTCCTCGGTCACGGCAATGTCCATCGAATGGGCGTCCTCGTCCATGACGATCGAGGTCACCTCAGCCGGCTGCATGGCGTTGATGACGAACTGCGCCGGATTGTCGACCCACGGAATGATGTCCACGCGCTCACCGGCAATCTCGTTCGAGACCGCCTGCACGCGCGAACCGCGCATACCCACGCAGGCGCCGACGGGATCGATCCGGGGATCGAGGCTCTTGACCGCGATCTTGGCGCGCGCACCGGGATCGCGCGCAGCACCCAGGATCTGGATCAGCCCCTGCCCGACTTCGGGCACTTCGAGCTTGAACAGCTCGATCAGGAAGTCCGGCGAGGTCCGCGACAGGAAGAGCTGGGGACCGCGCGCTTCCGAACGCACTTCGCGCAGCAGCGCCTTCAGCCGGTCCTGCGGCCGCACCATTTCACGCGGGATCATGTGCTCGCGCGGCACGAATCCCTCGGCATTGCCGCCGAGGTCGACATAAACGCCGTGCCGGTCGACGCGCTTCACGATGCCGGAAACGAGCGAGGCCACGCGATCCTTGTACTCATCGACGACCTGCGCGCGTTCGGCCTCGCGCACCTTCTGCACGATGACCTGCTTCGCAGTCTGCGCGGCAATGCGGCCGAATGCGACGGATTCCATCGGCACTTCGACGAAGCCGCCCGCCTCGGCCTTCGGGTCTACGTCCACCGCATCGTCGAGCCGCAGTTCGCGCTCGGGAAACTCGAGCTCGGTCGAGTCGTCCGCGAACACCTTCCAGCGCTGGAATGTCTTGTATTCCCCGGTCTTGCGGTCGATCTCGACCCGGACGTCCATGTCATCGCCGTGCTTGCGCCGCGTCGCCGAAGCCAGTGCGGCCTCGAGCGCCTCGAAAATGATCTCGCGCGCGACGCCCTTCTCGTTGGAGACAGCCTCGACGACTTCCAGGATCTGTTTGTTCATGATCAACCCACCAATCGTGCCTTGCTGATTCCGGCGAGCGGAAGTTTCCATTCCCGCCGGTCCACCTCGATCGTCACGTTCCCGTCCGCGACCGGCCCGAGCAGTCCCCGGAACCGCCGCCGTCCTTCGATCGGCGCCGCGAGTTCGATGCGTGCCTCGCTTCCGGCAAAGCGCGCGAAATGCGCCGCAGTCCTGAGCGGCCGGTCGAATCCCGGCGACGAGACCTCCAACCGGTATTCGTGCCCGATCGGATCCTCCACCTCGAGCACCGCGCCAATCGCGCGGCTCACCCGCTCGCAATCGTCGAGGCCCACGCCCGCTCCGTCTGTCCGGTCGATGTACACGCGCACGACCGAATCCCGCCCGACCGCGCTGAATTCGATATCGATCAGTTCGTAGCCGAGGCCCGCCGCCACCGGCTCGAGCAGGCCGAACAAACGGTTCTTCATCCGGTCTCCATCGGCCTCCGGGCATAAAAAATGGGCACGAGGCCCATTTCCGGCGACCCGATCGAAACAAAAAGGCCCCGCGAGGGGGCCTTTCAATCGACCATTCGGTTCCGGGGGACCACGCCCGGGCCTCGCTGCCCGGGTCGCAGTGGCTGACGCCCAGCCCCCGACCGGCGCGAATGATACCGCAGGCTGCCCGGCGGCCTCAACCCGTTGTTTTGAGCCGAATTCAGGCCAACGCCTGCGCTAGACTCCCGCGATCCTCGGGAGGGCCAGATGAGCAAGTTTCCATTACTGGCGTCGTTGCTCGCTTTCGCAACGAGCGCGGCACAAGCGGACGTCACGGCGGCTGAACTCGACGCTGCTGCGGCCACGCTCGAGCCTCGTGTCGTCGAGTGGCGCCGCGATTTTCATCTGCACCCCGAGCTCGCCAATCGCGAAGTGCGGACGTCGGGCAAGGTGGCCGAACACCTGCGCTCGCTCGGGCTCGAAGTGAGAACCGGCATGGCCCATACCGGAGTCGTCGCCGTCATCGAAGGCGGGCGCCCCGGTCCCGCGATCCTGTTGCGGGCCGACATGGACGCATTACCCGTCGCGGAGAAGACCGACGTGCCGTTCCGTTCGACGGCGACGGGGGAATTTCGCGGCCGCACGGTCGGCGTCATGCATGCCTGCGGACACGACGCCCATACCGCCATCCTGATGGGCGTCGCCGAGGTCCTGGTCAAATTGCGGCACCGCCTGCCGGGAAAAATCGTGCTCGTGTTCCAGCCCGCCGAGGAAGGTGTGCCGGAAGGTGAACGCGGCGGCGCGCCCTTGATGCTCGAGGAAGGCCTGCTCGACATCGCGAAACCCGAGGCCGCGTTCTCGTTGCATGTGGGATCGGCCCTCAATACCGGCACGGTCGCCATACGACCGGGGCCGCTGATGGCCGGCTCGGATTTCTTCCGCATCGTGGTTACCGGCCGGCAAAGTCATGGCTCTCGACCCTGGCAGGGTGTCGATGCGATCGTGACAGCCACCCAGATCGTCAACGCCCTGCAGACGATTGTCAGCCGCCAGGTGGATATCACGGAATTGCCGGCCGTGGTCTCCGTCGGCGCCATCAATGGCGGCGTGCGCCACAACATCATCGCCGAGACCGTGGAGATGCTCGGAACGATTCGCACGTTCAGCCCGGAGATGCGCCAGGACATCATCGACCGCATGAACCGCATCGTCACGAATGTTGCCGCAGCAAATGGCGCGACGGCCCAACTCGAAATGATGCCGGCGCCGAATCCCGTGCTCGTCAATGACCCTGCGTTAACTGCGCGGGTCACTGAGTCGCTTCGTGCCGTACTGGGCGCGGATGCCGTGAAGACGAGCGGCTTGCTGACGGTCGCCGAGGATTTCGCTCACATCGCCCGGGCCGTGCCGAGCGCCTATTACTGGGTCGGGGTGACACCGCCCGCGCAAGACGCGAGAACGGCGCCGGATAATCATTCGGACCTGTTCTATGTCGACGAGGCCGGCATCTTCGTCGGGATGCGCACGCTGCTCGGCGTGGCCGTCGACTACCTGCAGGCCGCCCCCACCGCCCGTTGAAGGCCGATAGTCTTTGACACCCCCCGGGTCGCGGGAATAAGGTCTTGGCACGCAAGCGCCTCGGCTATTTCGGGCGCGCCTGCACAACAATCAATCGGGCGGGAATTCACCTGTCCGACTAGGGAGACTGAAAAATGAAGCTACTGGCAATTGCGGCATCCGCCGCTGCCCTGGCGTTGGCTGCCAACGCACAGGCCTATGAGATCTACACCGACTACGCGCCCTCGAAGGAAGTCTGGAACGTCACGATGGTGAAGGTGAATCCGAACCGCATCGACGACTATCTCGAGGGTCTCGAGCAGACCTGGCTGTCGGGCTGCGAAATCGGCAAGAAGCAGGGCACGGTTCTCGATTGTTTCGCCTACGTCAGCGAAACAGCCGCCAGCAGCGACTTCAACATGCTGCTCGTCATCAAGTACCCGAGCGCAGCGTCGCTTGATCCGAATGCCGAGCAGTTCAAGACCTTCCAGGCTGAGATGCGCGCGAAACTCGCCGAAGACAAGCAGGACAAGCTGGTCGAGGGCTACCAGGAACTGCGCACGTTCGCGGGTGAACAGAACTTCCGGCGCATCGAGTTCAAGTAACGGCTAATGCTGGAATGCCTGCGGGCGGCCCGAGCCGCCCAGCAGGTACACCGCAAAACTGCCGAGCCAGTGTCCGCCCTCGTAGTGCCCACCGGTCACGGCAGGTAGTGCGGCTTCGCCATGCCGTGCGGCGGCGTTCTCGAGCGCCGTACGGCGTGGATCTGCCGCGGGCAATCCTGAGGCAATTCCTCTCAACATCCACGCGCGGCTCAGGTTGAGCCCGTCAATGTGCGCGAGCTTCGGATCCGAACGATCCGTCACGATGCCGGGCTCGATCCAGGTGGCGTTCCCTTCGCCTGGAATCCGCGGCAGGAATTTCGTCAGCCAGCCCGCGAACGCCTCTGGGGGCAGCACGCGCCGCATGAGATCCGCCTCGGCCAGGCAGGGAGACAGAAAGTCCTCGCCGGACGGCTCGTAATCGAGCCGGCAGTCAAAGTCCGCCAGGTAGTAGCTTCGGCTGCGCTCGTCAATCAGGTCGCGCATCGTCGTATCGCCGGCGACCAGCGCCCAGTCCCGGATCAGGCCGAACGCAAACGCGGTCTGCGAATGCTCGCCCACGCGGATCGGATAGCGCAGCTTCGGCAGCCAGCCGCTTATTCGCGCTGCGGCCTCGCTTTCGAGCGGCGCAAGTGTCGCGGCCCAACGCTGGGCCTCGGGATCGCGCCAGCTCCGTAGTTCAGCCGTCAATTGCAGGAGCCAGGCGAGTCCATAGGGTCTCTCGAACGAGATTCGGCCGGCGCCCTGGAGATAGGCCGTCTCGCCTGCGACCCTCGCCTCCGTGAAGCTCGTCGCGAGCGCTGTGCGCGCCGCGCCCGCGAAGTCGGCGTCCGGATAAAGGCGGGCAAGCCGCGCCAGCAGCCAGTGTCCATGGACGGCGGAATGCCAGTCGAAACAACCGAAGAAAACCGGCGTGAGTTCACGTGGCGGCTGGACATCGGCATCGCCGGCCAGCACATGTGCGATTTTGTTGGGATATTCCAGGTGCACGCAGGAAAGCGCGAGCTGCGCAAAACGGCCTGCGGCCGCGGCATCCAGCGCAACGTCCGCCGGCGCCGCGGGCGAGCCTGCTGCGAGTGCCATGAACAGCGCCACGACCAAAATCGACTTTTGCATCGGACGTCACTCTAGCCCAGCTTGCCTGCTAGGATCGAGCGGTGAGACGACCGGATGCGGCTGACGCGCTCACCTCCCTCGCGCGTATTGCCAGGCAGTATGGGCCTGGCCTTGGGGCGCGGAAGCGGGCGCTGGCCGATCGCCTTTCGCAAGCGATGCTCGCGTCCGCCGGGCAGATTGTTCGCCTCCACGAGCTCCTTTGCTTTCTCGACGCGTATCCGGACGATCGCCGGATCCGGAGCCTAGTACGCCGGATGTTGAAGGCCTTCCACAGGCGTGCAGACCTCCGCCGGCACCGTACCGCCCTGGCCGGAACCGGCATTGCCGGCACCGACACGCCCTATCGCTTTTTCTGGCCGACCGCTGAGTGGATTGCACAGCAATGGCCCGGCGCGCTGGTGCTGGATCGCGACGACAAGGAAGCGATCCGCGAGATACTCGCGGCCCTGCCGTCCTTGCTCGAGCCGGCCCAGGCGGAGTGGCTCAGCAGCCGGCATCCGGAGGACCTCGCGCCATTCGACCGGCTCGTGCCGGCCGGCATGACTGACGCCGATTTCCTGATCAGCCTGATAGCGGGAATGCCCGGTGACGATTTCAGCCGCGAGGCATTCGGGGATCGTCTCGACCTGTCGTATATCCTCCGCACCGGGCGAGACACGCCCGAGCGCACGACTGCGCGCTTCGACGGAGTCGACGTCCACTTCCAGGCGACCGGCCTGCAGGGTGGCTACCCGGACCTGCGCGTCGAGGCGAGCCGCGCGTCCAAGCGCGTCCGCAGGCTTCGTGGCAGCGACGCGCGGGCCGCAATCCGGCTCGCGCGTGTGTCCATGATTACGCGCGAGCGCGACGTCGCCGCCTTTCAGTTCCCCGATGTGCGCGATGTCTTCCTGGTCGATGACGGGCGCGGACTCGCCTTCGCGATGATGGGCATGATTCCCGCGCGTCGCGCCACGCTGCCCGCAACCTACACCGCACTGACGCTGAAGAACGGCGTTCCGATCGGTTACATCCAGGTCGAAGTGCTGGGACGACATGGGGCGCTGTCATTCAACACCTTCGAGTCGTTTCGGGGCGCCGAGGCCGCTTGGGTATTTGCGCGCTTCATCGCGGCTGCCTATCACCTGTTCGGCTGCACCGACTTCAGTGTCGAGCCTTACCAGCTCGGGCTCGGCAACGACGAGGGCATCGCGTCCGGTGCCTGGTGGTTTTATCGGCGGCTCGGATTTCGCCCGGGTGCGCCAGAGGCGCGGCGGATCGAGGCGCGCGAACTCGCGCGGCGCGCAGCCAATTCCCGCTACCGCAGCTCGCCGCGTACGCTTCGCAAGCTGGCCAAGTCGCATCTCTTCTATTCACTGGAGCGGTCACGACAGGCGCAACTGCCGCGAACGGACGCCTGGCTCGCGGCCTCCACACAGGACTTGCGTCGCTTTGGGCAGGCTGATCGCAGGGATCGCGCCGCGGCGGCGGCAACCGCCGCATTGCAGCGCCTTGGCGCGTCAGGTGCCATGCAACTCGATGCGGATTCCCGCGCAATGCTCAGCCGCTGGGCAGGCCTCGTGCTGGCATTGACCGGAACTGGCCGCTGGACTGCGGTCGAACGGCGTCAGCTGCTGCGCCTGATCATCGCCAAGGCCGCGCGCAGCGAACGGGAGTTCCAGCGCTTGCTGCTGAAGCATCGACGCCTGAGGTCGCTTCTCCAGTGCTGATCAAGGGCGCGATTGGCCGCAGATCGCCTGTGCTCAGACCCCTGCCACTGTCTTGAGCAGCGCCATCGCCAACAGTCCCGCGTAGGTGCCGAGCACGTAGCCGAGGACGGCGAGCAGCACACCGACCGGCGCGAGACTCGGGTGAAACGCCGAGGCGACGATCGGCGCGCTTGCCGCACCCCCGATGTTGGCCTGGGATCCGACCGCCACGAAAAAGATCGGCGCGCGGATCATCCAGGCGACCGCCAGCAGCACCGTGACATGGCACAGCATCCAGACGGCGCCGACGGCGACCAGCACCGGCGCTTCCTTCATCTGCGTGAAATCCGCATGCGCGCCGATGCTCGCGACAAGGAGGTAAAGCATGACGGTTCCGATACGCGATGCACCCGCGCCTTCCAGCCTGCGGACCGGGGTACACGACAGGGCGACTGCAATGGCGGTGACGATGATGAATTTCCAGATCGTGGCATCAAAGAATCCGATAGATGCGCCGGCAAACCTGCCCGCAAGCGTCGCGAGCCACATGCCGCCAAATCCAACCGCGGCAATCATCAGAAGGTCGCTCAGCGACGCCACACGCGTCGTCTTCGCGGTGAACTCCGCGACACGGCGTTTCAGGTCCTCGATTGCGGAAGTGTCCGCCCCGGTCAGCCGGTCGACACGTTGCTGCTGACCCGCCATATAGAGCAGCACCCCCATCCAGATATTGGCAATCGTGACGTCCACGATCACCATCATCCCGAACATCGAATTCGAGGTGCCCGCCACTTCGGCCAGCGCGACCATGTTCGCGCCGCCGCCAATCCAGCTGCCGGAAAGTGCTGTCATGCCTTGCCACGTATCCGGCGGCACCCACGCCGAAAAGATCCACAGTGCGATCGGCGCGCCGATGACGACACCTGCCGTCCCCGCCACCATCATGATCAGCGCCTTCGGCCCGAGGCGCACGATGCCCGGCAAGTCGAGCGACAGGATCAGCAGCATCAGGCTCGCCGGCAACAGGTAGGCCTTGATCCAGTCGTAGAGGGGCGATTCGCCGGGCAGTACGCCGAGGGTCGTCAGCGTGGTCGGCAGGAAATAGCAGAATACGAGGCTCGGCACGATGCCGAACAGTTTCCTGCCCGGCACAGTCTCGCCAAACCAGAAAATGGCGGCGAGCAAGGCCAGGAGCACGACGAGGATTGCAACCGGATCGGTGACCAATGCGGCGCTATCAGTCATCCCGCAGGGTACCTACTCCGCCACGCGTGCCGAAGTGATCGCGATCCGGTACTGATCGGCATTCTGGAACGGACCGAGACCGGTCGCGATCTGCACTTGCTGTCCGGCCGCGAGCGTGCCGTTGTAGTTGCGCCGGAAGTCGCGCACTCGGCCCTGTGAATCCGCGTACTGCACGGCAATCGAGAGTCCGGTCAACGGCACGGATGTTGGATTGCCGATCGCGACGACGAGCATTCCGCCGGAATCGAGCGCCGCCTGCGTTCGAACGTACTTGCCAGGATTCTGCGGAAGATCGAGCCGCATCAGCGCGAGGCCCGCCGCCTGGCCAATTTCACCCCCGGAGCCGGATGCCGCGGCGTAGTACTGCTTCGCGGAATCGAAGTTGCGCTCCCGCGATGCAATATTGCCGAGGGCGTAATAGGCGGCACCGGTCGGCAGCAGCTTGACGCTCGTCTCGAGATCCGGTCGTGCAACTGCATCCTGCCGCTGCCGCTCCGCGATCAGGCCGCGCTGGAGGTGGTAGTAGAAGAACCCGTCGTTGCGTGAAATCGCGTCGGTATAGGCCAGTGTCGCCGCGGGATACTGTTTCTGCAGCAGATAGGCGTCCCCCTTCAGCGCATGGAAATGCGCTTCACCGGGCAACAGCTTGATCGCTTGATCGGCTTTCGCCAGCGCGACGTCGGAGCGCTTGTCCTTGAGCGCCTTGCGGCCTTCGTCGTAGGCATCGTAGGCGGGCTTGGCGTTCATCGTCTGCGCCATGGCCGCCGCATAGCTCTCGACGCCCATCTCGCCGCCGGGCGGCAATGCCGCCACCCGCTTGCGGTTGGTATCGAGCCGCTCCTGCGACGGCGGATGACTCGCGAACAGTCCGGCGAGCCAGCCGCTGTCCTTGCGGTCATTCATCCGCACGAAGGTTTCCTGGAGCGAGACGGCACCCTGCGCGTCATAGCCCGCGCGCTTCATGTAGTCGATGCCATAACGATCCGCCTCGAGCTCGGCCTCCCGTCCATAGCGCTGAAGCGTCAATTGCGCCGCGAGACCGGCCCCCGCCATGTAGAGACTCCCGTAATCGCTGTCGCTGGTCGCCACCTGGGCCGCGAGCAATCCGCCCTGTATCAGCATGCCGCGGCTCATCTGTTGTGCCGAATGCCGGGCTGCCGCGTGGACGATCTCGTGGCCGAGCACGGCGGCGAGCTCAGATTCCGACTTGAGTTGCGTCAGCAGGCCGCGATTGACGGCGATCTTGCCGCCGGGCAACGCCCAGGCATTCGGGATCGTGTTGTTCAATACGAAAAACTCGTAGGGCAACTTACGGTCGCTGACGGCCGCCAGTCGGTTTCCGACGCCCTGGACGTAGCTCGTGAGCTTCGGATCCATGATGTAGTCGCCGCCTTCCGACTGGCGCATCGGCGCGTAGTTTTTCTGGCCGATCGAGAGCTCGGTGCCTTCGCCGACGAGCATCAGCTCCTTTTCACCCGTAACCGGATTCGTCGAACATGCCGCCAAGGAGACGGCCAGAGCGGCAACCGCGAGCCAGTGTTGTGTCCGTCGATTCACGTCAGTACCTCCAGCTGTCGACGTCTGCGCCTGGCGGCGCGGTGTCGAGAATTCGATCGACAACCCATGGCAGGACCATCTGCGGATAGCGCAGGCGCGAGTAGGCATTCGCACGCGTATGATCGCCATTCCAGCAGTGTTCATGACGATCCCCGTATTCGACCACGGCGTCTGCCGGAGGATCGGCGCTCTTCAGGTAGTCCTCGACCCCATACACGGCGTTGTTGAGGTAGTAGTTGTCCATGTCCCCGGTATAGATTCTCAGTTTCCCCCGGAGTTTCGGGCCGAGAGTTGCCCAGTCGCGACGCAGGATGTGAGCGAGATCGTAGTGCTTGCGCCAGTAAGCGGCGGTGACCGGGTCGATTTCGCCCGTCAGCCGGTCCCAGATGCGCCGCGGATACCCATCAGGCCCGACTGGTGAGTACACGGATTCCCAGGCGTCCCACTGGTCGCCGGAACGCCCACGGGTCCCGAGCGTCAGCTCGTAAAGATTGTTCTCCTCGATAGTCGTATCGACGTGCCCGAGCCAGTTGCGATGCGCGGGACGCGGCGTCCGCTTGTAAGGATTTGACGTGAAATACGCGTTCTTGTCCTTGTAGATGTCCACCGTCATGTAATGCTGAAAATCGATCGGATCCGGACAGGCAATCCAGGCGCCGTTGTAATCGTCCGGGTAGAACATCTGCACGGCCATGGCTTCCCAGCCACCGGTCGAACCCCCGTATACGAAACGCGACCAACCCGTGCCGAGGGCGCGAAACCGTTTTTCAATCTCCGGAATCAATTCGTACTGGATCGCATCACCATAGGGTCCGTTATTCGCGGAGTTCACGGCATACGAATCGTCGTAATAAGGTGTCGGATGCTGGATCTCGACCAGCAGGACGCGCGGGAACCCGCGAGTGATCCAGTCCTGGTGCGACTGCCAGGCGTACTCCTGCTCGATGAGGTTGTAGCCCTCCAAGCGGAAACGCTTGCTGTATTCGGGCTTGAGACCCGGGTCCGGCGGCGTTTCCCGGAAGCCGGACGGCTCTCCCGGGAAATGCCCGTGCGCGATGACGAGCGGGAAGCGCGCATCGGGATGCTGCTCGAAGCCCCAGGGCAGGCGGACCCATGCACCAAGATAGATGTCGCGGCCCCAGAACTTCGACAGGCGCTCGCTGCGAATCCGCAGGTAGCGATCGTATTGGGATTCCTTGCTCTCGAATGGCTCCACGGGCGGAATCGTCTGGTCGAGCACGAGGGAGACTCGTCCTCGGCGTTTCGATTCGATCCGTATCGTCTGCGGTTTCGAATACAAATTGCCGGGTTTCCGGCTCCACACCTGACCCTCCCCCTGATCCGGGGGCAAGAGGAGCGTGTGGCCGTCACTGCGGGCAAAGCGTTCATAACGGTTCAACACGGCCTGTACGCGATATTCGCCGGGCGGCAAGTCGTCGAGGGATCGGATCGGGAAGCCCATGGCCTTCTTGTCGATGACCTGCCGCTGGCCCGGTTTCCAGCCTTCCACATTCACGCCGAAGAAAGGAAGCGCGTCGATGTCCCAGTTCACCTGAAGGCGCGGCTCCTGCTCGCTGCCGGGCGCGAAGATGAGCAGCAGGCGGCCGTCCAGCGGCCCCGCGCTCATCTCTGCGGGATAGCTGATGTGGAACCGCGGTGCCGCAAATGAAGGAAACGCGATCAGCACGAGCGCGAGTGGCAGGATGCCGCTTCGAAAAACACGCGCCATTCCGGAAGATGCATTCATCAGGATTACCCCCAATGCGGCGATGCTACCGTAAGCTTGGCGATGTCGCAGTCAGGGGAGATGACGATGCGCATGTTGTTCTGGGCGGCAATCGCCTTGACCTGCCTTATTGGGCCAGTGGCCGCCGCTGAACAGACCGCCGACGAGCAGGCCGTCTGGCAGCTCGAAGAGGATTACTGGAGACTCGTCCAGGCGGGTGATGTCGAACCCTATCTGGCGTTGTGGCACGAGGACTTTGTCGGCTGGCCCTGCCATTCCAAGACGCCGTCGGACAAGAGCGGCATCGGCTCCTGGGTCAAGGATATCCGCGACAATCACTGGAAGTTCGACTACACGCTCCGGCCGCTGGAATTCCGTTCCTTCGACGATGTCGTCGTCGTTCATTACGCCGCTGAATACGTTTATGACTACGGCGACGGAACGAAGAGCGGTTCCGGCATCTGGCGCAAGTTCGTCCATGTCTGGAAGAAAGCCGGCGAGAGCTGGCAGATCATCACGGGCATGTGCGCGGCCCAGGAGCCCGTGGCAGCACCGAGATCATGAGGGCACTTCGCCCCTGAGCGCGCTGCACAACTTGTCGGCGTCGATGTTGCCGCCCGAAACCACGCAGACGATCCTGCCGCTGCCCGCCCGGCCGGACAGCGCGCAGGCGACGGGACAGGCGCCCGCGCCTTCTGCGATGACGTGATTGCGCTCGGCCATCAGGGCAAGCGCGGACGCGACTTCCGCAAGCGTTGCGACCAACGCGAGATCGATAAGCGCACGCGCGCGCTCGAACATCTGCGGGAACACGCTGCGGCTCCCGATTCCGTCGACGAACGACGGGCGATATTCGACGACCTGCGGCGAGCCGGCCGCGAGCGATGCAGCGAGCGGTGCGCCGCAATCAGCTTCCGCGCTGATAATGCGGCAGGACGGAGACAGCGCACGTACCGCGGACCCGATTCCGCTAGCCAGCCCTCCCCCGCCCCAGGGAATGACGATTGCCTCTACCTCCGGAAGGTCCTCCAGGATTTCGAGGCCGATCGTTCCATTGCCGGCCATGACATCCAGATCGTCGAACGCATGGATGAAGGTGCCCTCCACGCCCGGATAGGCGCGATCCTGGAAAGTCTGCCACCAGCGTTCGAACGGTGCCTGGATCACGCACCCGCCAAGTCGCTCGATCGCGCGCAGTTTTGCCGCGGGCGCGGTATCGGGCGCAATGACCGTGCAGGGCACTCCCCGCTCGCGCGCGCACCAGGCGACGCCTTGCGCCATGTTGCCGGCCGATGCGGTCAATACCCCATTTACGAGCTGCTGCGGCCGAATGTTCGCCATTGCATTTGCAGCCCCACGGATCTTGAATGAGCCGATTGGCTGCAAGTTCTCGAGCTTGAGCCAGATCTCCGCGGGAGCGTCGAGGAAGTTGAGGCGTACGAGCGGCGATCGAATCGCGAAACCTGAGATTCGTTCGCGCGCCTGGCGGATGTCAGCGAGAGTCGGAAGCACTCTTTTCGCCGATGCAACAGACTCGTGGGCACGCAATAGCATCTGCGGCGATTACACTTCTTATATGCACGACAGGTTCCTCAATTGTTCATAACTTGGCATGGGCGGCGTTGTCGGTACCTAATGCTCCAATTCTGTGATTTGTCTCACGAAATGAGGGCACATTAAATATGTCAGGAGCCAAAAAGGCACGAATTCCCCGTACAATGAACAAATAGGGGTATCCGTACGGGTAAGAACATGACGCTTAATTTCCTTCGCCGTTTTGTTCCATTCCAGGCCGTCGCGCTGCTGCTCGCGGCGATGGTCGCCGGCCCGGCATGGGCTGCCGTGGGAGTCCGTGTAGAGGGAAGGCCGATCAGTAACCCGATCCAGGCCTACGTGAGGGTAACCGACGCCAATGGCGCGGTGGCGGGGCTGAATCAGACACACTTTGCCCTCACATTGAACGGAGTCCCGCTTCCTCAGCTGCAAATGGCGGATGTAACGCTGCCGCCGGATCAGTCAAACCAGAAGGTCTCGGTCGCCTTCGTGATGGATTACACGTCGAGCGTCACCAACAACTATCTCGCGGAGATGGAGAGCTCCGTGATCGCGTTCATTAACGCGATGAACGTGGGCGATTACGCGGCGATCATCAAGTTCAATAACGATCAGGGGGCCTTGGTCATGCACCCCTTCATAGATATTGACCAAGATGCCAATAATGATTCGCTCGCGGCCGTCGTCGCGGACGCATACGCGGGCGACGGTTCCAATATCATTGATGCCGCTAACGTAGCGGTCGACCACCTGACGACGCAATTGCCCTTGCTTCCTGCTGGGCCGAAGGCTGTCATCCTCTTCACCGACGGCAGAGATAGCCATTCTTCGATCACCGCGGACGAGGTGATCGGCGCCGCTAACGGCAACAGCATTCCGATTTTCACCATCGGCGTAGGGAATCCGAATCAAAGCGCTCTCAATCTATTGACTGACCTCGCGACACAAACGGGCGGCGAATTCATCGCGGCGCCAACTGCTCCAGATATTTCGGATGCCTACGTGAGCATCTCTGAATTGTTGAAGGGCGAGTATCTGCTAACCATCCCCCTTTCTATCACCGACCCTATCACCCTCGATGGTTGTGATGTGCACACGATGGACGTCACGGTTGCGTCACATGGATCCGCGAGTGCCGAGTTCACGCGCAGGGCTTGCGACACCGCTCCGAATGCCTTCAGCTTTACAAACCAAACGGGTGTGGCCCGGAACACGCCTGTCACGTCCAACACCGTGACGATTACCGGCATCGAAGTACCCGCTGCGATCTCAATCACGATCGGCTCGTACTCCGTTGGCTGTACTGACACTTTTACGTCCGCTCCCGGCACTATCACTGATGGTCAGACCGTATGCATCCAGCAAACCTCATCCCAGAGCTTTTCCACAACAAGAGTGTCAACACTGACGGTGGGCGGCGTGTCCGGGACATTCTCAACGACGACACTCGCGGAAGGTAATGGCGGCGGTGGTGGCGGCGGTGGTGGCGGTGCAACTGGCGCGTTAGAAATGCTTCTCGGCCTTGCTGCGCTGTTCGCAAGGCGCCGCCGGCTCGCCTGAACGGCCACTTATCTGGGACTACAAGAAACCCCGGCCCAGATGGCCGGGGTTTCCTTTTTCTGGATCGCCGTACAGGGGCCCCGCGAGTCGATACCTCTCGCGCGCGCTTACAGACCCTAGCCGCCCAGCAATATCGCCAGCGCCACGAGAACGGTGCCGCCGAAAAGCAGCGTGAGCCCCACGACCCAGGGCTTGCCCATCGTGAAACGGGCCCAGAAGTAGCCTGTGATAAACAGGCTCAAAGAAAGGTATCGCCGCGGATGCGCTCGTGATCACGACGAGCCAGAAGCTCGTGAAGGCTCCCTTCCAGTCGGCCTTGGTGATCGGATTCGGCTTCGGGGGCCTCGCGCGCACGTTGGCGGCAATGCTTTTGTAAAGAGCTTCTCGCTCCCGGGCATTCGTCACGTCTTCGAGCATCTCGTCGAGCTCGCCCGCGACCAGGCCACGGCACTGCGATCATTCGGTGCCTCACGCAGCGCCTGTCCGACGCGCTGCAGCCGGCCGCGATCGAACAACTGGCCTACCAGGAATAATGCGCCGTCGATGACCCCAGGCGATGTTGCAGCCAATGACTGCGATGAGGAGTTGACGCGCGCCTTCGCGGCCCTCTTCCTCGATGATGATTCCGGCGCCCAGCGCAAAGGTGAGCGTCATGATGAGGCCGAACAGGATCTCGCCCAGGCTCGACGCCGGATCGAGATAGCGGTGCATCAGCGAAGTGTGGCTTTCCGGGTTCATCTCAGAGCGGCACAAAATAGAGCAGCAGTGCGATCATGAGGTAGACGGCAACCAGTTGCACGCCCTTGTACCAGTTACCCGATCCGCCGACAGCAACCATTGCGCCGATCAACACCGAAAGGAACAACAGACCCACGCCACCCATGCTGAAAGTCAACTGGAAGGGTTGGGGACCGACGAAGTAACTGACGAATACCAGTACCGGCGACACGAACAGCGCGATGAGGGCCGGACCGCCAGCCGATATAGGCGTCTTCAATGTCGAACGAGGACGCGTCGTCGCCTACCAATGTTGGCGCGGCGCCGAAGGTACGCGTCCCAACTGCGCTGACTTTTCCGTAGATCTGTGATGAGCTGGCAGTCGTGTACTCTGCGCCGAGCGCCGGCTTTATGGGCGCCTCGGACCAGTTATCGGTGAGATCGCCGGACGGTTGCTCAGGCTTCGGGTCGGTGTAGAGGGAATCAGCGAAGCCAAATGAGCCGATCCTGGCATCAAAGTTGAATGTCCAATTGAGCCCTTCGGGCAAGCCGGGCGGCATCGGTGCTGCCGGCTCCGGCACTTCGCCGAACGCGGGTACCGTGGCAAGCGCAATCGAGATCGCAGCCGCGAGTGCCTGTACGTTGACGGAACGGAACGGAACCTTGAAACCAGTATGTGGCCGCATCGCGAAACGCCTCATAGTCATTTATGCAGCGCGTTTCGCTTCGCGGCTATTGGTAGTCGAAATCTCGATTCAGACAGGGGA
>Ga0105107_10001286_pt1 | contig 16225 bp, 14 predicted proteins | sample PPLLaktember2015_6_FD_79335 | JGI IMG/M metagenome (GOLD analysis project Ga0105107, IMG submission 79335) | Freshwater sediment microbial communities from Prairie Pothole Lake near Jamestown, North Dakota, USA - PPLs Lake P8 Core (1) Depth... | ecosystem: Environmental > Aquatic > Freshwater >...
CTCGGGAGACAAAAACAAGATGCTTCGAAACGTCCGCCGCCGCATCCCGGAGCCGGAGGTCCCCCTTCTCGAAAGCGACGGTCGCTCTCTTGAGGGCGGCCTTGAGCTCGGAGGGGACGGGCAGGCTCGAGGCGGCCGGCTGTATGAGACTGTCCCTCCGGACGACTGTCTTCGCCGGATTCAAGGCGCCGCTGCCGGGAGCGCTGGCCGCGATCCGGGGCCAGCCGTAGCTCCAGCCGCTCCCGTCATACGCGAATCCGCCCATCCAGGGATTGGAGCCCGACATCCAATCAAACATGCTCCACGGCCGCCAGCAGGCATAGCCGAAATAGAAATCCCAGGCCACCCAGGCCGGGGCGAACATCGAGCCAGGGAGCCAGAACCAACCCCGCTTCTTGTCCCATTGCCAGATGCCGAGATGATAGGGGACCCAGCCCCAGGGCTCCTGGGGGACCCAGAACATCTGGCCGCCGGTATAGGACCAGCGGCCGTAGTAGTAGGGGCTCCAGCCCCAGGGATAGGCCCCGTTGTCGATGAACGGACGCCAGACGTAGCCATAAAGCTCGTCCCAGAGCCATTCGCCATAGCGGTTGCCGTACGTCTGGGCGAAATAAAAAACGGCCGGCGGCAGCTTCTGGACGGGCTTGGGCAGCGCCGTGAGGCCTTCATGAAGAGCGTCGAATTGGGCGTTGATGTCCTTGTTCCAGAGCTCGAAGGCGGTACCCTGGATGGCCCCAGCCAGCTCGAACTGATGGTCCCCGAGGACGATCAGGCGCTCGCCCTTCTTGATCATCCGGTCCTCCAGCCGCTCCTCGGACGGACCGAAAAGGGCCTGGGCCCGGCCGTAGATCACTTGAGCCTCCGTCGTCCCGTCGGAAGCCGCGGAGACGAGGGCGACGGAATTGTGCTTCATCTTGACGGCGGCGTTCGGGGCCAGGACCTGGAACATCTCCCGGCGGCTGTATTCCTTGTACATGACATAGACGCGGCCCCGGTCGAGGCTGAGGACCGAAAGCGCCTCGATGCTGCTCAGACTGCGGGCCAGGATCGTCTCGATCCGGACCTCGGTCGCGAAATCGAGGCGGACGATCGTGCCCGTGTCGAACTGGATCTCGCAGCGCCTGTCCGGGGACGTCCGGACGGTGTCGCCGGGCCCGACGGGGAGATTGAGGACGCCCTGCTCGGGCTCGGGATTCCCGATCCGGAAGACGAGCGGGTCCGTCCCTTCCGGGGCCGGCTCGATGTAGCTGATGTGCCCGAAATAGAAGTCCTTCGGCCCGTTGACGACCCGGTAGTTTTCGGCCGCCCACAGACTGGCCGCAGCGGCGAGAACGAGCGCTCCGAAAACCGCGATCCGCATGCCCCCGTTATTCATGGCCGTTCTCCCGTGGATGGACGATTGACATCCTCTATAGTTGCATTATTTGTGCCAAGAGGTCTACCTGTAAAAGCCCATCCCCACTCCGGCAACTGTCCCCGAACGAGGACTGGGAGCCCGGGACTGGACATCAAACGGGGACGTCCCCGTTTTCACGAATTGACAACAGCCGCCCGCGGCCCCTACAATGGCCCGGAAGGCCAATCTGAACGATGACACGCCCCAAGTCCCGTAATCCGTTCCCGACCGTCGATATCATCATCGAGGTCATGGACGGCCTCAGAACACAGGGCGTCGTCCTCATCGAGCGCAAGAACCCGCCCTCCGGCTGGGCCCTGCCCGGCGGTTTCGTCGAGTACGGCGAGACGCTCGAGGCCGCCGCCGTCCGGGAGGCCCGCGAGGAGACTTCGCTCGACGTCGATCTCATCGGCCTGCTCGGCGTCTACTCGGACCCGTCCCGGGACCCGCGCTTCCACACGATCTCGACGGTCTTCTTGGCCCGGGCCTCGGGCGAGCCCCGAGGCGCCGACGATGCCAGGACCGCCATCGTCTCCGACCCCCGCGACCGGACGCGGCCTCTCGCCTTCGACCACCGGAAGATCCTCGACGACTATCTCTCATTCAAGAAAGGGCTTCTGCCATGTCCGAAAACGACGACCGCCGTCCGCGACAACCGGGTCACACGCCGCATGAGGACGACGCCGACCTCGCCGAGCTCACTCGGGTCTTCGGCCCGTTCGAAGCGGACGTGATCAAGAGCTTCCTCGAAGGCAACGGCATCGCCTCCATCATCCGCGGCCGGACGGCCCCTTTCGTCTATCCCTTGACCGTCGACGGAATGGCCGAGTTCAAGATCTTCGTCCAACAAGAGGACCTCGAAAAGGCCCGCGGGCTTATCGCCGCGATGCCCGTTCCCAACGATGACGAAGGGCCGGAAAAGCCGGTCTAAACGCGCGCCCCGGCCGGTCCCGCAACCGCTGGTGTCGCCCCTCCCGTTTCGACCCACCGATAGGGCCGTCGATATTTCATTTTGTTTGGGCTTTTTTTGCTTGACAAGCCCCATTTTTACTCATATATTTGGGACGAAACGGGACAAAGCGGGACGAAATAAAAATGGCGAACGTTCTCATCGGCAGCTACACGGCCAAGCTCGATGCGAGCGGGCGCATCAAGATCCCGGAAAAATTCCGCGAAGTCATCGAGCAGGTCTACGGCAAAGACCTCTTCGTGACCTCCCTCTCCGACGACTCCATCAAGATCTATCCGCTCAGCGTGTGGCTGGCCATGACCGACCTCGCCTCCGAGGGCGCTCTTCATCTCCGGCCCGACGTCCGCAAGTTCATGCTCCGGGTCAACCGGAACGGCTCGCGGCACGAGCTCGACTCCAAAGGCCGGATCCTGATCAGCCAGGCCCTGCGGGAAAAGGCCAAGCTGCGCGATGAGGTCGAGGTCCTCGGTCTGTCCAATCATCTGGAGATCTGGAACAAGGACGTTCTCGACGGAACTCTCGAGGAGAAACCGCTCTCGGACGAGGACTTCGAGAGCATCGCCCGCCTCATCCCTCGAGGAAAGCCGGAATGAGGGAGAACGGACACCTGCCGGTCCTCCCCGCCGAAGTCATCGAATTCCTTGACGCGGAAAGGGCAGGCGTTTTCATCGACTGCACCCTGGGTCTCGCCGGCCATGCCGTGGCCCTGCTCGAGAAAAACCCCAAAGCCCGGCTGATCGGCCTCGACCGCGACGGCGAGTCGCTCGAGATCGCCCGGGCCCGGCTCAAACCCTACGCGAAGCGCGTCACGCTCTACCAGGCCGATTTCAGGGATCTGGCGTCTCTCGATATCCCGTTCGACCGGGTCCGCGGCATCCTCGCCGACCTGGGCATCTCCTCCTTCCAGCTGGATGACGGCGAGCGCGGCTTCAGCTACATGCACGAAGGGCCGCTCGACATGCGCGTCGACCGGAGGATGAAGACGACCGCCGCCAAGATCCTCCACTCCTACCCGGAGCAGAAGCTGGCCGACATGTTCGCGAAGTACGGCGAGCTCGCCCAGACCCGCCGGCTGGCCCGGGAGATCGCCCATCTGCGCAAGCTCGGCCGGCTCGAAACGACCGGGGACCTCCGGGTCCTCATCGAACGGATCTACCAATGGCGGCCCCAGAGGGGCCGCATCCATCCCGCAGCCAAGGCCTTTCAGGCGCTGCGCATCGAAGTCAACCGGGAGCTCGAGGGGCTCGGCGAATTCCTCGACCGGACGGTCCGGGCCGCCGCCAGGGGGACGCGCTTCGTCGTCATCTCCTTCCACTCGCTCGAAGACCGCATCGTCAAACGGGCCTTCCACGCCCTGGCCCGCCCGGAGGACGGCGCGCCCCTCCTTCGCATCCTGACCAAAAAGCCTCTCATGGCCTCGGAGGCCGAAGTCGCGGCGAATCCCCGAGCCCGTTCCGCCAAGCTGCGGGCCGCAGAGAGGGCTTAGTGGTCCGCCGGCGCTGGAGCCTGAAGGGGATCGCCCTCGGCGCGGCCATCGCCGTGATGGCCATCGGCATCCTGACCTTCTACGTCTGGTACCAGACCGAGTCGGTCAAGCTCGGCATCGACATCGGCCGGAGCGAGCAGAGGATCCGCAAGCTCGAGGAATCGATCGAGGCCCTCGAGCTCCGCAAAGCCTTCCTCCTCGCCCCCGGCCGGGTCGAGCGGATCGCCCGCGACACGCTCGGGCTCATCGAGCCTCTGGACGACGATATCATCTTCGGGAAGCCGGGCGCGTCCCGCTGAGGCATCACCATGAGGACTTTTTACGAAAGCGACATCCGCCGGCGGGTCAAGATCCTGGCGTTCGTCCTGGCCGGATGGGGCGTCATCGTCGCCGCGAGGCTCGTCCAGGTCCAGGTCATCGGCCACGCCCGGGCCAAGGCGGCTGTCCTCGACCAGGCCCAGGACGTGGTCAAGCTCGAACCCCGCCGCGGCGACATCCTGGACCGCAACGGCGGGATCCTGGCCTGCAGCCTGCCCGCCCCGTCGATCGGCATCCGACCTGTCGACAAGGAAAGCCCGGTCGAAGAGCGCGCCAAGGTCCTCACGCTGAAGAAAGAGCTCGGTCTCTCCGCGGGCGAGGTCGAGGCCATCCTCGGCCGGCTCAAGGCCGGGGCCAAGTTCACCTATGTCAAAAAAAAGGCCGCCGAACCCGACGCCGCGCGGGTCATGGCCCTGAAGCTCCGGGGCGTCGAGCTCGAGCCCGCGACCCGGCGCTACTACCCGCTCGGCTCCCTCGCCGCCCACGTCCTCGGCGGGATCAATCTCACCGACAACGTCCGGGCCGGCGTCGAGTCCCGCTACAACGACATCCTGAAAGGCCAGGAAGGCGAGCAGATCACCTACAAGGTCAGCGGCGGCCGGGGTTATCAGACCCAGGTCATCAAATCGCCCGTCCCGGGCCGGAACGTCGTCCTGACGATCGACTCGACGATCCAGTACATCGCCGAGAAGGAGCTGGCCCGGGCCGTGGCCGACCACGAGGCGTCGTGGGGGACCGTGATCGTCATGGATCCCTCCTCGGGCGAGATCCTGGCCATGGCCAGCTGGCCCGCGTTCGACGTCAACAAGTATCCGGGACCGAAAGAGGCCTGGATGAACCGGGCGGTCGGCGCCAGCTACGAGCCCGGCTCGACGTTCAAGATCGTCACGGCCGCCGCTGCGCGGGAGAGGGGCCGGGTCGGATTCTCGGAGGTCTTCGACTGCTCGGCGGGATCCATCAAGGTCGGCGGCCTCGTCATCACCGACCATGAGCGCGTCGGCGTCCTCAGCTTTCCCCAGGTGATCATCGAATCGTCCAACGTCGGCACGGTCCTTTTCGCCCAGCGGCTCAGCATCCAGGAGTTCTACGAGACCATCCGGGCCTTCCAGTTCGGGATGCGGACCGGGATCGATCTTCCGGGCGAGGTCGCCGGTCTCGTCCGGCCTCCCGACCGGTGGAATAAAAAGAACTCCCTGCCCCACATCGCCATCGGCTACGAGGTCGCGGTCACGGCCATCCAGATGCTGAGGGCCATGAACGTCTTCGCCACGGGCGGCCGGCTCGTCCGGCCCCGGGTGGCCAGGGAGGGCGGCGCGCCCGCCGGCGGCTGGGCCGGGGAGGACGGCGACAGCCCGGCCCGCGTCATCGCCGAGAAGACCGCCTCGGAGCTCGTCGAGCGCATCTTCACGGACGTGGTCGACGAGGGCACCGCCAAGCTCGGGCGGCTCGACGGCTTCGGCGCCGCCGGGAAGACCGGGACGGCCCAGAAGTACGATCCGGGCCTCGGAACGTACACGAGACGGTACACCGCCTCGTTCGTCGGCTTCACGCCGATCGACCGGCCGCGCCTGTCCATGATCGTCGTCCTCGACGAGCCCAAGGAAGGCTACTACGGCGGCCAGGTCTGCGCACCCGTGTTCAGGACATCGCCCGCCAGGTCCTGCGCTATCTCCGGGTCCCGCCGGAGCGCCCCCTGCCGCCGCGCGTCTTGACGGCCGGGTTGGAGAGAGGGAAAAGGCCTTGAGGCTCGACGACGTCCTGCGCGGCATCCCGGTCGTCGCCCGCCGCGGCGCGGGGGATGAGGAGATCTCCGGCATCGCCTACAATTCGAAGGCGGTCCGGCCGGGCTTCCTCTTCGCCGCGCTGCCCGGTGCGGCCCGCAACGGCATGGATTTCGTGGCCGAGGCCGTGACGAACGGCGCGGCGGCGGTCCTGTCGTCGTGGCCGAAGCCGCCGGCCGTGAACGCGGCGTGGGTCCAGGCCGCCGACGCCCGCGAGGCCCTGGCCCTGGCCGCGGCCAACTTCTACGGCCACCCGTCCGACCGGATGAAGGTCGTCGGCGTGACCGGGACCAAGGGCAAGACGACCACGACCTTCATCCTCGAGGAGATCCTGCGCGCCTCCGGCGCGTCCGCCGGGCTCATCGGGACGATCGAGTACCGCCGGCCCGGCTGGACGGCGGCCGCGCCCCGGACGACGCCCGAATCCTCGGACCTCCAGGCCCTGCTCCGGGACTTCCTCGAGGCCGGCGTCAGCCATTGCGTCATGGAGGTCTCCTCCCACGCCCTGGAACAGAAGCGGGTCTGGGGCGTGGGCTACGATGTCGCCGTCTTCACCAACCTCAGCGGCGAGCACCTCGATTACCACCCGACCATGGAAGCCTACTTCGGCGCGAAGAAGAAGCTCTTCTTCCTCGACCACAAGAAGAGCGCGGCCGTGGTCAATTGGGACGATCCGTGGGGCCAGAAGCTCGTCGCCGAGCTGCCCATGACGACCGTCACCTTCGGGCTCGAGCCCGCGGCCATCGTCCGGGCCCTCAAGTACGTCCCGTCCGAGGGCGGCATCGACGCCCAGGTCACCTATCCGGGAGGCGAGATGCGGATCCAGTCGGCCCTCGTCGGCCGGCACAACCTCTACAACCTCCTGGCCGCGATCGGAGCGGCGCTCGCGCTCAGCGTCCCCCCGGCCGACATCATCAAGGGCATCGCCGCTCTCAAGGGCGTGCCCGGACGGTTCGAGCGCGTCCCCAACTCGCGCGGCCTCCTCGTTGTCGTCGATTACGCCCACACGGACACCGCGCTCGAGAGCCTGCTGATGACGGCCCGCGAGTTCAGGCCGCGCCGCGTCATCCTCGTCTTCGGCGCCGGCGGCGACCGCGACAGGGACAAGCGGGAGCGGATGGGCCGTGTCGCCGCCCGGCTGTCCGATTGGACCGTGCTGACCTCGGACAATCCGCGCTCGGAAGAGCCGGGCGACATCATCGCCGCGATCGAAAAGGGCTTCGCCAAGGAGGCGGTCCGGACGTATGAGATCGAGCCCGACCGCCGCAGGGCCATCGTCCGGGCCCTGGCGACGGCCAACAAAGGCGACGTCGTCCTCATCGCGGGCAAGGGTCACGAGAGCTATCAGGTCTTCAGGGACGGAACCGTTCCCTTCAGCGACATCGGAGTCGTCAAGGAGACGCTCCGCCAGATGGAGGCCCTCTGACCATGGCCCGGCTGAGGCTCGACGAGATCGCCCGGATCGCCGGCGGCGCCATCCTGCAGGGCCCCCCCGACCTGAGCTTCGCCAGCTACGGCATCGACTCCCGGCTCTCCGCCCCGGGCAGTCTCTTTTTTGCCGTCCCCGGGCTCCGGGACGGCCACGATTTCGTCGCCGACGCCGCGACGGCCGGTGCGGCGGGCGCGGTCGTGGCCCGGCCGGCGGCCGTGGCGGACCCGGCCTTCGGCCTCGTCCAGGTCCGGGACACGGTCGCCGCCCTCCAGGCCCTAGCTCATGACGTCCTTGTCCGCCGCCCAGCCAGGGTCGTCGGGATCACCGGCAGTGTCGGCAAGACGACGACCAAGGAGTTCACGGCCGCGCTCCTGGCTCCGTCATTCCGCGTCCTCAAATCCGAAGGGAACTACAACAACCACCTCGGCCTGGCCCTCTCGCTCCTCCGGCTCGAGTGCGACGACGACATCGCCGTTCTCGAGATGGGCATGAGCGCGCCCGGCGAGATCTCGGCCCTCACCCGCATCGCCCCGCCCGATGTCGCCGTGATCACCAACGTCAGCCCCGTCCACCTCCAGTTCTTCGCCGGCCTCGAGGAGATCGCCCGGGCCAAGAAGGAGATCCTCGACGGGGCCAAACCGGGCGCCACGGCCGTCCTCAACGGCGACGACCCGCTCGTCATGGCCATGGCCGCCGGCTTCGCCGGACGGAAGATCGTCTTCGGCCGGGGCCCGTCCTGCGACGTCCGGGCCGAGGCGCTCGTGTCGAAGGGCTACGCCGGGTTCGAGTTCGTGCTGCGCTACGGGCGTGAGTCCGGCCCGGTCTCGTTCCCCTGCGTCAACGAGGCCGCGGTGGCGAACTTCCTGGCCGCCGCGGCCGTCTGCCTCTCCTTCGGCCTGAGCCTGGGCGAGGTCCGTCCGGCGGTCCGGGCCCTCAAGCCCATGGCGATGCGGGGCGCCATCGTCGAGGCGGGCCGGGAGATCCGCATCTACGACGATTCCTACAATTCGAATCCCCGCGCCCTCGAGGCCGCGCTCACGAGCCTGGCGGCCCTGCCCGCCGGCCGCAGGGTCGCCGTGCTCGCCGACATGCTCGAACTCGGAGAGGGCACCAAGGATTTCCACCGCCGGGCCGGCGAGACCGTGGCCCGGACGGGCTGGGATGTCCTCGTCGCCGTCGGGCCGCTCGCGGCCCACATCGCGGACGGCGCGGCCGCCGCGGGGATGAGCCCCGCCGCGATCCATCGGTTCGCCGATTCCGGGGCCGCCGCCGCGGCGATCGCGACGATCGCCCGGGACGGCGACCTCGTGCTCGTCAAGGGCTCGCGGGGCATGAGGACCGAGGCCGTCGTCGGCGCGCTCCGGGCCCGAGGAAAGGAGTAGGCCGTGCTGTACTGGCTCCTTGTTCCCCTCCGCGACGAGTTCTTCTTCTTCAACCTGGTCCGCTACATCACCGTTCGCACGGCCGCCGCCGGCATCACCGCCCTGATCATGAGCTTTCTTCTCGGACCCTGGCTCATCCGGCTCCTCGAGCGGCGCCAGATCGGCCAGGAGATACGGGCCGACGGCCCGAAAGCCCATTACGCCAAGAAGGGGACGCCTTCGATGGGCGGCCTCCTGATCATCCTCTGCACGGTCGTACCCACGCTCCTCTGGGGCAACCTGGCCAACATCTACGTCTGGGTCGCCATCCTATCGATGATCCTCTTCGGTCTGGTCGGCCTCATCGACGACGTCCTGAAGGTCCGCCGGAAACAGTCCCTCGGGCTCCGCCCCGGCCAGAAGATCGCGCTCCAGCTCGCCCTCTCGACGGCGGTCGGTCTCGTCTTCATCTGGATGGGCTCCCGCGGCGACTTCAGCCTCAGCTTGAGCTTCCCCTTCCTCAAGCAATGGGTCCCCTACCTCGGCTGGTTCTACCTGCCGTGGATCGCCTTCATCCTGGTCGGCTCCTCCAACGCCGTCAATCTCGCCGACGGACTGGACGGCCTGGCCACCGGCCTGACCCTGATCAGCGCCACGGCACTGACCGCATTGACCTATGTCGCCGGGCACGCCCTCTGGTCACAGTACCTCAACATCGCCCGGGTGCCCCTGGCCGCCGAGCTGACCGTCTTCGTCGGCGCCTTCGCCGGGGCCTGCCTGGGCTTCCTCTGGTTCAACTGCCACCCGGCCCGGGTGTTCATGGGCGACGTCGGGGCCCTGTCGCTCGGCGGGACGCTGGCCGTGATCGCCCTGCTCATCAAGCAGGAGTTCCTGCTCTTCACCGTGGCCGGCGTCTTCATCCTCGAGGCCCTGTCGGTCCTCCTCCAGGTCTCCTGCTTCAAGCTGACCAAGGGCAAGCGCATCTTCAAGATGGCCCCTCTCCACCATCACTTCGAGCTTTCCGGTTGGCCGGAGGGGCAGGTGGTCATCCGGTTCTGGATCCTGGGCATCATCTTCGCCCTGTTCAGCCTGTCGACACTCAAATTGAGATGAGATCGAGATAGACATGGAGCTCCGCGGCAAGAACGTCCTCGTCGTCGGTTTCGAGCGGACCGGCGAAGCCCTCTGCCGCTTTCTGCTCGAGCGCGGCGCCCGCGTCCGGGTCAGCGACCGGAAGCCGGCCGGCGCGTTCGGGGCCAAGCTCCAGTCGTTCGCCGGGCAAGGGGTCAGCTTCGAGACGGGAGGCCACCGGCCGCAGTCCTTCCTCGGGGCCGACCTCATCATCCCCAGCCCCGGCGTCCCGCCCATCGCCGAGATCCGGGCCGCCCGCGAGAAGGGCGTCCCCGTCCTCGCGGAGATCGAGATCGCCTTCCTCTTCCTCCGGGGCCGGATCGTGGCCGTCACCGGCTCGAACGGCAAGTCGACGACGACGACGCTCGTTCACAAGATGCTCAAGGACGCCGGGCTCAGGGCCCGTCTCGCCGGCAATATCGGTACGCCCCTCGTCTCGTTCGTTGACAAGAGCCGGGACGACGACATCTATGTCACCGAGGTCTCGAGCTTCCAGCTCGAATACACGGAGCGCTTCACGCCGGCCGTGGCCGCGATCCTCAACGTCTCCGAGAACCACATCGACTGGCACGGGTCGTTCGAGAGCTACTTCGCGGCCAAGCGGAAGCTCCTCCTCCGGCAGGGGCCGGAGGACCACGCCGTGCTCAACCGCGACGACGCCCGCGTTTGGGGGCTGGCCACCGAAGGGGCCGCCCGGGTCCACGGCTTCAGCCGGAAGCGACGCCTGGCCCGGGGCGCCTACGTCGATCAGGGCTGGGTCACCGTCCGCGACGGCGCGCCCGAGAAGGTCATCCCGGCGGCGCGGATCCCCCTCCCGGGCGCCCACAACCTGGAGAATGTCCTGGCGGCCGCTCTCATCGGCCGGCTCATGGGCGTCCCGCCGGCCTCGATGCGCCGGACGATCCGGGACTTCCGCGGGCTCGAGCACCGGCTCGAGGAGGTTCCCGGCATCCGCGGCGTCCGGTTCGTCAACGATTCCAAGGCGACGACCGTGGACGCGACGCTCAAGGCCCTGGCCAGCTTCGACCGGCCCATCGTCCTCATCCTCGGCGGCCGCGGCAAGGGCGGCGACTTCTCGCCCCTGCGCCCCGAGGTCGGGAGACGGGCCCGGGCGGTCGTCCTGGTCGGCGAGGCCGCGGACAAGATCGAGAAGGCCCTCGCCGGGGTCGTGCCCGTCGTCCGGGCTTCGAATTACCGCGAAGCCGTCCGCACGGCTTTCGGGATGGCCGTCCGCGGCGACGTCGTCCTTTTGGCCCCGGCCTGCACGAGCTGGGATATGTTCAAGGATTTCGAGGAGCGCGGCCGGACCTTCAAGCGGGAAGTCCGCTTCCTCGCCGCCAACCTGCGGCGGAAGGGGCCGGGGAGATGAGCGTGCGCCGGCGGTTCGGGTTCGACATGCCTCTGCTCGCGGCGACGCTCATCCTGGTCGTCCTCGGCGTCTTCTTCGTCTTCAGCTCGTCCGGCTTCATGGCCCGCGAGAAGTACAACCAGTCGTTCCACTTCATGGTCCAGCAGATCCTCGGGGCCGTGGCCGGACTCGTCCTTATCGCCTTCCTCGTTGCGGTCAAGAAATCCTTCTTCCTGCAGCCCGCTTTCGTCTACGGGCTCCTGGCGCTGACGATCTTCCTCCTGGCCCTCTGCCTGGCCATGCCGAGCGTCGCCCGGACCAACCGCTGGATCGTCCTGTTCGGCCTGCGCTTCCAGCCGTCGGAGCTGGCCAAGATCAGCCTCATCCTCTTCCTCGCGACCTATGTCGAGGCCAAGAAGGACTCCATCAACGAGATCAAGACCCTGGCCATCCCGCTGGCCGTCCTCATCGTCGCCGTGGTGCTCGTCCTTCTCGAGCCGGATTTCGGGACGGCCGTCCTGCTGGCCGGCCTGGCCGCGATGATCCTCCTGATCGGCGGGGTCCGGTTCCGCTGGATCGCCGCGGCCGGACTCCTGGCTTGCGCGCTGTTCGGCTTCTACCTCGTCCAGGCCGAATACCGGGTCAAGCGGATCGAAGGGTTCTTCGCCGGGGAAAAGGACGTTCTCGGCAGCGGCTACCAGGTCAACCAGTCCAAGCTGGCCCTGGGCTCGGGCGGGCTCGTCGGGACCGGCCTCGGCCAATCCACACAGAAGCTCAATTTCCTGCCCTTCGCCCACACCGATTTCATCTTCGCCATCCTGGGCGAGGAGACCGGACTCGTCGGGACCCTGTTCACTCTCGCCCTCTATCTCTTCTTCCTCTGGCGGGGCGTGAAGATCGCGCTCACGGCGCCCGGCGCAACCTACAAGATGATCGCCGCCGGCGTGACGCTGGCCATCGTCGCCCAGGCGCTCATGAACATGTCGATCGTCCTGGGCATGGGGCCGGCCAAAGGCACTCCCCTGCCCCTCCTGTCCTACGGCCGGTCTTCGCTCATCTGCACGCTGGCCGCCATCGGCATTCTTCTCCACATCAGTCAGAAGAGGGGTGACACCCAAGGGACGGTGAGGATATGAGACGGCCCGGCGTCATCATCAGCGGCGGAGGGACCGGGGGCCACCTCTACCCCGCCCTCGTCGTCGGCCGGAAGCTGAGGACCCTGGATCCGGAGATCGCCCTGACCTACGTCGGGACCCGGCGCGAGGTCGAGGGCCGGATCATGGCCGATCACGGCGTGCGCTTCGTCCCCATGCGCATCGAGGGGCTCAAGGGCCGCGGCCTCAAGAGCCTCCGGGGTCTCGTCCTCCTGCCCCTTGCCTTCGCCCACTCGCTCCTCATCCTCGTCCGGGCCCGGCCGCGGCTGGTCATCGGCGTCGGCGGCTTCAGCTCGGGCCCCATCGTGCTTCTCGCCTCGCTTCTCCGCATCCCGACCGTCATCCTCGAGCAGAACGCCCGGCCGGGATTCACCAACCGCCTGCTCGCCCGGCACGTGAACAGGGCCGTCGTGGCCTTCCCCTCGACCCTGCCCGCCTTCAAGGGCAAGGGCATCGTACTCGGCAATCCCGTCCGCGAGGAATTCTACGCTCTCGCGGCGAAACCGCGCGGCCGGACGCTCGACGTCCTCGTGTTCGGCGGGAGCCAGGGCTCCCACTTTCTCAATTCGCGCCTCACCGAGGCCCTGCCGCTCCTGGCCGGGTCCAGAGACCGCCTGCGCCTGACCCACCAGACCGGCACGAACGATCTCGAACGCGTCGCGGCCGCCTACCGGGCCGGCGGCTTCGACCGGGCCGAGGTCGCCGCCTACCTCCCCGGCATGGCCGCTTATTTCGGCCGGGCCGACCTCGTCGTCTGCCGGGCCGGGGCGACGACGCTGGCCGAGCTCATCGCCGCCCGCAGGGCGGCCATCCTCGTGCCCTTTGCGGGGGCCTCGGAGGACCATCAGACCGCCAACGCCCGCGAGCTCGAGACGGCCGGAGGAGCCGTCGTCATGCCCGAAGCCGAGGCCACGGCCGCCGGGCTGGCCGCCCGCATCCTCCGCTTCCTCGACCACCCCGAGGAGCTCGACGCCCTGGAGCGGAACGTCGCCCGGCTCCAGGCCGAAGACCCGGCCGGCCGGATCGCCTCGCTCTGCCTGTCGCTGATGAAGCATCCCGTCAAGGAGACCGTGCCGTGACCAAGAAAGGCTACCGCAAGCTCAACCACATCCACATGGTCGGTATCGGCGGCACGGGCATGAACGGTATCGCCGAGGTCCTGCTCAACCTGGGCTACAAGGTCTCCGGTTCCGATCTCCATGAGAACGACGCCACCCGCCGCCTCGAGCGCCTCGGCGCCAGGATCGCCATCGGCCACCGGGCCGAGAACCTCGAGAGCGCCGATGTCGTCGTCATGTCCTCGGCCGTCCGCGAGGACAACGTCGAGGTCGAGAAGGCCCGGGCCAGCCTCATCCCGGTCATCCCCCGGGCCGAGATGCTGGCCGAGCTGATGCGGATGAAATACGGCATCGCGGTGGCCGGGTCGCACGGCAAGACCACGACGACCTCGATGACGGCCCTTGTCCTCGAAGCCGGCGGCTTCGACCCCACGATCATCGTCGGCGGCCGGCTGAACACGATCGGGGCCAACGCCAAGCTCGGCGCGGGAGACTTCATCGTCGCCGAGGCCGACGAGAGCGACCGTTCGTTCCTCTACCTCTCCCCCTTCATCGCCGTCCTGACCAACATCGACGAGGAGCACCTCGACCAGTACCAGGGCGTCGACGACCTCAAGACGACCTTCATCAACTTCGCCAACAAGGTCCCGTTCTACTGCCCGGTCATCCTTTGCCTCGACGATCCCAATCTCCAGAGCATCATCCCGCAGATCGAGCGGCGGGTCATCACCTACGGCTTCTCGGCCCAATCCGACCTGACCGCCCGGGACTTCGCGTTCGACGAGTTCCGCAGCGCCTCGGTCCTTTTCTCCAAGGGCCGGAAGCTCGGCGCGCTGAAGCTCCAGGTCCCGGGCCTGCACAACATCCTCAACGCCATGGCCGCGGCCGCGGTCGGACTCGACCTCGACATCGCGCCGGGAACGATCCTCGAGGCGCTCGAGAGCTACACCGGGACCGGGCGCCGCTTTGAGCTCCGCAAGATCGTCGACGACATCATGATCATCGAGGATTACGCCCACCACCCGACCGAGATCAAGGCGACCCTCGAGGCGGCCAAGCGGGGCTGGTCGCGCCGCGTCGTGGCCGTTTTCCAGCCCCACCGGTATACCCGCCTGTCGAAGCTCATGACCTCGTTCGCCACGGCCTTCAACCAGGCCGATGTGCTCGTCCTGACGGAGATCTACCCGGCCGGCGAGGACCCCATTCCCGGCGTCACCGGCCGTGCCCTCTACGAGGAGGTCCGCCAGTTCGGTCACAAGCAGGTCCATTTCGAGCCCGACCTCAACGGGATCGGGCCTTTGCTCGGGACGATCCTCGTTTCCGGCGACATCGTCCTCGTCCTCGGGGCCGGGAACATCAACAGGACCATCCCCGATATCATTGCCGGGCTGGAGGCGAAGGGCTGACATGGCGACCACCGTCGGCGAGCTCGGGCGGGAGAGGAAGCGGCCCCTCTTCGCCCGCCGCACGTTCCTCAGGCCGGCCGACAAGGCCCTGGTCATGCAGAAGAACAGGCGCCGGCGGATCCTCCGGGTCCGCCACGTCGTCTTCCTGTTCGCGCTCCAGGCGGCCTTCTTCCTGGCCCTCCGGGAGTCGTATCTCTTCCTCATCACCTGGGACGAGCTCAGTATCCGCAAGGTCCAGGTCGTCTGCGCCAAGAACAATCTGCGGCAGACGCTCGAGAGCCATTTCGCCGTGCCGCGCCTCGGCAATATCCTCCTCTGCGATCTCGAAGGCGTGCGGGCCCAGGTCCGGCGACTGGCCTGGGTCAAGGACGCCAGCGTCCAGAAGGTCTTTCCGTCCGGCCTGCGCATCGCGGTCGTCGAGCGGACGGCGTTCGCCCTGCTCGAGAGGGACGGACTCCAGCTCGCCGACGAGGAAGGCCGCGTGCTCGAGCCCGTCTATGTTCTCGAGGAATACGCGCTCCCGGTCATCTCCGACGAGACCGGCTTCGCGTCCGGCTTCGCGGACAAGTGGGATGCGGCCCGCCGCTGCTACGGGAGCCTGCCCCAGGTCGAGAAGGACCGGCTCCTCGGCATTCGTACGAGCGACTACGGGACGCTCGAGCTCGCCTTCAAGGACGATCCCTTGAGGATCATCGTGGGCTCGGCCTCGCCGGCGGAAGGGCTGGCCGCCTTCCGCGGCCGGCGGGCGGAGTGGGAAAGCCGCTTCGGCCCCCTCGCCCTCGTCAATATGAGCTTCGACGGCCGGGCCTACCTGAGGCCCGCGGAGCCGGAGCCGGCCGGGGACGACCTGCCCCAACCTGACAAAGGAGACTGAGCCATGCCCAAGAACAACTACATCGTCGGATTCGACATTGGGACGCGCAAGGTCGTGGCCATCATCGGCGAAGTCACCGAGGAGCGCAAGATCGAGATCATCGGCATCGGCACGGCCGACTCCCACGGCCTGCGCAAGGGGGTCGTCGTCGACCTCGACGCCACGACCACGGCCATCAAGAAGGCTCAGGAAGAGGCCGAGCTCATGGCCGGCGTCGAGATCGATTCGGCCTTCTTCGGCATCTCCGGCGCACACATCAAGAGCTTCAACAGCCGCGGCGTCGTGGCCGTCTCCGGCAAGAACCGGGAGATCACCCGCGAGGACGTCCGCCGCGTCGTCGACCAATCCAAGGCCATCCCCATCCCGCCCGACCGGGACATCATCCATATCATCCCCCAGGAGTTCATCGTCGACGACCAGGACGGCATCAAGGACCCGGTCGGCATGAGCGGCATCAAGCTCGAGGTCAACGTCCACATCATCACCGCCGCCGTGACCTCGCTCCAGAAC
>Ga0105107_10001287_pt1 | contig 16220 bp, 8 predicted proteins | sample PPLLaktember2015_6_FD_79335 | JGI IMG/M metagenome (GOLD analysis project Ga0105107, IMG submission 79335) | Freshwater sediment microbial communities from Prairie Pothole Lake near Jamestown, North Dakota, USA - PPLs Lake P8 Core (1) Depth... | ecosystem: Environmental > Aquatic > Freshwater >...
CGGTCGCATCGTCGCCGGCGAATGGCGGGAGGTCGCCGATCCTTCGATCGTCGGGGTCTTTGCGGCCAACGCGTATGCCGGCACTTATGGCATCACGGTCGCCGATCTCGACAACGACGGCAACGAGGACATCGTGCTCGGCGGCACGGTCACGACCCCGCGCCTGCGCGTGTTCCTGTCCAATGGCGGACCGTCCTACGGATTTCGCGCCGAGTTCCCCGCCGGCGACCAGCCGCTGCCGACGCGGCGCGGCGGCATCGCGGTCGGGGATCTCAATCGCGATGGCCGGCCGGACGTGGTGATTCCCGACGTGCTGCCGCGGGCAACGGCCATCCTCTACGGCACGGCCGAGTTGCCGACCACCCGACGCTTCACGGTCGAAGTCCTCGGAGGCACTCGCACCGCGCCGTTGCGCAACCAGCAGGGCAGGGCAGTCCGCCTGGTGCCCGCCGCGGCGCCTTCCGGCTTCGTGTACACGCGCTTCGTCGATGGCGGCTCGGGCTACATGGCGCAGGGACCCTACGAATTGCAGTGGGCGAGTGCCTTTGACGGGGACCACGACCTCGAGGTCCGCTACGCAAGCGGCGTGGTGAGATGCCGCGTGCGTCCGCCCGCGGCGATCAAGGTATACGAGAGCGGCGCTTGCGAGGTACAGGCACCACCCGCGCCCGATCGCATTCCGGCGAGCACGCTGCCGGATCGCTTCCTTCCCGCCATCCTGCAGATGCTGGAGTGAGGGGAAAGGGCACGCGGCGGCATCCATGGCCGGCTGCGCTTGTGCGGCGCGGCGCATCTTGCGAGTGGCGCCGACGGGTTCTAGAGCGTCCACTCCAATCCGTTCCGCTAAGCTTGTGACCGTTTCCGGCAATGGGCTTACGGCATGGCGACCTTCCCGCACCTCCTCGCGCCCCTCGACCTTGGCCACACGACGCTCAAGAATCGCGTGCTGATGGGCTCGATGCACACCGGCCTCGAGGAGGCCCCGCAGGGCTTCGAGCGGATGGCAGCGTTCTACGCAGCACGTGCGAAGGGCGGCGTGGGGCTGATCGTCACCGGGGGCATCGCGCCCAAGCTCGACGGGCGCCTCGAGCCGAGAGCCTCGCAGCTGTCGTTCCCCTGGCAGGTGGGCAAGCATCGCACCATCACCGATGCCGTGCACCGCGAGGGCGGCAAGATCGCGCTGCAGATCCTGCACGCCGGCCGCTACGCCTACCACCCGCTGGCCGTCGCGCCGACGGCGATCAAGAGCGCGATCAGCCCGTTCAAGCCGCGTGCGCTCACCCGGTTCGGCATCCGCCGCACGATCGCTTCCTACGCGCGCTGCGCGAAGCTCGCCAGGGCGGCAGGCTACGATGGCGTCGAGATCATGGGCTCCGAGGGGTACCTGATCAACCAGTTCATCGCGCCGCGCACCAACCAGCGCACCGACGAGTGGGGCGGCTCGTTCGAGAACCGCACCCGCTTCCCGCTGGAGATCGTGCGCGCCGTGCGCGCGCGCTGCGGGCCGGACTTCATCATCATCTATCGGCTGTCGATGCTCGACCTCGTCGAGGGCGGAAGCACGTGGGACGAGGTCGTGGCGCTCGCCAAGGCGGTCGAGGCCGCCGGCGCCACGATCATCAACACCGGCATCGGCTGGCACGAGGCGCGTATCCCGACGATCGCGACGCTCGTCCCGCGCGGTGCGTTCGCCTGGGTGACGCGCCGGCTCAAGGACGAGGTGCGCGTGCCGCTCGTCGCCACCAACCGCATCAACGACCCGGTGGTCGCCGAGGCGATTCTCGAGCGCGGCGACGCCGACATGGTGTCGATGGCCCGGCCGCTCCTTGCCGACCCCGACTTCGTCGTCAAGGCTGCGACTGGACGTGCCGACGAGATCAACACGTGCATCGCGTGCAACCAGGCCTGCCTTGACCACATCTTCGCGCGCAAGCTCGCGAGTTGCCTCGTCAACCCGTACGCCGGGCGCGAGACCGAACTCACGTTCGCACCCGCGGCGCAGCGCAGGACAATTGCCGTCGTCGGCGCCGGCCCGGCGGGGCTCGCCGCGGCCGTGACCGCGGCAGAGCGCGGCCACAAGGTGGCGCTGTTCGACGCGGCCCCGGAGATCGGCGGCCAGTTCAATTTGGCGAAGCGCATCCCCGGCAAGGAGGAGTTCGCGGAGACGGTCCGCTACTTCGGCGCGCGCCTCGCCAAGCTGGGCGTGGAGCTCAAGCTCGGCAAGCGGGCGGAGTGCGCGGACCTCGGCAACTTCCACCATGTGATCGTCGCCACCGGCATCGTGCCGCGCGCCCTCGACGTGCCCGGCATCGAGCACCCCAAGGTGGCGAGCTACGCCGACATCGTCAGCGGTCGCCGCGTCGCCGGATTGAAGGTGGCGATCATCGGCGCCGGCGGCATCGGCTTCGACGTTGCCGAGTTGCTCACCGCGTCGTCGCCGCACGACGGCCACGCGAGCGACGGCCACGTCGACGACCCCGCGATCGCGCAGTTCCGGGAGGAGTGGGGCATCGACGCGAACTTCGCGGAGCGCGGGGGCCTCGGCGAGGTGCACGAGCCCGCGCCTGCACGGCGGGTGTGGCTGCTGCAGCGCAAGTCGAGCAAGGTGGGCGAGGGCCTCGCCAAGACCACCGGATGGATCAAGCGCACGCTGCTGAAGAAGCGCGGCGTGAAGATGCTCTCGGGCGTCGAATACGTGAAGATCGACGATGCCGGCCTGCACATTCGCGTCGGTGGGCAGCCGCAGTTGCTCGACGTCGACACCATCGTCGTCTGCGCCGGCCAGGAGCCGCGTCGCGACATCGTCGACTGCCTGCGGTCCATGGGCGTCAACCACACGCTCGTCGGTGGCGCGGACGTCGCGGCCGAGCTCGATGCCAAGCGGGCGATCGAGCAGGGCACGAGGGTCGCGCTCTCCGTCTAGCGCCGGCATCCCGCGGGGGGTGTCGCACCCCGTGCGGGCTCGGTCGAACGGATGATTGCGCGACCGCGTTTGCGCGAGTCTCCCTGCGACGCGTCGTCGTCGATGCGCGCTGCACAGCCCTACCTGCCACTTCCAACAGGACACTCCGGGGCCGCCTCTGCGTAGGCTGACTTCGGGCCGGCCTTTTCCGGCCCGCGAAGTCGCCGAACGGGGGAGGCGCCATGGACGGATACACTGCGCAGGCGGGCCGATCGGCATCGCGATCGCGCGTTGCGCTGGTTCATGGGGTCGCGGCCACGGTGGTCGTGGCCGTGCTCCTTGTTCCGGCGGCGAGTGCCCAGTCGGTGGCCGGCGCGTACATAGCGGCCTCGCGCCTGCTCGGCGGTTACTGGGACGACACGCTCGAGCACCTGCTGCGCGGTGCGGACGGCAAGCTCTATGCGTACGGGCGGCAGACGTCGCCGTTCGCGCCCGGCGTGCCATCGTCGACATTCACCAACGCCGGCCAATCGAACAGCTACGTCGCGCGCATCGATCCGTCGACGCTCGCGGTCGACTGGATCGCGCCGGTCGGGCGGGACCGTCCGGGGTCCGTCGCGCTGGACGACGCCGACCGCGTCGACGGCTTCGCGCTCGGCGCCGACGGCAATCTCTACGTCGCGGCGTACGCGACGTCGACGCGCTATCCGCAGAGCGGCGGCACCTACACCGGCTGGGGCGGCGCCAAGTACATCTACCGAGTCGACACACTCGGCAACGTCACCGCCCATGCGGGACCGCTCGACGCGGCAATCCGGTCGATCCGCGCGCTGGCGGCCGATGCGCAGGGCAACGTCTACTTCACGGGGCGCGCCAGCAGGGCGCTCGCCACGACCGCGAGTGCGATGGTCACCGGTGCACAACTGGGCGCGCACGACGGCGGCGCCTATCTGGTGAAGATCGACGGCGTCAGTCGCGCCCCCTCGGTCTCGACGTTCCTCACGGTGCCGGGCAGCCGCTTCGCGACGCCGAACCTGCAATCTTGTCGGGAGCCGTTCCGCGACGCGCAGACGACCCCCTACGCGATCGCGGTGGCGGCCGACGGCAGCGTGTACGTCGCCGGGCAGGCGAACCCCGGCGACATGCCGGCGACGCCCGGCGCGGCGACCACCCCCGACGTTGCCTTCCGCGACGCCTTCGTGATGAGCGTCAATGCCACGGGGACCGCAAGCGTGTTCGTGGCCCGGTTCGGCGGTGCCGACAATGACCGGGCCACGAGCCTCGTCGTCGAGCCGGACGGCAACGTGCTCGTCGCGGGCAAGTGGCTGGACAAGGGTGGCGTCTGGTACGGCACGCGCGGTGGCTTCCAGACGTCCATCGCCCGACAGTGGGCCTGGTCCAACATGTGCGAAGCAACCGTGCCGACCGAGGCCGCGTTCCTGCTGCGGGTCGCGCCGAACGGCAGCCAGGTGGGCGGCGCATCGCTGATCGGCGCGGTCGGCGGCGATCTCGCGGGATGGATGAACCACGAGCGCGTGATGCCCGTGCGCATCGCGCTCGACCGCGCCGGCCACGTGCTGGTCGCCGGCACGACCGATTCCGGCCAATCGCTGCCGACGCGCCTGCCGTTCGTGCCCGATGCCGAGCTCTACCAGTACGGCGTCAGGCCCACGCACGCGTTCGTCATGAAGGTGCGGACGGCCGACTTTGCGCTCGTGCACGCGTCGCGGTTCGGTCCGCGGGACAGTCACGCCGAAGGCCGAGGCGTCGCGGCCGATGGCGCCGGCAACGTCTTCCTCGCCGGCCACGCTCCGAACGCAGAAGCGTTCCCGATGATCAACGTGCCGACCGTCGGACGGCCGTTCCGCTTCTCGTCCGTGTTCGTGACGCGTGTTCACGAGACGCCGCTCGATCTTTCCCTCAGCACCGCGCCCCCCCAACCCCTCGCCGGCGCTCCCGTACAGCTCTCGGCCACGCTGGGTGATCGAAGCCACGCGGCCAGCGTCGACTTCCGCAACCGCGGAGCGCTCGTAGGCAGCGCGCCACTGGTCAACGGTGTCGCGCAGCTCTCAGTCGCGTTTCCAGCCGGCATCCACCAGCTGAGTGCCACCGTTCGCGGTGGCGGGCCGTGGCACGGCAACAGCACGGCCCCCATGACGCTGGTCGTCACGCAGACGAGTGCATCCCAATGACCGCGTGCACGCGTGGGATGAAGCGGGTCGTGGGCCTGGCGGCGGGCCTGCTGTCACTACTGGCGCATGCCTCGTTCGTGTGGCAGGTGGACGGGCAGGTACCGATGCGGATCGACATCGCAACGGCGGCCACCCAATCGGCCGCGGAGCCCGGCCCCGTCGATGCCATCGTTCCGCTGGCCGATGGCGGCGCGTGGATGCGCCGGGGCAGCGAGCTGAGCCGCTTGACGCCCGACCTTCACGTTGCTGCGCGGGCCAACGTCGCGTTGGCGGGACCGATGCACTGGGAGCCGCAGTCGCGACGGCTCTGGGTGCTGGCCGGTCACGATCTACTTCGCTACGACGAGCAGCTTCTGCTCGACGGTGCGGTCCGGTTCGACGTCGGGCTTCGCGGACTCGCGGGATCGGGGCCGGACGCGATCTGGGTGGCCACCGAGACCCGGCTGATGCGCCTCCAGCGCGATGGCGAACAGGTCGATGCGATCGAGCTCTCGTCCATGGCACTCGGTGGCAGGGTGGCCGGCGTCCTGGCCGACACGCCGCGAGCGCGGGTGTGGGTGGTCGCGACGTCGGGCGAAATGGTTGCGATCGACGTCCGCGATGGCCTCCGACCCACCGGATTGCGCCGGTCGCTGTCGCGCGATGCACAGGCGGTGACCATCGACGCGGCCAGCGGAGCGATCCATCAGTTCGCCCGGGGAGCCTGGCGCTCCGTGGTCGGCGGCGAGGGCCCTGCAGCCAAGGCGGAAGTCCCTGCCCCGGATGTCCTGCCGGCGATCGGCGTGCTGCGCTTCGGCAGTGGCGCCGCGTTGACCGAGACGATTCCTGTCGTTGCCGCGCCGGTCGTCGTCCTCGATGCGCACACCCACCTTCGCGCGCATTGGATGCCGCCGGACACCGTTGCGGTGACCGCCGGCCGGCCGGTGGTCGTGTCGACGCTCGCCGGGATGCGCGTGGCCATGGAATTGAACGCCCGCTGTGGCGCCGTCGGGTGCGCCGGGGCGGATCCGCTCATGGCGACGATGCGCGCCGAAGTGCAGTTGGCGGGGCAGGTTCGCGGCGGCAGCGTGCGGCAGCTCAATGACCGCTGGGTCGTCGAGGCCGAGTTCGACGGCGTGGTCGACGCCGGCACGCACCCACTGGCCGTGTCGCTCGCCGACGCATTCGGCAATCGCAGCCGCATCGATGACTACGAGGTGACCGTCGACGCAGGCAACCCGACGCAGGTCAGGCACGTCACGCCCAAGGCTACCCCGGTCGTCAGCATCGGCAGCCCGGCGAACAATGCGACGTTCGTCGCGCCCGCATCCGTCACGATCAATGCGGCGGCATCGGTCACGGGCGCGACGCTCACCAAGGTCGAGTTTCTGCGCAACGGCACGCTGCTGGCCACAGACACGACCGCCCCGTACAGCTACGCCTGGACCAATGTCGCCGCCGGCAACTATGCACTCACGGCCAAGGCCTACGACAACGCGGGTGGGACGACCACTTCGGCAGCCGTCAACATCACGGTCAAGGCGAACGTGGCGCCATCGGTGTTACTCACCACGCCGGCCAACAACGCCATCGTCACGGCGCCCGCGACCATCGGCCTTGCGGCTAACGCGAGCGACACCGACGGCGCGATCGCCAAGGTCGAGTTCTTCAGCGGCACCACGCGGCTTGCCACCGACACCACGGCACCTTACGCGCACTCCTGGACGAACGTTGCCGGTGGAACGTACACGCTGACGGCCAAGGCGACCGACGACAAGGGCGCGGTGACGATCTCTCCGGCGGTCACGGCGATCGTGAATCGCCCACCGTCGACTGCGATCACCGCCCCGGCCAACAACGCGGTGCTGGTCGCTCCGCTGAACCTCACGGTCACGGCGAGCGCGTCCGACGCCGACGGAACGGTGTCGAAGGTCGAGTTCCTTCGCAACGGCACGCTCGTGGCGACGGACACGACGTCCCCATACGCCTACACATGGAACAGCGTGCCGCTTGGCACGTACACGTTCACGTCCAGGGCCACGGACAACCGTGGTGCGACCACGACGTCGTCGCCTGTCGCCTTCACCGTCAACGCGAACGTCGCGCCGACCGTGGCGATCACCTCGCCCGCCCCCGGCGCGCGCTTCGTCTATCCCGCGTCGGTGCCGATCGCCGCGACCGCGACCGACAGCGACGGCACGATCGCCCGTGTCGAATTCCACTACGACTACGGACTGCTCGCGTCGGATTCCACCAGCCCCTACGCGTACACGTGGAACAGCCCGTACACCGGGACGTTCTCGTTGACCGCGCGTGCCGTCGACAACAAGGGCACAGTGACGGCATCGGCGCCGGTGCCGATCACGATCGGGGCCAACGAGCCGCCGAACGTCACGTTGACGGGCGATCCTCCGGAAGGCGAGGTCGTGGCGGCGGTGCCGCCGACGTTCCGACTGACGGCGGTGGTGTCCGACGCGGACGGCACCGTGGCGAGCGTGCGGTTCCTGCGCTACGACCCGCTGGTCGAAGCCTACGTCGAGATCGCCACCGTCACCCAGGCGCCGTACACCATCCAGTATTCGGCGCCAACGCTGGAGAGCGAGTACTGGTTCCGTGCCGAGGCGACCGACAACGGCGGCGCGGTGGGCGCTGCGGAAATCAACTACATGATCGTGGGGAACCGTGCGCCGCAAGTGGTTTCGCTGGAGCCGGGCGGGGAGGTCGAGTGGAGCGGCTTTGTCGCCCCGGCTACGATCGTCGTCGTCGTCGAAGCGAAGGACTTCGACCCGGCCCCCGATCGCATCGCGCGGGTCGAGCTCCTGGCCAACGGCTCGCCCATCGCCTCGCTCACGGCGCCGGCAGGGGAGCGGGGTGAGTTCGTCCACGTCTGGCGCAACGTGCCCGCGGGCAGCCACAACCTGGTCGTTCGCGTTGTCGATACGTTTGGCACCACGGGGGAGTGGTCGAGGTCGATCAAGGTCCTCGACACGAGTACAGTGGCGTCGATCGCGATCTCACAACCGGTGTCCGGACAGCTCTACGGGAATCCCGTGCCGCTGCAGGTCAACGTGGCGCCCGGTGCGGCGTCCATTGCGCACGTCGACTACGTGAACGCGCTCGGCCGCAAGGTCGCGACGTCCTCGACGGCGCCCTATGCGGCAAGCTGGGTCGCGCCTTCGCCGGGCCGGCACGCGATCACCGCGGTCGCGGTACAGAACGACGGCTTGGCGGTGACGTCGCCGACGGTGTTCTTCGACGTGGCTACCACGGGCGTGAAGCAGGCCCCGCGCGTGGTCCTCACTGCACCGACGGCATTGAGCTCACTCAACGTTGGCGCGCCGATCACCGTCGCCGCGGAGGCGCTCGCGGATCGTGGCTTCTCGATTGCCAAGGTCGAGTTCTTCAACAGTGGAGTGTTGATCGGCACCGCGACAACGGCCCCCTACCAGATCGCCTGGACCGGCGCGCCGGTGGGCACTGCGACGCTGACGGCGAAGGCGACGGACAGCACGGCGCCGGCGTCCAACTCGACGGCCACTTCGACTCCCATCACGATTGCGCTAAACAGTACCAATCCGCCGCCCACCGTGGCGCTCTCGGCACCTGCATCGGGCGCGACATTCGCGGCACCTGCCACGATCAGCCTGGCCGCCACGGCCAGTGACACCAACGGCTCGGTGACGAAGGTGGAGTTCTTCGCCGGGGGTGTGCTGATCGGCACCGACACGACGTCCCCGTACGCGTTCACCTGGAGCAACGTGCCGGCCGGAACGTACGCACTGACCGCCCGCGCGACGGACAACGGCGGAGCTTCGAGCGTTTCGGCTGCTCGTACGGTAACGGTCGCGAGCAATGCGGCTCCTCAAGTCACGCTCACTGCTCCTGCGGCCGGGCAGTCGTTCGCGTACGGGTCCCCGATCGCGCTGTCGGCCAATGCCAGCGATGCCGATGGCTCGATCGCCAAGGTGGAGTTCTTCGCCGGCACGGCAAGACTGTCGACGGACACCAGCGCGCCCTACGCCTTCAGCTGGAACAATGCCACCGTGGGCACGCATTCGATCACCGCGCGCGCCACCGACAATAGGGGCACGGCGACGACGAGCCCGCCGGCGAGCGTCACGGTCACATCGAACGCGCTGCCCACGGTCAACCTCGCCTTGCCGCGCGAGGGCCAACAGTTCGTCACCGGCCAGACGGTCAACCTGGTCGCGACCGCCGGCGACACTGACGGCACGATCGCACGGATCGAGTTCATGCACGGCACCACGGTCATCGCGACGGCCACATCGGCACCCCATGCCTACGCGTGGACGAACGTGCCGACGGGAACGTACGCGATCCATGCCCGGGCCATCGACAATCAGGGCGCGGTACGCACGTCGAGCGTGGTCACGATCTACGTGGCACCGCTCGCCGTGACTGTCCTGTCTCCAGTAGAGAACGCACAGGTCGCGGCGTCGTCCATACTCGTCAGCGGCACGTTCACGGCTCCGGCAAACAGCGGCGTCACGGTCAACGGCGTGCGCGCCCGGGTCCACGGCAACCAGTTCTTCGCCAGCGATGTCCCGCTGGTGGAGGGCGCGAATGCGATCGCGGTAGTGGTCGTCACTGCCGACGACACCGTGCTCACGACGACTCGCAACGTCACCCAGTCCGGGAGCGCGCCGTTCCGGGTGTTCGCTGACCCCGAGAGCGGCTTCGCGCCGCATACCGCGACGATCCGGATCGACAACCCGACCGGGCTCACGATCGCAGGCGTCGCCTACGAGAATCTCGGCAGCGCGGTCCTCGACACGACGGGCGCGAATCAGGAAGTGCTCGGCAAGTTGACGCTTGCTACCGCGGGCATCGCGACGCCGACTGTCGTCGTCACCGATTCCGGGGGCAACGTGTACCGGCAGCAGGTCGGCGTGCTGGCGGAGAGCAAGGCGAGCGTGGACGCGCTGCTCAAGGCCGTCTGGAACACGTACACCGCTACCATCGCGTCGGGACGCGTCGATCTCGCGCTGGCGTCGCTGCCAGCGGTGACAGCCGCCCGCTACAAGCCGATCCTGGAGCCGCTCGCGGCGCACTTCGCCTCGATCATCCCGACCTGGTCGGCGCCCATGACCGGGCGGCTCGCGGACGATGTCGGCGAGTACACGATAGCGCGCAACATCGACGGCCAGAACCGGCTGTTCTTCATCTACTTCCTCAGGGACGATCGCGGGATATGGCGACTGGAATCGATGTGACGGCGATGCGGTCGTCGCCCGGGAGCGCAACGAGGTGCGTGCGTCGCATCGCGCCGGGATCCTGGCTCGGACGCGCAGTCCGCGCGGTCGTCGTCTTCACCATGACGCTGGCCCTGACGTCGTGCGTGCGGGTCTATTACGCCGATCCGATCAAGGCGCGGGTGGTCGACGCCGCGACTGGCGCGCCAGTCGAAGGGGTGAACGTGCTGGCCGCCTGGCAGGCGAAGGGTGGCCTCGAAGGTGGGAACATCGAGGGCTACGTGAAGGTTATGGAAGACGTCACCAACGCCAATGGCGAGTTCTCTTTCCCGGGCTGGGGGCCGAAGGTTTGGATGAACGGAGGAATACGCGACGGAGCACCGCTGCTGATCCTACTGAAGCCGGGCTACGAAGTCAGTTTTCTCTGGGAAGGAAGGTACGGAGTCGAGTTCGCCCCGCCGCATTTGGTTTCGAGTTGGAACGGAAAGAGCGTTCCGCTGAAACGGTTCGAGCACTCACAGGACGAGTACAAACAGCGCTTGTCAGGAGTGCGTACCGTCTTGGACACGCTGATCGGAAAGGAGGATTGCGTCTGGCAATCGATTCCGCGATTTCTCCATACGGTTGACAAGCAGCATCAGGTCTTCATCCGCCAAGGCAGTACGTTTGGTCTCGAGGGCCTTGAAACCATGGAAGCTCGGGCGGCCAAAACCTGTGGGTCCCTGAAGTCGTTTGTCTTGGAGCACGGACAATGAGGCTGATCAAGTTATTGGCCACTACGATGGCCATGCTTCTGCCGAGCGCTGCAGCTGGCTACGAGATTGAGACACACGGTCAACTGTCCGAGGCAGCACTTGAACAATCGATGCTGGTCAAGGATCCTGCCAAGCTAGGCCGTAGTGGCTTCCTGCACGGCATTAGGGATGCCCGCCAGCGATATCCTGACTCGGAGTCATCATCTTCGACCATTCTCAGGCTAGTTCGCCAGGGAGCGCGCTTCGAAGATGCCGTATTGGCGCTGCCGCCGCGATCGATACACCACTTCTTTGATCCAGCAACAGGAAAGGGCCTTTCGGTTGCGGCGCCTGCGTGGACGACGATGCTACCTGACGTCGTTTTGCAGTTCTTTCCGAGCTTGAATTCGAGTACCGTGGCTTCGCCCGATTGGGCGCTGGACGGAGTCGGCGGCAACCAGTATTCCCGGCAGGCCTTGAATGGGTTCATGGCCGATTCGTACACGTTGCCGACAAGGCCGCAACGGGACGCGGCAACGGGGCAAGTGTTCGAGACCATTGGCAGACTCATTCATCACGTGCAGGACATGGCGCAGCCTCAACATGTCCGGAACGATGCACATCTCCACGTCGAACTGCTGGAACGGTACTGCCCGAGCTGGGTTCCGCTGCTCCTATCCGGCCCCGAGTGTGCGTTCTACCGTTCCTTTAAAGCGCCGAGCATTTACGAGCAGTGGACCAAGAGTCTTCCTGCGTCCTCGTTGCCTGTCACGGAGTACCCTCCAGTCTATGGATCTGGGGACCGCACGACGTTCTCACATCCTCGCCGTTTCTGGGCCCACGACGGCAAAGGTTTGGCGGAGTTCACGAGCCGCAACTTCCTGAGCGCGGGAACGACGAAGCGCACGCCGCCAGCAATAAGCGCGGCCGAGGAGGTGCGCGCGGGCGATCTGTGCGCGGGAGCGGTGCCGCCCTGCGAGCTGCAGTATCCGGACTATTACGTCCGCTTCTTTGCGGCCAACGTGGATGACCGGCTTCGACCGACAGCGGGCGGGATCAATCCGCGAGCTGGCGCAGAATCCATCTACAGCGCGGACTTCAAGCGCATCGTCGCGGGGCCAGAGGTGCTCACGGTCAACCGCTTCACCTTCGAGCAGGACCACAAGTATCTGCTACCGCGGGCCGTGGCCTATTCCGCAAGCCTGATCGACTACATCTTCCGTGGCGAGATGGAGGTGAAGCCGCCCGCGGAAGGAGTCTACGCGGTCGTCGACGGGTCACCGGCCGGGTGCGGCGTGCCCTGTGGCTTCCGCAAGCTGCGGCTCAAGCTGCGGAACACGACGCCGGGCGACGAGATCATGGGACCTGGCGTGCTGCGCGCGGTGGTCAAGTACCACCGGAACGGTTGCCATCAGCCGAATCTGTCGGGACATTACGGTGGCGACCTGTTCTTGGGTGACTCCTGTCGGCAGGACGAGTCGGTCGCGGTTTCGAACGTGATCAACGTCAGCGGACCGGTCACGCGCAACGCGCCCGGGGCGGAGCTGATCTTCTCCTTCGGCATGAACAATCACATCCCGATCGAGGCCACCGACGTCCGGCTCCAGATCCTCTTCCGCGGCCGCCTCGGCCAAGAGGAGGACGCGGTGGCGATCACCACTGTGGACATCGCCGAGCCGAACTTCGTCGCGGTGGCAAACAACACCGACCACTACTTCGATCCCTCGCTCGCACCCAATGGGGGGTACCGACCCGTCGACGCGACGAACTATCCCTATGTGCTGGATTCGGTGAAGGTGTGGTTCGCCGACCCCGCCACGCAAGCTGGACCCGCGGCCTCTCTTTCCGCCTTCGGGGGCGGCAAGCACGCGCAGTTCGCGTTCCTGGGCGACAGGACGGGTGTCCGGTATTGGCTGCGCACGACGAGCCAGCAGGCGTACTACGATGGGCTCGAGGGCGACGCGTTCCCCGTCCAGGAGTTCGTCCTCGACGAGGGCGTGAGCCCTGCGCGTTTCTGGTCCAACTGCCCTGTCGTTCTCGCCCGCGGCATGTACCGCCAGTACGTGCAGATGTACATCCGGGAGAAGGGCGGCCGGATCGCGGTCAAGTCGACCGGGCCGTCACGCACGTCGAAGGACGGCGTCGACGGCAAGCTCGCCGCGATGGAGTGCTACGACTGGGTGGCGCCGGGTCAGGGCGGCATCAGCGACTTCTCGACGCTCACGCCGAAGTTCACGGCGACGACGGCGTCGCCGTGGGCGATCAGCTTCTGAGTCAGCGCTCCGAGTGCGCTGCTGCGTTTGGCAGCGTTGAGGTCAGGGATCGGCAACCTCGAGGTCCCTGCAGATCTTGCGCGCCAGGAACTCGCCGATCTCCCGGTGCCTTGGAACGGTAGAAGTCTTTGCCTTCGCGCGATTCACGTAGACCGCGTGTTTCGCGCCTTCTCGGAGTAGCTCGCAACCATATCGCTCGAGGTGTCGAGTCAGCTCGAGCCGCTTCATCGAGCAGCAATATCGAACGGCTCGCGAATGACGTCCTGGCCCCTGATCGATTCCTCGGCCAATACGCGATTGGCCTCCAGGACGAGTTCGACCGCCTCGGCAAGGTTTGCGCGTGCCTCGTCGAGCGTGGCTCCCTGTGTGTTTGCGCCGGGAAGCTCTTCGACGAAGGCGATGTACCCCTCCGGGACCTGCCGAAACACTGCCGTCAATCGCATGGTGGCGTCTCCGACGCGCGTGGCGCCGAAGTATACGCCGGCCGACTCGACGGGAGCACTGCTCATCGGCCGATCGTGCCCGGAAGAGCTTGATGCGATCCATCGACCATATGGCCGAAGTTGTCGGATGGCGATCTCGGTCGCGCCAGCGTTAGCGCACCTTGCTCAATCGCTCTGCCATGCGCGTCTGCCAGCCCGGGCCGGTGGCGCGCCAGCGTTCGATGACATCGTAGCGCTCGCAGCGCCGATACATGCCGCTGGCGGCCCGACCGCGGCGCTTACGCTACTTGGCAACCATCCCAAGAAGCGCTCTCGGATTGGTGGTCGCAAGCGCGAGCAGCGTTCGGGCCGCACCGCTCGGCTGCTTTCGTCCCTGTTCCCAGCCTTGGAGTGTGCGCACCGAGACGCCCAGCAGTGCCGCGAACTCGGACTGCGAAAGACCGGTCTTCCTCCTGGCCTCCACAACCGGCGACGTCACGAGTTGGACCCTTCCGGCCTTCATTTCGCGGACCGACTGCAGCAGGTCGTCCGCGAGATCCCTCCCGGCTTCGTAGGCGGCGAGCTCCACGCTGTTCAGCGGGCTAGTCTTCGAGGGCACGGCGGATTTCCCGGAGCCTGGAACGCGTGATGTTGTCCGTCGTCGACTTGGCGTAGATCGTAAGGAAGACAACCTACCCTCGGCAAACCGCCCGCGCGCGTCCCCGGTCCAATAGAGCGGCCACTGGCGCTGGAAGAGCGGCGTTTCGACGACGGTCAACACGTCGGATATACGCCTTAGGCGCATACCTGAACAGGATTTCGATATTGCGCCCGATGCAGGAGCGCGTGGCGCGCCACGCCCGGCTTCGGGGCGAATTCCGACTCAGGTTAGTCGGGCCGCACGCTGGTCCGGTATCGTCCGGACGGCCGACCGGACGCGACTATTCACCCCGCCTGAACTCCCGCGCCGGTTTACCATCGGAGCTTCGCAGAGGCCGACCGAACGCTCCCCGTGACCCCGCCGCCGCCCTCCGAGACGGCCCAGCCGCCCGCCGCAACGCCCGACGCCGAACGTGGCGCCGAGCGGGTCAACCTCTACGTCCCGCGGATCCTGCAGCAGCACCTCGTCGACCACCCGGAGACCCGCGGCTGGACGGTCGAGGGCACCGCGGCGTTCGTCGACATCTCGGGCTTCACCAAGCTCTCCGAGCAGCTCGCCCGCAAGGGCAAGGAGGGTGCGGAGCAGATCACCGAGGTCATCGGCAAGAGCTTCGAGTCGATTCTGCAGGTGGCCTACGACCGTGGCGGCAGCCTGCTCAAGTTTGGCGGCGACGCGCTGCTCCTCTGGTTCGAAGGGGATTCGCACGTCGAGCGTGCCTGCCACGCGACGCTGATGATGCGCGCGGTCCTCGACGACGTCGGCCGCATCAAGCTGCCCGACGCCGAGGTCACGCTGCAGATGTCCCAGGGCGTGCACTCGGGCGAGTTCCACTTCTTTGCGGTCGGCGCTTCGCACACGGAGCTCCTGCCCACCGGCCCCGGCTGGAGCCGGCTGGTGGCGATGGAGCAGACCGCCAGCGCCGGCGAGATTCTCCTCTCCACGGAGACCGCCGCGCGGCTCCCGCCCGAATGCCTGGGCGAGCCCAAGGGGCCGGGGCAGTTCCTCGCGACTGCACCCGGCGACGTGCCGACGTTGCCGCTCACACCCCGGCCGCACATGTCCACCGACCGGCTGGCGCACTGCCTGCCACTTGCGGTGCGCGGCTACGTGCTCGCGGGCGCCGGCGCGTCGGAACACCGGCCGGTGACGGTCGCCTTCCTGCGCTACGAGGGCATCGACGCACTGATCGCCGAGAAGGGCATCGACGCCGCCACGAACGCGTTGCACCAGCTGGTGCACGTGGTGGAGTCGGCCACCGAATCGCAGGACGTAGCGCTGCTCGCCTCGGACCTCGACGCCAACGGCGGCAAACTGATCCTCACCGCCGGCGCCCCCAGGGTCACCGGTGACGACGAGGAGCGCATGCTCCTCGCGGTGCGGCGCATCCTCGATGCCGAGCTGCCGCTGCCGGTGAAGATCGGCGTCAACCGCGGCGCCGTGTTCGCCGGCGACATCGGCCCCGCCTACCGCCGCACGTTCACGGTGATGGGCGACCCGGTCAACCTCGCCGCGCGGGTGATGTCGAAGGCCGAGCCCGGCCGCGCCTACGTGACCGAGTCGGTGCTCGAGCGCTCGAACACGCTGTTCGAGACCGTCGCGATCGAGCCGTTCGCGGTCAAGGGCAAGTCCGAGCCGGTGCACGCGTGGTCGCTCGGCAAGGCCAAGGGTTCGCGCACGCGCCCCGTGTCGCTGCAGAAGCTCGCGCTCACCGGCCGCAACAACGAGCTGGGCGTCATTCGCAAGATCCTGGCCGGCATGCGTGCGGGTGCCGGGCACCTGATCCAGATCGACGGCCAGCCGGGCGTGGGCAAGACGCGGCTCCTCGAGGCGACGCGCGACGCGGC
>Ga0105107_10001289_pt1 | contig 16216 bp, 14 predicted proteins | sample PPLLaktember2015_6_FD_79335 | JGI IMG/M metagenome (GOLD analysis project Ga0105107, IMG submission 79335) | Freshwater sediment microbial communities from Prairie Pothole Lake near Jamestown, North Dakota, USA - PPLs Lake P8 Core (1) Depth... | ecosystem: Environmental > Aquatic > Freshwater >...
TAATGATCTCATCATCACTGAGCGTCAATACCTCCTCTGCAGAGGGCACCGTCCCGTCAAGAGCCCGTGCTGCTATGTCCTTGAGCGCCTTGGTCTTGGAACGCGACAAGCCCGCATCTCTCAATCGCCCGTCCGGCGTCTCGATCAAGTCCGTGGGTTCAGGTAGCTTCGAACCGGGATAGAGCGCCGTAATCCTGCCGAGGATGGTTTCCGCGGCCTTCGGGGAAAGCTGTTGATGCACCACGGCTTTCACCAGGGTTTCGTAGGGCGAGTCTTGCGGCATCAGCCGGAAGTCGATGGGTTGAGACAGGATAGACGCGAGTCGCGGGTCCTTCTTCCCAAGCTGGTCGGCGGCCCGCTTCAGGTCTCTCACGGACCTGATCGTGGCAGGACGGCCGAAAGTCGCCCCTTCGATCTCGAGCATCTTCGTCTTTGTGGCTAAGCCGCCGTGCGCAGAGAAACCTCCCGGCTTGCTGCCGGAAGCAAGGACACGATGGCAGGGGATGATCAGCGGGATCGGATTCTTGCTCATGGCCTGCCCGACGGCGCGGGCAGCTCCGGAACAGCCCGCCGCTTCAGCAAGTTGACCGTAGGTCATGGTTCTACCCGAGGGGATTGCTCGCGCGGCGTCATAAACCTGTTTCGCAAACCGACCTGTCCCGACAAGGTCGAGCTCGATGTCCCGAAAGTCCTGGGCTTCGCCCTTGAAGTGCAGCTTCACGCGCTTGATTATCTCGCTAATCCGCGCCGGAATGGCCCCCGTCCTGTTTGCCTTCCATCTTCCCGCAATTCGAGCTTCCGTTAACTGCGCAGTAGCTTCGGGGAGTTGAAAACCGATCACCAGAGGGTCCTCGTTCGAGCGGCCGGGCTCTTTCCACGCTATGCCGCATTTCCCCAATTCCGTATCAAAGAGCGTGTATGCTGTTCGACTCATCCCTGCCTCCTTCTCGTTCTATGCCGCCGACGCCTCTACACGCCCCGGAATAGCCGTTCCAGTGTCTGTTGAATTGCAGCCGAACCACTATCCACCATTTGCGCGATTGGAGCCCGAACATCCTCAGGCAGAATATCTGTGACCCACAAGACTCGCGCCTTTCCTCCAGCGGCGTCCAATACTTGAAAATATGCGTTGTGGTGAGATGCTCTACCCCCAATAGCAGTATATGAGAGCCGTCGTAACTCATCACTTATGGTAATGATTTGCTCGCGAACGACGAAGCCATTCGCAAACGTGACCGTTCTCGTGTCACCGGAGAGCAAGGTGTTAGTTACAAATCCTTGGGCCAAGCGGGTGTGGACTGCTCCGACATCTCTGATGGCTTCCCATACGAAGTCTGGTGAAGCATTGACAATGAATTCTTTGTAAACCGTTGCCATGTATGCCTCCTGAGGGATGTGCGGGTCACCTGAACTGATGCCGCACAAGTGATTCTGAAGTTTCTAGATAAGTGCATGGGTGGAGAGCTGGCTTCAGTGGTGGGAGTAATGCAAGTCACGTGGTATCCATCCGGTCAGTGGGCCACTGAAGGCCTAGACCCCACTTAACTCATTAGAGAGAATAAATATTCTTTTGACAGAGTTATTGCAACCACATAATTAATTCATTCTGTAAATCATGTTGTTTGTATGATTATATAGAAATAGGAGATTCACCATGTTGGCCATCCCTCCAGAATTGCAGGAACAGCCATAGCGACGTCAGGACGACCATGATCTACACTCACACCATTAGGAGCCGGACCCTGAGGGAGGCGAAGAGCCCTCTGGATTTTTGAGAAGAAATCCCTCCTGGCCGCGCTTTACCAAAGGGAGGTGGTATTGCAGGAATGGTGGTGGAAAGTGGGGGGACATGAAGACCAAATATAGAGGGATGATTTCTTCAGACTGGAATGAGTGCCTCGCACCATGCGGGCCGTTTGACCCCATTGCCTTTGGCCATCCGGAACTGAAGGCAGACCTCTCCAACATCTTCCGATCCTACACGAGTAATCAGATCTCGCTCTCTGAGGCGACTCGACGGATTGGCGGACTGATTCCTAAACCCCTTGGTGAAAAGCAGATGGATGCGTACCTTGATGCCTCTTTTGTGACCTACACGGGAGTCAGGGATCTGATCGAGTGGTGCATGAAGCAGAATATTTTGTTCATGATCAACACCACAGGCATGCAAGGGTACTTTCAATGTGCCATGGCAAAGGGCCTTTTGCCTCAAGGAATCGTGGTGGCTGCAAACCCAATGGTTTCCCATCCCGGACATGAGGCGGAACTTTACGAAGTAAGAGAAATTGAGGACAAGGCAAAGAATACAGAAACGGTCATGCGAGCCTACGGCATCTCACCAAACAAAGTGATTCTCGTAGGGGATAGCGGCGGGGATGGGCCGCACTTCGCATGGGGCGCATCGGTCGGAGCGCATCTGGTCGGGAGCATGACGAAGCCGTCGTTGGAGAAGTACTGCAGGAAGCGAGGGATTGAGATCAATACGCGGTTCGGTGTGACTTACTCTGAGGGGGAGAAGAAGGATCCGGCAAGGGAGATGGAAGTGGATTTCATGGGGCTTGTGCCGGTGATAGAGAAAGTGTCGATGGAGAACCAAAAACAAAGATAAAATCCCTGGATCCCGGCTCGCGCCCTGCTTCGCAGGTCTTGGCCGGGATGACGCTTCCCGTCGGTAGGCTTGGAGTGTCGACCCCACAAAGTCTGGTCGGCACAGTGGCCGACCCTACGCTAAAACACTGTTTCGGGTTGGGCCTCGGACAAGGACGTCCCGTCGAAGTGGACAACGCGGGCGATGGGCTTGATAAAGGATTGGCGCAAGGAATAGGTGTAGGACCCCTGGTCAGGGACCAGGAGAATATCTCCATTTTCGACTCCCTCCCCGAAAAGGGAGGTCCCCCAGATGTCCAGTGGCGTGCAAAGGTTGCCGAAAACCCTTACGGGGAACTCACGCAAGGACGGTCGCGTGAGGTTGAGAAGGGGAGTGAACTCAAATAAAGGCCGTTCCCACCCGAGAAGGTTGATCCCACCGTCCGCAATCACCACGGTTGCTTCTTTCTTGTCCACCACCTTGATTAGCACATGCATAGCCGGGGATGAGAGCCAACGTCCCGGCTCCATAAAGATCTCCAGCTCCGAGAGGGGCCGGCCCTGACGGCTGATGGCTGCGGAAATTCCCCGGGCAAAATTTTCGAGCGGTTTGGCCGGGTGGTAATAGTGCCTGGGCTTGAATTGGAAATCCGGATCCAGGATTTGAAGGAGCTTTCCTGACATCGTGTTCTGCGGGTTCAGCCACTCCCCGCGCTCAGGCCAGTACCCGCCGCCGATGTCGAGGAACTTGAGGCGGCGCTGGGAACTCTTGGGGAGAGCTTTGACGCAGGCGCCGACTCTTTCAATCATCTTGACCTGGGCTTCCGGCCCCATGTTCCAGCTCGTGTGGAACTGGATCCCTTGAGGGTCAAGGCCTTTGACGGTCAGAGCTCTGGTGAGGAGACCGGGAAACTGCTCCGGCGGAATACCGAACTTGCCCCATATGCCGTGGTGCCGGCCCCGGAGGCGAAATCCGACTTTAAGAGGGGCCGCCTCGAGAGCCAATTCTTGAATCAATCTGGACACTCTTTCCAGCTCTCCGGAGCTGTCTATCAGCAGAGTGACTTTGCCTCTGTTCTGAATCGCCAGGTTGAGTTCCGGCTCAGTCTTTGCCGGCCCGCTGAAAAGAATGTTCCTGCATCCAAGGGAAAGGGCCATGGTGAGTTCAACACCACTCGACACGTCAAGCCCGTGTCCTGCATTGGAAACATGTCGGCACAGTCCCGGAAAGGAATTGCTCTTGACTGCGTAAAAGATGCGGAACCGCTCGAGGTGCTTGGAGAAGACTTCGCGAAACCTGGAAAGCGAGTGGGCCAGAGCCGGTTCATCAAAAAAGTACTGAGGCGTGCTGAAACGGCTTGCGCTTTCCAGAAGGATCTCTCTTTTCTTGAGTAGAGATTGGAGGTAGGTGCGGAGGAGATCCGGCGCAAGAGCAGAGGCCCTCTGGTTTAGAAGTTTGGATAGAAGGCCGGTCAGGGTGGAAAAGCTTCTAAGCATTCTCGGCTATCCTGACCTCAAGCATTTGATCGAGCCTTCGGGTCTCCTCAACCAAGTCCAACCCCGGCTTTGCCTCAATGATGCAGTAGCCCAGGAGCCTGTTGTCATAGTCCTTTGGAGGAAGAATCACTCTGTCTCCCACTTGTTTCTTGAAGAAAAGCTTTCTTACATGGGGAGAAGCCTGCACCTTTCCACCATCGAGAACCTGTATCCTGCCTTCCCTTGGCGCGAAAAAATTGAGACTCGCAAAAGATTCCGCGGGGATGGAGAGTTCTTTAGGTTCTTTGGAATCACCCTGGACGAAATCGAGATAAAGGGCGAGCGTGTCCACACCGGTTGCAGCGCCCACAAGCTCCGGAATCGAATCTCCTCCAGGACGGGGAGTCATCTCGATGAGGATCGGAGTCCCGTCATGCAGGATGTAGTCCACCATGAAATAGCCCCAGTCAAAACCAAGGGAGTTCGTCGCCTTTTTCAAAACCTCTTTCAACACTCGTTTCTGAAACCCGACCGGATACCGGGGAGGAAAGGTATAAGCCAGAACACTCCCGAAAGGCTTATCCGAAGCTTTGATCTTTCCCGTTTCCCTGATGAAAAAGATCTCTTCGTTCTGAAGCACGAAATCGCAGCTAAACTCGGGTCCGGAGATGAATTCCTCAGCCACCCAACATCCGCACGGGTCGATGAGGGCATCCCCCGCCGGGTTGGGAAAGGGCCGGAAAAGGGGGTTTCCCTTTCTTTTAGGCAGTTCCTCTTCAAGAAGGCTTACCGCTTTCCTGACGTCTGACTCAGCTTTGCAGTGGAAAAGAAGTTCGCTGCCGCTTCCTGCCACCGGCTTGAGGACCAGGTTTTCTCCGTGACTTTTGAAAAAGGCGATCGTCTCCGGAAGCGACGAAGCAACGCAAGCGATAGGTGAAGCAACTCCGCAGGCAGTCCATGTCTTCTTGCTCTCGAACTTGCTCCTGCACCGGGCAATCGCGTCCCAGGTTGGGAACCTCAGTCCGAGCTCTGAGCCCAGCCTGCTTGCCAGGAGAAGAGAGTCGCAATCAAAACAGGCGATCCCATCAGGGGCGGGAAGCGCGGTTCTCAAAACCTCGTGCGTCCTGCGGCAGGCGTCATCGGAGTTGGCCAGTGAGGCAAAGATCAGGGAAGAGGGAGGCAGTTCTTGAAGGAGAGGGTCTTTCTGAAAACGGGTATCCGTAAGAAAGAGAAGGGACTTGGAGTAACGCTCATGGAGCTTTACAACATAGTCAGGAGTGGTTCCAACGATGAGGACGGAGCGGCTCAAAACCTTGCAACGCCGGTCTCGCCCAGAGGAAGAACGAAATCGGTCTCCGGCGAGATCTCTTGGACGGCCGTCTCTTCAGCCTTGAGGGCCGGTGAGACGTACTTATAGAGGGGCTGAGGGTCAAGATGCCAGAGCTTTTTCCAGTGGAAATCCCCGCATAAAAAATCCACCCTCGACAGCCCTTGTTCGCAGGCAAACTCAAGGTGCTGCATGTTCATGGCCTTGGCAACGCCGCGGAATTCAGGATCCGTACCCCCCAGCAGGACCACGTAGGTTCCACGGTAAACGGCAGCCATGTCGACGGCCACGGTTTTGCCCCCGATCTCCAGGCTAACCATGCGAAGCCAGCCGTTCCTGCTCAGAAAGCGGAGCACTTCCCTGAACCCTTCCGTAAAGCGGGAGTCATAGAAGTAGGAGCTTTTCCCGAAAGTGCTCAGGCTCATATCCACCATGATATCGTAGTCCGCGAGACAGTTGACGTGCCAGGAGCACCCGGGCGCGAGCATGGCTTCGATTTCTTTCTTGACGGCTTTGAGCTTTTTCCACACGAACCTCTGGAAATAGTTCTTCATATCGAAACCGATTTCCGGAGGATGAAAGAGGTATCCGATCTCGTCCAGTTCCAGGTGAGAGGGTAAGGAGCTCTCATCACATTCGAGATACCTGAGGTGGGTGCGCTCAGGAGCCGCATCTAGCAGGTCTCCAAGGATGTCCGGGTCGCGCATGTAAAGCTGGGTTCGTTCGAGCCATGTCTTGCCGTTCCATGTCTCACCGGGGAAGAGAACATACTTGTTTTTCTCTTCCAGGTAGGACAGAGGCAGAAACCCTAGCACCCCCTGTTCGTCTTCCAGAAGAGCGAAATGGGGGGCATTCTTGAAGTGCTTCTGAAAACAATCCCGGAACTCCCACAGGTCCGTGACGTTTCGACGTACCGTAAACTTGTCCCAGAGAGCCCTGCATGCCTCCAGGCTGGTCACCACTTTTTCCCTGATCATACCCTCTTCCCCGATTCAGCAAGCGCTTGGAATGGACAAACCTGATTCAAGGGGAAGTCTCGCATCATTCTCTGAGGACCGAGTGTCGTTTCACTTTTCTGGCTTTGAAAAACTTCTTGGAGAACTCGGCTACGACCTTGGGATCGTACGTTTTGCAGCTAAACACGTCGAGATAGGTCGTGTTGGATTGATTGGCAAAATGGGCAGAGATCAGGGACGTCTCAATGAGTTGGGTCATGGAGAACCCCGCCACCCGTTCGTCCTCGCCGAAATGAACCACTTGGGTTTTCCCGAAGCGTTTCATTTTAATGAGGTCACAGAGTTCACCCACAAATCTTCGAATGGCTTTTGCATCTCGAATGATCTGAGGATCACAATGATAAAGGTCAATGGAAGTAAGAATCCCCCAGGGTTGCTTTTTCCTGGGCTTGCGTCTTGGGCTGTCTTCCTTCATTCTGTCATGACCCTCCTGTATGTCTTTTTTGTGATAGAGTCATCCTCCTTGTCCGCGCCACTCCGAGGAGTGAGTAAGGTTGGGGAGATAAAACAGGAAAAAACGACAAACATCTAAAACACAATAAGCCAAAATCATGCCAAAAGTTTATCTCATTGATATGGTTCGGTTTATTTGGATTTTAGAAGAGGAGAACAGGAACTGGGTATTCCGATATTTTGTGTAGTTGCTGGCAATGAGACCCCAATAGGTTGCTATTTATGGCCTGAAAAGGGATTGAGGGGGTGGATCGAAGCTTCTTCGCTTGCTTAAGGGTTTAATATTGTTTCGACTTTGACGTGTATCCTCTGGCGAGGGGGGAGGAGGGGTTAAATAAGAAACACCAATTCCTATTTGAAAATAAGAGGAACTCGATGTTCCGTTTTTGTAGTGTGGAACCCCCTGCGATCAACGAACTCGACAATGATGAAAATCAACGGGAGGTTTTCCCTGAGGTGTCGAATGAGCAGAAGCGGACCAGTGACTATCTGGACCTTTTGGGATCGTAGCCGCAGTCTCTCGTGGTTGACTTAAGTCAATGACTCTCCCCGGAAGATGATTAGAATAGATACTACTATGGAAAAGAACTCCCTTCCTTTGGGCCCCATTGACATAGCGTCCTGCGACCGCTCCTTTCGTCATGAGGTGAACGAGCGAAGCGGAGAGAACGTCGGATTGTGCTGGCATTGTCGAACGTGCGCCGGTGGATGTCCTTATGTGAAGGCGATGGACTTTCATCCCCATGCGGTGTTCCGCCTGGTTCAGCTGGGACTGCGGAAGGAGGCGCTGGAGAGCTCCACCATCTGGATCTGCGTGAGTTGCAACACCTGCTCCATTCAGTGCCCCGCAGCCATCGACATCCCGGCAATCATGGATGCTCTCAAACACATGGCACTGGAAGAGGGGGTGACGGTCGCCCAACCTGAAATCGTGAAATTTCATGAAGAAGTTCTCGGCAGCATCGAGCGGTATGGAAGGACCCACAAGCTTGAAATCATGATGAGGTACAAGGTCCGGATGAGGCAATGGTTCCAGGACATGGACCTGGGTTTCAAAATGCTCGCCCGGCGCAAACTGGACCTTACCCCCTCAAAGATCGATCGGCCTGAGGAGGTGCGCCGGCTCTTTGCCGGTTCCGATAAAGATGGGAAGCACTGAGAAAATGGACCTTTCCTATTTCCCGGGATGCTCTCTCGCGACCACGGCCAAGGAGAGCAACCAGTCGCTCATGAAAGTGTGCGAAAAGCTCGGGCTCAATCTGATCGAACTGGAAGACTGGAACTGCTGCGGATCCTCATCCGCTCACAGCCTGGACCAAACCCTAGCTTTAAGACTGGCGGCCAGGAATCTTTCCCTCGCCCCTTCCGACAGACCCCTCTTGGTGATGTGTCCCACCTGCCTTCATCGGCTCAAGCTCGCTCACAAAGCGATCTCGGAAAATCCGGAAGCAAGGGCGCAAGAAGAAGCTCGATGGGGCCGCCCAATCGAGCCGGGTCTGAAGATCGTGCATTTTTTTGAGCTGCTTTCCGACATTGAGACGAGCCGACTGAAGGCTGCTCTGGTGAGGCCTTTGCAAGGGTTGAAGTGTGTCCCCTACTATGGATGCATGCTGGCCCGTCCGCCTGCTCTCAGGAAGGAAAGAAACTACCACGGGCTCATCGAGAACATCCTTTCCAGACTCGGGGCTGAGAGTCTTCCCTGGTCATTTTCAGCACGATGTTGCGGAACTTTTCTCTCAGCGGCGAGGCCCGATATTGCCGTGCCTCTGGTGAATGAGATTATTGGGGGCGCGGTGAAAGCCGGGGCAGAGTGTATCGTCACCGCGTGCGCCATGTGCCAGCTCAACCTGGAGATTCGCTGCACTTCGAAAGAAAAAATCCCGACTCTTCATTTCTCTGAGATTCTTGCTCTTGCCTTCGGAGCAAAGGGGTCAAGGAGCTGGTTCAGGCGGCACCTCGTCGATCCCATGCCTTTATTGAAGGCCAGAGGCCTCATCGGGTAGCAGGCGGTATTCTTGGCGAGCAAACCCTTTGACAATACATTATTCGTCTTTTACGAAGGTTTCGAACCTGAGTCCGTATTTTTCAATCTTCGAATGAAGAGTGGGTCTGGACACGCCGAGGAGCTTGGCGGCCTGAGACCGGTTCCCTCCGGTGATGGTCAGGGCTTCGCCAAGCAGGATGCGGGAAAAACGATCGACACATTTTTCAAAGAGATCTTCCTCCGGTCCTGAAAGGATTTTGTCTCTGACCCACTGCCGGATGGAGTCGTCCACACATTCTCCACCTTTTACCGGACCTGGGGCGTGGCCGCTGATCGCCTGAGAAATGATCTCCGGGCTGATCGGCATGCCGCGATTGAAGATCAGGGCCTTCTGGATGGTGTTTGCAAGCTCTCTCACGTTCCCGGGCCATGGCTGGTGTTCGAGAATGGAAAGGGTTTCCCTGGCGAGGCCGGGATTGGGCAGGCCCATCTCTGAAGCGTAACGGGAGAGAAAGTACTCCGCCAGAAGCAGGATGTCGTTGCTTCGCTCCCTCAGAGGAGGAAGCCAGATGGTCACCACCTTGAGGCGGTAGTAAAGGTCTTCCCTGAACCTACCCTCAGAGAGGGCTTTCTCGAGGTCCCGATTGGTGGCTGCCAGGATGCGCACGTCCACATCAATCGTGTCTCTACCTCCGAGACGCTCGATGCTTCTTTCCTGAAGGAGCCTAAGGATTTTGGACTGAATGCTGAAAGGCATGTCGCCGATTTCGTCGAGGAAGACGGTGCCTTGGTTGGCCTGCTCGATCTTGCCGACCCGGCGAAAAGCCGCTCCGGTAAAAGCCCCCTTTTCAAAACCGAAAAGCTCGCTCTCCAGAAGAGTTTCTGGAATGGCCACGCAGTTGATCACCAGGAAGGGCTTGCCGGCTCTCAGGCTGTGGTGATAAATGGCCCGCGCCACCAGTTCCTTACCCGTCCCGGATTCCCCGCGGATGAGAATGGTAGCGTCTGTGGAGGACACTCTTCCGATCGCTTTGTAGACATCCTGCATGGGTTTGCTCCGGCCGATGAGTGCTTCCCGGGAACTCAATTCATGGTCTGTATTCATGTCCACGGGAGAGCGCATGAATCGCCCCGCTTCAAGCGCTTGTTTGATCTGGGAGAGCATTTCAGGAATGTCGAAGGGCTTCAGGATGTAATCAAAGGCACCCATCTTGGTCGCCTCAATGGCGGTTTCCGTTGTTCCATAAGCGGTCATGATGATCACGGGCAGCTTTGGTTCAATGTCGTGAATTGCCTTAAAAGTCTGCAGCCCATTCATTCCGGGAAGGCGCACATCCAAGATCGCCAGGTCTGGCGCCTTGGCCTGAACCAGCTTGAGTCCGGCTTCTCCGGAGGGAGCGCTTTTGACAGAGTATCCTTCTTCGGTGAGCAGCCGCTCGAAGCTTTTCCGCAAGTGTTCGTCATCATCAATGATCAAAATGGTGTCCACTGCTTGACTCCTCTAGAACCGTCGCCCCTCAGGAGGGGACCCCGTATTTCTTCAGTTTGGCGTGGAGCGTTTTCCGGGTAATGCCCAGGCGCCTTGCCGCTTCGCTCTTGTTGCCTCCGGTGATCTCCATGGCATTCAGAATGGTCGCTTTCTCCACTTCCTCCAGGGGGAGGTCTCCGGAAATCGTTTCCTTTGAAAAAGGCTTTGCAGCATCCTGGGCAAGGAGCGGGAGGTCTGCCGTGTCCAAGTAGTCGGTCCTGGCCAGGACCACCCCGCGCTCTACCGCATTCATCAACTCCCTCACGTTGCCGGGCCACTCATGCTTGAGCAGCCCATCCATGGCCTGAGGAGTGAATCCTTTTATTTTCTTGCGGTTCTTCTCAGAAAAAATTCTCAGGAAGTGCTGAGCCAGCAGAGGGACGTCTTCCCGACGCTGCCGCAGGGGAGGGAGAACGAGCCTGACAACATTGAGGCGGTAGTAAAGGTCTTCTCTGAATCGACCGAGTTCGATTTCCCGGAGCAAGTCCTTGTTGGTCGCGGCAATCACCCGAACATCCACATGGATGACTTCTTCGCCGCCCACGCGGATGAACTCCCTCTCCTGAAGGACGCGCAGAAGCTTCACCTGCATGGCGGGAGACATTTCGCTCACCTCGTCCAGGAAAAGGGTCCCCCTGTGGGCCTGAAGAAAGCGGCCTTCTTTTCTTTTGTAAGCGCCGGTGAAGGCTCCTTTCTCATGACCGAAGAGCTCTGATTCCAAAAGGGTTTCCGTGACGGCGGCGCAATTGATCTTTACAAAGGGAGCCTCTTTGCGCGGGCTGTTAAAATGGATGGCACCGGCGATCATTTCCTTGCCGGTCCCGGACTCTCCTGCGATGAGCACCGTCGCTTCGGTGGGCGCGACCTGGGCCACGGTTTCAAGGAGCCTGACCATAGCCTGGCTTCTTCCGATGAGGTTCCTGCGGTCAAAGTGGTTGCCGAGGCTTTCACGAAGAAGGCGGTTTTCTTCTTTCAGATGAACGTGCTCCATGGCTCTTTCCATGGTGAGGCGGAGCTCGTCAAAATCGAGAGGCTTTGTCAGGTAGTCATAAGCGCCGCTTTTGAGAGCTTCGACGGCAGTCTCCACCGAAGAAAAGGCGGTCATGATGATGACCGGGATGGAAGGATTGAAGCCCTTGATTTCCGTGAGAGCCTGAAGCCCCGAGACCTTGATCATGCGGATATCCATGAGCACCAGATCGAAAGCCTGGTGCTGCACCTTCTCAATGGCGGCCGAGCCGTCGTCGGCCTCCGTGACGGCATAGCCCCATCCCGAGAGAAGGGTGCGGAGCATGGTCCGATGGCCCGGATCATCATCGACAACAAGGATGGTATTTTTCTTTTCCATGGTCTAGACTCCAGTCGTCGGCAGAAGCACGGACACTGTGGTCCCGCGGCCGATTTCGCTTTCCGCCCTCACTTCCCCTCTGTGGGCTTCAATGATCTTGTGCACGATTGCCAAGCCGAGCCCTGTGCCGGTTTGCTTTGTAGTGAAATAGGGATCGAAAATGTGCTCCAGGTCTTCTTTGTTGATCCCTGAACCCGTGTCGGAAACGATGATCTTCACCCAAGGAGAACCTTCATCCGAGTGAAGCGAAACGCTCAGCGTGCCTCCTTGATCCATCGCCTCCACAGCATTGAGATAAAGATTCAGGAGCACCTGGTTGATTCCGTCCGGATCCAGGTCGACTTCTTTGATCTCCGGAGGGAGGTGGGAGAGGATCTGAATCTGTTTTGTCGAGGCCTGCCTTTCGATCATCTTGAGGGAGTGCTGGACCAGGCTCTGTAGGGAAGCCCGCTTCTTCTGAATGACCGGGGGACGGGCAAACTCCAGGAGCTGGGTGATGACCCTGTTCAGCCGATCCACTTCCTGGATCATGATCTCGGAGGTCTTCTGATCGTCGGGATTGTCCCTGTAGCGCTCTTTGAAGTAAGTCGCGAATCCTTTGATGGAACTCAAGGGGTTTCTGATTTCGTGGGCGATTCCTGCTGCCAGCCTTCCCAGGGAGGCCAAGCGCCGGCTGGTTTCCACCTCGCGCTTGAGGCTTTGAACCTCTGTCATGTCTTTGCAAAGGATGATGGTGCCCCACACCGTGCCGTCTTCTCCTTTCAAAGCCGAAAGCGTGACGTCCAGGGGGACAACTCTTCCGTCAGGAAAAGAACAATCAAACTCCTTTGCGATGGCGGTCCGGGCGCTGTCTTTCAATGCCGCGACCATACCCAGCACCTGGCGAGGCAGCACATCCGAGGCGTTTTTCCCTGTGACTTGATCCGAGGGGAGTCGAAGGGTCGCCTCGGCCGCCTGGTTGAAGGAAAGGATTCGGCCGTTTCCGTCCATGGCCACCAATCCGACAGGCATCCGTTCCACCACGTTATCGGAAAAGGCTTTGATCCTTGTTAAAGAGGTCCGGGTCGACCGATAGGCTTGAGCAAGGAAGAGAGAGACCACGCCGGCAAATCCAATCAGAAGAAGAATGGACGCCAGCAGGATGGTGTTGGTCGTATCCTGTTTCCTGACCGCTTCGATGGGGCCCATGTCCAACCCTACAAAGATGATCTCGGGTTGTTCAGGCGGAGGAATCTCCTCCCTCATTTCCCTTGGGCCTGGACCTTGCATCCGTCCTCCATGCATGCCCCGAAGAGGAACTCGTGTGGGCGAGAAACGGCGAAAGACCTCAAAGATGGAGGCTCCGTCCAGTCTGGAAATCTGGCGCCACTGCACCTTGTCCGATCGGGAAATACGCTGGAGATCCAGGTCGGTCCCATGTGTTTGCCCGATCTCCGCCTCATCGCTGTGTGCAACAACATTCCCGGATGCATCGGTGACCATGAGGTAGACGATGTCCGGTGTCTGTGCCGTCTCACTGATGAGGCGTTGAACACGGAAGCCCCCTCCGCGCATTCCAATCATTCCCGTTCTGGCGCCTGCTTCAATGGATCGGATCAGGGCCGATCCTTTCTCTGTCAGCAACCGCACCACATACTCCCGCTCTTTGCTGATGTTCTGAAGGGTCCAGAACATAAAGATGGGAACGAGAATGGCCACTGCGCCAAGAATGATCCATGGCGGGACAGCAATGACGTACTGCTTCAAGCCTTTGTTCATGTTTAATGCCCCCGAAGATCACTCATTGAAGCAAAAGAAATACCATAGGTTTTTTTCTAATGATTTGGGCGCGAAGGCGGCTGCATATCCTATCCCACTGGATACTTTCTACCCATTCATACCAGGCAAACGGGTAATTATTATCCATATTCAGCGGTAACTTTCAAGATTAGCGTTTTCGCAGAAGGAGACAAAATCAACTTTCCATTATAAAGTCAATTGGTTACAATCAATGTCCAAATTGTGGCACAGCCTTTGCCTTATCATTCGGGCATAAGAAAGCAATTCCTTGGAGGAGGTAAAAAAAATGAAAAAGGCATTTACAATCATTGGAATCGTGGTACTGGTGGCGGCGATTACTATCCCGGTGATGGCCCAAGGTCCCGGAGGAGGAAGGGGTCGGATGATGCAGGGATACGGCCCGGGTGATCCGGCGAACTGCCCTCGGTACGGAGCAGGGGATGACAAGCTCACGGACGAACAGCGGGCGCAACTCGACAAACTTCATCAGAAGTTCTTTGACGAAACGGCTGCAATGAGAAGCCAGATGGTGGCCAAGCGTTCCGAACTCAACATTCTTATGAACACATCCAACCCTGATTTTGAAAAGGCCAAGGCCCTTCAGAAAGAGATCAGTGATCTGACCGGCAAGATGGGCCAGGAAAGAATCAAGCGGTTTGCTGAAGAGCGAAAGATCAACCCTGAGGCTCGCTTCGGCATGGGCTGGGGCCGCGGCGGGATGAAGGGCGGCGGTCCTCACGGCGGCATGAGTATGGGTTATGGACGAGGCATGGGTCGCGGCATGGGTGCGGGACCCTGCTGGAACTAATGGACGAGACTGGGGGTGGGGCTTGAACCCACCCCCTGCCGCATGAAAGCCTACGGGGCTTGAGATATTTTCGTCTTCTAAAGGAAGGCCATATCGCCAGCTGATCGTGATATCGGCTGCACAGGATGAATGATACAATTATTCTTAATATCTCCCGCATCCACGGGCATGGCCCTCAAGCCCTGGATTCATTTCGTGGCCTCCAGTTCAGATATAAACAACTCTTCAATCCCACTCATCGTCGGTCTGAGGCTGAGGGATCATGTACGACATGAGAGTCTCAATGTACCGGTTAAACCCGTCAGGGTCGCCCCGCTCCAACTTTTCGATTTGAGGCCGTACCTCTTTCATCACTTTCTCATCAAGGACTATCTCGACCGGGTAGTTCATTGAATTGGACCGCCTGATCAGGGAATAGACCTTTTTCTGTTCGGGTGTCAGAGAAAGGAATTTGTCCAGTTCGCTGAGCATGTCGGCCTTTTTTTCGTCCAGGTATCCGTTCACCTGCATGAGAAGGTTGGGACTGTAATCGCCGCAGGAGAAATAGCTGTGGATTTCGTCAAGGCATGAGACGAGGAGTCTGATTTCGGCAACGATCTCTTCATCGGTCATGGGCAGGAAGATGCCTGCGTCCACCAGCTTCTTCATTGGCGATCGGGGATGAAGCGCAAAGGTGCGGACCCGTATGAAATCAGGCCTGACCTCGTTGAGGAGGCGCGCCGTTTCACGGGCGTGCTCTTCGCTCAACCCTCGGCCGCCGACTCCCGGCATGATGTATTCGGAAAGGGAGATACCGGCCGCCGTCACTTTCCTGCCCGCTTCGACAATATCTTCAGGCGTAATCCCCTTCTTGATCATTTTGAGCACTCTTTCAGAACCGCTTTCCAGGCCCGCATGAATCCTCGTGAGCCCTGCCTCCTTCAATTGCACAAACTCTTCAACGCTCTTGCGCTTCAGTGTCGTGGCCCGGCCATAGGTCGTGACTCTCTCAAGGCTGGGAAATCTGGCCTTGATATGTCGGAGTATTTCAAGAATCTGGTCCGTTTTCAGCATAAGGCTGTCGGCGTCCTGTAGGAATGCCGTTTTGATCATGTCAATATGCTTCCCATACTCCTTGGCCATGGCATCGATGTCTGCCTTGACTTCCGCCACGGTGCGCTTTGAAAATTTCACGCCCTTATAGGCGGGGCAGAAAAGACACTGGTTCCAAGGACAGTTCCTGGTGACCCTGACAAGGAGACTCCGAGCCTCGCTCGGCGGCCTGATTACCCCCTGCTCATACATGAAATCATCTCCATTATTAAAGCTTGTACCTCCCCTCCTTCTTAACCTTTTTTCATGGCATATAAAGGAGTTATCTCAGATCTTCGTCTTAGTCCTGCGAAGGAAAAGGTCAACCGCAATCCCGATACCGAAAGCCCACGCCATATTCGGAACCGCCAGAGCGATACCGGCGATGAGAAGGGCAACGAAGAACTCCTCGTTGCTCTGGAGGCTACGGACCAAAGGACACAGCTCCAATCCCGCGAATATAAGAAGCACTCCAAGCACGGAATTCGGAAGGAGAGCAAGTATGGCGAAACCGAGTTCCCCCAACACCAGCGCCAGGACAACAAAGAAAATTCCGATCATAACAGGGGCCCCCCCGGTTCTTGCACCAAAACGGTAGTGAGCTGCAAGTCCGCCGGTGCCGTGACACATGGGAACAGCGCCGAACAAACCCGCGGGGAGGTTAGCAAGGCCCATGGTCAGTGCAAATCGGCCGGCCTTTGTCCTCGAAAGCAGAGGGCTATTCGGGAAAACACTGCCGCACATATCAGCGGTTCCTACACAAGCGTTTCCGATGGTTAGGGGCACCTGGGGCAAAATCAACATAATAAATGCAGTCCAATAATCACCGAAGGAAGGTGA